>ORJL010590376.1_pt1 | contig 19236 bp, 22 predicted proteins | sample 1779941 | NCBI WGS metagenome assembly ORJL01 (sample SAMEA104232317, study PRJEB22302) | groundwater metagenome | biome: forest; feature: aquifer; material: groundwater | place: USA | collected 2011-08-07 | depth 5.8 m | reverse complement strand
TTTTCAATTGCTTTTCTTGGCTTAATCATTTTTTTATTTTTTATTTCTCAAACCTTATCTCAGCAGAACGCTTGTGAGCTTCAAGTCCTTCTGTTTCTGCAAGAGCAATTATTGTGTCTTTTATGCTCGACAATCCTTGCTTTGAAAGTTTCTGGAGAGAAGGCATTTTGATAAAATCGCATATGCTTAAGCCAGCTCTTGATGCAGCAAAGCCCCTTGTCGGCAGAACATGATTCGGACCAGAGGCAAAATCACCTGCTGATTCAGGGCTGTATTCACCGAGAAAGATAGCTCCTGCATTGCTCACTAACGGCAAAAGCTTTTCTTCATTGTCCATTATCTCCAAATGTTCTGGAGCAAAGTCATTGATTATTTCTGCTGCCTGCTTGATATTCTCGACGATAATTATTGCTCCGAAATTCCTTATTGATTCAATAGCAGTTGCTCTTGTTGAAAGTCTGCTGAGCTGCGAGTCTATTTCTTCTGAAACTCTTTCTGCGAGATTTCTGTCAGGAGTTACAAACAATGCCATTGCTAAAACATCATGCTCTGCCTGCGCAAGCATATCGGATGCAATAAATTTAGGATTTCCTTTTTTAGAATATATTATGATTTCTGTCGGTCCTGCAATGAAATCTATATCTACATCCCCATACACAATTTTTTTTGCCGCTGTTACAAAAATATTTCCGGGTCCGACTATTTTTTTTACTTTCGGAATTGATTCAGTGCCATAAGCCATTGCAGCTATTGACTGAGCGCCTCCGACTTTATAGATTGCATCTGCTCCTGCAATATCTGCTGCTACCCAGATTGAATAGCTCTTTTCCCGAGGAGGACTGCATACAATTACATTCCGAACGCCTGCGGTTTTTGCAGTAACAACAGTCATTAATAATGTTGAAGGCAGTGGATATGTTCCGCACGGCACATAACAGCCCACAGAATCCAATGGCCTGATTATCTGCCCGAGAGTAATTCCCTCTGAGACTGTTTTTTTCCATTCTTTCGGTTTCTGCAGGAGAGCATATCTTCTGATGTTCTCAGATGCTGTTTTCATTGCAGAGATAACTTTCTTGTCGAGCTTTTTGTAAGAATCCTTAATTTCCTTCTCAGAAACCTTGATTGAGAATTTGTTTGTTTTGATATTATCAAATTTTTCAGTGTATTCAAAAACAGCATTGTCGCCTTTGATTCTCACGTCTCTGATTATCGGCATGACTCTGTCAATTGCAATGTCAAAGCTCTGATAGTTTCTTGCTTTGAGTTTTTGGATTTCCTCTTTTTCGCTTGAAATTATTATTCTTACCATTATAATATAATCTTATTTAGCGGATACTCGACGATTCCTGCTGCGCCTGATTCTTTTAATTTTGGAATCAAATCCCTGACAAGCGATTCATCTATGACTGTATTAACAGCAACCCAGCTTTTGTCGCTTAACTCAGAGATTGTCGGCTTTTGCAAAGCTGGAAGCAATTTTAGGAGTTTATTGAGGTTTTTTCTCTCGACATTCATCATCAAGCCAACTTTCTGCTCTGCATTGATTGCTCCCTGAAGAAGCATTGAGATGATTTCGATTTTCTTTTTTTTCCAAGAATCCTTCCATGACTGCTTGTTTGCAATTAATCTTGTCGTTGATTCCATTATCACATCAATTATTTTCAGCTTGTTTGCCCTCAGCGATGAGCCTGTCTCAGTTATTTCAACAATTGCATCAGCAAGCTTTGGCGGCTTTGCCTCTGTTGCGCCCCATGAAAATTCTACGATTGCCTCAACGCCATTTTTCTTGAGATAATTTTTTGTAAGGTTTACAGCTTCTGTTGCAATTCGCTTTCCTTTCAAATCCTTGACAGACTTTATGTTTCCATCTTCAGGAGCAGCCAAAACCCATTTGACTTTTCCAAGCCCTTGCTTTGCATAGACGAGGTTTGATACCTCAACAACGTCAGAGCTGTTTTCAGTAATCCAATCTTTTCCTGTCAATCCTGCATCAAGAATTCCGTTCTCGACATATCTTGATATTTCCTGCGCCCTGATTAGCATACATTCTATTTCTTCATCGTCAATCGTCGGAAAATAGGAACGGTCTTTTACAAATATATTGTATCCTGCTTTCTTGAACAATCTTACAGTAGATTCTTGAAGGCTTCCTTTCGGGATTCCAAGCTTTAATTTTTTTTCTGTCATTTTTTTTTGTAAATGTCTTTCGGCTCGAAAATTTTCCTGCCGATTATCTTGAGATTATTTCCGTCGAGCTTTCGACAATAACAACTCCTATATCCAGTATGGCATGCTGCATCTCCTATCTGCTCGACCTTGAGGAGAATTGAATCATTGTCGCAGTCAATCAGGATTTCTTTTACATTCTGGACATTCCCTGATTCCTCGCCTTTTGTCCAGAGCTTGCTTCTCGACCTGCTGAAATAAGTTGCTTTTTTTGTTTTTACGGTTAATTCAAATGCTTCTTTGTTCATAAAAGCCTGCATGAGAATTTCTCCTGTCTTATAGTCCTGCGCAATTGCAGGTACAAGACCATTAAGCTTTGAAAAATCTATCTTGACTGCCAATTTAGCCCCAGAGAAGTAGATTGGATGCAGATTTATAAATTTTTGGATTTGTTGTATGTATTATGAACGGACAACATTTGGTTAATTATTTTTGTCCATGAGTATATCTGCATAGTCACATGGAAGCAAGGGGGACTTAATCCGTTTACTGAGCTAAAAGCGCAGTTGTGCTAATCACATACCAATCCAGAATTATAGTGACCTCAATCTCCCTTTCACTTCATTTATTGACTTATATTCTTTCTTCTCCATAATCTTGTCAAGCTCAGAATCAATTCTTCCGAAACATTTTGGACCTTCTTGCATAAAAACTGTTCCAAGCTGTATAGCGGAAGCGCCTGCAAGCAGATATTCAAATGCATCCTTTCCTGAATAAATACCTCCGCAGCCGATAATATCAATCTGAGGGAGAAGCTCATAAAATTTTCGCACATTTGCAAGAGCAACAGGCTTAATATAATGACCGCCCAATCCACCAAATCCATTCTTCGGCTTGATTACAACTGCTTCCTTGTCAGCATCAATAAACAGTGCGTTTCCGATGGAATTGATAAGAGTAACAAATTTTATTGGATATATTTTGATTATCTCTGCCATCTGCTGATGATGGATAAAATCATAATACGGCGGTAATTTGAGGCCGAGAGGTTTTTTCCCTTTTATGCTAGAGACATTACGGATTATTTTTTCACTCTGCTCAAAATCATAAGCAACCTGAGGTTTTCCCTTGATATTCGGGCATGACAAATTTACCTCGATTAAATCCACATAAGATTTCTGGAATGCCTCAACCATAACAGTATAATCTTCCTCGCACAATCCAGCGACACTTGCAACTATCGGCTTTGAGAATTTCTTTTTTAGTCTCGACGATATTTCAAGATAGGACTTGTAGCCAAGATTTGGCAGCCCCATACTATTAATAGACCCGTAAGGAATATCAACATACCTTGGCTCTTCATTGCCTTTTCTCGGCCCAATAGTGCATGACTTCATAACAACTGCACTCGATGAAGATTTTGCTATAATCTCAATTTCTTGCTCAATAACATCCCTTGGACCAGCGGCATTAAAAACAAAAGAATCCAACTTAACTCCGGCTATAGAAGTAGAGGTTCTTTTTGTCATAATATTCTAAAAGTTTGTTAGATATAAATAATTTGTGGATTATAGATTTTATTTTCTTTATCTTCTAAAATATATGTTGGAAATAGTATCCAAACAGAAAGATTTATAAACTAATATACTATTAAGTATATTTAGATACGTAAAGAGCATAAGGTATGGAAAAGTCAAACACACGAAATCAACTCCATAAGGAAAAAGATTTTGGAAAAAGCTTTTGACAAAAACTATGTCTTATCTCTTAGTATCTTTTATTCACACATCACTACTCATCTCACACATCCCACATCCGCCGGCGAATGCTGGTGGATTTTATGTTCGTTTATATTCATAAAATTATTACGGGAAAAAAGAGGTCATTAAAATGCAGGCAGAGTTAAAACTAGAACTTGACGAGAGTAAAATAGACAGGATTGTAGATTATGTAGGCATGTTCAAATCTTACGATGAAATACAGGAACAATGGCACTTAAATAATGATGAACTAATATTGCTCAAAACTAAAGCTGAAATGAGGTATGGAAAACCAGTGTTCCAAAATTCTTAAAATCGCCAAAAACCCAAACCCACACTGGTTTTCTTCCCTAATCAGCTATAATCTCTCCATGTATGATTGCATTTTGTGCATCTGAGAAATTTTGTTTCAGGCTCATCGCCAGCTCTTGTCTGGACAAGCCAATAATATGCTTCCTTATTAGTGCATTTCGAGCATTTTACCTTTGTCTTTGGAAGGGTTTCAAACTCTCTTTTGTCTATTACTTCAATAGCATCTGATTTTGCGACTTTTTCAATCAGCGTAGGACCTTCTAATTTGCTTGTCCTGTAACCGCATGAACATGCCAAAAAACTTTTCTTGTCTTCTTTTCTCGGCAATAATATCGAACCACATTTTGGGCAAAACATATACATCACCTGCTTTATGCTTTATCCATTATCATCTTTGGGCAAGACAAAACTTGAATGGATAAGCTTTACATACCAAATCTGTACTGAAAATCTTCACATAACCAAGCCATGGAATCCTAAAGACTGAAACGCCGATAACCTGAGACTGATGAATGGTTGTTTCATCAACGAAAAAATCCTTTAGCTGACCTTTATTGTTATCTCCTTTTGTGCTAAAAATAAATTCGCCATTAATCTGTTTAAATTTCACAACACGATGGATTATAGGATCTGGTCTTCCTGAACGAAAAACAATAATGTCGCCTCTTTTTATATCTTTTGGTTGTTTTCCTATGAGGAAGATTATCTCGCCTTTGTTAAACCCGTTTCTCATCGGATACGAGAGGAATTCTTCCTTTGTGATTCCTGCACTTTGATACCAGTTTTTGTTGTTTCCCCACCATGCATCAAATTCCAATCTATGCTCCATGCTGCTTGATACAACTGCAACAATTGGAAATGATGTGCTTAATATCATGCTTAGCATAGGATAGACTATGAATTTGATAAGCACAAATGCCAGCACAATGTTTACAAGCCAGCTATAGATGCTGTTGTCTTCCCAGATAAAATACCAGATTTCTTTCCAGCTAGGAATTTTCATTTAAGGAGAGTTTTTACTTAACTAATATATATCTTTTGGGAAAAGAAATAAAAAACTATATTAACAATGGATTAAAATCTATGACTATGATTCAAAAACCAAAAGGAACAACTGATTTTTATCCTGAAGATTTCGCAATAAGAGAGAGAATTTTCAATACTTTAAAGTCTGTTTCAGAAAGGTATAATTTCAAGCAGATAGAAAGCCCTGCATTTGAAAACCTCGATTTATTGACGAGAAAAGAAGGCGAGGAAATCAAACAGCAGATTTTTACTCTTGAAAAAAGAGGAGATGAGCAGTTCGGCTTGAGGTTTGACCTTACAATTCCTGCAGCAAGAATGTTCATTGCAATCCAGAAATCAGCGCCAAAGCCGATAAAATGGTTTTTCCTCTCGAGGATGTGGAGGTATGAGCAGCCTCAGCAAGGCAGATTGAGGGAATTCTATCAGATGAGCGCAGAAATTTTCGGCTCAGCAAACATTAATGCAGATGCAGAAATCATCTCGCTGGCAATTGACTGCCTGCTTGAGTTAGGATTAAAGAAAAGCGATTTCATTGTAAAATTAAACAGCAGAAAACTTCTTGAGGGGCTTCTCCCGGAAATCGCCGGAAAAGAAAAAACAGAAGAGGTAATCAGAATCATTGACAAAAGAAAGAAAATCTCAGAAAACGAATTTGCAAAATCTCTCAAATCAACAGGACTTTCTGATAGAAAAATCAGAGAGATAATAAAAATCCTCAATACAGAAGACATTACAAAACTAAAAACTGAAAACGAATCTGCAAAATCAGGTATCGCAGAAATAAATTCCATATTGGAGCTTCTCGGAGAAAAGAAATCATTCATAAAAATTGACCTTTCAACCGCGAGAGGACTTGCATATTACACTGGCACTGTATTTGAGATTTTTGATTCTGAAGAAAAATACCGCTCAATTGCAGGCGGCGGAAGGTATGATAACCTCGTCGAGTTTTTAGGAGGACAAAGCGCGCCTGCGACTGGATTTGCCATTGGATATGCAACACTAAGCATCATGCTGAAAGATAAGGGATTGCTCCCTGAAATTTCCAAGACAGTTGATTATTTTATCTGCATCGTAAATGACGATGTAAGAAAGGAAGCTATCAAAATTGCGCAAACCCTGAGGAAAAAATATTCTGTTGATATAGACATCAACGGAAGAAACCTCAATAGCCAGATGCAGTATGCGAACTCTCTCGGAGTTGAAAAGGTAATCATCGTCGGAAAAAAAGACCTTGCCGAAGGCAAAGTAACTGTAAAAGATATGAAGACAGGGGAAGAAAGGAAAGTAAGCCCTGAGAAGATTTGATGCGTTTCTATCACAATCATTAAATAACAATAACCTTCTCAAAATCCCAATGGAAACTCTCTCTGATAAAGTAACCGAAGTCATAAGAAAATCAGACATAGTCCTTCTTGTAATAGATGCGAGAAATGTTGAGGACAGTATAAACAAGCATCTCGAAAGCAAGATACACAATCTCAGAAAAAAGCACATCTATGTAATAAACAAATGCGACCTGCTCACAAAAGAAGAGTTGAATAATATCAGTCTGCCTGATTCTGTCCTGATTTCAGCGCAAAAGCATATTGGCACAAGAATTCTCGTCAGGAAAATCATGGAGCTTTCACGCGGAAAAGAAGTAACTGTCGGTGTTGTCGGGTTTCCTAATACTGGAAAGTCAGCAGTGATAAATGCACTAAAGGGAAAAAAATCAGCTCCAACAAGCTCGATAAGCGGCTTCACAAGAGGCACGCAGAAAATCCGAATCAATGCAAAAATCATGATGATTGACACTCCAGGAGTATTGAATTTCTCAAAAGATAAAGTTATGTCAATGATTCAAATAGGCGCAATTTCAGACGATAAATTCAAGGAACCGGATTTGATTGCAATGCGCCTTATAGAAAGCATGTATGGGAAAATCGAGGAATATTTTGGCGTTGAGATAGAAGACGATTCAGAACAAACACTGGAGAAGATTGCGCTGAAAAAATGCGTCCTGAAAAAAGGCGGAATTCCCGATACTATGAGAATGGGTAAAGAGATTATCAGGATGTGCCAGAGCGGAAAAATCCGTTAGATTCATTTGTATGTGTTAAGGAAAAATGCTAATCAAATCTATAAAACTTGAGAATATCCGCTCTTACAAAAGCTCTCAGATAAATTTCTTAGAAGGAACTTCTCTCTTGGCTGGCGATATAGGCGCAGGAAAATCTTCCATTCTTCTCGGCATAGAATTTGCGTTATTCGGAATCAGAAGGCCTCACCTTTCAGGCTCAACTTTGCTGAGGCATGGAAAAAACGAAGGTAGTGTTGAACTGAATTTTCTTCTCGGAGAAAACGAAATAATTGTAAAAAGAAGACTCAAGCGAATAAAAGAGGATGTTTCACAGGATGAGGGATTTATTATAATAAACAACAGCAAAAAAATATGCTCTCCGATTGAATTAAGGGCAGAAATCTTCTCTCTTCTTGGCTATCCAAAAGAGCTCCTCAGCAAGAACAAGGATTTAGTTTATCGCTATACTGTCTATACGCCGCAGGAGCAGATGAAGGAAATTCTCGAGGAGGATTCAGAAACACGGCTCGATATCCTGAGAAAAATATTCAACATAGACAAATACAAGCGCATAAAAGAAAACTCTGCAATTTTGATGAGAGTTCTCAAGGAAAGAAAAAAATACATTGAATTAATGACAGCAGATTTGGAAGAGCAGAAAACAGAGAAGAAACAGAAAGAAGAACTGCAGAAAAAGATTGAGATAGAAATCTTTGCTTTGAATAGAGCAGTCAAAAACCTTGTTGAGGAAATCCAAAAGGCAAAACTCAAGAAAGCAGAACTTGAGGACAAAATCAGAGCATCTGAAAGAATAAAAAATGAAATCAAAATTGCGGAAACAAAAATCAAAAGCAGCAAAGGAATCCTGAACAGCAATTTATTGATGATAAACAGGATAAAAGCCCAGATAGAATCAGCTGAAATATCAATTGACAAAGTTTTAATTGAGAATGCAGAAAAAATTTCTGATGAAATCAGGGCAAAAGAATTAGAATTAGAACATTCAGAAAAGTCCATATTGCAATGCACATCAAATCTCAGCAGACTATCGACTAAAATATCAAATATTCAGGAAGTAATAAAAAAAATTACGTCAATGGACAGTTGTTCGCAGTGCTTCCAGAAAGTTTCTTCTGAATACAAATCAAAATTTTCAGAAGAAGAAAACATAAAGCTTGATGCCTTGACAAAACAGGTAAATCTGCAGACAGAGGAAATGAAAGAGATGAAAGAAACTTCTTCAAAATCAAAGCATGAGCAGAATATCCTAAAGGCAAAATCCGAGCAGGCAAAACTGATGAAGCAAAAGCTCGAAACAATTTCAGAGAGAAAAACCGAGATGCAAAATATTGAGGAGAGCAGCAAAAAAATTCTTGCGGAAATAAAGATTCTCGAAGATGCAAATCTGAATCTTGCAAACCAGCTTGGATTATTCAAGGATACAGAAGCTGAGTTCAGACTAATTCAGCATACTCTCGATGAGTTGATATACCGTGAAAGAGACCTGTCAATAAAAAAAGCTCGTTCAGAAAGCGAGAAATCAAACCTTCTCCGCGAGATACAAAAATTCGAGAAGGAAATTCAGGAAAAAATTGCGCTGAAAGAAAAATCAGTTTTTATCGGTGAAATGCAGACTTGGGTAAACGATATGTTCCTCAACTTGATGGACATTATCGAGAAGCACATTATGTTCAGCATCCAGCAGGAATTTAACGGACTTTTCCAGAGATGGTTCTCTGCGCTTATTGATGACGAAACAATCTCACTAAGAATAGATGAGGGATTTACGCCGATAATCGAGCAGAACGGCTATGAAACATCTGTCGGAAATCTTTCAGGCGGAGAAAAAACATCAGTTGCATTGGCATATCGGCTTGCATTGAATAAAGTAATTAATGATATTATCAGCGGAATAAACACAAAGGACATCCTTATTCTCGACGAGCCGACAGATGGATTTAGTTCTGAACAGCTTGACAAAGTCCGAGAAGTATTAAGGCAGATAGGAGTGAAGCAGCTCATAATAGTTTCGCACGAGCCAAAGATTGAAAGTTTTGTAGATAACATTATCCGAATAGGTAAAGAAGGGCATGAAAGTTTTGTAATGATGTGAAGGATGAATATGGACGCAATCAAAGGGAAAAAAATACTCGTTGGCATATCGTCGAGCATTGCAGCATATAAAACAATCGAGCTAATTAAATCCCTTAAATCCAAAGGAGCAGATGTCAGGGCAGTTATGACGGGAAATGCTGAGAAGCTGATTCACAAGGATAAATTCGGATGCGAAGTTTACACAGAACTTTTCTCAGAAAAATTTGACTATTCCAAATTCAAGGAGAATCCCGAGATTTACATTCATATAACCCTTGCAAAGTTTCCTGAGTTGATTATTCTTGCCCCTGCAACAGCAAATCTCGTCGGAAAAATAGCAAACGGGATTGCTGATGACCTGCTCTTGGCTGTATTAATCACAACAAAAGCAAAAGTCTTTGTCTGCCCTGCAATGAATGTGAATATGTGGGAAAATGCTTTTGTGCAAGAGAATGTTTCAAAGCTGAGAAAAGCAGGTTTCCATTTCGTTGGTCCTGAATTAGGGGATTTGGCTTGCGGAGATAAAGGATTTGGAAGAATGTCTGAACCTGCGAAAATTCTCGACGAGATAAACAGGTTTTTTGAAAAAAAAGATTCTTTCAAAGGCAAAAAAGTTGTTGTTACAGTTGGAGCGCTTTCAGAGAAAATTGATGCAGTGAGAGTTATCACAAACAAAAGCTCAGGTAAAATGGGAATCTCTATTGCTGATGAGTTTGCTTTCAGGGGAGCTGATGTTGTTTTGATTGCTGCTCAAACAAGTATTTCTCAGTCGGAAAAAATGTTCGTTGTAAAAGTAGATTCTGCTGATGAGATGCTTGCAGAGATAAAGAAAAATAAAGATTATGATATTATTGTCCATTGCGCTGCTGTGCCTGATTTCAAAGTTAGAGAATCAAAAGGGAAATTGTCGTCCGAGAAAAAGCAGTGCATTGAATTGATTCCTGCAAAAAAGATTCTTGATACGCTGAAGAAGATTAATCCTAAAGGTTTTGTTGTCGGATTTAAGGCTGAGACAGATGTTTCTGATGAAGAGCTTGTTGAGAAGGCATTTGAAAAGCTGAAAAAATCTTCATGCGATTTGATTGTTGCGAATATTGTTTCTTCTGTGAGAGGTTTCGGCTCTGCAGAGAATGAGGTGTTTATTATAGGCGGGAAAAAGAACGTTGAAAAGATTCCTCTCTCTGCAAAAAAAGAGATTGCTGAGAGGATTGCTGAGAAAATTTTACTCAGGCAAAAATGATAAAAACCTAAAGGGGGTTGTCAAGTTGGAATACCTGAAGAATTATAGGACAAGTATTTATGCCAAAGATACACAAATATTTAAAAACCAGCAGATTAGCTAAAGTAATATGCAGATAAAAGAACTGAATATAGAGAACTTTAAAGGAATCACTTCGCTAGTCATTAAGCCAACCAAAATAAATATTATAGTCGGGAAAAATAATACAGGGAAAACGAGTCTTCTTGAGGCAATTGACCTATTGTTTAATAATGAGGATTTTTCAAGATTTGGAATAAATCTATCTGAAATTATCAATAATAGTGATACTTTATCGGAAATTAAAGCCAAAATAAATAATGGAGATATAAAAGAATTAGACTTAAGGATAGAGAAAGGAGATTTCATAGAAGGATTTTATAAATTCAAAAGCGATATAATCAAAATCATGATTGAACACCTAAAAGAATTTAATGTTGAAAATCCCAAAAATGTAGAGAAGGAATTAGATAAGCAGTTTGACCAATTAATTAATGAGCCAGAGATTAAAATCTTATTATCAAATAATTTGGAGATAACAAGGGGCAAAACTAAAGAAATTATATATGAATTAGATTATAGAAAAGTTAGAAATTTAGATAAGATAATAGAGCATATATTTCGTGAACAGAATCAAATTGTAAGGAAATTGTTAAATAGATATGTTGGTCGTGGTATGTTCTTTAGAACATATGATACGATTAATAAGGACAAAAAAGTATATCTTATCAGAAATCTATTAACAAATATCAAGAATAGAAGATTTGTAGAGAAAGAAAATGAAGTAAAAGAAAGAATATACAAGATTGAAAAATTGATTAAAGAAAAATCTTTAATAAAAAACCTTGAAAGATTAGATTTCGACTATGTATTGCTAAAAGAAGGTAACCCAAATAAATCTGTACCTTTCTCTTTCTTAGGAGATGGATTTAAAGCATTAGTTGGATTATTATGGGAATTGTCTTCTGATAACTTGAAAAATAATATTATCCTCCTTGATGAGCCAGATATTTACATGCATCCTGGATATATAAACGAATTGATAAAAATAATACTTACATTCTCTATGGATTTCAATATACAATTCTTTATTGTAACTCACAATTCTGATTTTATTTCTGAGATTATTGAAGGAGAATTTACAAAAGAACAAAAGAAATTCTTAGAGAAGGAATTTACATTATTTAAGATGGATACTCTTAAAGGATTAACTACAGTAGACAAAGCTAATTATAAAGAGGCAATTGATATTAGAGAAAATCTATTACTCGATTTAAGAGGGACTTAGTTTCATGCAGAGGAGAAAAATAATTCTATGTGAAGGCAAGAATGATTTGATACTCCTTGATGAGTTAGTAAGAATATTCAAATACAAAGAGAATGAGTATAAATTACATAGACAAGGTGAGACATTAAAATTTCAATCAAAGAAAAATGAAGATACATTGCTATTTAGAAAATTGGAGGAAAAGTCCTGTGAATGGAAGTTACTGGCTAAATCAGAGTCGGGAGATAAACCTACATTAAAAATATTTTCATGGTGTAGAAATTATTTATTTGAAGATAAAATTGTAGAAAAAATTGTTCTCTGGCTTGATGTTGATAGAAAAAACTTGGAAAAAATTATTGCTGATATTCATAATAGAATCAAAGATGCTTTTGGAAAACAAAAAATTGTTTTAACTCACGAAAAAATAAAAGAAAGAGAATTTATTTCTCTCCATAAAATATTTGTTAAGACAGAAGAAGGAAGTGAATTAGGAATCTTCTTTTTGCTTTTGATTTCTCCCGCTCTGGAAGAAGTTGCTAAAAAATTATTTCCAGAAAAACAAGAAGGGGGAGCTATCACAGAACTTAGTAAACATCAGGATGTTCAGGAAATTTTTAGCGAGATTTTGAGATAGTCCCACAGAAAACCTTTTATATATCCCGCTATTGCCAGTTCCAATGTTAAAAATACGAGAGACAAACAGCAAGTTTATCAAAATTCGCTGTCCAAAATGCAAGAATGAGCAGATTATCTTCGGCAAAACCGCAACAAGCGTCAAATGCCTTGTGTGCGAGAAGATAATTGCTGAGCCTACCGGCGGAAAGAGCAAAATCAAGGCTCGAGTTCTAGAGGTTCTGGAGTAATGCTATTAACGAAAAAGGGTTTTCCTGAGGTTGGAGAACTGGTTTTATGTACAGTCAATGCTATTCATTTTCATTCTGTTTTTATGAAGCTCGACGAGTATAATCGTCAAGGATTAATCCACATCTCAGAAATAGCACCGGGAAGAATCAGAAATATCCGCGATTATGTTGTTGAAAACAAGAAAATTGTCTGCGTTGTTCTTGCTGTGAGTCAGGAGAAAGGGCATATTGATTTGTCGCTGAGAAGGGTCAATGAAGGCCAGAAGAGAGCTAAAATCAATGAGATTAAGCAGGAGCAAATTGCAGAGAAGATTGTTGAGATGATTGCAAAGCAGAAAAAGCTCGACGTGAATATACTGTTTAATGAGATTCACGAAAAGGCATCTAAGAAATATTCTGGGCTGCATGCGTGTTTTGAAGACGAGATTGCAAAGGGAAATGTCATCGCAAGCTTTGGCTTAAAGAAGGAAATTGAGGATGCGCTTTTAGAGGCAGTGCGACTGAGAATTAAACTTCCGATAGTAAAAATCAGCGGCGAATTAAAACTCGTTTCTTACAAGCCGGACGGGATTGATATTATCCGCTCGACGCTTTTGAAAATGCAGGAGCTTTCAGAAGGAACTGCGGCTATGAGGTATAAAGGAGGCGGAAAGTATCATCTTGACCTGATAACTGAGAATTATAAAAAGGCCGAAAAGCTCCTCGATAAAATTGTCTCTTTTGGCAGAGAGGAGATGACTAAGAATTCAAGTGTTTTCGAATTTGAGAGAGCAGAATGAAGCACATCATGATTTGCCGTTCTTGTAAAGTTTACACAATGAAACAGTTCTGCCCAAAATGCAGTTCAAAGACTGATAATCCAAAACCTCCAAAATGGTCTCCTGACGACAAATTCGGTGCTTACAGGAGAAAAGCAAAAAAGTTAATAATGACTTCTCTTTTAAATGTGTAAAATGGCAAAATTCATTATCGAGCAGGTCTCCAAAAAGCCAGTGCTGAACAATCCGATTGTTGTTGAAGGGCTTCCTGGAATAGGAAATGTCGGCAAGATAGCTGCGGATTTTATAGTTGAGGAAACAAATGCAGTGAAGCTTTATGAGATTACTTCTTATTCATTTCCGCATTCTGTTTTTGTTACAGATGAGAATCTTGCAGAGCTTCCGAGCGTTGAAATTCATTATAAAAAATTCAATGAAAAAAACAAAAGAGACATAATTATAATTAGCGGAGATGTCCAGCCTGTTGATGAGGAATCATCTTATGAATTCTCGGATAGGATGCTGGATTTGGTTCAGGATTTGAAGTGCAATGAGGTTATTACACTTGGCGGAATTGGGTTGGGTGAAGTTCCTAAGACGCCGAAGGTTTACTGCACAGGAAATTTTAAGGCGATTGTGAAGAAGTATAAAGATGATAAAGTGATTAGCAAACTTTACGGTGTTGTTGGTCCAATAATCGGTGTTTCCGGCTTGATGGTTGGTCTTGCGCGAAGAAGAAAGATTAATGCTGTTACGCTGCTTGCTGAAACATATGCTCATCCGATGTATCTGGGAATTTCCGGCGCAAGGGTGATTTTGGCTGTTCTTAATTCAAAACTTGAATTGGAGATGGACCTAAAAAAACTCGACGAGGAAATCATGGACATGGAAAAAGAGATTCTCAAGAAGACAGAGGAGCTTAATCAGGTTGCTAAGGTTCTCGGAAAGAAAGCAAGAGGAAAAGGGATTTATGAGACGAATTATATTGGGTGAACCGCAATGCTAAGAACTGCTGTTCTGGCACATCCTCGAAGTGTCTCGGATGAATCGGTTCACGCTTTGGTGCGACATGAAGCCGCACGTGCTCGCCAGATGTAAATAGGATTGCGAGCAGAACCAATTATCGAGGTGTATGCAAAAAGGTGGTCGAGATAATCTTTTTCAGATTGATATCCTGCTAAAAAACCTCTGTATATTCTTTTGATTCTCCCCAAAATTCCTATTTGCATATCCAACAGTCTCCCTAATGAATTTTTCGTCTGCAAATACATTTCCTTTATCTCCGATTATGCAGTCAATTCTCTTATTCCCGATAATCTCTATAACAAATCCTTTATCACTGATTGAAATTATTCCGCTTCTCTTGAAAAGCGGATGTGAAATATCGAGGAGATTTTTTGCAGACACCAAATCCCTACATCTTACATGAAGAATCAACGGTTCCTGCTTGAGCCAGATTTCTCCTGTGTGAGATTTTTCTTTTAGCGCAGAGAGGATTTCACCTGAGGTAATTTCCCCATGCTTGTTTATGAGCCAACCTGATTGCTGCTTTTTTTCCGAGCGCTTTTCAAGAAGCACAATTCTTCCGGCGCAGCTGCTTGTGGTGTAATAGCTGTCGAGAGAGTTTATGTGATTTACCAATTCAACTATATACAAATCTATTCCTCCTTTCCTGCTTTTATCTTTTTTTGAGAGGAAGTCTTGTTTTTCTTTAGTGAAATTTGATGCCATTTTTTATTAATACTTTAAATTATTGCAAGAATTATTCTTTAAAATAAAAACTCTTTTATTTAGTCAGTAGAAAACTATATATACAAAATTCCCTCTGCAACAATTATGGACATAAAATCAAAAGTCAGAACCGTGCCGAACTGGCCGATAAAAGGAGTGATGTTCAGGGATATTACGACTATCCTTCAGGATGCAGAAGCATTTCGATACATAATAGACGAATTTTACGAGAGGTATAAAGACAAGAACATTGATAAGATTGTCGGGATTGACAGCAGGGGTTTTATTTTTGGCTCTGTTCTTGCGTATAAATTAAATGTAGGGTTTGTTCCTGTGAGAAAAAAAGGCAAGCTTCCTTACAAGACAATTCAGGCAGAGTTCGAGAAGGAATACGGAAAAGATGTTGTAGAGATGCACATTGACGCAATAAAGAGCAGCGAGAGGGTTGTTATTATTGATGATTTGATTGCCACTGGAGGCACAATTCAGGCAGCTATCGAGCTTGTTGAGAAGGTTGGTGGAGATATTATCGAGTGCGCTTTTGTGATTGGACTGCCTGATTTGAAAGGAATGGAAAAGATTAGGAAGTATAATGTTTATACAATGATTGATTTTGAGGGCGAGTAAACTAAAAAATGCCGTCTGAGCCGATGCAATTCATCTGGAATATTTTAATTATAGTCGGAATCTTAATCTTTCTTTATGGCTTGGCATGTTTGTGGGCTGTCTCGACAGAGGATTTTAATTATTATGCAGTGCAGTTCGGGAAATTTTTGAGAAGGATTTATGATAAGGTTGCTGGTATTGTGAATAGATTACGAAAACTATAAATAATAACAGGCAAACAAAATTACTATGATTAACGCATACCTATCTTTTATGGCATTGAAAGGTTTTATTCCAGAGTGGATAAAGAATAATATCTATCTTTATGCCCTGCTTATTTTGCTTGTGTACATTTTAGCGTCGAAGATTGCTCTTGTGATTATTGAAAAGATTTTTCTCAGGATTGCGAAAAAGACAAAAACTCATCTTGATGATTTGATTCTGCTAAAAATCAAGAAGCCGCTTTCTGCAACTATTTTTTTGATTGGCATCCATTTTGCGGTTATTCCTCTCGAGGTTCATGCCAAATGGGTTGATATTGTCTCGAAGACTGCAGATTCTGCGATTATTCTGACGATAACATGGGGAATTATCGGTGTTGTTTACATACTGATTGATTACTGGAGGAATAAATGGGCAGCAAAAACAGAGAGCAAGCTCGACGATAATATTGCCTTGCTTCTTCACACTACTGCAAGATACATTCTCCTTGTTCTAAGCATAATTATTATCCTCCACAGATGGGGAGTCAATATTGTTCCTCTACTTGGCGGCTTAGGAATTGTTGGAATTGCTGTTGCATTTGCTGCGCAGTCAACAATAAGCAATATTTTCGGCGGTGCATCAATGGTTGTTGACAAGACAATTAAAGTCAAGGATGTGATTAAGCTTGATACAGGAGAAGTCGGTACTGTCCAAGAAGTTGGTGTGAGAAGCACTAAGATTTTGACCTTTGATAATATTGTTTTGAGCATTCCAAATGGAAAGCTTGCAGACTCTCGAATACAAAATATGTCTGCGCCTGACGCAAAAATTCGAGTTACCTTGGAAATAGGGGTTGAGTATGGCTCTGAGCCTGACAAAGTGAAGAAGGTAATTCTCGACGAACTTTTGAATCTTGAAGATGTTCATAAAGAGCCAGTTCCTGTAATCCTGTTTATTGCGATGGCTGATTTTTCTCTTAAATTCAGAGTGCTGTTCTGGTGTAATCTTGACAAAAAATATCCTTTGATTGATTTGGCGAATACAAGGATATACAATGCGTTTAAGAAAAAAGGCATTGGAATTCCTTTCCCGACAAGAACAGTGTATTTGAAGAAGGAGAATTGACTTAGAATATGAAGAAAGAGTTTACAAATCTAATCATTGTCTTCTCGATTGTTTTTGTTCTGATAGTCGGAAGCGGCATTTATGGATTTTATATTATAGATAAGAGAATCAAAGAGCTGAACAAGAATCTTCTCGAGTTTAAATCAGACACAAAAGAAAGCATTAATTCCCTCGATACAAAAATTACACAGGCAGAAAAATCCCTCTCAGACAAACTGAACAAGGAAGTTAATACGCTGAATAGTGGACTGGACAATCTGAAGAAAGACACTGAAAAAAGCACGAAAACACTCGAGGAAGTTATCAATGAAGTTGAGAAGCAGAGCAATATTGAACTGGAAAAGGTTAAGAAAGATATTGAGAGTGTTAGCGTCACTGCAGGGGATTTTTCTAAGATTATAGAGGGTGTTCTGCCTTCTGTTGTAAGCATAAGCACCGATAAAGGTCTTGGCTCTGGTGTTTTCATAGCAGATAATGGATACATAGTAACCAACAGCCATGTAATCGCCTCTGCAAATTATATCCGCATTTATACTAATGACAAGAAGATTTATGCTGCAAATGTCTTCGGAAGTGATGATTCTGTTGATATTGCGGTTTTGAAGATTAATGCAAGCTATGCGCCTTTGCAGTTTGATAATTCTGCTGAGATTAAAGTTGGCGAGAAAGTAATTGCTCTCGGAAATCCTAAAGGACTTGATTTTACTGTTACTGAAGGAATTATAAGCGCAACAAACAGGAAAATCGGAAGTAGCAATATTGGCTATATCCAGATTGATGTTCCTTTGAATCCCGGCAATTCTGGAGGTCCTCTTGTCAATACACGAGGAAAGATTATCGGAATTAATAATCTGAAATTAGGCGGCTTGGAGTCTCTCGGCTTTGCTATTCCGTCAAATACTGTGAAGGATGTTGTGGATAGGATTGTTTGATTGATATAGCAAACGACAGAATTATTCCCCAATAACCTTAATTAATACTCTCTTCTTTCTTTTTCCGTCGAATTCACCATAGTAAATCTGCTCCCAAGGTCCTAAGTCGAGTTTTCCTTCTGAGACAGCAACAACAACTTCTCTTCCCATTATTGTTCTCATAAGATGAGCATAGGCATTATCTTCTCCTGTCAAATTGTGCTTGTAGGATTTTTTCCTGTCAACTAATTTGTGCAGCCATTCCTTGTAATCTTCTATTAATCCTGATTCTGCGTCGTTGATATACACGGAAGCTGTGATGTGCATTGCATTTACAAGAACAAGCCCTTCTTCAATTCCGGATTTTTTTACTGCGTCCTCGACTCTATTTGTGATGTTGATAAACTCAATTTCCTTCTCGGTGTTGAACCAAAGATATTCGGTGTGGGATTTCATAGCAACTGAAAAACAATTCCCTGAATATATATTTTTCTTATTGTAAAAACTTGACTTCAGCAAACTAGTCTCTTTTTGACAAAATCTGCTGAATTTTCTGAGTAGTTTCGTTCTCTCAGGTTATCCGTAAGACTTTGCCACCTACACACAATGCCCATACTCTTCCAAGCATGCATTACTTGAAGAGAATTGACAGAGAAAAAAACATTTCAGTTCCGATTTATTTGAATGTCATGATAGATGTCATGAGGAGAAAGTTCATAGCCATCAGACATCATGCAAAAAAATCTGGAGAAGTTCCAGACGCTTATAGTATAATCCCTGTAAAGAAAAACTGGGCTAAAGGGCAATACAGGAAACAACTAAAAGATTTTTTTGATTATTATCTTTATTGGCAGAGATATTTATGGTAATAAGTTAGTATATTGAAGTGTTATTTATGATTTCGTGTAATCCGTTTAGTACGTATCTTTTTTGCAGTCTTTCTGTTTTTTCGATAGAAAGTAATAGATTTGTTGTGTTTGCTCCTCGTTGGCTCTTCGAGCCAAAGCTAATCTTTTTGATTAGAACTAAATGCCTTAGTTCTCGTTCTGAAATATTGTTTGTAGAATCCACATCTGGTTCCGTTACG
>ORJL011332510.1_pt1 | contig 19243 bp, 18 predicted proteins | sample 1779941 | NCBI WGS metagenome assembly ORJL01 (sample SAMEA104232317, study PRJEB22302) | groundwater metagenome | biome: forest; feature: aquifer; material: groundwater | place: USA | collected 2011-08-07 | depth 5.8 m | reverse complement strand
TTTTTTATAAATTTTATAAAGACTCCTCAAATATTTTATGAACAAATCAAAACGGTTAATATTTTTAATGAAGGTTAGCTCTGTTCTCATCGGAGCATCTATCTTATTTAATGTATTGCTTGACCATGCAAGTTTTTGGACAAAGACGAGTTTTGTTGTTGCACTGGTTATAGTATTCATCATCTGGCTCACTGCGACAGTGTCAACTCTTAAACGATTAACCCCTGGTTCTTTTGTTAGGGATGAAAAGACTGGTTTCGTTGCGGCAAGAAATTACACAGATGTAAGTCGGGGATTAGATCCTCACTTGTTGTTGAGATCGATTCATAGATTAGAAGTAGCAACAAAAATAGTGATGCCGATTCTCTTTGGGGTGACACTCCTGGCTTCTCCTTATGTGTATTTTGTAGATGTTCCGCCTTATTTACCGGCTATGCTAATTCTTGCTGTTGGTTTAATTATTCTGTGGGCAACTTTTTATCACATTCTTAAGGTATACAGAAAGGAAAAGGTTGCCAGAAAATTGTAGATTGAGTATAAAATTCCGCCAAAGAAAAACTTGATCTTCGACAAGCTCAGATTTAAAAATTGTTACTGTTCGCTACGCCTGCCTGTCGGCGAAACAAGGAACCATTCCCGGTTTTACTCACCCCCCATTTCCGAGCCAGTTCGACAAAGCTCAGGGCTAACAAACTTCGTTCAAACTATCTTACACTTCAAAACACACCGCCCAAATCACCAACCTAGACAAGTAGCGACGATCGTCGCTACTTGTCTAACCCTCTCGCCGTAGGTTCCCTTCTCGTTAGCTCTTCATTCCCAACATGCGGAAAATATGGCTTATCTTCTTGTCCACAGAGAGAAATCCTGAAGATATTGTAGTATCATGTGCCGTAGCAAACGGCGTGTATTATTATTGTTAATCAAAAATTCGTATGCAAACCAACGAACAGCAAGGAATTGCACCCCTCGTGGCGATTATTATCGCACTCCTCGTAGTCGGTGGAGGCGCCATCGCGGTAAAGAAGAGCTGGGACAAGAAAGAGAGCAAAAAACAAACGGCAGTGGAAACCGGAATGCCCGTACCGGGAACCGATACGGAAGAAACCGAAGTAATGACTGAGCCGACCACGCTTCAGGTAACACTCGGCGAACTGAATAAGTCCGGTCAGAGTGGACAGGCGGTCATCACGGAAATCGGTACCAGTACTCTTAAAATTATTGTCAATCTCACCGGCAAACCTTCAACCATAGCGCAACCCTCGCACATTCACATTGGAAGCTGTCCGAATCCGGGCACGGTCAAGTATCCGCTCACTTCGGTTGACAACGGCGCGGCGCAAACCGAAATTCCGAATATGACGCTTGCGCAACTACTCTCCGAACTCCCCCTCGCCATCAATGTCCACAAATCCGAGACCGACGCGAAGACGTATGTGTCGTGCGGAAACATTGAATGGGAAGCCACGACCACGTCTGCTGTGAGTGATTCCACGAAGGCAGGAACTGGCGACGAGACAAAAGAACAGAAGACCAGCTCCACTACGCAAAAAGTTACCGCCCCGGTTTCAGGCGCGGGAGAAGGATCAACGAAAGAAATACGAGTGTCCTATGGCACGCAAGGATTCTCCCCGAAAACCATCACCATCAAAAAGGGAGAAACCGTCATTTTTGAAAACAAGACCGGTAAAAATGCCTCGGTTGCTTCCGACCCGCACCCAACGCACACCCTCTATCCGGAATTTGACCAATACAAGACCGACCAGCGAGGTAAAACGGAATTCCGTTTCACCTTTGAAAAAGTGGGCACTTGGAAGTACCATGACCACCTTAGCTCCTCAATAACGGGAACCGTTATTGTTACCGAGTAACACTGGAATTATCAAGACTCAATTCTCAATTTTCAATCAATGAACGAATTTCTTAATTTTTAAATTGAATTTTGTTTGATAATTGAAAATTATGACCCGTCTCTCTTCTATCTTATTGCGTCTCGCGCTTGCGTTTTCGTTCCTGTATGTCGGATACGGCTTCTGGAAAGATCCTATGGACTGGGTCGGCTATGTGCCCGCCTTTGTTCAAAATATCGGCGGTGTTTCGCAGGAAATCCTACTTCTCGGCATCGCGGGATTCCACGTACTTTTCGCTCTCTGGATTCTCTCTGGCTTAAAAGTTCGCCTCTCCTCGCTTGTTGCCGCCACATTCCTCGGCGGTGTCGTGTACTTCAACTTGAACCAGTTGGATATTCTCTTTCGCGACATCTCGCTCGCGTTGGTCGCGCTCGCCCTTACATTCAATTCGGATCGCTAATACTACAAGGTCCGACCTTGTAAAAAAAGCCGACACACCGCGGTGTCGGCTTTGCTTTCGGCTTTGCTTTTCCAGAGAGACCTCCTCGGGAACTCTGCCACTTTTCGTCTGTTTCCGTTGTTATAATCTGCGTCTTTCCTAACAACTAAAACCTACAAGCTTTTCTCTATTCTATGTGCGGAATTATAGGATATACGGGACATCGTGAGGCGCTTCCCCTCATCCTTGAGGGGTTACGCTGTCTTGAGTACCGCGGGTATGACAGCGCGGGTGTGGCTATTCTGAACACCAAAGGAGTAAAAATGGTTCGCGCGACAGGCAAGGTCGCGGTACTCGCGGAAAAGTGCGACGGCAAGAACCTTACGGGAACTTCGGGAATCGGGCACACACGCTGGGCAACGCATGGCGCGCCATCCGAGAAGAATACCCATCCGCACCGCGATTGCGACGGCAACTTTTTTGTCGTTCACAACGGCATCATTGAAAATTATCAGGAGTTGAAAGCGGAGCTCATCAAAAAAGGACATCACTTCGCGTCGGAAACCGATTCCGAGGTCATCGCGCACCTGACAGAAGAAATGTACAAAAAGTACGGAACCCCGGAAGATGCGGTGCGACACGCGCTCCCACTGCTGTACGGCACCTATGGACTCGCGATCGTTTCAAAGCGCGAACCGGAAAAGATTATTGTCGCCCGAATGGGCGCGCCGATCGCGCTTGGTCTCGGAAACGGTGAGAATTTTATCGCCTCGGACGCGACTCCGCTCCTCGCGCACACCAAACGCGTACTCTACCTTATGGACGGAGAACTAGCGGTGCTTACCAAAAACGACTATAACATTACGACGCTAAAAAATCGCAAAGTGAAACGAGAAGCAGAGACTATCTCGTGGAGCTCGGGTACTACGGAGAAGAAAGGATTTCCACATTTCACCCTCAAAGAAATTATGGAGGGACCTGATGCGCTTCGCGATACCATCCGAGGACGACTCGTGCCGGAGAAAGGACTCGTGAAACTGGGGGGCGTTGAAAGCGTCGCGAAGCGTCTCGCCAACATAGAGCGCGTCCAGATTGTCGGGTGCGGAACCGCGTCCTACGCCGGACTCATTGGTGAATATCTCCTTGAAGAGTACGGGGGACTGGAAGCAAAACTTGAGACGGCGGCCGAGTTTCGCTATCGGAAACCGCGCATTGATCGACAAACCCTCCTCATCGCCGTTTCGCAATCGGGAGAGACTGCGGACACGCGTGAGGCGATACGCGAAGCAAAGGAGAAAGGAGCGCTCACGTTTGGCATCGTGAATGTCATCGGCTCCACCATTGCTCGCGAGGTGGACGCGGGACTCTACACGCACGCCGGACCGGAGGTGAGCGTGCTCTCCACCAAAGCATTCATAGCGCAGGTTGCATCCTTCGTACTGGTGACGCTCGCGCTCGGGAGGGCGCGCGGTCTCTCCTTTTCGCAAGGGAAACAGATAGCGGAAGAACTTGAGACGCTCCCCGAAAAAATCGCGACGATCCTCAAACACCGAAAACATATTGAAAAAATAACTCGGCGCTACGCGCGCTTCAAAAACTTTTACTTTGTCGGGAGAAAATACAACTTTCCCATCGCGCTTGAGGGCGCGCTCAAACTCAAAGAAGCGTCCTATCTGCATGCGGAAGGACTTCCTGCCGGAGAACTGAAGCATGGACCACTTGCTATGATTGACAAAACCATGCCAACGATAGCCATAGCGACAAAAGGAAGCGTCTATGAGAAAATGGTCTCTACGATTCGGGAGATTAAAGCGCGGAGCGGTCCGGTTATTGCCATCGCGACCGAGGGTAATACGGAAATAGAAAAACACGCGGATGATATGATTTTCGTACCCGACACGATTGAATGTCTCTCCCCCATCCTTTCCGTCGTTCCTCTCCAATTGTTCGCCTACTACCTGACCGTCGCCAAAGGGCTTGATCCCGACCGCCCACGGAATCTGGCAAAAAGTGTGACGGTGGAATAAAAAAAGTACCTAGAATATAGTAACTAGAATATAGATAAGAAAAGAGGTACGCTTGTCTATAATCTATCTACTAAGTACTATCTACTCTTATGAAAGCCCTCGTATTTGACACAACGTTAGGAAGCTGGGAAACGACCCGCGGTTTTGACCTGCAGGATGTCCCCGAGCCGGTTTTGGATGAGAAGAAGAATCCCGCCGACGCAGACAAAGTCATTCTCAAAGTCCACTACGCCGGCATCTGCGGAACCGACCGCGGGATTTGGAACCGTGCCGCCTTTCGCGACCAGATACTCGGTAGTATCAAGGCGGAAGGTGGCACGCGCCGAATACTGGGGCATGAGTTTTTCGGCGAGATTGTCGCGATGGGAAGCAAAGTAAATGAGACGGCTCCCTACCCGCTTAAAGTTGGCGATTTTGCCTCACCCGAATCACACGTCGTCTGCAACAAATGTTTCCAGTGCATGCGCGGAGAAAAACACGTTTGCACGAACGAAAAAATTCTCGGCATTTCGCACGACGGCGGGTTTGCCGAGTTTGTGAAGCTCCCCGGCCATATCGTCTGGAAAACCGACACCTCCGCTATTCGCCCCGAACTTGGCGCGATGCAGGAACCGTTCGGAAACGCCGTTCACGCGGGAAGCAAGGTTCCGCTCAAAGGAAAAACTATCGCTATCTTCGGCCTCGGTCCCATCGGACTCTTTCTCACGCTTGTCGCGCGAGGACTTGGAGCGTCCACCATTATCGGCGTGGAGCCAAACCCCGTGTCGCAAGATATGGCGAAGCGACTCGGCATTGATTACGTTATTCCCCTATCCCCCTTACCAAAGGGGGTGTCCCCGTCTTCGGGGACGGGGGTTGTTTCTCCCTTAGTAAAGGGAGCACTGCCGTCTTCGGCAGGAGGGTTGTCACAACCCCCCAAGGCAGCCCCCTTTGTTAATGGGGATTACCACCGAGACGAATCCGTCATCAAGCACATTGAGGAGCTCACCGGCGGACTCGGTGTTGATGTGTCGTTTGAAATGGCGGGGTTTAACTCCTCGTTCAACAACGCCGTCTTTTCGACTCGTCGTGGAGGCGATATGATTGCCTTTGGCATCAAGACCGGCGATTTTGTCCTTGAGGACTACAACCGTTTTATCGTGCGCGGACTGACCATTCACGCCGTTATTGGACGCCGTCTTCCCGAAACCTGGGAGATGACCCAGAAACTCTTTGCCGACCGAAGCAACAAAATACAGGAAAATATTTGGAACGTAATTTTGGACCGTGGTAAAGGGACTATTCTTCCCCTCGCGGAGTATACTAAGGACGCGTTTGAAAAACGAATGGCGGAGCATCCGAAGATATTAATAGAAATATAAATTATACCAATCAGCGAACGCGTCCGAATATCCGAATGGATACTACTATACTCGATCGAAGGTCTCATTCGTATTCGTTCGTTTCATTAGTACCATTTGCAAATTAGTATCTGTTATTGAAATATGTTTTCAAACAACCTAAAAAAAGACATTGAAAATGAGCTTCAATCAATGCGCGACGGAGGGCTTTTTAAAGTTGAAAAGATTATCGCGGGAAAACCGGGAATGGAAATCGCCGTCGGCGGAAAGAAGCTCATCACCCTCTGTGCCAACAACTATCTCGGTCTTTCGCAGAACCGAGAGGTTATCAAAGCCGCGGAAAAAGGATTGAGGGAATATGGCCTCGGACTCAACAGTGTCCGGTTCATTGTCGGAACACTCGCACTCCACAAAAAGCTTGAATCCGCAATTGCGAAATTCTTTCATACCGAGGACGCGCTACTCTACTCGTCCTGTTTTGACGCAAACGGCGGGGTGTTTGAGGTGTTGCTCAGCGAAGGTGATGCCGTCTTTTCGGGTGAACTGAACCACGCGAGCATTATTGACGGCATCCGTCTCTCAAAAGCAGAACGGTTTCGCTTTCCGCATGGAAATCTTGCGGAACTTGAAGTACAACTCATAAAATCAAACGCGAGACGCAAACTTATTGTCACCGACGGAGTATTTTCCATGGACGGAGAAATCGCGGAACTTGATACGCTCCTCGCGCTTGCAACGAAGTATGACGCACTCCTTATGGTTGACGATTCGCATGGAAGCGGGGTGCTCGGAAAGACCGGGCGAGGCAGTATTGAAGAAAAAGGAGTGCTCGGAAAAATTGACATTCTCACCGGAACCTTCGGCAAAGCGCTCGGCGGAGCCGGTGGAGGTTTTGTCGCGGGTCGCAAAGAAATTATCGCCCTACTCCGCCAGCGAAGCCGTCCCTACCTCTTCTCAAATTCGCTCATGCCCGCGATCGCAAACGCCGCTCTCTTTGTGCTTGAAAACTTCAATAAAAAGTTCCTCCCACTTCAGAAGAAATTGCTTGAAAACACCATTTATTTCAGAACAAAACTGGACAAACTTGGGTTTACTTTAGGAGGAGGAATCCCCCGTAACAAAGGGGGTGGCGAGTCTGCGAGCCGGGGGTTGTTACAACCCTCCCCGAATCAGAATTCGGTACTCCCTTTGGTAAGGGAGATACAACCCTCCCCGAATCAGAATTCGGTACTCCCTTTGGTAAGGGAGATTGGCGAAGGCGGAGGTTGTCATCCGATTATTCCGGTGATGATTTCTGACGAGGTGAAAACCATGGCGCTTGCCGACGCCCTTTTCAAAGAAGGAGTCTATGTGAGAGGATTCGCGTATCCCGTCGTACCAAAAGGAAGAGGCCGAATTCGCATTCAAATCGGAGCGGCGCACACCAAACAGCAACTGGATAAAGCGATCGTAGCATTGGAGAAAGCAGGTAAGAAGTTGGGAATTATCAATTAAAGATACCAATATACGAATCTATACTAATGAAACGAATGAATACGAATCAGACTTTCGATTAGACATATTAGTAGCCATTGGTATCATTCGTACCCATTAGTATATTAGTATCTGTTATTTATGAAAACTGTTGTCATCATCGGTGGCGGATCCGCAACCTTCAACCTCTTGAAGGGGCTCCGTCAGTTCCCCACCAATAATATTGTCGTGGTTTCAACCGCGGACGACGGCGGTTCAACCGGACTGCTTCGCAAAGATTTGGGCGTTATGCCGATGGGCGACATTCGCCAGTGCCTCATCGGACTTTCATACACCGCTCCCACACTTCAAGACTTGTTCTTTTACCGCTTTGACCGAGGGTCTCTCAAAGGACACAGCGCCGGCAACATTATTCTTGCCGCGCTTGAGAAAGTAACCGGGAGTCCGGAAGGTGCCATCGCGGAAGCGGCGCGTCTCCTCAATGTCCGTGGCGAGGTCCTCTTTTCTTCAACAAAACCCACAACTCTCTCCGCGGTACTCAAAAATGGGACGATCGTAAAAGGAGAGCATGAGATAGACGAGCCGATCCTCGCAAAACGAAGTCCAATCGAAAAGCTGACGCTCTCAAAGGCGGAGACCAATCCTCGCGTGCTCAATGCAATCGCCCGCGCCGATGCTATCATTCTCGGACCGGGAGACCTCTACACTTCCACGCTTCCCAATCTGCTGGTACCGGGTATCGCGGACGCTATCGCCCGATCTTCGGCGCAAAAGATTTTTATCACGAATATTATGACGAAACTCGGTCAGACCGACGGATTCAAAGCGTCGGATTTTGTACGCGTCATCACTGAATACTTGACTCAAAAAGGCGGAGAGAAAATCAAGGCGACCGTTCTCATCAACACGAAAAAACCGAGTACGGAGCTTCTCTCCCGTTATCGCAAAGAAAAGGCGGCGTTTGTAGAACCGGATATCGCGAAGATTGAAACCGCGGATGTCCGTGTCATCGCGCGACCACTCATCGCGAACGGCGTCTTCAAAAAAGAAAAGGGAGACGCGCTTGCGCGCAGTTTCGTTCGTCACGACGCGGAGAAAACTTCGGAACTTATCTGGGAACTCATCAAGTAGTATACGAAAATGCGAATTAAACCCCAACGAATAGCTACGAATAAGGAAGACTCTTTTTCCTCGGATTCGCAGTAATTTGTATATTCGTATAATTCGTATTTTCGTATGACTATTAAAAAGGAGCTAAAACATAGCGGAACCGCCGTACGGCTCTCCGCACAGGAAGATGGAGCGGAGCTCGGTGCCGTATACCTCTACCTCATCAGAAACGATTCCCATACGGAACCGTATGGACTTGTTGAAGACCTATTCGTCAAAGAAGAGCACCGAAAAAAAGGTATCGGGAGCGCGCTGGTGCAAGAGGCTATTGGAGAAGCAAAGCGCCTTGCCTGTTACAAAATCATCGGGACGAGCCGAATGTCCCGAGAGAATGTGCATCGCTTCTACGAAAAGCTCGGGATGAAAAAGTACGGATACGAATTCCGCCTTGATTTCTAAATTGGTTCGCCGTCTCTTCCGCTCCTCCTCGCAATTATCTATCTTCATCCATCCTCTCTCACGCACCATCCTTCCGCTCACCTATTTTCTTCTCCTCGTCACGTTGCCATACTCCTATACTTAGAAGTATAGAAGTGTTGCGCATCACTCAATCATAGACGAGAACAGAAAGGGCTCGTTCTCTTTTCGAAACGGAATAGAGCGCATCGCTGTGGTTATCCGCGTTTTGTTTTTGCGAGCGCGTCAAGAAATCCTTTGTGGATATGTCCGTTTGTGGCAAGCATCTCGGATGAAGCAAAGGTATAGTCGTCTCCGTGAAAATTCGTAATACGTGCCCCTCCCTCGTTCGCAATCAAAACACCCGCCGCAATATCCCAAGGAAACACGCCGGTCACCGCGTAAAAATCAAATTTCCCTTCGGCAAGAAGGCACAGTTGCAGAGCGGAACTCCCGAGCACGCGGATTTTCCCGATGGAAGGAATGAGCGAGCTGAAAAATCCGCTTCCATCCAAACGACTCCCCCAGCCGAGTGATCCGAATGAAAGCGGGAGTTCGCTGGTATCCGAAACGGAGATTCTCGTACCGTTTTTAAACGCTCCTTTTCCCCGCACGGCGGAAAATAATTCTCCGGTTTCTGGATTTGAGATGACACCGATAAGAGGTCCCTCCGCGTCAGAACACCCGATCGAAATACAGCAAAAAGGGATTCCATGAATATATTGCGAAGTCCCGTCAATAGGGTCAATGTACCACGCGTACTCTTTAGTGTGCAGTTCCTTCGGCGAGAATTCTTCTCCGACAACGCTGTGGTTTGGAAAATTGCGCGTAATTTCCGAAACAATAATCTTCTCTATCGCGCGGTCGGCATCGGTTACCCAGTTGCGCGGGTTGTCCCCTTTGGTGTGCACAGTCCCCACATTCCCGAAATACTCACGAAAAATCGGCTCGGCCTTTTTCACCGCTCCAAGCGCGACCTCCAAAAATTTTGTTTCATCTTTCATAATGGTCTTCATACTACCATTAACTCCCGCTCCCGCAAAAAGAATGTGCTACACTTTTGGACGATGAAACCCAATGATCCTATAGAAACCATCTTTCGCCTCACCGAGACGCAGAAGCGGGCGATACGCAAAATCGGCGTGAGAACCGTGGAGGATTTGCTGTACCACTTCCCTTCAAGATACGGGGATGTGGCGAAAATACGGAACATCAAAGAGCTCGTGAAAGGCGAAACCGCCGTGGTATTCGGGAGGATTTCCAATCTCAAGGCCACAAAAGCATTTCATAAAAAGATACCGATGGGTACCGCAACATTCACGGACGATACCGGCTCTATGCAAATCGTCTGGTTCAACCAACCGTACATCGCCAAGATGATTCCCGAGGGCGCCCTCGTTCGGGTAGAAGGAAAAATCTCGGAACGAAGACGAAACGCAAACAACACACAGACTTCACACGGAAGCGGTTTATATGTAAGTAATCCAAAAATAGAGCGTGTAGAAAAAATCCCCACGGAAATCGGCACCTCTCTTTTCGCGGGAGAAGAAGAAAACCACCATCTCTATCCGGTATATCCCGAATCGCGCGGGATAACTTCAAACTGGCTTTTTCACGCAATCCAAAAACTTATTATCTCGGGAGTCACGGAAGCGATAACCGACCCTATTCCGGGAGAAATTCTCGGGAAATACCACCTCCCTTCACTACCATCCGCACTCGTTTGGATCCATCGTCCGCAAAAAACCCAAGACGCGGTAGCCGCACGCAAACGATTCGCGTTTGAAGAAGTCTTTTTCATCCAGCTTGAAAAGCAGAAGGAGCGAAAACTTTGGCAGAAGGAAACATCATTTACGATTGAAAAAGGCGAAGAACACATTGAGACTTTTACGAAACGTTTTCCGTTTGCGTTTACCAACGCGCAGAATCGAGCGATAAGCGGAATCTTGGAAGATTTCAGGAAGGGGGTCCCGATGGCGCGTCTTCTTGAAGGCGATGTCGGGAGCGGGAAAACAGCCGTTGCCGCTTCTACCGCGTATGCGGTAATAACCTCGCGGCCGCAGAACCAAAACTACGGCACACTACAGGTCGCCTATATGGCTCCGACGGAAATCTTGGCAACTCAACAATTTGAATCGTTTATTGAATACTTCAAGCATCTCCCCATTAACATCGCGCTCATCACGGGAAGTGGATGCCGTAAATTCCCCTCTAAATCAGACCCCTCGGGCTGGACAGATATTTCGCGAGGTCAACTCTTGAAATGGACAAAAAATGGAGAAATAGCGGTGTTGCTTGGTACACACGCGCTTATACAAAAATCGGTACAGTTTAAACACTTGGCATTTGCAATCATTGATGAACAGCATCGCTTCGGAGTTAACCAACGCAAAGCGTTGGTGCATAAGGAAGCACGAATGCCTCACCTCTTATCAATGACAGCTACTCCTATTCCACGCACATTGGCATTAACGATGTACGGAGACCTAGATCTCACATTACTGGATGAACAACCTCCAGGACGAAAACCGATTATCACCGAACCGGTCGCGCCAAAAGACCGCGAAGCGACCTATGAAAAAATACGAAAGGAATTACGAGCTGGTCGGCAGTGCTATATCATCACTCCTCGCATAGACGAGCCGGATCCCGACAAGGAGTTCGCGGTGCAGGCAAAATCCGCCAAGAAAGAAGCGGAACGCCTAAAAAAAGAAGTTTTTCCTGAGTTTGAGATAGGGGTGATGCACAGCAAACTCAAAGACACCGAGAAAGAACAAGTGATGGAGGAATTCAAAGACGGAAACATTCACATTCTGGTCTCAACATCGGTAGTGGAAGTCGGCGTCAATATTCCAAACGCCACCGTCATCGTGATTGAAGGCGCGGAACGATTCGGGCTCGCCCAGCTCCACCAACTTCGCGGGCGCGTACTGCGAAGCGCACGCCAAGCGTACTGCTACATTTTCACCGACAGTACCGGATTGAAAACCACCGAGCGCCTCCACGCGCTCAAGACAGCCAAAAACGGCTTTGAACTTGCCGAGTATGACCTCAAGTTCCGCGGAGCGGGAGAACTTTCCGGCAGACAACAGTGGGGTGTTTCGGACGTCGCCATGGAGGCGCTCCAAAATCTAAAAATGGTGGAAGCCGCCCGTGCCGAAGCGCGACGGCTCCTTGAGGAAGACGAAACGCTCTCACGCTATCCTCTTCTCACCGAACATCTCAAAACCCGCGCGCGACAGGGAGAGGAGGTTCATTTTGAATAAAGGTACTTCAACCTGTCGGCGAGGTTGAACCTCGCCCTCTTTGTTTCCTTTTTAAAAAACCTTATACTATCCCAATGTCCACCGACCTACCTAACCTACTCTCAACCCTCCCTCTGTGGAAAGACGCACGTCTGACTATCACCTCGCTCCCGGGAGGAATGACCAACGACAATTTCCTTGTTGATGATGGCACGAAGAAGTATGTGGCTCGTTTTGCTCCCCTCAAAACTGACATACTGGGTCTTCGTCGCGACTATGAAATCTATAACGCCACGGTTGCTTCTCATAACAACTTAACCGCCCCAGTCACCGCGTATGTCCCTGAACACCGCCTCCTTATTATTGAGTTCATCCCCGGGACTCCCCTTACCGAAACAACCGCAATCCAAGACGAGACGATGAAAAAAGTGGCACGTACGCTCAAAAAACTGCACCATATTCCATCATTTCAAAATACCAGAAATCAATTTGAATACACGCGTAACTACTTACAGCTCGCCAAAAAACATAACGGCTGGATTCCCCGCTCTTTTGACAGCTACCTCAAACAGCTTGACGCGCTTGAGCAAAAAATAGAACCCTGCACGCAGGCACATCCGTGTCACCTTGATCTCGTGCTTGAAAACATTATTCTGCAACCGGACGGCGAGATACGATTTATAGATTGGGAGTACTCCGCCAACTCCGATTTTCGCTACGACCTTGCTATGTTTTTGACGAGAATCAATGTATCGGAAACGCAAAAGAGATCGTTTCTTGAAGCGTATGGGTCACCCGACACTGATACGCTGTTCAGGAATGTGTGTCTCTTTGAACTTGTGGTCCACCTCGCCGAAGCCGGATACGGTATGCTCCAGACCGCAGTCGCTACGAAGCAATCGGTTGACTACAAAGCATACGCCGAGGGTCAGCTCGCCTCTTTTGACAAAAAATCAGCTTTGTATCTCGTCTAGCGAAAAGCGTCACTACATCTTCGCGGAAGAGAGAGGGCGAAACAAAAGGAATGTCCTAAATCTTAGAGTTTTGCATCCCCTGCCTTACCGATACACCTCGTGGTCACCGATGGCAAGCAAAACCACCTCGCTTTTTGTGACATAGCTGAATACAATTCTGAATTTATAATTGACAGAAAAACCGTACCAATCCCGTAGCGGACCGTGCAGTTTATGCACCTTAAGTTGTCGGTGATTCTTAGGATTTTTAAACAGCTCAATCTTCTCCAACACTTCGTTCTGAAGACCTTCTTCAAGAGCATCAAACTGACGGACAAATGTCGCCTTGTAAGCTACGATAATCATTTCGTTCGAAGCTTTTTCGCCAACTCTCGCAAATCACCCCGCAAAATAGGTTCCCGTTCTGCCAAAAGAACCGCCTGCACTGCTTCTTCCTCCGAAAGAAGCTTCAAGGCACTGCGAACCACTGCGGCCTTGTTGGGCGACCGACCGCTCTTTACTTGCCGCTTGATAAACTCTTCAAGATGCGCCGGTAATGGAACTGATAGTGTGGTCATAAATGTATGATAATCTAATATGATAGTATCATATACTTCTGCTCCTTCCCTGTCAATGTGGAAAATCCTCACCTCCCGCAAAAAAGAGGAAATCCATTGTGAGTAGGTTAGAAGAAATCTTCGACACGAGACAACGCTAATTTATTCTTCTCTTCATCGTTGTAGTTATCAATGTGCGAAGAAATACAGAGAAAAGCGATAATTGACCCCTTAACTACGAACCACATTCTTGGCCATTGGTTCGGCCTCAAGCCGGAATTTGGAATCACTAGTTCAACTTTCCAAAGAGTCCAGACATCATTTTGCTTTACTCGATGCAATTTTGCTGGAGCGATGACTTGTTTAGGATTGGTCGGGTTAAATTGTGTATCGCACAACCGTTCGAAAATCGAAAGACCATCCCGTAAAGTACGAAATCGTCGCTCTAGGGCGGCGATTTCTTTCTGAATCCCGTCATGATACAAAAACTGAATCATGCCTCTTTGAAATCTGTACCACGGTAATAAGCAAGTTCATACGGTATCTCCTGCCGGAGTTCGGTTCCTACATACGGCGCTTCGGCATGGGATAGTTCTTCTAACTGTTTGCCGGTGAGGTTGCCGTATTTCAAGACAACTCTATCGAGCATCTTTTTTTCTTCTTCGTCGAAGACCGAGAGGTCAGGTTCTGTAAGACATTTATAGATTTCTGTTGGGAGGTATCCTTCTCTTTCCGCTTTCTGCTCAATCTTTAGCAACTTCTTATCCGCCATCTCTTTGGTTATCTTCTCTAGTGCGGAAGGAACTGGACCCATAGGGAACGCAAAATATGCATCACCGGTAAGTGAACGTTCGTCTTTTTCGTACAAGTCAAAATCAACGAAATAGAGCAATTTCGCCAACTTCTTTTTGCCGCGCAATTCACCCTTGAGTTTCCGGCACAAGTACAGAATTGCGTTCTGGTACTTTTTCCGGTTAAGGACCATATATCTATGATACTAAAATTGATAACTTTCGGCAATCTGTAAAAAATGCCTGTATTTCAACGCAAATCCTTAAGAGATTTAAGAATCTTACCTTTTCCTTGAGCAAATTCCTTCTTGTTTTGTGCGATATCGCGTGCCAATTGCTCTGTATTCCAAAGTCGTATCAAATGCCGTATGAACTCGCTCGTGGAAGCGAACTTCCCCGCCTTGACACCGCGTTTGATGTCTACCACCATTTCTTTAGGAAGTGATATGTTTACGATGTTTCGCATAGTTGTAGTAACAGTATGTAATAATTTGTATTACAGCAGTATAGCAAAGGATATACTTCCCCGTCACGCACAACAGCCACCAACGCTGTAGACACCAAACGAAACTATCGAATGTCCCTTAGTAGGATTGAATAAGATTTTGCAGAACTGACATTTAGACTTTTATCAATTGCACTTACAGAAAAGTGTAAAATCGTATTATCATTCCAAGGACTTGGGTAGAGTACTTGAAATATTGATACGGTCTTTGGGTCTGTCGAATAAATCTTCTTCACCTTTTGGGCATCTTGATCTCCAGTATATTCAAACACATAAGTCAGCATAACGATTGATGGTTCGTCGGTGGTAACTGTTATCTGCTTGAGTTGCGGAACTGTTACAGATGTTATTTCCGGTGCAACCTTATCAGTAGGAGTATAAAATTCCTTCTGTTCTATAACACTGTGTCCTCCGTTGTCACTGTTAGCTTCAATTATGAAGTAATAAATCTTACCTGGATTTGTAGAAACTGATACCTCATGTTGAATGGAATCATTGCTGGATAATACAATATTGCCACTCTGAGTATTAGTGGGCCAGATTGTCAGTTTACTATCAGCTCTTAAATTAGTTTCCCATTTGATAACAGTCTCATAAGTAGATGGAATGACTCGTACCGCACTGATTTGCAATGAAGCATCTGTATAATTCGGAGATGACTTCTGAGAAAGTATGTTTCTCCCTGCTTTCAGTTCCTCAATTAGACTTTTTGCGATATTAATAGGAATGGCAAGTTTTATTGTCTCTCCTAATGAAACTCCACTTATTGATTTTCCGAACATTGCGGTATTTATTCCTACAACTTGACCGTTTCTATTTACGAGTGGACCTCCGCTATTGCCTGGATGAATTTCTGCTGATGTTTCCAAATATTTCTCAAGCCTTCTAGAAATTGTTCCCTCCTTAAAACTAACATCTCCTTTTATCCCGAAAGGAAACCCGAGTGTAAATACTTCATCTCCTTGCTCAATCCTATCTGAATCTCCAAGTATCGCAGGTTTTAATTGTGTGCGATTAATCTTTACCAAAGCAACATCAATATCCTCGTCTCTGCCCACCACAATACCGTTAACTATACTCTCGTCTGATAAAGAAATCTGAACATTTGTAAAGCCCTTAACAACATGTGCATTAGTCAAGACATACCCATCAGCAGAAATAATCATTCCGCTACCTGCCCCGTCATCAGTTTCGACATACACGACTGCCGGCTTAACTTTTTTGATTATTTCAGCGTTTGTGAGTTTTGTCGGCAAAACTACTTTCGGTTTTACGACAACCGGTTTAGAAATAGGTGTACTTGTAGCAACTTTAACAGCAACTTCTCTATCTGATTTCTTAGGTGTTGTAGTCGCAATCTCCTTTTTTTCAACCACCGTTTGTGTTGGACGCGAAAAGACCTTCCATGTATAAGGCTTCCACCACACCGCAAGAGTTACCTGTGGAATAATAAATCCCAGCAAAATCAAAAAGAAAATTGGACGAAGTTTTTTCATATCTTTATCCTAACACAATCCGCCCGCTAGGACTCGAACCTAGAACCCTCCCGATATAAGCGGGATGCTCCACCATTGAGCTACGGGCGGTTTTTATCCGCATGCATCAGCGTCTAATCTGCATTCATCTGCGGACTTAGTGAAATCGTATCGCAAATTGCCCCCTTTCGCAAAATCCCAACTCTTAGAAAATACATACGATCGTATGTATTTTCTTGCAATTGGTAAAAGCCACCTCTCGGCGGCTCTGCTTTTCTTGTCTTCCCTACTTACTACGTACTACGTTCTACTTACTATTTCTGATGCTCAATATCTTTCTTCTTTTTCGGTATTATGCCGTGCGCGATAATCACCTTCTCGTACTCTTCCTGCTCCAGCGTCTCCACCTCTATCAGTTTCGCGGCAATCGCGTCAAGCGCGGGACGATGTTTAATCAAAATATCTTCGGCTCGCTTGTACGCTTCGGTAACGATTTTTGAAACCTCCGCGTCAATGACATCCCCCACTTTCTGCGAATACTCTTTCTCTTCATACATACCGCGACCTCCGAGCCGTCCCATGAGCGTTTCAAACGCGATTGGTCCGAGCTTCTCCGACATTCCGTACTTAGTTACCATGTCGCGAGCCAACGCGCTCACCACCTGCAAGTCGTTGGAGGGTCCGGTAGTGATATCACCAAAAAGCATAAGTTCCGTGATGTATCCGCCGAGCGTTACCGCGATATCGTCCAGAAATTCCTTGCGGGATTGGAGCTTTCTGTCTTCAAGCGGAAGCTTCAGGGTGTATCCGCCCGCGCGACCGCGCGCGATGATGGACACTTTGTGCACCGGGTCCGCGTACGGGAGCACGGAAGAAACGAGCGCGTGACCGGCTTCGTGGTACGCCGTAATATGTTTCTCTTTTTCCGAAAGTAGATGACTCTTGCGTTCAGGACCGAGCATCACCTTTTCAATGGAACGAATGAGGTCAAATTGAGCCACCTTGACCCGCTCCTCGCGAGCTGCGAGAATCGCCGCCTCGTTCACGATGGAGTGAAGATCAGCTCCGGAAAATCCCGGGGTCCGCTCGGCAACGACGCGCAAATTCACATCTTCGGCAAGCTGTTTTTTGAGCGCGTGCACCTTCAAAATCGCTTCTCGGTCATTCCGGTCGGGAAGGTCAACGGTAACGCGCCTATCAAATCGTCCGGGGCGCACGAGCGCGGAATCTAGCACATCGCTCCGATTTGTCGCCGCCATCACGATTACCTTGTCGTGCTGTTCAAATCCGTCCATCTCCACGAGAATCTGGTTGAGCGTCTGCTCTCGCTCGTCGTTACCGCCACCCATTCCCCCACCACGCACGCGCCCCACCGCGTCAATCTCGTCAATAAAGATAATGGAGGGTGCCGCCTGCTTCGCCATTTTGAACAAATCGCGTACGCGCGAAGCGCCAACTCCCACGAACATCTCCACGAACTCCGAACCTGAAATGGAAAAGAATGGCACGCCCGCCTCCCCCGCGACCGCGCGGGCAAGCAACGTCTTTCCGGTACCGCTTGCCCCCATGAGGAGCACACCCTTGGGAATCTGCGCGCCGATATCCAAGAACTTTTTCGGATTTTTGAGAAAATCCACAATCTCCAGAAGCTCCTGCTTCGCCTCCTTCACTCCCGCGACATCCTTAAAGGTTACCTTCTGTTTTTTGTCGTGCGGAAAGATGATGCGAGGTTTGCTCTGCCCGAAGGTGAACGCCTGCATGCCGGCACCTTTTATCTGACGGCTCAAAAACCAGATAAACACAATAATGAAAAGAATCGGAATGATAAAAGGCGCGAGACTGAAAAACCAGTATCTGAATCCGCTCTCTTTTTCAACCCCTATTTTCACCTTCCGCAACGCTTCGGCAGGAACGCCAAAATCAACCAATACTTCGGAAAGCGGATTTCCGATTTCTTTTTTTGAATTCTTGACGATTCCCCCCTTCGTGTAAATGACCTCAAGTTCGTCCCCCCGCACCTTGATTTCCGACACGTCTCCGCGCGTTACATCAGCCGCTACTTCCGAAATCGGAATGTATGTTTCCGCCGTGCGGTTCTCGGTAATCAGCGAATACACCGTCAAAAGCACAAGGAAAATAAACAGCGTCGCCATCGCGTTGTTCAACAGTTCCCGACCTGGCGATTTTGGAGACGGCCCATTGCCGTTGCCTCCCGAAATAAAGGGCTTAAACGCCTTCTTTCCCTTTTCTTTTACCTTTTCCTTAAGATTTGGCATCCCGTCATTATACACAAATTCGGCAAAACGAAAACAAAAAGCTCCACCCGGGTGGTGGAGCAAATCAGAGAACAAAGCAAATAGTGAAGCGACTATTGACGGTCAAAAATTGAGCACATCCGAGCGTTTCTCGCCTTTCGCCAACTCTTCCAAGGTGAACGTCTTGATGTACCACGCGGACAGGTCTCTCTCAAATCCGCACCGCGGGCAGACTTTTCTCGTACAGCAAATCCGCCGATGGCCGATGACTCCTCCCGGCGCCCACGGAAGAACTTCTCGGACATACTGCGGATGCGCCACAAACCAGTGGCACCGCGGACACCAATGTTTTCGTCCGTATCGGTACATTCGATATCCCAACAACACCACGACGCAGAGAGCGAGCGTGTACACGACAAACGGCGTAACAAGATCAATTTTTCCTTCCATAACATCAAAGAGTTTTCTTGTGCCATCCTAGCACGGAAGAAACATCCCTCAAAATGTGAGAGCGGCACCGCAGGCATGTACCCTGTGTATCGCGCCGAGCAACCTTACACTAACACAGGGGGAATTACTCGTATCCATTGGTATCATTCGTACCATTCGTATATTGGTATGTTTAACTGTGAAGATTAAGAGCGGCACTGCAGTGGAATAGTCGCAGACTGGGCGTCAAACCCTGTAGGCCGCACCGAATAACCCTGCGCCTGCCTGCGGCAGGCAGGCCTGCCTGCCGAAGACGCTTCGGCGCAGGCAGGCAGGAG
>ORJL011284080.1_pt1 | contig 19245 bp, 10 predicted proteins | sample 1779941 | NCBI WGS metagenome assembly ORJL01 (sample SAMEA104232317, study PRJEB22302) | groundwater metagenome | biome: forest; feature: aquifer; material: groundwater | place: USA | collected 2011-08-07 | depth 5.8 m | reverse complement strand
GCCTGGGCGAGCGCCGCCGCGAACTCGCGCGGCTCCCGCAAAATGTGGAACGCCAGCCGCTCGGCGCTGCGCGCGCCGATTCCCGGTAGCTCCTGCAGCCGCCGCTTCAACCGCTCCAGCGATTCCATCGATCCGCTCGACATGGTTCCACCCACCCTGAGGCACCGGTCTTCCGGTGTGGCACCGGTTTTCAACCGGTGCGGACACGGGTTGGAAACCCGTGCCACACAATACACGAGGCGCATCGCCGCGGATGAACCGCGACGCTACACGCGAGACCGCTACGCTCTTGCCCGCTGTTTGCGCATACGAGCAGCGAGGAACGTCGTGAGCGCCACGTCGAGCCCCTGGTTCGTGTTCAACAAAGCATAGTCCACGCGATGGTTGAGACACGCACCGCGAATTCGCGTCAGGAACTCCTGCAGCGCGTCCAGGTAACTCTTCCGCAAGGACTGCGGGTCCGTCAACACCTCCACGCCAAGTTCCTCCATGCCCTCGAACAACGTCCGATCCGAAAACGGGAACTCCACCTCATCATGATCCAGAATCTGCAAGACGATCACGTCGTGTTTCGCATACCGAAACCGCTGGAGTCCCGCGACCACGGCCTCCACGTCGGTCAACAGGTCCGACAAGATCACGACCAACCCGCGCCTCGGAAGGCTCCCCGCCAAGCTCGGAAAGAGTGACGCCACGTCCGTCCGATCGCGCGGCTCTACGGTCTCGATCGCGCCGGCGAGTTTGCGGAGCGACGCGCGGTTCGTCGACGGAGGAAGGCGGCGGCGAATCTCGTGGTCGAAGAGCGTCAGTCCCACGGCATCCTGCTGATAGACCAGCAGGTGAGCGAGCGAGGCCGCAAGCGTGGCGGCGTAATCCCACTTCGTCATCCGCCCAGTTCCCGCGTGCTCCGGATATCTCATCGACCCCGAGCAATCCAAGAGCAGGTGAACGCGCATGTTGGTCTCTTCTTCATACTCCTTGATGAAGAAGCGATCCGCCTTGCCATAGACGCGCCAGTCGATGTGGCGAATGTCATCGCCCGGCGTGTACAGGCGGTGACTGGCGAATTCCACACTGAAGCCCTTGTACGGACTTCGGTGCATACCGCTCACGAAGCCCTCGACCACGTGTCGAGCGCGAAGCTCCAAGCGAGAGATCTTCCCGAGAATCTCAGGTCGAAAGTACTTTGCGGACTCGCTCATCGGCGTCCAGGTGGGTTCGGTGGGGGTCGATCGTCGCCAGCAACTCGTCGATGACGCGGTCCGTGGTGTAGCCCTCCGCCTCGGCCGAGAAGTTCGTCACGATGCGATGTCGCAGCACGGGATGCGCGAGAGCCCGGACGTCGTCCGCGGAAACGTATTCCCTTCCCAGCAAGGCCGCCCGCGCCTTGCCGCCCAGGAGCAACCCCTGCACCGCGCGCGGACCCGCGCCCCAAGTAATCATCTTCTTCACGAACGAAGGTGCGGAATCTTCCCCGGGACGAGTCGCGCGGACGATATCCAACGCGTGTCGCACGACGTCCGGCGCCGCGGGCACGCGACGCACCAGATGCTGCGCCCGGAGAATCTCCTCCCCGGAGAGCACCTGATCGATCTTCGCCGCGAGGTCGCCCGTGGTGCGATCGGCCACGGCGTATTCCTCGTCATACGACGGATATCCGACGAACACCTTGAACAAGAACCGGTCCTGCTGCGCCTCGGGCAGCGGATAGGTTCCTTCCTGTTCAATCGGATTCTGTGTGGCCAGCACGAAGAACGGAGGCTTGAGATCGTGTCGCCGCCCACCCACCGTCACCTGCCGTTCCTGCATCGCCTCCAACAGCGCCGCCTGCGTCTTGGGCGGCGTGCGGTTGATCTCATCCGCGAGGATCACGTTGGCGAACACCGGACCGGGAAGGAACTTGAACTCCCGAGTCCCGCTCGCACGATCCTCCTGGATCACTTCCGTCCCGGTGATGTCCGATGGCATCAAGTCCGGCGTGAACTGCACGCGGTTGAACGTCAAACTCAGGCAACGCGCCAACGTCGAAATCATCAACGTCTTCGCCAATCCGGGAACGCCCTCCAGGATCACGTGCCCGCCGGCCATCAGAGCGATCAGCATCTGCTCGATGACCTGGTCCTGCCCGACGATGACCTTCGCCAATTCCTTGCGCAGGCGTTCGGCGGCGGCGCGCAACCGCTTCAAGTCCTCGAAATCTCCGGCGGCGATGCGGCCATCACCGCCGCCGCTCTTCTCATCTCGCATGAAAACCTCCGCGACGATCGTCACCCGACCGTCGTGTCCATCCGGCGTAGTCCGTCCGACCGTTTCCCGCTCCCGAACAGCGGTCCCCCTCTTCCATCCCCCCGTACTAAGGGGGGGATTGAGGGGGGTCTTTTCTTGGATCAGAACCGCGACCGCCCTACGGCTGCATGATCGGCAGTTGATTGTACGGCAACTGCAGAATGACCAACGCGATCGCGGTCCCGTACACGTCGCCCACCCCGTCTCCCTGCCACGAACCGTCGGAACGCTGCTGCGCGAGCAGCCTGTCCCTCCGCTTCGGGAAATACTCATCCCAAAATGGCGTCTTGGAAAGATACAGCGCCTGCGCGTAATAGAAATGGGCGTAGAAATCGTGCCCCTGATTCACTTGGTCCGGCTTCAACGTATCCTTGCAGTATCCCAGCGCCCGCGCCGCACGCGGATTGGTGTATTCGCCCGCGTTGTACCAGCAACACACCGCCGCCGCCGCAAGCGGTGGTCGCGAAGGACCGCCCGCCTGTCGAAGCGAATAACGTATACCCCCGTCGCTGTTCTGCGAATTCGCCAAGTACGCCATCGCTTGGTCGATCACGCTTTTCGGAACGGCCACCCCGACGTTGCGACACGATCGCAGCGCTTGCACTTGCGTGACCGTCACCGATCCTTCGTCCCCGCCGCCGCCCGGAGTGTAAATCCAACCGCCGTCACGACTCTGCGCCTTCCCGGTCACCACCACGCCCCGCTGAAGAACCTCACGAATCTCCTTGGCCCGCTCCGGATTCTCCGTCATACCGAGGAGCTGACTCAGGAAGAGCATCCCGAAACCGTGACCGTACATCGGCCTGGCCTCGTTCTCCGTTTGCGCGATCAGCCCGCTCGGAAGCGACGACCGCTGCAAATACCTAGCCGCGCGATCCACCTGCGGCGCGTATCGACCCTGCGTCGTCGTGTTTCCGTCCATGAGCAGAGCAAGTCCGGCGAGCGCGGTCATCGGCACCGGATACGCCCCGTACCCTCCGAGATTCGACCACGAACCCTGTCGATCCTGTTTCCTCGCCAAATAGGAAAGCCCACGCTCGATCGCCGCTTCCGTTTCCGGCGTGATGCCCCGAGGAAGCACACGTTGCCCGCCGCGCAGGGGCGCGGATTCCTTTGTACTGCTCGAAGCCGGCTCCCGCGGCGGCGCATCATCCGGCGGCGTCTGGGCCTTCAACGCGCAGACGCACACAAGCACAATCGCGGACGCGGCGAACGCCGTTCGTCGAGTCCCCGAGAACCGCCCTATGCCGTAATCCCCCCGCAAGTCGAACAAGCTACTTCCCTCCGCCTTCCATCGTTCGGTACGCCATCACGCCGCCGCCGGTTCCGACGATCATCACGCCCGGCCAGACGTCGAAGTCCCCGTTCGGACGATGCTGGATCCGTGGCGCAACCAGTTCGGCCGCAAGATACCGGTTTACCCCGGTCTTGGCGTCAACCATCGCGATCCCGACGCAGCGCGGGTCCAATCCCGCCGCCGAGGCCGACACCCGCTGATACTCGACCACCAGCGGAATCCCCCCGTCCACCATCTGCAACGGAATCGACATCCCCGGCGTAACGGAGAGGTCCGTCCGTCGCCACAATTCCTCGCCGGAGGTGATGTCGATCGCCACCAACATCGGACGACGCTCGCCGGTCTGCGTCGTGTTCGCCCGAACGATCAGACTCGTATCAACGACCAAAGCGTCGAGAACGGCCTGCGCGATGTTCACGCGCCGTTCCGTGACCGCTTCGCCGCTCTTGGCGTCGACGAGCTGAATATCCCCGCCGAGCAGTCCGATGCCCAGGTAGTCTTCGCTCGGCTCGAACAGTTGGGCGAGCGGTTTCGCCACCGGAACGCGCCATCGCGCCCCACCGGTCTTGATATCGACGGCGATGACCGCGTCGCCGTTTGCGTCGCAATCCGGCCCGCAGATCACGCCGCCGGAAATCACAAGCTCGGTGACGCGATTCTCCGGATCGGGCTGGCGAAACGCGACGCGGGCGATGAGCCGCCCTTCCACCGCGTCGAAGAGGTGAACGCGCTGCCGCGACTTGTCGATGACCACGATCACGCCGTCGACAAGGCGCAGCGAATCCACCGGCTCGCCGCGCAGATCACGCTCCCAGAGCAGCGAGCCGTCGATCAACCGCAGCACCAACAAATGTCCGGGTTCCGCGATCGCCGCCACGATCCCCGCCTGAGCGTCCATCCGCGGATCACGCGCAAACTCCCGTCCGGGTTCGCTCGCGACGGAAAGCGGATGGAACCAGAGGCGGCGTCCGGTGAGGAGGCCGACCCCGTACAGCCCCTCGTTCCCGTTAAAAACCCCGATCTCCCCGTCCAACGCCGCCCGACGTACCCCCTCAGAGACTTTTCCCCGACGAACGTCCAATCCATCCGCGAAACTCTCCGGCGCGCGAAGCGTCGTCTGCCACAGCAGCGTCCCGTCCTCCGGACGCTGACAGTACAGAACATCGCCGGGTGCGTGAAAGACCGCCCGATCACCGAGCAACGTCCGCGCTGAACCGCCAAAATGCACCAGACGCGGCGACGCGAACCCGATGCTGTCCGCCGCGCGTTTCAGGTCGCCGGAGAAGGCGAAAGCCTCCCGAATCCCCGCTGGCTTCTGCGACGGAACCGCAACGCCCCACGTGGGTTGAATGATTTCGTCCGGGATCGCGGACCCCGCGTCCGCCGCCGGAACCGCCGCGGCAGCCTCCGTTCGTCGCGCGTTTCCCATTTCCTGGCGCCGCCGGCGGACGAACTCGCCGATGGTGGCGGGCGGCGTCGAACCTTCGTTCACCTTCGCTAGTCGGCTCAGCGCTGCCGGCACCGGCTTGCTCCCGAAACGACGTTCCAATTCCTGGAGGGTTGTCTTCAGCGGACCGCCCGCCTCTCGCCGCTCGTTCTCTTCCACCAGGCGAGTGAGCGCCTGCAACGTGGCCTGCTCCGAACCGTCCAGGCGAACGCAATCCCCGAGCAACAACTCGCCGCGCTCATCGTTCCCGGCGGCCAACTCCATCGAGGCCAGTTCCAAGAGCGCTTCCGCGCCCTGCGACTTCGGCGTCGCCAACTCCGCGACGGCGAGCAATCGCCTTCGCGCTTCGGGCGTCGCACCGAGTCGAGCGGACCGAACCGCTTCGTCAAAGCTCGCTCGCGCCGATTGCGCAAAGCTCGCCACCTGCTCCGGCGTCAATTCCGTTTCGAGTGCCCGCATTCGACGCCCCAGATCCAAACGAGCCTTGGTCAGGACGTTCGCCTCCGACTGCACAATCGCGTTCGCGTCCGGAGACAGGCTCGCGTCGCGCAAAGTCTGATACGCCGCGAACCCCTCTCCGTTCGTGCGCTGCCGATCCGCGATCCGCGTCGTGACCCGCCAATGATCCTCCGTGCTTCGGGCCGACCGCTGCGCCTCGCGCAGCAGCGTAAGCCCATCATGCGAAGACACAGCCGGGTCCGCCCCGAGGACGAGGAGCGTCTCCACGCGGAGGTGCGAAACGGCCTCCTCGCGGCGCGCACTCGATGACGCCGCGTCGTCCGAAATCCGGCTCAGGAGTTCCCTGGATCGCGTGGGTTTCCCGCGAAAAAGCTCAATCCACGCGAGCCGCAGCGTGGTTTCAACGTTCAACGGATCCGCGTCGCGACGAACCTCCGCGGCGGCGTACGCACGTTCCAAGTCGGGATACTTGCGAACCGATGACGGCTCATAGCTGAACAGCGCCGCACCGTCGCACACCAGATTCCCCAGCGGCATTTGCTGCGACGGAATCGACGAGCGACCCAGTAGCTTCCCGTGGCCCGCATCGAACGCCAGCAGCGACTCCGCCGTGGGAACCAGCACGCGATCGCCGCAGAGCGCCGCGCGCCCCGTGGGAATCTCTTTGACATCCGCCGTCCAAAGGACTCTTCCGTCTTGCAGCGAAAGACACGTCAAGCGCCGACCGCCGACCCACACCCGCCGAACGTCCGCCGCGAGAACGTACGATCCGCCCGGACACCGCGTCGACCACCGAAACGCACCGTCGGTCGCCGAAAACGCGAGAAGCTCCTCTCCGCCCACCGGTGCGAGCACCACGGTTCCACCTACGACCACAGGCGGCGCCTCAAGCCACAACGAAGCGTCCGATCCCCCGCCGGACGGGAGTGTCGTCGTCTGAACCATGCGCCCCGTGTTCGTGTCCAACGACATCGGCGGACCGTCGCCGTATCGATGCGCCCAGCGCAGGGACCGGGTCGCAGCGTCCACGGCGAAGAGCGCGCCGAACGCCGATGGAACATAGACCACGCCGTCCGCCGCCGTCACCGGCAGCGCCGGACGTTCGCGTGGCCCGCCTTCCGGGAACGAACAGAGCAAGAGGCGATGAAGTTCAGCCCCATCGGAAGGACTGAGCGCCACCAGGAACAGGTCGGTGTTCGACACCACCGGAACCCAAAGCTCCGCGCCCGCCGCGACCGGCACGCCTCGGAACTCGACTTGACCCAACGAATCCGATCCGTCGAACGTCCGACCGCGATGCCACCGGCGAACCCCGGTCCGTACATCGCGGGCGACGATTCGCGTTGCGCGCTCATTGACCACCGGAGTCGGTTGCCGAGCGTTCCCCGTTTGGTTGGCCGTCAGAAAACGAGGCCGACCTTCGTTTTCCACGGAAAACACAAGACCGTGAGCCGTCGACAGCGACCCCGCCGCGTAGTCCACCACCGACTGCGCGGTCTGCCGGACCTCCAGCTCCTCGTCGCCCAAATCGTCCGTGACCGCCCGCGACGACGTCGGTGCTCCGCGAAACGTCGAGTCCCAAATCTTCCCCAGATCCTCTCGATCGAGCGAGATCACGCCGCCCGGAACTCGCGCGAACACGCGCGTCCCGTCCAGCACGATTTCATTCGCGGCCACGATGCTCGGGCGGTCCATCTCGTCGTCCGTGATGCGCTGCCAAGTGTACGACGTAAGACGCGAAATCTCGTGCTTCCAAGGCACCGGATCGACCAACGTGGGCGACGTTGCGGGCATCCCCATGCGCCGCCCCGACGCCGACGCCAGCGACCATTCGGGAAGTTCCTCCCCTTCCTTCGCGGAACCGCCGAGCGCGGAATCGTCGGCTGCCTTGGGGATGTTGCGAAGCCACGCAATCGACGGGTCCGACGCGGGAAGAGATCGAACGAACTCCTCGACCGTCGTCGCAGCCTCATCGGGGCGGCCGGTCATCGCTTCCGCCGCGGCGATCTTGGCGAGAACTCGCGAACGCGGTACGTCGAATTCCGGCACCAACTCCAGAACGTCGCGGAGCGCCGAAAGGACTTCGCCCGGTCGCCCTTCGTCCAGCGCCCACGACGCCAGAACATCCGCCGCGTCGTCCCCCCAGTGCGTCAACAAGTACCGATGAACAACGCCGCGCAGCGCGTCCACGTCGTGCGCCGCAACGGCGCGTTCGTAGAGACCCTTTGCTTTTCCGTCGTACACCAACCCGTACGCCGCAAGCCCGTCCGCCGGAAGCGACGCCAAGCGGCGAATCGCCCGACGCCGGGCCGATTCGTACAGCGATCCGCCGTCGCATTCACCATCGTCGCGCGGCAGCAGCGATCCCTCCGGATCCTCGATGATCCGCTGCAAGGAATCGATGGCGAGCTTCCAGTCCGCCCGTTCAATCCCTTCATCCGCGCGAGTAAATAGGTTGGAGATCGGCGCCGAGGTCTCAATCAGCACCCTCGGTCCGCCGGGATGACCGACACCCGGCGCGGCGGTTGGATTCGGATTGACACGTACCTCAGGACCGGCGCGTCTTTGTAGCTGCGGTTGTCCAACCGCGGCGTCGCCAATGCTCCAACAAAGGACCAGACCCAGCGCAAGAGCGATACGTGTATCCAGGGTCCGACGCAGCCCTTGTCGAATGAATGGGAGTTGTGCAAGCAACATGATGGTGTATCGGCGAATCGCCGCCGTGCTTGGCCTGCAGCCGCGGTACGACAAACTGCCAGCGGTGCCCGCCCCCGTGTGGGACCGACTTTCCAGTCGGTCATCTTTCTGCCCGCGTTATCGCCGACGACGCTTGCGCTTGTCCTTCTTGGAGAGCACGCGCTTGGTCTGCGCCGACGATCCCTTCAATTTCGGCATGGTCCCCGCCGCCATCATGCGCGACATCTGCGTCCCCATCTTGATTCGGTCCATGAAGCTCCGGCCCGTCATCGCTTTCATCATCGTGCGCATCGGCTCGAAGCTCTTCACCAATTGACCGATGTCCGCGGGATCAATCCCCGCGCCTTTCGCGATCCGCCGCCGCCGCGAGGCATCGATCAACTTGGGGTTCGACCGCTCCTTCGGCGTCATCGAGAGAATCGCCGCCTCCATGCGATCGACCTCGGTCTCGTCGAAGTCCTCCGCACCGGCCATCTGCGACATGCCCGGAATCTTCTTCACCAGATCCTTCAGCCCGCCCATCTCACGCATCTTGCGAAGCTGCAACAGGAAGTCGTCGAGCGAGAATTTGCCCGACGCCATCTTCGCCTCGAGCTTCCCCGCTTCTACCGCGTCGTACTGGCGGTTCGCTTGCTCAACGAGCGAGAGGACATCGCCCATTCCCAGAATGCGCCCCGCGATCCGATCGGGATGGAACGGCTCGAGGGCATCCCGCTTCTCGCCGACGCCGATGAACTTGATCGGCTTGCCCGTTACCTGCTTCACCGACAGCGCCGCACCACCGCGCGTGTCGCTGTCGAACTTGGTGAGGATCAGCCCATCCAGTTCCAGGCGCGCGTTGAACGCTTTCGCGGTGTTCACCGCGTCCTGCCCGGTCATGGCGTCGAGGACCAGGTACACCTGATGCGGCGTCGTCGCCTGTTCGATCTTGGCGACCTCGTCCATCATGGCTTCGTCGATCGCCAGCCGACCGGCCGTGTCCAGGATCACCACGTCGCGCCCGGTCTTCCGCGCCTCGACGATCGCGTCCCGGCAAACCTTCACCGCGTTCTGATGGCCGCGCTGTGTGTAAACCGGAACCCCGATTTGAGCTCCGAGCACTTCCAGTTGATCAATGGCCGCCGGACGCTTGAGATCCGCCGCGACCAACAGCGGCCGCTTCGCCCGATCCACCAGCATCTTCGCCATCTTGCCGCAGGTGGTGGTCTTGCCCGATCCCTGAAGTCCGGCCATCAGGAGCACGGTCGGTCCGGGGGTGACAAAAGGAATCTTGGGATCGACCGGGCCCATGAGCTGGACCAGCTCGTCGTAGACGATCTTGACCATCACCTCGGCGGGCTTGAGGGTCTTGATGACCTCCGCCCCGATGGCCTTCTGCTGAACGTCGTCGCAGAACTTCCGCACGACTTCGAGATGAACGTCGGCCTCCAAGAGCGCCCCGCGAATCTCGCGCATGACCTCCTGAACGTTGTCCTCCGTGATCTTCCCTCGACCCCGAAGACCCCGGAACACGTCAGAAAGGCGACTCGTAAGGGATTCGAACATGCCCACAATCTTGGGATGGATTACGACTCCGGTCAATCATGACGAATCGGGTGCCACTGGTGGCATGTCCACCGGGGGTCTTTCGGGGTGAGCGGCGCCGGTTGAAAGCCCGCGACCACGCTAAGACACTGGTTACGCGTGAGGCCCGGCACGGGGCGTCCAAATCAGGTGCCAAGGGTTCCTTGTCCCCCTCGTTGCTTGTTACACGTCCGTCGCAAAACGTTGAACCGGGAAAAACAGGAAAGATTTTTTTGGACTTTTTCGTTGACTCGGACAGACCCCCCGTGTTAGAAGACCCTTATCGGGCCTAGCAGGGCTGTCGCAGGCGTTCCTGGGCGGACCGATGCCGAATCGCGCCAACATCCATCCTATGTTGGCTCTGGCGTGAATCTGGCACGGCAAATCCGGAAATCTGCGTCGGAGCCAGAGGCGTCTAGGCCCTTGGGCAGGGAGCAGGGAGGGAGAGTCGCGCGTTACGACGCTCCCAATTCGTATTCTCGTTTCTCGAAAATTGGCGGATCGGCGATGTCCTGCCGTGAAACTGGCCCCAGCCAGTCTCGGCGGGACGTATGTCTTTCGTTTTGCAGGGACGCGGGCTCGCAGCTCGTCCACACAACACGAAAGCGCGAGGAAATCAGGCGGAAAGGGACGGTCATGCAGAGGAAGCTGGCAAGGAAAACAAGAACGTTGGGGCTTTGGTGTGCCGCGGTGGCGTGTTTCGCGATGAGTACCGCGAATGCGGCCTCGGTGCGGGTTCAAGTGGCGGACACGAACGGCGTTCTGGTCTCAGATGCCCAAGTGGAGCTACTGCAGGAGAAAGGAAAACCCCTGCAGCTCAAGCAAGTCGACAAACAGACCTGGCTGTTCGACACCGACGAAGCCAAAGTTCAACTGAACGTCCAGCGCGGACGTTCCGGCGGTTTGGCGGAGCTCGACCTTCTGGTCGATCCCACCGCGGAATACTCCTATGTTCTGCGCCTCAAACCCGTCGGCGTGACCGCTGAACTCGTCGCGACCACTCACGGCTCGAGTGCCGCAAAGGCCGCGGCATTCCAGACGCGACTGTCCACCTCGAATGCGAACACGTCGGCCGCACCGCCGGCCAATGACCTTTGCGCCGCCGCAATCCCGGTTGCGGTGCCATCGCTGACCCCGGGCACAACGGTCGAAGCGACGGTCGACGCTGGATTGCCTTCTTGCACCACATCCGTCTCGGCGGGTGGAGTTTGGTACTCGTTCACGGGCACCGGGACCTCAGTCACCGCGAGCCTATGTACGGGAACCCCGTACGACAGCAAGATCACGGTGTTCAGCGGAAGCTGCGCCACGCCGATCTGTGTCCTCGGAAATGACGACACCACGGGTTGCGGCGGCGGGAACGACGGCAGCGTCACCTTCTGCGCTACCTTGGGCGTGAACTATCTGGTTTTGGTTCACGGGTTTAGCTCGGGAACCGGGGCATTTGAATTGACGCTCGCGAGCGGCGTGTCTTGCGCCCCGCCGGCGAACGACCTTTGTGTCAACGCGTCGCCCGTCGGTCCCTTGCCGGCGACCGTGTCGGTCAATAACACCTTCGCCACCAACGACACCCTCGCGGTCTGCGGCTCCTCGCCCCACAACAAGACCACCTGGTTCACCGTGGTCGGCGACGGAACGACGTTCACGGCCTCGACGTGCAACGCGGGTACTGCGGTTTCGGACACCGAACTCATTGTCTACTGCGGCGACTGCGCTACGCCCCTTTGCATCGGCGGCGACGACGACGCGTGCACGGGAGCGCCGGGTCAGGGAAATCAGTCCATCTTCACTTGGTGTACTCAGGCAGGAGCGACGTATCTGATCGCTGTGGGCAATTTTTCCTCGACCTTAGCGGGCAATGTTCAGCTCGAAGTGACCAGCTCGGGTAGTTCCTGTGCAGGTCCGATTTCCTGCATCACGATCACGGGCGCCTGCTGCAACGCCGGAACTTGCACGGGTACGCTGGAAGAAGCGGCGTGCCTGGGAACCGGCGGAACCTGGTTCGTGGGTCAAAGCTGCCCGGCGTTTGCTTGCCCGCAGGTTTGCGTCGGCGAGACGTGTGCAACGGCGGCGTCGATCCCATCGGTTCCGTTCAGCGGAACAGGAAACACGTGCGATTGCTCGGACGATTATGACACAGCGTGTACGTTCACGGGCTCGACTTCGTCGGATAGCGTGTACGTTTACACGCCGGCGGTGGACGAATGCGTGGACATCTCGTTGTGCAACGGTTCGGCCTACGACACCAAGGTCTATGTGTTCCAGAACAATTGCGCCACCCCGGCGATCGCCTGCAACGACGATTCGTGTTCGTCGCCGAATTTCCCGTTCGGACCCTATGTTTCGTCGCTGAGCGGACTGAATCTTGTCGGCGGCCAGACCTACTACATCGTCGTCGACGGTTACGGCGGTGAGTGCGGCGACTATGTGCTCGAAATCAACCCCTGTGCGGGTCCTTGCAACGTGGTTTGCCCGCCGAGTTCCACGCCGGAAAACGAGCCGGTTTGCGCCGACGAATACGATGACCAGTTCAACGGCGGCTGCAACAGCGCCTCGCCGGTCTTCTCCAATATCGCGTGCGGACAAACGTCCTGCGGAACATCGGGGAACTTCCTCTTCGGCGGTCTCGAGTACCGTGACACCGATTGGTACAAGATCACCCTCGGTGTGGACACCCAGTTGACATGGACTGTGGAGTCGGAGTTCCCAGCGCTGTTCGGCATCGTGGATAACTTCGGCATCGACAGTTGCTCGGGCGTCACGTCCTTCCTCGTCGCCGATGTCACCGTCGCATGCACGCCGAACTCCGTGACGGCGCCGGTGGCCGCTGGAACGTGGTATCTGTTCGTATCAACGGCAGACTTCACCGGAGTTGCGTGCGGATCTGAGTATACGGCCTCGGCGGAATGTGCGGGACTTCCGGACGGTGCTTGCTGTGCCGGAAACGGAACCTGTTCGATCACAACGTCCCCCGCCTGCGTGGGCATCTGGCAAGGACCGGGCACCGGCTGCACGCCGAATCCGTGCCCGCAACCGCCGGCGAACGACCACTGCGACGACGCGGTCGCGGTCGCCGTTCCGTCGACCACGGCCGGAACCACAGCGGCGGCGGACGTCGATTCTGGTTTCCCGTCGCCATGCGGAACCGCGAGCATCACGTCTCCGGGCGTTTGGTACTCGGTCATCGGCACCGGCAACAACATGACGGCGTCGCTGTGCAACGGGAACACGGCTTACGACAGCAAGATGAGCGTGTTCTGTCCGGACTGCGTGGTACCTGTTTGCGTCGATGGCAATGACGACTTCTGCGGTCTGCAATCGGAAGTGTCGTGGTGCTCGGCCCTGGGTCAGAGCTATCTGATTCTGGTGCATGGCTTCGGCGGGGACAACGGTCCGTTCGAGTTGGTCGTCAGCGATGACGGCGCGGCGTGTCCGGCGCCGGTGTCTTGCGTCGCCGTCCCGGCCTGTCCGAGCACGGGCGATTGCTGTGCTGACCATTTCCCGACCATCGGTTGCGAAGAGCAGACCTGTTGCGAAACGGTCTGTGCCTGTGACCCGTTCTGTTGCGGAGCGGGCGGCGGCGGTTGGGATATCAACTGCGCCGGACCGAACGCATTCGTACCCGGTTGTTCGGCGCTCGATCTGTGCGTGGCCTGTCAGCCTCAGCCGGAAACCGGCGGTTGCTGTCAGGGACTCGCTTGCAGCATCCTGACGCAGGCGGATTGTGCCACGGCCGGTGGCACGTATCTGGGCGACGGTTCGGATTGCAGTGGACCGGGTGCGGGCAACCCGCGCCTGTACGTGTCTGATCCGAATCTCCCAATTCCGGACGGCGGCGGACCGGCCGATCCGGCGACCGACATGATCGATGTGGTGGATTCCTTCACCATCGGCAGCGTCGATGTTGATTTGCGAATCCCGCACACGTGGGTCGGCGATTTGATCGTCACGATCACCCACAATGCCACGTCGGTCACGATCGTCGATCAGTCCGGCGTCCCGGCCAGTGCGTTCGGTTGCAACAGCGACAATTACGACGTGATCATCGACGACGATGGGACGGGCGGTCCGATCGAAGACCTCTGTGGTCCGAGCGACACCGACCCGACCCCGACGTCGCCGCCGAATTACCGTCCGGCGAATTCGCTGAGCGCGTTCAACGGGATGAACTCGGCGGGTCCATGGACGATCACCGTGTCCGACAACGCCGGATTCGACACCGGCACGCTGGAACACTGGTCGTTGCACATCGATGAACCGGGCCCGAGCCCGTGCATCCCGAGCGGCGGCTGCTGCACCTCGGCGATCGCATGTTCGATCCAGACCGAGGCGGCCTGCACGACCGCGGGCGGGGTCTACCTCGGTGACGGAACGAACTGCGGTGCGGGCGGTCCCGTGACGACCTTCGTCTCGGATCCGAACGTGGCGATTCCGGACAACGATCCGCTGGGCGTGAGCGATTCGATCAACGTGGCCGCGTCGTTCATCATGACCGACGTGGACATCGACCTGGTCGTGCCCCACACCTGGGTCGGCGACCTGATTGTGACCATCACGCACGGTTCGGCCGTTACGGTCATCGATCGGATCCAGTTCCCGACCCTGGCGTTCGGTTGCAACAGCGACGATCTCAACGTCATTCTTGATGACGAAGGCACCGGCGGTGCGATCGAGGATAACTGCGGCCCGAGCGACGCCAGCGCGACGCCGACCTCGCCGCCGAACTACATCCCGGCTGGCGCCCTCAGCGTCTTCGACGGGACGGACTCGGCGGGTCTCTGGACGATCAGCATCAATGACAACGCCGACTTCGACACGGGATCGCTCGTTCACTGGTCGCTGCACTTGCAGCAGGCTGGACCGGGACCGTGCGAGGCCGCGTTTAACGGGGCGTGCTGTGACACGAACGGACCCAATGCTGGTTGTGTCGATGGCATACCGGCCGCGGCCTGCGTGGGTGCTGATAAGATCTTCACGCCGGGCGCGCAGTGTACCGATCCGAACTACACGTGCGCTTGCGTCCCGATCTGTGCGGGACTTGAGTGCGGGAACGACGGTTGCGGCGGCTCGTGCGGTTCATGCGACGACAACAACGGTTGCACGACGGACTCGTGCAACGGGTCCGGGCAATGCGTGAACACTCCGGTCGTTTGCAACGACAACGTCGCATGTACGACCGACGCCTGCGTCAGCGGAGCCTGCGTATACACGCCGGTGGATGCCGCCTGCGGCGACGGGTTGTTCTGCAACGGCGTCGAGACATGTTCGGCCGCCGGATGTGTTCCGGGCACATCCCCGTGCACTGAACTTGAGACCTGCACGGAGGACACCGACACCTGCGAGACCGGCGTGATTCCGACCGTGTCGATGTGGGGCTTAATGGTCCTCACGCTGATCCTGCTGGTCGGCGCCAAAGTGGCGTTCGGGCGGAAAGAAGCGACGGCGTAGTCGCTTCGACGCTTGCGTAAACTCTTTGGCCCCCCGTCGGTTCTTGCCGACGGGGGGCTTTTTTTTCGCCGCACGGCTTGTCACGCTCAGCCCCGCGCCCCCATAGGCATTCATGAAGCCCTGAGACCGGCCAACCGCCAGCTTGAACCGCACCCTCGCGATCACGAATGCTCACTCTTTCGTTCGCGACGGCCACCAGTTTTTTCTACATTTCGTCCGCCGCTTTCGCGGCGAGCGTGTCTTAACTCCCGGAGCGCAATTCCATCCCGCGTCACCGGCGTTCCCCAAGGAGTTGCTCAATGTTTCAGCACCGCGCTATCGGTATGTCCGCGATTTTCCTACTTCCACTGTGTACGCTCGCGACTTCGCACGGCGCCGACTGCATCGCTTGGCAGGAGCACGTGAGCCAGCTGCCGCCCGGCCTCGCCGGTCACGCCATGGCCTTCGACTCGCATCGCGGCGTCACCGTACTCTTCGGCGGATACACCGATTCCGACCTCAACGGCGGAACCTGGGAATCAGACGGCGAAACGTGGACCCTCCGCAACAACGAAGGCCCTTCGCCACGCTTCAATCACGCGATGGCCTTCGACAGCTTTCGTGGGGTCGTCGTCTTGTTCGGTGGATATCGAGGGGACTATCTGGGCGACACCTGGGAGTGGAACGGCCAAACCTGGACCCTTCGCAGCAACGACGGGCCTGCTCCGCGCTACGGTCACGCGCTTGCGTTCGACGATTCGCGGAACGTACTTGTTCTCTTCGGCGGCTGGGGCGACGACCCGGCACCGCGCCCAGTTCCCGACGGCATTGCTCTGGCGGATACCTGGGAATGGGACGGATCCGTCTGGAGGTTGCGAACCAACGGTTCCCCGGCCGCACGATCCGGGCACGCGTTGTCGTTCGACCGGGTTCGTCGGGTCACCATCCTTTACGGCGGAGCCGCAGTCGGTTCACTCACCGACACGTGGGAATGGGACGGAAGCACTTGGACTCGGCGCAGCACGACCGGACCGCCTCCCCGTTCGCGCCACGTAATGGTTTTCGACGACGCGCGAGGTGCGACCCTGCTATTCGGAGGTTCTTATTACAGCGCGGACACCTGGACCTGGAACGGAGTGCAATGGGATCAGATCCCGGTCGGCGGACCGTCCGGGAGAGACCGTGCAGCTGCTGCGTACGATTCGATACGCTCCGTAGTAGTTCTTTACGGCGGCGTCAGTCGACCCGGAGACGTGGCGAACTGGGCTTATGAAAGCGACACGTGGGAATGGAACGGCGAGTCGTGGACGGAACGACTCCAGGGTGAGCCGCTTCCAAGACACCGTCATTCCATGATTTACGACAGCGAACGCCGAGTGACCGTTATGTTCGGCGGGTATGCTGCCAGGTCGGTCACTTGGCCTGCTGGAACATGGGAATGGGACGGTTCAGGCTGGACTCGCAAGTCCAGCGACATTCCGCTTGTTCGGCGCGGCCACGCGATGGCGTATGACGCACGTCGCCACATCGTTGTTCTCTTCGGCGGCGAACGCTACTCGTCGACGACTTTCGGTGACACAATCGAATGGGACGGCGAACATTGGACTAGACGCGAGATCCCCGGCCCAAGTCCGCGAGCCGACCACGCCATGGCTTTCGATATCGCGCGCAACGTAGCCGTCCTGTTTGGCGGGTACGGCCCGACGGCGGTCAACAGTGATACATGGGAATACGATGGCGAGAGCTGGGTCTTCAGAACCTCGGAAGGTCCCGGGCCGCGCTCGGGACATGCGATGGCATTCGATAACCGACGTGGAGTCACGGTCCTGTTCGGGGGGCGCGATCCCGACTACGGCGCGTTGGGCGACACCTGGGAGTACGACGGCAACAATTGGATTCTCCGGTCGGACATCGGGCCGACTCCGCGCGGAGGTCACTCGCTTGTTTTTAACGATCATCGAGGCGTGACGATTCTCTTCGGCGGGTCCGGAGCCGAAGATCAGGGCGACACCTGGGAATGGGACGGAGCATCGTGGCGCCTCGTCGCAAGACTCGGCCCTCCCGCCAGAGCGTGGCACGCCGCAGCGTTTGACAGCAAACGCGGTGTCGCGGTTCTCAACGGCGGTGCCGTCGAACTTGCGTATGCGCTCGCTGACACGTGGGAGTACGCCCCGTTGGAGGTCGTGGACTCCGATCACGACGAGGTGGCCGATAGCTGCGATCCCTGTCCGAACACCCAATCGGAGGATCGCAACGATGAAACCGGTTGTTCGGTCGGCGACGCGGATCTGGATGGCGACATTGATCTCTTCGACGCCGCTCAAATGTTGAACTGCGTTGTCAACGGATTTGTCACCGGCACGGGACGCTGCGGCCGATTCGACGTCGCGGGCGATTGGCGCTTGGATGAACGCGATTTCGCGTGGCTCGCGGGCAGGCTCACCGGTCCGATCGGTGGGGACTTCGCTCGCTGAGGTTCCGTTGGTTGATTCGTTGACGGATCGTCGGATCTCCCGCATACAGGGTGCGTGGGCGATGGTGCATCCAACATGTCTGGCGCGGCGGGGTTCTCGGTCGCGGAACTTGATTATACGCTTCCTGGGGAACGCATCGCGCAGCGGCCTCTTGCCGAGCGGGATGCGGCGCGGTTGCTGGTGGTCGGGCGGGCGAGCGGGGAGTTGCGCGACCTGGGCGTGCGAGACCTGCCGGAACTGCTGTGGGCGGGTGATCTTCTTGTCCTGAACAACACCAAGGTGCTCCCGGCGAAATTTCATGCGCGGCGGCGCACGGGGGGCGTGGTGCCGGGACTGTTCCTGGCCGAGGAGTCGGCGGGCGTATGGCGGGTGATGCTCGAGGGGTCGAAACGGTTGAAGCCGAGCGAACCCTTGGTTCTCGACCACGGGCCGGCGTGCCGCATCGAACTGCTGCTCGAAGAACGTCTCGAAGAAGGCACTTGGCGGGTTCGGGTCGGGGGGACATGCGCGGGGCGCGTCGCTCGGGAGTGCGACGCGGCGAGGATTCTTGCCGTGGTCGGCGAGACGCCGCTGCCGCCGTACATCCGCCGCGATGAGTCCGCGTCCACGCTCGACCGCACGGATCGTGATCGGTATCAGACGGTCTACGCGGATCGAGCGGGGGCGATCGCAGCCCCGACGGCTGGGCTGCACTTCACCGATGAGCTTCTCGAACGACTTCGTGAGCGCGGCGTCGAAACGGCGTTCGTGACGCTGCACGTCGGCGTCGGAACGTTCAAACCGATCGCGGTCGAGGATCTCTCGCAGCACCGCATGCACACCGAGCGATATGAACTTCCGGCGTCGACCGTGGCCGCGGTAGCGGCGTGTCGGCATCGCGGAGGCCGGGTTGTTGCGGTGGGAACGACGTCGGTTCGCGTGTTGGAGACGTGTGCGGACGCCTTTGACGAGGAACCGTCGAGGGATCGAATCGGCGAGACGGATATTTTCATCTACCCCCCCTGCCGCTTCCGCGTGACCGACGCGCTCGTGACGAACTTCCATCTCCCGCGGAGCACGCTGCTCGCCCTGGTCATGGCCTTCGCCGGGACGCAGCGCATCCGCGCCGCGTATGCACACGCCATCGAAAACGGGTACCGTTTCTTCAGCTATGGCGACGCGATGATGATCCTGTGATCCGATGATCGTATGACGCACGGTTTTCCCATCGAGATGTATCTCCTGCTGGTGGCCGTCGGGCTTTTCGCCGGCGTCTTCGGCGGACTCCTCGGGATCGGGGGAAGCCTCATCATGATCCCGGCGATGACGGAGTTGCTCGGACCCGATCAGCATCTTTACCAAGCAGCCGCGATGATTGTGAATTTCTTCGTCGTGGTGCCGGCCGTGGTGCAGCATCGCCGACAGGGAACGATCGAGCCGTCGACGGTCGCACAACTCATACCGCTGGCGGCGATCGCGGTGATCCTGGGCGTGCTGGCGAGCGAAGCGCCCTTCTTCAAGGATCGCAACGAACCGTATCTGCGACTGGCCTTCGGGCTGTTCCTTTTCGCGGATAGCATCGTCGAATTCCGGCGATTGTTCGTGACGCCGCGATC
>ORJL010956837.1_pt1 | contig 19248 bp, 17 predicted proteins | sample 1779941 | NCBI WGS metagenome assembly ORJL01 (sample SAMEA104232317, study PRJEB22302) | groundwater metagenome | biome: forest; feature: aquifer; material: groundwater | place: USA | collected 2011-08-07 | depth 5.8 m | reverse complement strand
TAATTCGTAGCTTTAGCCCACTTGATAAATCTTTGAAATACTTTCTCTTCACGTAGCGCCCTGAGCCCAATGTGGCCAACTCCCTTAACCACTATCAACTTAGCTTTTCTATTGCCAATTCGTTTCAACTCAGCTAAAAAAAGCTTTGAACGTTCGACATTCACAACTTCATCCGCTTCACCATGCATAAGCAAAATATCCTTGTCCCTTAATTTTTTCAAATAGCCAGATATATCCATTGCAGTTTTGCCTTTTGATAAATTAATCCATGGCTTTACAGAAGCGAACCGCCAAGTCAAAGGATAAACGCGCCTAGCTACGTGGTATCGGTGCATTATTTTTTCTTCAACATAGTTCAATTTTCCTTGAGAAGCGAAGTCACCAAACGGCGCAATTGCCGCAATCTTTGCAACTTCGCTTGACTTTGACCCATAAGCAGCTAAGACAACATTTGCCCCAAAACTTCCGCCTACAAGTACAATGCGCTTAGCTTTCCACATTACTTTATCCATACTAACTAAGTCAATTCCAACTCCGCGTTTAACCAGTTTAATTGTCCGAAGAATAGTTTCAAGCATATTTTCAATGTTACAAGTGCCAAAACTGTCAAAAGTGCCAATGTACTGGGGAATTGCAACTATGAAGCCATGCTTTACAAGGTTAATCACAAAAGGATCCTTATAACTAAGCGGATATTCAGGAAGTCCATACGCTAGTATAATCACATCCATCGGCTTTGCTAAAGTACGATAAGCAAAAGTAACTAATACACCATTGAACCTTACCCTCAAAGCAGAGATTTCCATAATATACTTCAACTAGCTTACTTGATATAGATAAACATAATGACCTAAAAAGAGTACATTCAGCAAAAAACAACCCTCTTTTTTTCCATTTGTCTACTTCGTCATGCTTAAAAAATGCAAAATGGGAATAACCTGGCTCTATAGCCCAAAAAATGGTCATGTATTTAAATACGAACCGAAAAAATACATTAAGGTGAAGTAATGCAATTTGGAAAAACGGTTAGATTTGGTGATCGTCCATACATAAACGCAGTAAAACAAGCAAAGGAAGAAGGGTTTGACTTCTTGGATATTGGACTAAAATATAACCTGCCCGAATCAATGACCGCTGAGCAAGTAGCTGGACTAAAAGAAGCACTTTCTGAATTCCAAATGACAGCTGGATTCCACGCGCCATGGAAAGGGCTTCAAATAACAAGCCCTAGAACGGAACTTAGAGAGGCGTCTATTGCACTAATTAAGCGATGCATAGACTTCGCTTCGCAATTCCCAGACACTTACTTGGTTTTACATCCGGAAGGACAAAGCGAATTGCAACAATTACCCGAGGTAAAAGCAGCCATGCTAGCAGCTGGTATAACTGCCATTAAAGAGCTAGCAGAATATGCCAAGAAAAAAACGGTTCCATTATGTGTTGAAAACATTAAAAGTAACTTTACAGAATTAAATGAATTCAGTCCACTTGTTAAAAAGACAGGCGCAAGTTTTTGCCTAGATGTAGGTCACGCTTTTTTTTCTAATTATAAAAAACAAAGATCAATATCCAACGCTAATGACATTAGCCAATGGATAAATGAATTCAAAAACGAGTTAGCTATAGTGCACTTTCACGATTTTACCGTTAGTAACGGGCAGTTTTACGACCACCTGCCAATAGGAGATGGCATTCTTGATCTGGAAGTTTTAACCGCAATATCTAAAAAAACAAAGTGTAGAAAAATTGCCCTTGAAATTGGAAAAAAAGCCAATGGAAACGAAGCTACAAACGAAGAAAAAGTACAGGGCCTTAAAAAAATAAAGAATTATCTCAAAACATATCGTTGAAAAATTGTAGAAATGAAAAAGAAAATAGTGGATTAACTAATGAAAAAGATTTTATATGATGAATTGCTTGAAAAAGCAAAGAAAGCGGGAATTAAACGCCTTGTTGTTGGGGCGGTTATTAAGCATAGAGCCAGAACGCTACTCCTCAGAAGAAAAGCAGAAGATTTTATGGGGGGGATATACGAACTTCCGAGTGGGCAAGTAAAAAGACAAGAATCCCTTCACGATGCGCTGACAAGAGAAGTTAAAGAAGAAACCAACCTGAAACTTAGAAAAATTAAATACTACCTAGGTCACTTCGACTACAAATCTAGAAGCGGAAGAAAAACACGGCAGTTAAACTTTGCAGTTGACGTACACTCCGCACACCAAGTTAAACTCACAGAACACGACCACTATGCATGGGTACATAAAAGCAGAATGAACAACTATCCAATTACCGCACCAGTAAGAAAAATTTTAAAAGTGGAAAAGAAGAAATAAAATTCACCTTAGATTTGAGAGCTAAGTTTTAGTCCAAAAAAATGGACCATTTAAACTCGGATATTCGCAGCAGGAAAAATCCGTTTGAAAAACCCAAGCAACTCATCGTGGTTTTTAACCGTTAAGTCCGGCTCGTCTATTATTTCAGTGTACGGGTTGAAAAGCACAGTGCAGAAGCCGAGCTTTTTTGCGTAGCCATCTTCGTCAGGCCGGTCGCCAACCATAATGCATTCTTCAGCAACAACCGGAGAACTTGCGTTGGCTTTTTCCAAGAAAACTCTAAATGGTTTCAACGAAGACTTTTCGCCTCCAACTTCAAATGAAGTGACTACAACGTCAAAAAAATGCGCTAAATCTAAATGCTTGATTTGCTTCAGGAACCTCGCTTCACGCGCATTAGAAACAATTGCCAGGTTCACTCCGTAATTTTTGAGAAACTCAAGCGTTTCCAAAGCGCCGGGCAACAGCTCAAGAACAGCGGCATATTTTTGTAAGAAAAGATCGTCCATTTCTCCCGCAGTTTCCCACGTTACTTCTTTGCATAAATGAAAACATAGGCGGGTGAAGTAAAACCCTTTGCGATGCCGGTCAATGTTGCCGTAATATTTAGTGGTTTTTTCAATTTCAGTGCGAGCTAAAGCAACGGAATATTCTTCTTCAGTGAAACTAATCTCTGCATCGCGTAAAATGTTTTGAACGGAGTTATTTTCATTCAATACATGAAGCGCTTTTCTGCCATCGACCAACGTGTTCCGCCAATCAAACACAACCCACTTAAAAGTCATAACTTTTTCTTACCCATCAAATAAATTAACGTTTTCCCACGAGTTCTTTTTCCGCTAGTTTTCCTAAAATTTTCTTCACTTTTTCAACTGTGAAGTGGGTGTCGCTTGAAATTCCTTCAATTGACTTGCTTTGGCGGTAAAGCGAAGCCAGTACTCGTCGCTCTTCATCACTAACGATGCTTGAAACAAAAAACCCAATTGCTTCTGGCGTTAGTCCTTCTTCCATGGCGTTTCACTCTCTTTCAAAACCGAATAGATTTTATCGTGAACCGACTGACTTACATCAATGTCAAGCGAATTTGCAACCCGAAGAGAACAAAGAAACACTTCTCCCAAATCGTCTCGAATGCGCTTCATTATCTCCGTTTCTTTTTTCATATTAGCAGGAGAATTTGAAAACAAGCCAAACACCCTAAGCGTAGCACACAACTCTTCAACTTCCTTACAAAGAGAAAGCGCAAGTTCTTCATTATGCTGATAACGCGGTTTATTTTCAGAACAAAACGACTTGTCTACCAATTCAATTTGCCTCCTCAACGCCTTAAGCGTATAATAATCATCCAGCCGCGCAGTAGAACTCCACTTAATCATCAAACCACCACTGGCAAATAGAAACAACTCGACATTTAAAAGTTATTGAACAAAAATGGAACTTATAGAGAAAAAGACCCGGTAAATCCGCCATTCGTCAACTTGAAGGGGCTATTTTTTAGGCGCGGGGGTTGTGGCAGTTTGTGGCTTTTTCTTACCGCCGCTCAAAGCATACAGAAGCATCCCAAATGGTGACAACGGAAGAACGCCAAAGAAGAAAACAATTGCAACCCAAGCTGCTTTTTCACCACCAGTTAAATCGTCCCGCTTCATTATACTACGCAGCACGATTAGAAGAATTACGAGCCAAATGAAAATGATAGCTGCAAAAACAGCAAAGCCAACTAGTATCATTTGAACAACCATATTAACCGTTTCCATTAACCCAGCGGTTACGCCTTCAAGCCCAGAAGTTGCACCTTGGGCAAAAGCGTTTCCAGCCTGTTGACCAAATTGATTTCCAGAAGGAAAAACACCTTCAATGACGCCATTCGCTACGTTGTTCTCTTCACCAAAACCCTGTGCTAAAACCAAAGGCGAAAACAGCGAAGCTAGCAAAATAAATGAAAATAAAAGAATAAAATTAAAACGCATAATAAACATAAAAAGAAAGGTTAAACCTGCATTTAAAACTTACGTAAGCGCATTTTTTCCAAATTTTTTCAAGTTTTTAAATTTCGTTTGTCACCACTTTCCAGAGGTTCAGCACAAATAGATAAAAAACTGGAAGAAAAATGCTAAACGTCAAGCTAACTGTGATTTTTTAGGAAAAACAGGAACGACAAGCGGCGAATATAAAAATTAAAAGCATTTTTTCAGAGGTAAAAACAAAAACAAATCAAAAAACGCGCATCGTTTACGTCTGAAAAAAATACGTTTATAAACCACAACGGATTGTACTATAAGCTTCGAACAACACAACAGATTGTGTTTCAAAAACCAGCTAAATACAACAGGTAGTGTTGGGCGGCTGGGTTTATAAATTAGGGGAAGCCGGGTTAAAAGAGCGTGGTAAAAATGGTAAAAAACTATCTTTTGTTCACAACACCAACTTGTCCATCTTGTCCTCCTGTTAAAAGTTTTTTAAAGGAACTAGAACAAAAAGGACAGCTTTTAGGCGAGCACATAGATGTAACACAGGGCAACGGATACGAAAAAGCAATTATTTTTAGCATTTCAAAAGCGCCTACAGTAGTGTTTTTTGACGAGAAACAGCAGGAAATAGGCCGCGCTAATAACATTAGCGAGATCAAAAGCATCGTTTACGACTATTAAATCTTTTAATTTTTAGAAGTACGGTTTTGAAACACGAAGTCAGCATAATCGCCGATGCGATTATGGCTGAGTCACAAAGCTTTGCTTTGTGCTCATGTTTCTAACCCCGAATATTTACGAGGGTGGGAAAAGATGGTGGAGAAGCTAGCTGAGCAAAAAGAGACTGTTTTACTATACGCGCCTGGACAGGGCTTGAAAATAAATCGAGTGTTTACACAAGCGGGAAAGGATCCGCTTGAAACGCAATATGAACTTCGCAAGAGCACTATTCGTAACCCCGATGGAAGCGTTGTGTTTGAACTAACGGATATTGAAGTTCCAAAGAGCTGGAGTCAAGTTGCAACGGATATAGTTGCACAGAAATACTTCCGCAAAGCAGGAGTTCCACAATTCAACTCAGATGGAACTCCAGTAATGGATGCAAATGGCAAGCAAGTTACCGGTAGTGAAAAAAGCGCAAAGCAAGTTGTAAAACGGTTAGCTGGCTGTTGGCGTTACTGGGGAGAAAAGTACGGCTACTTTGCGTCAACAGAAGATGCACAAGCGTTTGAAGATGAAATGCTCTACATGTTAATCCATCAAATGGCTTCTCCAAATTCGCCACAGTGGTTCAACACTGGCTTAGCTTATGCGTATGACATCCGCGGCACTCCACAAGGGCATCACTTTGTTGACCCAGTTACAAAGGAGTTAAAACAAAGCGACGACGCTTATACGAGACCACAAGCGCAGGCGTGCTTTATCCAAAGTGTAAACGATGACTTAGTAAATGAAGGTGGAATTTTCGACCTCGTTCTCAGAGAAGCACGTGTTTTTAAATTCGGTTCAGGAACTGGAAGCAACTTCTCCGCGTTGCGTGCAAAAGGAGAAAAACTTGCAGGCGGCGGAACAAGTTCTGGTTTAATGAGCTTTTTGAAAATATTTGATAACGCAGCTGGAGCGATTAAGTGCTTGCATGAAGATACTGAACTCGTTACAAAAAGAGGGATTGTAAAAATAAAAGAAATTAAAAGAGGAGACTTGGTGCTGACAAAAAATGGGTATAAAGAAGTTAATCAAGTATTTGACAACGGAACACGGGAAACTGTAAGAATAAAAACTGGGCTTGGCTTCGAAGTTACTTGCACGCCTGAACACATGTTCTGGGTAAGAACACCTTCAGGTCAGGAGGTCTGGAAAGAAACAAAAAACATAACTCAGCAGGATTTTGTATGCATTGACTTCTCTGGTCATGATGAATTGGATTACAAGCCGCTCAACGAAGTGAAACCAAAACACTTTAACGAAAAAACAATTACGTTTCCAAAATACCTTGATGAACGCATGGCAGAGTGGCTTGGATGGATATACGGAGATGGAAACATAACCGAACGAAAGTACTCCGCGTATGTTGGCGTGCAAATTGGGCTAATTGATCCGGATTTAATTGACAAGTATACAAAACTAGCAAAAGACTTATTTGGTGTGCACGTATTCACCAACAAAAGACAGGATAAGCTAGATAATTCAATAAGTGTGAGAATCGCTTCAAAACAATTGATCCGGTTCTTGACAGAAAACGACCTACGTAAGGGAAAAGCAAATGAACTTAAAATTCCAAAAGCCATCAAGGAATCGCCAGCATCTGTTCGAGCAGCTTTCCTTCGTGGCTTCTTTGAAGCAGACGGAACAATTGAAAAAAACACTTACCCAGCTTGCTCGTCTATAAGCAAGCAACTTATAAAAGAGGTTCAACTCCTACTGCAAAGCATTGGCATAATTTCCAAATCATTTGAATCTACATCAAGGGAGACATCCTTTGGAAAAAATCCACTTTATCGAATCATCGTCACTTCTTCTTTTGGAATAAAAGGATTTGCTGAAAAAATTTCATTTATATCCGAACGAAAAAAACTCGTTCTTGACCATGCATTGGAAGCATTAATTGAACGCCCTTTTGAACAACAATGGATTTTGCCATACTTCGAAGAAGAATTTGAAGAAATGTACACTGCACTTTCGTCAAATCAGTACGAAATTAGAAGGGCAACTAGCAAGTACTTCAGAGAAACAACCGGAAAAACAAATTTCAATAAATTCAGGGCAAACAAATTAGTGAATAAGTTTCCCACCCTAGGGAAAAGCTTTATCGGAGCTTTAGCTAATTCAAACATCTATTACGACACCATCACTGTAGAAAAAGTGGGCGTCGGGCACGTTTACGATATAGAAGTTAACGATGGTCACCAGTACTTAGTGAATGGATTAGTAACTCACAATTCGGGCGGAACAACCCGCAGAGCAGCGAAAATGGTTATTTTAAATGCAGATCACCCCGAGATAGAAAGTTTCGTAACGTGGAAAATGCAAGAAGAGGCAAAGGTTGCAGACCTCTACACTGGAAGCAGGGTTATCAGTGAATACTTGAACAAAGTAATGGGTGCAGCACGTGAAGCAAAGACAACTGACTGGAAGAACAGTGAAACACTTAGGGCAACTATTGTAGAAGCACTTGCAGAAAAGGTACCATTTACACTAATTACGCGAGGGTTGCAACTAGTTGAACAGGGAATTGAAAATTACGACGCTGAAATTTTCAACATGCATTACGAAGGTAAAGCTTACGAAACAGTAAGTGGACAAAATAGCAACAACTCCGTAAGGTTACCAAACGCGTTTATGGATGCTAACCTTGAAGACGGATATTGGAATTTAACCGCGCGAACAACTGGACAAACAATGAAGAGAATAAAAGCAAGCGAATTATTCGACAAAATTGCTTTTGCCGCTTGGGCATGCGCTGATCCAGGATTGCAATTTGACGACACTATTCAAGAGTGGAATACTTGTCCAGTTGATGGAAAAATAAACGCAACTAACCCGTGCGTCACCGGCGACACCATGGTGCTTACCAATGAAGGCAGATGGCACAGAATTGACAATTTAATCAACAAGCCAACAGAATTGATAACCAACTTAAACTCAATTTCAACTGGCGCAACAAAAGGGGCATTTGAAACGGGTACAAAGCCAGTTTATAAATTAGAAACAGAGTCTGGATATGAAGTTAAACTAACCGGAGACCACCGCGTGTTTACCGTGAACCGTGGATTTGTCCAAGCAGTGGAATTGACAAAGGATGATTTACTTTGCTTACCTTCGCAAGCAGTGGCAGAAGTTAAAGAACTAGGCGAAAATGAAAAGCGGTTCTACCAATTAATTGGACTTTATTTGGGAGATGGATGTGGCTCGGGAAACACAATTCAAATAACAATGGAAAAGGATGCGGAGGAGCCAGTGTTGCAAGCAATAGCAAATTACGGTACAACTAACTTTACGCGTCAGACACACCAATTCCAAGCAATTAAAGTAAAACAAGCTGCAACAAGCGCAAAAATACATTTAGGTGGAGAAAGTTTAGTTGAAAAAGTTTCACAGTTTGTTGACCTAAACTTAAAATCGCATGAAAAAATTATTTCGCCGCAAATGTTCGCCTTGTCGCTAAGCGAACAACGCTACATCTTGCAAGGTCTGTTCACCGCCGATGGCACAGTTGCGGACTGCGGCGAAAAATCACAGTATGTGGCATTAGACTCTACAAGTCTCGAAATGCTAAATGGCGTTCAGGTTCTTCTCAGTGGTTTTGGAATAAAAAGTAAGCTATACAAAAATCGCAGAGCAGGCAAAACCAAGTCACTTCTGCCAGACGGCAAAGGCGGTTTAAAGGAATATGAAGTAAGAGAAATGCACAGTTTACGAGTATCCCGTTCAAGTAGAGTTGTTTTTGAAAAACTCATTGGATTCATGATAGAGTCTCCAAAAGCACTTGCGCTTAAAAAGTTAAACGAACGTGTTTCAACATACAACGACGCACCGTACGAATACGTAAAAAGCTTAGAATATATCGGAGAAGAAAAAGTATACGACCTCACTGAACCATTGACAAATTCGTTCATTGCAAACGGTATAACTGTACACAATTGCAGTGAGTTTGTCTTCCTTGATAACACTTCTTGCAATTTAGCTAGCTTAAACTTGATGAAATTTTTCAACGAAGAAAAAGGAGTGTTTGAAGTTGACAACTATATACACGCTACGCGTTTATGGACAATTGTACTTGAGCTAAGCGTGTTAATGGCGCACTTTCCAGGCAAGGAAATAGCAAAGAGAACATTTGAAACGCGCACACTAGGTTTAGGTTACGCTAATCTCGGTTCAATGTTAATGGTGCTTGGAATTCCTTACGACAGCGACAAAGGACGCGCAATTGCAAGCGCAATCACTGCAATGATGTGCGGCGAATGCTACGCTACAAGCGCAGAGATGGCTAAGTACTTTGGCTCCTTTCCAGCTTATGAAAGGAACAAAGAACATATGTTAAAAGTAATTCGAAACCACCGCCGAGCTGCTTACAACGCTCGCGATTCGGAGTATGAAGGTTTAACAGTTAAGCCAATTGGAATCAATCCCGATCACTGCCCTGAATATTTGTTAACCGCAGCGCAACAATGCATGGACAAGGCACTTACACTTGGAGAACAACATGGTTACCGCAACGCGCAAGTGAATTTAATTGCGCCGACTGGATGTTTAACTAGTGATTCCCTAGTCTCGACTGAACGCGGGTTAGTTCCACTCGGCACACTTGGCGACGTTAATGGCCAACAATGGCAAGATATTTCATTTAAAGTCCCAACCCACGAAGGGGAGAAACTAGCTACTAAGTTTTTCATTAACGGCGTTGCACAAACTAGACGTATTCGCACTGCAAGTGGGTTTGAAATCCAAGGAACGCCACAACATAGGATAAAAGTAGTTGACTCTGAAACAGGTGAATGGAAGTGGAAACACTTTGCAGATGTAACTTCCGGAGATGTTGTCCCTCTTGCAATGAATTCCATGATAGGCGAACCTAGAGAAGTGCGTTTGCCGCCAGTTGGGGAAAATTACTGGAACCAAGAACACAAGCTAAAAGTTCCGAAAACCACTTCTCCAGAGCTAGCAGAATTAGTTGGCTATTTTATGGGCGATGGTTCGCTTCACAGCAAAGGGCTTAGGCTCTGCGTAACAAAAGAAGATAACGACGTAGCGCAACGAATAGCAGATTTATCAAAACAATTATTTAACCTAGAGGCTCATGTGGAAGAAAAGCAAGGCTATTTAGAAGTTGCACTACATTCAGTTAACTTAGCGCTCTGGTGGGAGGCAAGCGGATTTGATAAATTGCTTCCACATATAAATCATAGCGGCAAAGGATACACACCTAGAATTCCAACTGCAATTTTATACACGAACGATAAAAAATGCTATTCTGCGTTTATCAAAGGTTTATTCGAAGCAGATGGAACAGTAACAAACGGAGCTCCAAGTTGGACAACTGCTAAAAAAGAATTCGCAATGCAAGTTAAAAGCTTATTACTTGCGCTTGGCTTCCCAACAAGCATAAACTTATGCAAATCGCAGTGGGGGCAGTCAACGCTATACGTATTGCGCGTATTAAACCAATCCTACAATGGGGAATTCAAAAAACAAATTGGATTTATCGGCGCAAGGAAAAACAACGCAATTACAATAAGTTCAGAAGGACATGCATCTAGACGCGACTACATTCACCTACCGGACGCAGTAATGCAAAAGGCAATCCAAACCGGCATAGCTAAAAACGCCTTGACAATGTCGCTAAAACGCAGAAACGCATTAACCCGACGCTCAGTAAAGCAAATATATGAAGTTACTAACGACAGCGAAATAGGTCAAGCGCTTAACTTCTACTACGACATAGTTGATGCAAATGAAGATGGCGGCGAACAGCTTACCTATGATTTATCCGTTCCGGAAAACGTAACGTACATTGCAAACGGGTTTGTAAGCCACAATACAATTGCCCTTCAGATGGATTGCGACACTACTGGAGTTGAACCTGACTTTGCAATTGTGAAGTTTAAAAAACTCGCAGGCGGCGGTTACTTGAAAATAGTTAACCAAAGCGTGGAAAAAGCGCTTCACAAGCTCGGCTACACTGCACAACAAGTCATGGAAATTGAAGATTATTGCAAAGGAAAAGGAACATTACAAAATTGTCCGGGAATTAATCACGAATCACTAAAGCAAAAAGGTTTCACTGATGAAAAGCTCGCCGCAGTTGAAAAGCAACTTGGAAGCGCTTTTGACATTGCGTTTGTGTTCAACAAATTCACGCTTGGCGAAGAGTTTTGTGTAAAGCTTGGGTTTACAAAACAACAGATTAACTCGCAGGATTTCAACATGCTTGACACGCTTGGTTTTACAAGTGAACAGGTTCAAAAGGCGAACGACTACGTGTGCGGCACAATGACAATCGAAGGCGCACCCCACTTGAAAGAGGAACACTATCCAATTTTTGACTGCGCTAACAAGTGCGGCCGATACGGCAAACGCTTTATTCACTATGATGGTCACTTGAAAATGATGGCAGCGACTCAGCCGTTCATGAGTGGTGCAATTAGCAAAACTATCAACATGCCTAACGATGCAACTGTACAAGATGTTAAAGACGCGTATCTAAAGAGCTGGAAGTACATGCTCAAAGCAATTGCACTCTACCGCGACGGGAGCAAACTCTCACAGCCACTAAATACGGTTTCACAAGCTGAAGATGAATTAACTAAACTTATTGGCAGCGACGAGAATGACGTTGACGAACAAGTTGGGGCAAAACAATTACATGAGGAGATTTTAATCCGCGGGCAGAAGATGAAGATGCCGACAAAACGAGCTGGCTTCGTGCAAGAAGCACGCATTGGTGGCCAAAAGCTTTTCCTTAGAACTGGCGAGTATGAGAACGGCCAACTTGGCGAGATCTTCGTCGACATGTACAAAGAAGGCGCAAGCTACCGCTCCATCTTAAACTGCTTTGCAATTGCAATTAGCAAGGGATTACAATACGGTGTACCTTTGGAAGAGTTTATAGAAACGTTCTCGTTCAGCAGGTTCGAACCAAGCGGAGTTGTAAATGGCGACGAAAGCATAACCAACGCAACGAGTATACTGGACTACGTGTTCAAAGCACTGGAACGCGAATATGTTTTGAAACAGCGGCCAATGGCAGCTCCAATTGTAAAAGCACAGCGGACTTTGAACCCAACGGACTTACCGCAAGAGTCAGCAAAGCCAACAGTAACTTTTACAGCGCCAGCTTCTGGAATAATTAAGCCAGTTGAAAAAACAGCGGCAACTGTTGGTAAAATAGATGCAAAAGCGCTCGGCTATACGGGCGAGCAGTGCGGACGATGCGGCAGCATGAAAGTGAAACGCAACGGCGCGTGCTCCGTATGCATCGACTGCGGCGAGACGACTGGATGTAGTTAAAATTTGAAAAAGGGAGGGGGATACGGCTGGAGAACCGTAGGTGCTCCGCCGATAGACTCCGGCGAAACAACAGGATGCAGCTGAAGAAAATAAGATGCTCTCGAGAATTTCACTTTCATAAAGAGGCGGAGTGAATCCACTTTTGATACGCTTTATGGTCGCCGATGAAATAAACACGCTTTTCTTTTAAGTCTTCGCGCGTTTTGAAAACTATACGATATTGACCAATCTCTTCAACAAAAACAGGAACACCGTGCTGCAAATGACGCGAAGCAACTTCCTTATTTTCCAGCTGTTTTAACTTTTTTTCTATTCTATCTCTAATTGATTTATCTAGACTAAGAAAGCTTTCAAGCGCTTCTGGTTCAAGGCGAACAGAATAAGACAATTTAGCAGTTTCACCTTTTCTTGTGCGATTTAGCTAAAGCGTCTGACAACGAAACTAACTTACGCTTTCCTGCATCTACTTCGCTATCCAACCGGTTTACTTTAGCAATGGCAAGTTGAGCTTCCACTTCACTAGAATTGTGAAACAAATTGTATTCCTTTATCAAGGCTAACACGCCGGCCCTAACTACTTCAGACCGGGTTTTGAAATAACCCAAATCAACTAGCCGCTCTAAACCCAACGCAATTGCTCCATCTAACCTAGTAACTACTTCCACCTAAATCACCTACAAATATACTACAAAAAGTAGTATAAAAGCCTACTTATTGTAGGAATACTCCCCCCTCTGGTTTTGCAGGTTATCTGAATTTTAACGTAAACTGCATGCGATTCAAGGAAAAAGTTATAGCAAACCACAGCCCACCTATCACTTGGGTTTTTAATTAATAAATGCAAAAAGACTTTCATGGCAGTAGAACCAAGCGGTAAAAAAGTTGTACTTGTGTGGAACGAGCACCCAACTGAAGTTGTTGCAGGCCACCACGCGAGGAAAGTCGCTGAAATTCTACGCAGAGACTACGGACACGAAGTTGTAATGGAAAAAATTCCAGTCAGGAAAACTGATTATGGAATTCTCATGCGAGAGTCAGCAGCTAATGCTCGGGAGAAACTAAAAAAACTTGACTATTCTTCAACAATAGCGGCAAGGTATGCAAGGAAGCATAAGGCTTTTGCATTTAACTTCCACGCTTCAAAGGCCGAAGCAATGGGGCAATCCGAAACCATGGCGCCCCACGATTTCAGGGTAGGAGAGCAAAGAATACATTATAAAATCCGCCGGCTGGATACAGAAATAGTGTTTCTACCAAATCGAGGGAAAAGTTTTGTAATTGAAATGCCAGGGATTTATTTTGACTTACGATCTCGCATTCATGATAAAACAATAGATAAACTATTTGAAATAGAGCCAGGCGACACTAATAGATTCTTTGAACTATTGCTTACAAAAATAGGTGCAATGCAACTAAAACATCCAGAACAGCAAAAGTACCTTCGTCCTGCAATTTCCGAAAAAATCGCAGCTGCTATTCATGAGCGCATCTCTAGAAAATAGTTTAAACTGGGTAAAGCAGCGACTTTGCTTCTTTTCGCGGTTCAGGTGGCAGTTCTTTCTGTTCTTCTTTTTCTTTTGTTCCGCTTTCTTCATCTTCACTCTCGCCGCCTTGTTCTTTCTTCGCCTCTTTCCTGCCAACAAAAAAATAAGCAATGCAACCAAGCAAGTTCAACAGAATTACAATCGCAGTCCATTTGAACCGCCAACCTACAGGCATGCCGCTGTTCGAAATACTCCTCAGCGAAAGAACTACAGCGATAATGGAAACTACAAAGAACACAAGCATCGCTGTGCCTATTGTTGTATAGAAAGCGCCAGTTGCCTGAATATCGGAACTAACTTGTAACAATGGAAGTAAAAGCGAAATGGCGGGCATTTAAAATCACTAGAATAAACACCACCGGCGAATAAAAATATGTGTCTTACATTTTCTTACGTTTGGCGGTTTTGCATTAGCAATTCCAACAGCGCCATCCTAACGTAGAGGCCGTTTTTAGCTTGGCGGAAATAAGCAGCACGTGGATCCATATCAACTTCTGGCAAAATCTCACCAACTCTTGGAAGCGGGTGCATTACTATTGAGTTTTGCTTCATTTTTTCAAGAGTTTTAGAGGTAATTACAAACGCGTCTTTAACCACATCATAGTCATCTTGTGAAGCAAAGCGTTCTTTTTGAATGCGAGTAACGTACATCACGTCAATTTCTCCAAGAATCGAGTCAAACTCTTGCAAATAATTAAACTGAACTCCGTTTTCAGTTAAGTAAATTGAATATTTTTCCGGAAGCTCAACTGCCTGCGGTGAAACAAAGTACATCGACACATTTGGAAAAAGTGCAAGAAGCTGAAGTAAGGAGTGGACAGTGCGACCGTAGCGTAGGTCCCCCACCATTGCAACTTTTAACCCCTCTATTCGCCCAAGCTCCTTTTTAATCGTGTAAATATCCAAAAGCGCTTGAGTCGGGTGTTCGCCTGGCCCATCGCCAGCGTTTATAACTGGAACTTCTGAAACCACTGCGGCTCTAGCTGCAGAACCTAACTCGGGATGGCGGAGAACAATTGCATCTGCATACCCGCTTGTAATTTTAATTGTATCTTCCAGGGTCTCGCCTTTAATAGCCGAAGAAAACATACCGGCGCTCTCGGTAGTTATGACGTTTCCGCCGAGTTTTTGCATTGCGCTTTCAAACGAAAACCGCGTACGCGTACTAGGTTCATAAAAAAGCGTTGCAAGCATCTTGTTTTTCAAAGTAGGTTCAAGATAATTCCCCTTGTCTGCCCGTTCCAAATACGCAGCGCGTGAAAAAAGCTGTTCTAGCAAAGAAGGGTTGAAAAATTGCGATACACTTAAAACGTGGTCGAGGCTCATTGGGAAATATATGGCAAAGCGCAGTTTTTAAACCTGTATTCGCCTCAATATATAAGCGTCTATTTCAAGAGATGAAACTACAAACTATGAGTACAAACGAGAGAGAAGAATTTTTGAAAAAGGCAAAGGCAGCTGTGAAAAAGGAGTTCCAGCGGCGAGACTTATCCGCAATGCAAGCTGTGCGCAGTATCGATGATTTAGACCATGCTAAAAACGTTTTACACACTCGCGTTTTGGAATGGCTGAAGCTTAACTTTCCAGAAATGGACTTACAAAACGAAGAATTAGTTTGTAAAATAGTCGCTATTTTTGGCAAAAAAGAAAACTTTGAATACACTACTCTTGCCGACGTCGCGGGCGAAGTAAAGGCAGCTGAGTTAATTGAACTAAGTGAAAAAAGTTTCGGTGCAGAGATTACAACTGAAGACAGTGAAGCGTTGAAAGAACTAGCGGCTAGTACATTGAACCTATTTGAAACGCGCGGCAAAATTGAGAAGTACACAAGCAATTTAGCAAAAGAGGCGTTTCCAAACTTATCTTATTTGCTTGACCCGCTGCTTGCAGCGAGGCTAGTTACAATTGCAGGTGGCTTGGAAAGATTGGCAAAGATGCCTGCAAGCACAATTCAACTACTAGGCGCAGAAAAAGCGCTTTTCAAGCATTTACGCCGCGGTACAAAGCCGCCAAAACACGGTATTATTTTCCAGTCTCCGCTTGTTAGAAATGCAAAAGAAGGTAACCGTGGAAAAATGGCAAGGACACTTGGGGCTAAGCTTGCGCTTGCAGCACGTGCGGACTTTTACACTGGCAATTTCATTGCAGAGAAGTTAAAGCAATCTATGGAAAAAAGAGAAAAAGAAGTGAAATAAATAAAAATGGCAAACATAAGGGAAGTTTTTCCAGGAGTTTTTAAAATCGACGGCAAGTACGCCACGCTTAGCTTAGCGCCTGGAACTAAAGTTTACGGTGAAAACCTCGTTAAAAATGGCGGAAAAGAATACCGCGTTTGGGACCCGAAGCGCAGTAAGTTAGGCGCAGCGCTTGTCAAAGGCTTGAAAAGCTTGGCAATTAAACCCGGAAGCAGCGTACTTTACCTCGGAAGTGCAAATGGAACAACAGCTAGCCACGTAAGTGACATAGTTGGCGAAACTGGAAAAGTATATTGCGTTGAATTCTCTAGCCAATCAATGCGTGACTTGTTAATGGTATGCGAACACCGAGCGAACATGTATCCAGTTCTTGCAGATGCACGTCTCCCTGACCAGTATAGCGAAGTGAAAAAAGTAGACGTAATTTTTGAAGACGTTGCAGACCGAGAACAGACGAATATCTTGCTGCGTAACTTGCTTGCATTTAAGGCAAAGTCATTTTTAATTGCTATAAAGTCGCGGTGCATTGACTCAACAGCTAACCCGCGAGTAGTTTACAACCAGGAAAAGGCAAAAATAAGCAAAGTGGCAAACGTAAAGGAATTAATCATCCTAGACCCATTTGAAATCGACCACTGCATGATAACTGGAGAAAGCAAATAAATTTAAAAAATTTTCAGCACAAAGCACAAGTTCCCCGCTTCTTTTTGTTCGCTTTTCTTCCCGTTTTTTTCGAAAAAGATTTCAACAACTTCAAAACCTGCATCAGCAGCAAGTTGTTCAACGTCCCTTTTTTCAAAGAAGTGCACAAAGCGGCCAACTTTTTCTCCATTTTTCGTCTTCCAAGAAACGTCAGCTTCATTTCCTTTAACTTTTTCAAACCGCTGCTGGTGCTTATTCCACACGCTTCCTAGCAACACGCCACCAGGTTTCAACACACGGTGCAGTTCATTAAACGCAACAACCGCCTCTTCAGCAGTTAAGTGGTGAAGCACAGCTGTACACAGAATAGTGTCAAAGGAGTTCTCCGGAAATGGGAGCAGGGTAACATCAGCAACTTCAAACCTAACTTTTAGATTGGAATAATTGCGCTTGGCAATTTCAAGCAGCTTTTCGCTACTGTCAATCGCATAGACTGTTTCAAACTTTTTCGCTAAGAGTGGCAAGTGGCGGCCGTTTCCAGTTCCTGCGTCAAGGCAAACTTTACCGTTTATATAAGCGAGGAGCATTTCCGCTGCTGGAAGCGGCTTTTGCTTGTACTCGTCCCACTCTTCAGCAATTAAGTTGTAAACTTCCATATGAATTTAAAAGAACAAAAGCAGTTTAAATTAACTACGTGCTAAAAATGGAAAAGAAACACTTGGGCTTCATTGCAACTATAGTCATCTTAGCAGTTGTACTTTACTTTGCTTCGCAATATATTGACTTGTCGCAGACAATAGGCGTGCTGCTAAAGGCAAATCTACTTCTGCTAGCAGGTGCGCTTATTTTGGAAACAGTTTCAATGGCATTAAAAACACTTAAATGGAAAACGCTCATCGATGAAACAAACCCAAACCTAAACTTTGTCGAACTGTTCAAAATCCAGGCGCTTGGAATAGCAGTTAGCAACATTACACCTGCAAGAGTTGGTGAAGCGACTAAAGTGTTTTACCTCGAGAAACACGGCGTCAAAAAAAGAATAACCCTCTTGACAATCTTATGGGAACACTTGTTTGACATAATTGCAATCTTGGCATTCACTACACTAGTTGCTTCGACATACGGCAGCATTTTGTTCGGTTTTCTCATACTTGCATTGCTGCTTATTGTAATCGCATACAAGGCGGACTTTTTTGTGAAGAAACTATCCCGCATTAAACAGTTAAGTTTTCTTTCTGAGTTTACTTTGCACCAGTTTAAGAAAAAAACCCTCTTCACCTGCCTCGTAATTGCGCTTGCAGCTTGGATTGCTGAACTCACCGCTGTTTCGCTTGCGTTTAATGCAGTTGGAATAAACCTACCTTATGTAGAAGTGATTGGTTCATACGCGGTTGCGATTATAATCGGTTTAATTTCAACTGTTCCAGGGGGGTTAGGTTCGCTTGACGCAACGCTTTTCCTACTCTTGAAAGAATCAGCTCCAGCAGCTACACTCGCAGCAGCTGTAATCGCGGCAAGAATAGTGACAATCGGATGGATCTACCTGCTAGGCGGCTTGTCGGCGCTGGCGATGCATAAGAAATAATGCAAGATTACTTAAGCACCAAATGGGTATTTTAAATTGTACAACACTAATCAAACTTAGTTATGTCCAACTTAAAAAAATCTGCAGAAGAAACTAAAAAAGTAATTGAAGAACAAATAAAGAAGGGACAAGAAATTCAAGTCAATATCGCATATACACTTCCCTCAATTAGAGCTAATAGTTTAGAAATAGGTCAATGGAACATGGTTAATGAATGCCTATTGAATGATTGGTTTGAAAACTCAAAAAAAGATGACTACAGCAAAAGAACTACGATAGCAGAAATAAACGGAAATAGCAGCATATACCAAGACGTTTCATATTTAAAAGATTCTATAGAATTAAAAATAAATTATTTAAAGGGAGTTTTAGCCCAAATCCCCTTAATGACTAGCGCACCAGATTCAAATTCAGACGAAGTTATGCTAATACTAAACAGAGTGAGAGCTTGTGCGAAACAGCATAGAACATTCATAACCGACGAAAAAACTTTGCAAAGTTTTATGTATGGAATACTTAGATCGCACTTCGATGACTTAAAGGATGAAGAACCATTAGCTAAATATGGAATGATAAACTTTAAACCAGATTTTGTAATTCCATCCTTAGCTACGATTATAGAAGCTAAATACATAAATGAAAAAACAGATCCAAAACGCATTCAAGAACAAATTCAAACTGATATCGACGCATACTTACGTAGCAACTCCACTATAAAAACAATATATTTTTACGTATGGGATGCGGCAAATAAAATGGAAGATATAAAAAAATTAAGCAATTTAGAACGCGATAACGTAAAAATAATCATCGAGCCGGGATTAGGCTAACTATTTTTACGCGTAAAAAAGCTAACTAATGGACATAAAAAAATAAGCGGGCCCGGTGGGATTGACGCTACAATACGGCAAGTCAAAACGATTGCCGTTTTGCAGATTCGAACCCACGAACCTACTGGTGTCTCCCCAGTTA
>ORJL010595103.1_pt1 | contig 19251 bp, 23 predicted proteins | sample 1779941 | NCBI WGS metagenome assembly ORJL01 (sample SAMEA104232317, study PRJEB22302) | groundwater metagenome | biome: forest; feature: aquifer; material: groundwater | place: USA | collected 2011-08-07 | depth 5.8 m | reverse complement strand
GCTACCGAGGACAGCGCCCAGCACGGCGTCCAGGGCCTCGGGCTGGACCTCGACCAACAGGGGCCGCATGGGGAGCTCGAACAGCCTGCGCTGAAGCCACGGGTTGATCACGGCGCCACCCCCCCAAAAAGAAAACGGCCCACGGAAACCGGGGCGCCGGTTCTTCCGTGGGCCGTTATTGATGATAGTATATCCCCGAGCCCCACTGGGCGACAATAGGATAGACGCCTGCGGAGGAACCGAGGCGCACCAACAGGAGGTGCGTCTTGGAGATCCTCAACCGCTACCGCGAACCTTTGGCCCTGGCGCTGGACTCTCTCCTCGGGGGTCCCCCCTCTCCCATCCTCACCATGTGCCGCTACCACCTCGGCCTGGCCGACGTCGATGGAACGCCGGCGCACGCGGCAGTCGGCAAGATGCTTCGCCCTGTTCTGTGCCTTGCGATTTGCGAAGCGCTGCGTGGGGATGTCCGGCAGTGCCTCCCCGCCGCTCTCTCCCTGGAAATCACCCACAGGGCCTCCCTGGTCTTCGACGATATACAGGACCACAGCCCCCAGCGGAATCACCGACCAACCGTCTGGGGAGTGTGGGGTGTGGACCAGGCCATCAATGCCGGTTTGGCACTCACCTGCTACGCCCGGCTGGCCTTGCACGGCATGACCAACGAGGGAGTCTCGCGGGGAACTATCCTCGAGGTCCATCGCCTGCTGGAAGAGACGGTGCTCGACCTGTGCAGGGGCCAGCAGCAGGACGTGCACTACCGGACCGAGCGCCCCAGCCTGGAGCAATACCTGGAAATGGTGCGTCTGAAGACAGGGGTGCTCCTCGGAGCGGCCTGCGAGACGGGAGCGATTGTCGCAGCGGTGCCGGAGAAGCGGGCCGCAGCCAAACAGCTAGGCGTGGCCCTTGGCGTCGCGTTTCAACTCCGAGACGATTACCTGGGCGCCTGGGGAAATCCCCAGGAGATGGGGAAGGCCGCCGATGATCTCAAGGACCGCGAGTGGAGCCTTCCGGTTTTGGTGGGAGCTCGGCTGGAGGGCTCGGCTGACACTATACCCACTGCAATAGACTGGATGGTCGAGGAGTGGACCCGGCGGGCACGTGGCCACTTATCGGAGATCGGCTTGCCGTCAGGCTGGCTCGAAATGTTCGTGGACATCACGAAGGCGTTGGCCAGCAGGGCGGCGTAGGGGTCAGCTGCTGGCGGCTACCCACGCCTGCTTCGTTGGTTCCCAGCGTGCGTCGGCCTTGACCGCACCAGCGAGTATCGGGGTGAGAAACGCCTTTGCTTGCTCGTGGCCAACAGAGACATCCGGGTCCAGGCCGACTTCGATGGCCATTCTCCGGTACGGAGTGCGCCACTGGGATGGTGGGGGAGGCAGCGCCGAAGGAAGGGTATGCGTGGCACGCGAGGCAAACGTGACTTCGAGCGCCCGCCTCAGGCGCCTAGCCTGGAAGGCGAACTGCGAAGACATGACGGCAAGGTCGATCAGGTCCTTGACGCGGGTGCTCGGGTTCCCGCCCGCGTAGCTCCGGGTATAGGCATGGACCTTCTCGGCGACATGTTGTTCGAGAGGCAAAGCCGGGACTTCTACCGCAGGTATGTCCGCGAATCCCAGCAGGTCCGGCCCGCGGACCAACTCCGGGTCAGTGACAGCTGGATCACCGAAACCCACGTCGACCGTGACATCCTCGAAGGGGCGTCCAGCAAGGGACGCCGTCGCGTGATACCGCACTGCGGCGCCTTCCAGTGCTGGATCGAGGCGCCCAGTCCGCTCAATTGCGAAAGTGAAATAGTCACCGAGGTCAACGGCCTGCGCCGCGAGGAAGTCGGCGGTCGCCGCCTCTTCGGTGTCCTGGCGTCCAAGGTCCATGTCTCTGGTCGTCCGAAACTGGGGACCTACGCGGAAGTGGAGGGCCACCGCCCCTTTGAGAATCCACCGGTCCGGAGCAGCCACCAACAGCCTGGCCATCAACCGGTCGAACACCACCAGCTTCCGCAGCCGTAACAAGGGGAAGCCAGTTTCCTGCGCCAGTGTCGATAGGCGTTGCTCCAGGGCTGTGCGGAATGCGCTGGCAGTGGCGTATCTCAAGGCTTCACCAGGAGGGCGTTTTCGACCAGGCTGGCCACTCGCCGGCCACGCTCGCCCGCATCCCGTTTGAGTTGCCGCGCAGTCGCCATGCCCCGGTCAATCGCCTGGGTGATCGCCTTCTGAACCTGCTCCGGCGCGGTCCCGGCCTCTGCTGCGTCGAGGATACTGCGCGTGGCGGAGGTGACGGCCATGCCATCGCGGACGACCCGGTCGGCCGGTTTCAGTGGCCTGGCCGTAGTGTGGACCTTGACCCCTGGTATCGAGGGGAGGTTGCGCCGGGAGCGGGGAACGGTCAGGTGCACCGCGTCCGGGATGACGTCACTGAGGCCCTGCAGATCGAGCGCGCTCTCGTGCGAGACAACAGCGGAGTCCTTCCCCACGGCAAGCCAGGCGGCGAGCACGTGCTCGCGGGGCGACGACGGGTACTCCCGGAAGCGGTAGAGCCCGCGACGAACCCGGGTGAACCGGCCACTCTTCGCATGATGCGAGAGCAGCGCCCTACTGAAGCCGCAGGCTGCCGCCGCCTCAGCGGTGAAGTAGCCCCCCTGCTCCGAGGCGACCTCAAAGAGCCGGGCTCGATCAGGAGCCGGTATCTCCAGGGCCTGGTTTCCAGCCTTTGTGTCACTCATACGTCAAAGTATATTTGACATACAGGTGACATGCAAGTGGTTTGACAGTCCCTTGTCATGTTTTACAGGGACTGTTACAATCCCTCACAGTAGCGGCCCACGGAAGAACCGACGCCGGTTCCCGTGGGCCGCTTATTTTTTGCCTCGGAGGGACCATGTCGAACCCTCAAGCGCTCCTGGCCCTGAGCATGAAGGGCGGCGTCGGCAAGACCACCACCGCCATCGGCCTGGCGCGCGCCCTGCAACGCCGGGGTCACAAGACGGCGATCCTGGACGTGGACGTCCACGGCAGCGCCCTGCCGCGCGCCCTGCACCTGGCGAGAGACCCGGGCTACGAGCCGCTCTTGGGAGGGAAGCTCCGGCCGGTCACGTGGGACGGCCTGCAGATCTTCTCCATCGGCCTTCTCTTCCGAGAAGAAACGCCGAACCTCTGGGATGGCGGCATGAAGGCCGGCGCCATCAGACAGATCGCGACCACGTCCATCGCCTGGGACCAGGATCTCGAGTGGGTCGTGGTGGACACACCGCCCACCAGTGGGGACGAGGTGCAAAGCCTGCTGGAGCATCTCCCCAATATCTATGGCGCCGTCATCGTCGCCCAGCCCAACGACCTCTCCCTCCTCGGCATCACCAAGACCCTGAACATGCTCCGGGAGACGGAGGTCGCCGTGTGCGGGCTGCTCGCCAACATGGCGGGATACACCTGCCCCCACTGCGGCCGTCAGTCTAACCCGTTCGACCGGGAGCCGCTCGACGTGGAGCGCCTCGCCGAGGAGTTCGGTATCGCGTACCTGGGACCCGTCCCTTTCGCCGGCGAGAGGGAACGGGCCGCGGTGATGGACCAGGTGCTGGACAAAGTCCTGGGAGGGCGGCCGGTCCGCCTGCCCAAGGAAAAAGGAGGCATGAGGCGATGGTTGATGGGCAAGATGCTGGGATAGAAGAGCACAAAAACCCGCGCGTCGCCCAACTGGTGGACCGGTTCATGGCCCAGGTGGAGCTGGCGACTGACGGCGACGACTGGAAAGAGGCCGACGGCTGGGTAGGCCGGATGGTCCTCTGGGACGGCAAGGGGAAACAGACCTACATCTACCAGATCAAGGAGGGCAAAATGCAGCCCACCCAGTCGAAGGGCCCGTTCGTGGCGACGATCACCCTGAGCGTCGATACCTTCCTGGACCTCATCGACGCGGCCCTCTCCGGTATCGCCGGCAGGGCCGAGCTGGTCTTTGAGCGCAAGTACGCCGCCCGGCACATGGTGTACGAGGGCGAGCGGTGGATCGTGGACTCGGAGCGGTTCCGTAAAGTCTTCCGGCGGATGGGCACCGCCTCCGGCGCAAGGGGGTGAGCGTGACTGTACCAGCCGTCACCAATGAACAACGGCTATCTCTTGGCCTGGAAGGGCTTGGCATGGTGGGCGTATCGGGAAGCCTCAAAGTAGCGACCGAGGAGTCCCCGTCCTTCCTGGACATCACCGACCGGGTTGCCGAATTTGTGCAGGAGGCCGGCGTCGCCCTGGGCCTTGTCGTGGTCTTCTCGCGGCACACCACGGCGGCTGTGGTGCTCAACGAGGACGAACCCATGTTGATGCAGGACATCGCGGCGTTCCTGGAGAAGCTCGCTCCCCGTAACGGCTACTACAAGCACAACGACTTCTCTATCCGCACGGTCAACATGACTGAGGACGAGTGCCCCAACGGCCATGCCCACGCCCAGCACTGGCTCCTCGGCTCCACCGAGGTCATCCCCATCGTGGCCGGAAAGATGGCCCTGGGCCGGTGGCAGCGCATCTTCCTCGTGGAGCTGGACCGGCCCCGGGAGCGAGAGCTTGTCGTGCAGGTGTGGGGAATCGCCGTCCAGGCGCCCGGTCCTGGCTAAGGAGGCTGCCATGGTCCAACTCTCCGACATCGGTCACGCTCCCCAGGGCGACGACGGTCTGGTCCTGGTGCCCATGCAGCGCACCGACCTGAGATGTATCAAGGCGGTCAAGTTCAACGAGGCCGAGCTGACCAAGATCGCCAAGTTCCAGGAGTGGCTGGCGGCGACCATCAACCCAGAGACAGGCCAGCCCTTCATCCCTCGGAACGAGTTCAGCGCCCTCGTCCAGTTCTGCCTCAACCTGGCCTTCCGCCAGATGGCCGCCGTTGCGGAGGAGATGGCGCAGGTGGAGGAGAGGCTATGAGTGTGAGCGATGACATCCAGCAAGTTCTCAAGGAGCGTGGACCGATGGCTCTCCAGCAGTTGAACGAGACCACGGGCCATAAGAAGAAGACGCTTCAGTCCAAGCTCTACGAGCTGCGGCAGGCGGGCAAGGTCGCCCGCAGCGCCGACGGCCTCTACCAGGCGGTGGCCGCTGCTCCTGAGGCGGAGGACGAGGACGCCGATGTTCTCCCGCCCCCTCCCCAGGACCGTCCAGGGCCCCAGTCCAGGGAGGCGAGGGATACGCCGGGGCCCCAGGCCCAGGCAAGTCCTCCCAGGCAGCCCCTGTCGGGAGACCAGGAGAAATTCCGCTCCCTGCTCCAGGACTGCGACGTGCGGAAGGCCCTCGATACCATCACCGAGACCTTCTTCGCAGGCGACCCAGAGAACCTGGAGCACCTCACCTCGATCCTGGACGATGCCCGGGCCTATGTCAGTCCCCTCCAGCGGCGCCTCATCGTCCGCTACTGGGCCAGGTACATCAAGCGGGACATCCCACCGCTCCTGGAGGAGCGGCTCGTCCACCAGGAGGGGGAGAAGGGCGATAGCGGCAGAGACGGCTCCCGGTTCGTCGAAGACCTGGGCTGGAAGGTGGAGAAGGACAGGGACGGCGAATGGGTGCCCAGGCCCGGGGGCGAGCTGAGCTACGAGAAGTCCCTGCGCTACGCCGCCACCCTGAATGCAACCCGGAGCAGCGCAGGCGATGAGGGCGGAAACGAGGAGGAAGACAACGCCCCGGCTGGTAAGCGGCGCCGGCGGGGCGGTGGCAGAGATCCTCTCCTGACACTGCTCATCGAGAAGGCGTTCCCTGACAAGGACGACCGTGACGAGGAGGTCAAGGCCCTCCGGGAAGAGCTTGGCAGAGAACGAGAGGCGCGGCAGGAAGAGCGGTTCAGCCGCCTAGAGGGGATGATCGGCTCGGCCCTCAACAAGAACCCTTTTCAGGAATACCTGGAGATCAAGCAACAGGTAGAGGCCATCGAGGGTCCGCGCCAGGTTCCCACGGTCACCGACCAGAGCCCCACGGTCCAGTTGATCAAGGACCAGAGCGACAAGCTGGACAAGAACATGAACCGGGTCGTCGGGCTCCTGGAGCGGGCCATGCTCCGCGGCCAGGACGAGGTCATCCCCGAGGAACACTCCACCCCGGAGGAGAGGGACAAGCGGGCCGAGCGGCTGCTGGGCCGTATGCAGCAGGCCGGCCGAAGCCGCGAGCTTCGGCGCGAGCTCTTCGGCAAGTAGTCCAGGGGGTGGAAGGTGGCCGAAACAGATGAGCTGACCAAGGGCCTGGGCGACGCCGTGCGCCAGGGCCTGGGTGTGTTCGGCCAGGGAGTGAACACCATCGCCCAGGTCCTCCGCTCCGGGGACGCCGCCCTCAGGGAAGTGGATGGCGCCCTCACCGGCGGCACGGCGAGCGCCGCCCCCGGCTCTTCTCGAGCACTGGGGCCGGAGCAACAACTGGCTCAGCGGGTAGTTTCCCTCGTCAACCAGGGTGGAGAGGCCGCCAAGCGCGCCGGCGACCCGAAGACGCCCACCGCCATCGCCCGCTTCCAGGAGACCATGCGGCTGCTATTTCAGCAGTCTTTTCCGGTGGAGGCCGGGCTCTCTGATCTCATGCCGTCCCCCTCGGACGTGCTCCGGATGGCGTTGAAGAACCTGCGGGGAAGCATGGCCCTGGTGCGGCTGGCCACCGGCGCCGGCAGCGTCGAAGACGTGGAGGAGGTTGCCCGGTTCGCCGAGGAGCTGGCGGAGCAGCTCCAGCCAAGCACTTCATTAGCCAATACGACTATGGAGCCAACGGCAACTCGCCCTGAAATCGTTCAACCTCCGGCAGCTAAACCGACCAAGACCCGGGCGAAAGGGACGGGTAGAGGCAAGAAGAAGAAAGAGCCGCCAAATCCCTCGGCGGTGGCCTTCGCCAGGGCGATGGGCGAGGAAATGGGTGACGCGACGGTGAAGCGTTGGGCCGAGGACCTGGCCGCGGCCAAGATCACCGAAGACCAGTTTATCGATCGATGGTCGAAGAAGGCCGGCCAGGGGAAGAGCGCTAACCCGGAGACACTGCTGGCCAGGGCGAAGCAGCGGGCAATCGAGGCCGGTCTCCCCGCCGACGATCCGTACCTGCAGGGACTGTGATGGAGGATCTCCTCGCCAGGGCCCGGAAAGAACTCCTTGCCGAGGGGTGGACGCCTGACCAGGTGGGTGCCGCCCTCGACTACGCCGAGCGATGGGCCGAGGGCAACGCGGACGTAGGCGCGGCTGGTAATGGCGCTCTCCGCGAAACCCTGGTGCGCAACTATCTCCCACGGGGCATCGAGCAGGCACGGCAGTGGCTGAGCCGCTCCCGCGCGAGGTGGACATCGGAGCGAAGTTGAGTCCTTTCGTGTAGGGAGTCCCCACCCCCCAGTCCTCCTTGTGGCCGTTCAGACATTCCCGCAGGATGGATCAAAAGCAAAAGGAGGTGAATCGATGGCTGCAATATCCCCTCAGGAAGCCGCGACCAAGTGGGAGCAGAGGACCCAGCAAGGCGCTGCGAAGTACCGGGCCAAGATCACGCAGATGCACCAGAACTTCGCAGCTGGCTTGCAGCGGTTCTGGGGCATTTCCCCCGGACCCGTCACCACGGGCGCCTACCAGAGCGCCGTGACCTCTGCCGCCGCTGACCGCCTTGCCGCCAACACCCAGGGCAAGGGACAGAAGTGGCTGACCAACTCCCAGTCCGGCGTCGCCCGGTAGCGCCTCCCGTGAGGTACGTCGATGGCCACTGTCGATCCCTTCGTCGAAGGCGCTCCACCGGTCTCGCCTGCCCAGGCGGCTGGCTGGACCAAGTACCGCATGAAGACAAGGGAGGCCGTGGCTGCGGACCGGTACCGCCAGGGCTACCAGCGGGCGATCGGTGAAGATCGTTACCGCGAGGGCATGGCCCGATTCTGGAGAGTCTCCCCCGAGCGGGTCCGGGCCGAGGTGATGCAGGCCTGGCAGGGCGCCCAGGAGGGGGCCTCGACTAGTTGGAACGACGAGTTCGACCAGCACCCGGACCGCGTCCGCAACGCCGACAAGTGGCTTCAGGCGGCACGGGCTGGAGTTCAACGGTAGAGGCTTGAGCTACGGGGGTGAAGACGAACCTTCACCCCCGTAGTCGTCGGGTCAGTAAACAAGGGCGAAGGTAGCCGAAAAAGTTTTACCTTTTGTCCAATATGGTGGGCGGTAGAGGAGTCGAACCTCTGACCTCAGCGATGTCAACGCTGCGCTCTAACCAACTGAGCTAACCGCCCGACACCGGAAAAGTCTACCAGACGCTTCTGTTCAAGTCAACAAAACCGCCTCAGTTCTCGACCGGCTGCGCGTCCCGCCCAGCCTCGCCAGCCTGCTGGTCTTCGGACTTCAGCCTCATGACCAGCAGCCCCCCGATCAGGAATAGCACCCCGCACATGATGAGCAGTACGCTGTACCCGAGCTCAGGCTGCCGCCTGTTCACGACGTCCACCCACGGCCCGTTCAGCCTCGCCACTGCGGCTCCCCCGGCCGTCGCAAGGTTCACATACCCCAACTGCTGCGCCGTGTGCCCCTTCGCGACCAGGTCAGTGGCCATTGCCCAGTTTGCGCTCAGGAATGTCCCCATCGCGACTCCGGCCACCACCCCGATCACCATCACCCCCGCGAGGCTGTGTACGAACAGCAGTAGTATGATCGGCAACGCACCCAGGCCCCCGCCGGCCATCATCATCCCTTTCCGCCCCACTCGGTCCGTGAGCAGCCCTGCCGGGTACATCGCGATGAGCATGCTCCCCCCGACAACAATGACAAGGAGGCTGGCTGCACCGGCCGGATTTGAAAGCTTCACCACACCCCCCAGGAAGAAGAGCGCGTATGTCTGCAGAGTCGCGCCCGCCAGCACGATCACAAACCTCGATAGCAGGAACGGTGCGAAGTCCGGGTGCGTTTCGTGTTTCACTTTCCGCGAAGGCTTTTCAAGCACCCGCGGCTCAATGTTGGCTGGCCCCGCTGCGACTTCCTTGACAAAAAGCACCGTGATCGTTGCGCCTATCAGTATCGCGATTCCTATCACCAGCAGCGACAGCCACACCCACCCGAACTTGTGCGAAGTCGTGTACATCCCCACGAGGAGGCCCGCCACCGCCGACAGCACGGCCCCTCCCGATGTTTCCATGAACCCTTTTACCCCTGACGCCAGCCCCCGCCTTTCGTAGGGCACCAGGTCTCGAATCAGCGCCTGGTACGGCCCAATCGCAATGTTGATCGCCACCTGTATGAGGCACAGGAAAAGCAACAGCGTAACGAAGTTCGATGCCATCCCGAAACCCGGCAGGAGCACTAGTGTCAGAAATCCTCCGAGCAAAATGAACGGTCGCCTTCTCCCCCAGGGCAACCTCGTCCGGTCGCTGATCCACCCCGCGATCGGCTGCGTCACGATGGCTAGTATTAGCCCCGCAAAAGACAAAATTCCCAGGTACGTGTTCTTCGATGCCTCGGGGGCGATGTCCAGCACGCGGGCTGGCAACAGGATAAGCGTAAGGGCTGACGCAAAGCCTGTGAACCCGAACCCCGCGAAGCTCATCTTCGCATAGCTCAGTACGCCCTTGGGCGCCGGGTCGATCCCCTTCTTGACCAGAATCCGCTCGATGAGTTTCAACATGTCTAATCGCTGATTCTACTCCAGCGCTACCAAATGTCCAGCTTCCATGGCCGTGGTCATTGCGAGCGAATCCAAGCAATCCGCTTTCTAGCCGCCAGCTTCTAACGTCCGCTCCTTGCTTCTTGCCCGTTGGCCCACTACAATAGCTTGCAAACCCCGAAAGGAAGGGCTTGCCGGAATGCTAATCGTACCTCTCATTTCCGCCCTCTTGAGTCTGGTCTTCGCCGTCATGGTTTTCAAGCAGTTTCGCGCAAAGGCGAAGCCCCATCAGCTCGTTTGGGGTTTTGGCTTCACCTTTTACTTTTTCGCCACCCTGAGCGAGTTCCTTTTCGACCTCAAGGGCCCGAACACTATCCTCGTTCGCACCTGGTACCTCTTCGGTGCGACCCTCGTGCCTGCCTACCTGGGCATGGGCACTCTCTATCTCCTTGCTCCCCGAAAGATCGCTCACGCCGTCATGGCGCTGCTCTTCGTCGGCACCGTCACCATGGCCATTGTAGTCATGACCGCCCACGTCGACCTCTCATCGTTCGCTCCTGGTGACACTCTTAAGGCAGAGGGCGTCCTCGCCGATAGCGCCCGCAAGTCATTTTACTTCAGCGCCCCTGGTGCCATCATCCTCATCGGTGGGGCAGCCTACAGCGCCTTCGTGGTCTGGCTGAAAAAGACAATGCCTATGCGAGCCGTCTCGAACATCCTTATTGCCATCGGGGGCTGGTTCCCAGTCATTGGTGGTGGTATGGAGAGGGTTTTCTCTAACCCTGACATGCTCTACTTGACCGAGCTCCTGGGCATCATTATCATCTTCGCAGGGTTCCTTGTGGGCAGCCAGGTCTTCGCCAACGTCCGCATACCCCTGCTCAGCCCCAAACCCGAGACCCTGTCCTGAGAAGGCGCGAGTTTCCCATGTTCACCCGGTAGTCGAGGGCCTACCTCGCAAGAAAGTGTCCACCACCCAGTTTACTTGGGCGTGAAGCATGAGAGTCCTGCACTTCTCCGACATACACATCGGCGTCGAGAGCTACGGCAAGCCCGACCCGGAGACCGGCCTCTCCTCTCGACTTCTCGACTTCCTTGCTGCCTTCGACCAGATCGTCGAATACGCCCTCGCCAATAGCGTCGATCTCGTTGTCTTCGCGGGCGACGCCTACAAGAACCGCGATCCCTCCCAGACCCATCAGCGCGAGTTCGCCAAACGCGTAATCCGGCTTGCCGGGCAAATGCCAGTTTTCCTTCTCGCGGGCAACCACGACCTCCCGCCCGCGTCCTACCGCGCCAGCGCCGTCGAAATATTCGGCACTATGGGCGTTCCCAACGTCACCGTCGCCGACCGTCTTGCGACGCATGTCATCCAGACCGGAGATGGCCCCGTCCATCTCGTCGGCCTTCCCTGGGTGCGAAGGGCCGATTTCCTCGCCCGCGACGATGCCCGCCGCCTCTCCATCGACCAGCTCAACCAGCTCCTCGAACAGAAGCTCTCCGATCTCCTGTCCTTTGAAGCCTCGAAGCTCGACAAGGCCATCCCGTCCATCCTTGTCGGCCATCTCTCCCTCAACACCGCGAGGTGGGGCTCCGAGCGCACCATGACCCTCGGTCACGACCACGTCCTCCTCCAGAGCCACATCGCATCCCTTCCGTTCGACTACGTCGCCCTCGGGCACATCCACAAGCGCCAGCAGCTGTGGGAGAACCCGCCCATCGTCTACCCTGGCAGCGTCCAGCGCGTCGACTTCGGCGAAGAGGACGAGCCCGAAAAGGGCTTCTGCACCATTGACATCGACCCTTCCAGGCCGTTGGGCTCTCGCATCGAGCGGGTCGACTTCCATCCCGTCGACGCCCGCCAGTTCATGACCATCAAGGTCGATGTCCAGCCTGGCGACCCGAGCCCGACTGACACCGTCCTCCGGGCCATCGCGCGACGCCACGTCGCCGGCGCCATCGTTCGAGTCCTTATCGACCTCCCGCCCGGCATGGACGCCCAGGTCCGTGAGCGCGATGTTCGTCAGGCCCTCGAAGAGCAGGGCGTTAACTTCATCGCTTCAATATCCAAGAACGTCCAGTCCGAGCGCCGCACCCGCTTGCACGTCGATTCCATCGAGCAGGCTTCCCCTGAAGACCTGCTAAAGGCTTTCCTTCAGTCAAAGAACACCCCATCCGACCGGGCTGGCAAGCTCATCGGCCACGGAAAGCGCCTGATCCGCCAGCTCCAGCAGGAATCATAGTTGCCGACACGCTTGCGAATTGCACTCCATCTCGCCCTCGTAGTGTGCCTGTTGCTTCTCACAGCCAGCGCCTGTCGGCAACCCAAATCCAGCGGGGGTGTGAAATGTGGGAGCGAGCGCTGGTCGGTGAAAACCCTCAGCGACCAGGACGCACGCGCAGTCGTCACGGCGCCCAAACACACCACCGTCCGGCAGCTTAGAGTGCTTGTCCCGCCGAAGACTCTCCCTCAGGCCGCTCGCATCGCACCAACCGAGTTGACCACTTTCCAGTTGAAGGCAACGGTGCAGGTGTTCAAACTCGAAGACGACCGCGACTTCCACGTGGTTATCTCCGAACCTGACAACCCCTACGAGACCATGATCGTTGAGTTCCCTGATGCTGCTGTGTGCAGCGGGGCCGTCGACTCATCGTTCAAGGATGCCATGCAGCAGGCGCGCGACGCCTTCGTCTCCATCTGCGGCAAGCCCAATACCAGTTTCCGCACATGCAAAGCCGACGTCGACATTATCGGCGTCGGCTTCTTCGACTTCATTCACGGCCAGAATGGTGTCGCCCCCAATGGCATCGAGCTTCACCCCGTCCTGAAGATCACCAAGGAATGACCTAACCCGTCACTCTTCGAACAGTCCCCGTGGCAGACCAGACTGCCTGATAATGGACAATAGCGTGCCCGTTCTAATTTCGCGGTGGTTCGGCACCGGGACAGTTATTGTGGAATCTCCCACGCGTTTCTGCATTACAACGTGGCTCCCGCGTTGTCTTACCTCTGAGAAACCGTGTTGGGCAAGGATTTGGCACACTTCTTTGCCCGAGAATGGCCTCAGCTTACCCAACCGTCACCTCTAGCCGGGTGACGTACACTTCCGAGTGCAATCGCTCCTGCACCTCTTTAGGGCTTGCCGTCTCAAAGAAAAGCTCCAGCGCTTCGATAAGGTTCCGCCTGGCGTCGTCCACAGTATCCCCCTGGCTGGCAATATCGAGCTCAGGGCAAAGTGCCACGTAGGCGTCGCCTTCTCTCTCAATCACTGCTGTCACCTGTCTGGTGTTCTGCACTTTGATCCCTCCCCAACAGAACGATGTCCTCTGGCAGTAGCTCCGGCTCTTTCCGGTCACAACGCTTGCGGCTATCATATCTAACGTATCACATAGCTGCAATCATGCTACACTGGTAGTGCCTCACCGAGGTTTTCTATGAAAAGCTCCCTCTTCCTTGTCCATTGGAACACAGCCGAGGCCGATGAATACGCGGGCCGGCTCAAGGCCGCTGGCTGGGATGTCGCCGTCGAGTCCAAGGACGGCGGACGGGCCTATGACTTCATCCGCCATAACCCACCCGACGTAACTGTCATCTACCTTACTAAGCTGCCGTCCCACGGTCGCCAGACTGCCGTGGCCCTCCACTCCCTCAAGTCCACTCGGGCGATTCCCATAGTCTTCGTCGACGGCACCGACAACGACATCCGCAAGACCCGCGAGAAACTTCCGGAGGCTCTCTTCACAACCTCTGCAGCCCTTGTTTCGTTTCTCTCAACAATTCCCCCTGCGGGCTGACGTCGCCGTGGCCCTTCCACCTGATGTCGCCGTGATTTGACAATCCCCTGGGCATATGGTAGAAATTGCCCATTGTTGTTTGCTGGCCACCCTAAATCCGACAGCCAGCCGAGATGGAGGATACATGGCCCGCGCTCGGAGCATCTCCCTGGCAGTCCTTATGATTACTGCTTCGGTCATCCTGAGTTGCAACCCTGCGGCAGCTCCAACATCAACGACGAAGCCGCCGTCCCAGACCCCGACAGCCACCACTGCATCCTTACAGCCCACGGCGACGTCTGCTCCCACACCAACGCGACTCGCCGCTACGCCCACACCAAACCCCATTCCCCCAACTCCAACCACAACGTCGGCGCCGCCAGCGACGCCAACCTCGGCTCGCGTGTTCGGCCAGTTCAATATCAGTGCTGATAAACTGGGTGTCAGGTACCCGTACGCCAAGCCCGATTTCTCCCTGGCCCCGAAGAAAGGCGGAACGCTTAAGATACCCAACCGCCTCGTGTGGCCCCATTTCGATGTTAGCAAGGCGAGCACTGCCGGCATTCTTGGGCCGCTAGCGCCCGCATACAGTAAGCTCGTGGTATGCAAAGGCCCCCTCGAAATGACTAGCCCCAACACCCTCACCTGCGAACCCGGGCCCCGGATAGCCCAGTCCTGGGAGACCTCTGATGGCGGCAAAGTCTACACCTTCCACCTGCGACAGGGGGTCAAGTGGCAGAACCTGCCTCTGGTCAACGGTCGGGAGTTGACCGCCGACGATGTAAAATGGACCTACGACCTCTTCATGAAAGGTGGCCCTAGGGCCACGTCCTTTGACCTGGTCGCCAAGGTTGAAGCGACAGACAAGTACACGGTGAAGATCACCCTCAAGAGCCCTTACCCCGACTTCGTTCTTTCCGCCCTCGCAGACCAGTATTCCTTCATCCTCCCTCGCGAGATCGCCGACCGCGATGGCGACCTTGGCAAGACCATCGTTGGCAGCGGCCCATTTCAGGTTAAGCAGACCTTCGGCAAAGAGCGCATCCTCTACGAGAAGAACCCGAACTACTTCATCCCCGGGGCCCCCTTGCTCGACGCCATCGACTACAGCCTCATCGCCGACTTCGCCACCACCCGTGCGGCTTTCCGGGCAGGCCAGATTCACCTCGGCGGCGGTGACAACCTCACCCCGGCCGAAATGCGCGCTTTCGTCGGTAGCGCGCCCAATGCCATCCCTTACATCATCGAGCCTGCCTTCTCATACGTCTTCCTTACTCGGCTGGACAAGGCCCCCTTCAACGACGTCCGCGTCAGGCGCGCAATATCGATGGCCATTGACCGGCCTGGCATAGTCAAGGACATCTTCGAGGGCGAGGCCTCCATCCAGTCCCCAATACCCTGGCAGTACATGTATGACGCCCGGCCCTCGTTGGACCAGCTCCCCTACTACAAGTACGACCCAGCGGCCGCCAAGAAGCTCCTCGCGGATGCCGGTTACCCGAATGGGATCAAGTTCACGTCGAACTTCTACCCGTACGCCGCCATACAGCAGCAGATCGCTATCTGGTTGGACAACCTCAAAGCTGTCGGCATCGACGTCTCGTTGCTGCAGCAGGACAACACCGCCTTCAACAGTGCCTTGCTGACTCACTCCTACGACTCCGCGGCCACCGGCTACACCGTGGGCGGCAGGTCCAGTATGGACGGCTGGCTCTACTTCAATATGTACTCCACTTCCCAGAGCAACTACGGTGGCATCAAGAACGCAGACCTCGACAAGCTCCTCGGTGCCCAGCAGGTCGAGGTTGACCCCGCCAAGCGAATAACCATTGCCAGGCAGGTATTCCAAATGGAGGCTGACCAGGTCTGGCGGATACCGTTCGTCAAGTCGAACACTATCCAGTACCAGAGCAACAAGATACACAATTTCGTCTACCACGAGAGCATGATACCGGCCTACGGCCTCGCAAGCACCCTCGACTACCTCTGGGTCGACCCGTGACACACGCGAGCGCCTCGACGCCTGGGATGTTGCAGCCATACCGTGTCCTTGACCTCACGGACGAGAAGGGCCAGTTTTGTGGCAAGCTCCTCGGCGATCTGGGGGCCGATGTTATCAAGGTCGAGCCGCCGGGTGGTGATCCGGCGCGCACCATTGGCCCTTTCTACAAGGATGTCCCGGGGCCTGACAGAAGCATCTGGTGGTGGGCCTATAACTGCAACAAGCGTGGTATCACCCTCGACATCGAGACCGCCACTGGCCGAAAGCTGCTGAAGGCCCTCGCGGCCAGGAGTCACATCGTGCTGGAGAGCTTCCATCCCGGCTACATGGACTCCCTCGGCATTGGCTACGGCGCTCTGAGCCAGGTGAACAGGGGCCTTGTCTTCTGCTCGATCACGCCGTTCGGCCAGACGGGGCCGAGGCGTGACCTTCTGGCCCGCGACTTCATCTCCCACGCGATGTCGGGCAACATGTACATGACCGGCGACTCGGACAGGCCACCCCTGACCTGTCAGATGCCCACGACCTATTACCACGCCTGCGCAGAGGCGACCACAGGGGTTCTCTCTGCCTTGTGGTACTTCGAGGAAACTGGCGAGGGCCAGCACGTTGACGTCTCCATCCACGAAGCGATGGCCTCCGTTGGCACCACCGCCCCGGCGCAGTACCTCCTGGAAGGCTACAAGGGCAAAAGGGCAGGCGCCCAGTACGCGGTCCGCACCCCCAGCGGCCAGGTCCGTCAAAGGGAAGTGTGGCCTTGCAAGGATGGGTTCATCTCCTTCGGCATCAGGGGAGGCCCTGCGAGGGTGCCTGGCTTCCGGCGTCTGTTGAGGTGGATGGAGGAGGAAGGCGCACCGACCGGTCCTCTGAAGAACATCGACTGGGACCACTACGATTCCCATTCCCTGACCCAGGAAGAAAGCGATAAGATTACCGCCCCTTTGCAAGAGTTCTTCCTCAAGAAAACCGTGATGGAGCTCTATGAGGAGGCCATCAAGCGAGTCTTGATGATAGCTCCCGTATACGGCCCAAAAGAGAGCGTAGCCGACAAGCAGCTCGCCGCCCGGGGCTTCTTCCACCAGGTCGAGCACCCTGAGCTCGACGCCAGCTTCTCCTACCCCGGTGGGTTCGTCCAGTCCTCTGAGGCCTTCGTGGGCGTCGCTCGGCGGGCCCCGCTCCTCGGCGAGCACAACGAAGAGGTCTACATCCGGGAGCTCGGGCTAACCTCGAGAGAGCTTGAAACCCTCAAAGAATCGAAGGTCGTATAAGATGGCGACGAAACAACGGAAGGTCTTCGAGGGAGTAAAGGTGCTCGAAATGGGTTCGGGCGCCGCCGGGCCTGTCACCACCCGCTACTTCGCCGACCAGGGCGCGACCGTCGTCAAGGTCGAGTCCCGTGTCCGGCCGGACTTCCTGCGAGTCTACCCGCCCCACAAGGACAACCAGTCCTCCAACCTCGATGCCGCCATCTTCTTCTCCCTGCTCAACCCGGACAAGCTCTCAGTCTCGATAAACCTCCAGACCGCCAAGGGCGTCGACCTCGTCAAGCGCCTCGTCACGTGGGCCGACGTCGTCAGCGAGAACTTCTCGCCGGGCACGCTCCAGAAATTCGGCCTCCACTACGACGAGCTGAAGAAAGTGAAGCCCGAAATCATCATGATAAGTGGCTGTCTGCAGGGCCAGTACGGCCCGCACAAGGACTACCCGGGCTTCGGCGGGCAGGGCTCGGCACTGTCAGGCTTCAACTACTGGGCTGGCTGGCCCGATCGCGAGGCCGTGGGCCCCCATGCCACCATCACCGACTATTTCTGTCCGCGACTCGTGGCTTCCGCCATCATTTCGGCGATGCTATTCAAGCGGCGCACCGGCAAGGGGATGTACCTCGACTTCTCCCAGATCGAGTCTGCCGTCGTCGCCCTGAGCTACCCTGTCCTCGAGTACACAGCCAACGGTCGGGTGATGCCCCGCCTCGGCAACCGCTCCAGGTTCGCCGCGCCTCATGGGGCCTTCCCGTGCAAGGGCCAAGACCGTTGGGTGGCCATCGCCGTCTATACCGATGGCGAATGGCAGCGCCTCCGCGAGGTCATGGGCAACCCAGCCTGGTCGGCAGCCCCCCAATTCGACACCGTCGTCGGCAGGCTCGAGAACGTGGACGAGCTCGAACAGCGCATGGCCGATTGGACTCGCGGCTACACCGCCGAGAAAGTCATGGAGATGTGCCAGGCCGCGAAGGTCTACTCCGGTGTTGTGCAGGACGTCGAGGACGTCGTCAAAGACCCCCAGCACGCCGCGAGGGGGTTCTATACGACCCTCGACCATTCCGTGATAGGGCCGCTGCCGTACTACAACTTGGCCTTCAAGCTATCGAAATCCCCCAGGACCATCGAGTCGCCTTCGCCGCTCCTTGGGCAACATAACTCCCTTGTCCTCAAGGAGTTCCTTGGCATGACCGACGCCGAAATAGCCGCCCTCGCTTCGGAAGGCGTCCTCAGCTAAGCTCGGGCCTTAGCCTTGCCGCTCCCCTTCGAAGGCAGCGCCACCGTCCCCGAACACGGGCTGGCCGCGCCGTTCTGCGTGTGGAACATGACCTCCACCTCGACCAGGTGCTCCTTGTTCTCGATGTACTTCTTGGAGACCTTTCCCTTCACCGTCATGTCGTCCCCGGCGCAGACGCTGCCCTGGATGTTCCCGACCCATATCTTCCGCACTATGGCCTCAGGGCCTGCCCAGTCCGTCAGAAGCCGCGAGACCAGTCCCGCCATGAACGGCCTGTTGACCCACATGTCCCTCATCTTGCCCCGCTGCTGGGCATAGTCTCGGTTGCTGTGCACGGGCGCGAAGTCCCTCGTCGCCGATGCCAGGAACACAGACCGGGTCGCCGTAACGGGCATGAAAATGGACGGCAGCTCGTCCCCGACCTTGACGTCTTCGTACCGGACGGGTTTCGAAGGCTTTTGTTGGTACCCCGACCTCTCGCCCTGTAGCGCCTCCTCCACCGAGACGTTCCACCCACCCTTCAGCGTTGCCCCGCTCGATTTCTTTGCCTTCCTGCCGTAGCTGAACGAGGTCGCCCGCTCCTTCGCTACAAGCTCCTTGGCCTGGTTGTAGTACAGTATGTCCACAGTGTAGGTGTGCCCCTCGCCGAAGCTGGTCTTCTCCCACGGGTTGATACTCACCAGCACTTCTTTCTTGAAGAGCTTGTCTCCCACCTTCATCGGCAGGGAAAACCCCTGCTCGACGCTTACCGCCACCGTTACCGGCAGGTCGAGCGCCATCTTGATCTGCTGGATGATCGTCGTCGACTCTCCTCCTCCCTCGGGTGGAGGCCAGGGCCACCGGTAGGGTATCCACCACACCGGCAGCGTGCACGGCGGCGCGACAATGCCGCCGTAGGGGCTTTTCTTGGCATACTCCTCGTTCGAGTAGAGTGGGTTCCCGTCCTCCAGGGTCTCGACCCAGTGCCGGATGGCATGGGTGTTGACTTGGACGGGGCACGCCTTGAGTTTGGTCCCCTTTTCATGCAGCTCGATGATGTGCTTCTGCACCTCGGGAGAGACGTAATCGGGCACGTAGTCCAGGGCCATTGGTGACCTCCTGTTTCTCGGGTTCTCTTATGCGATGGGTGGGATGCGCCGGAACACGGCCACCATTGTCGACTCGTACTTGCCGAACCTGTAAGGTTCTTGGTCCCTGTAGGTGAACTGGTGCTTCCACGCCTCGACCGGGTCTTTCCAGTCGGTCTCGTAGATTGCCAGGTACTTGGAGCTGCCCGACTTCGTTCCCTCGTACGTGTTCACAAACCGCGCGGCCGACGAGAACGCGCCGCCCTTCAGTACGTGCGGGATGTGCACCTCGTTGTACCACTTGTGGAACTCGGTTTCCTGAGTGGGGTCCAGAAGGTTGGTCGCCACCACCATCAGG
>ORJL011345526.1_pt1 | contig 19255 bp, 17 predicted proteins | sample 1779941 | NCBI WGS metagenome assembly ORJL01 (sample SAMEA104232317, study PRJEB22302) | groundwater metagenome | biome: forest; feature: aquifer; material: groundwater | place: USA | collected 2011-08-07 | depth 5.8 m | reverse complement strand
TTTCATTCAAACAGAATACTATAGCATATATTAAAAAACATGTCAAGCGCAGTTGATATTTAAAGTAAAAACTTTGACTCAGGCTTTCCGAAAATTTACAAAAATGATTCGCTGTCATTCTGATCCCGCCCTTCCTGCCTACCGGCAGGCAGGCGCGAAGGGCGGGAGAAGAATCTCTTGTTTAAGACGTTTTACAAACAGAGATCCCTGCCTGCCGGCAGGCAGGGTTTGCCTTCAGCTCAGGATGACAATTCTCGGAGAGTCTAAAAACTCAGGATTGATTATAAGAGTTCAATAAATCGTTTTTATGGCGCATTACCTTCGAAATCGGTTCGAATAGCCCATCCATCCTCTGCTCCAGCTCCTTGAGAAGTTGTGTATCCGGTAAAAATATATCCGCCAGATGAATGCTGTAAGACTTCTTCAAGAATATCATTTTTCTCACCTCCATAATATCGCAGCCATTCTTGTGTTCCTTTTGAATCAAGTTTTAAAAGCATTCCATTTGAAAGAGAAGTGGCAGAATTATTTGAAATTCCTCCAACAATAATGCCACGATCATTTGTTTCATCGACAGAAAGAGCATATTCTGCCTCAGGAAGAGAAATCGTTTTTTCCCATACTTTCTGAAGTTTGGCATCCATGCGAACAATCCAGAGATCCATGTTTCCATTTTTTGGCTGGCTGGAACCAACCAAAATAAATCCACCGTCATAGAGTTCTTTTGCATCATAAAATCGCTGTGCTCCGCTTCCACCGAATATATCCGCGTCTTTGAGGTTGCCATTTGAATCGGTAATAATGATAGTGCCCTCATCCTCTCCATAGGAATCCACCAGACTGCCAGCCAACATAAATCCGCCAGAGATTTCTTCTGCAGCATATCCCAACCATTCCTCATTTAATGTCCATATTTTCTCCCATTCCATATTTCCATACTGATTTGCTTTCACGATCCAAATATCAAGATACTCATCAGTGTCCTCTGATGAATTTGAACCTCCAGAGAGAATAAATCCGCCATCAGAAGTTAATTCCACAGATTCAAAATAATCTTTTCCTTCTCCACCAAATCTTTGTTCCCAAATTTGGAATCCCTGGGAATCCAGTTTTACAAGCCAGCCATCCACTGAACTTCCTGAACCAGAAAGCGCAGTATATCCAGCAACAATGTATCCATCCGAGAGAACCTTCACTCCACGCAATTCATCATCATATCGTCCTGCGACATTTCGCTCCCATTCTTTTTCTCCCAAAGAATTTATTTTTACTATCCATCCATCTTTATAACCGGTTCTGGTATCTTTTGTCATGCCAACAAAAATTATTCCTCCATCTTCTGTTTCTGCTTGGGAAAAAAATCTATCATTTTTAGTTCCTCCAAATGTTTTATCCCACAAAACACAATAATCTTGAGTTGGGTCTTCTGTGCATGATTTCTCTGGTTCTAATGGCGCGTTTCCGTCGCTATTTGTTTTCACAAACCAGAGATCAGTATCTGTTTCTACATCATCATATCGTGATCCTACCATTGCATATCCAGTATCTACACCCAAAACTACATCAGAAAATGATTCTGAGGCGCTGCTTCCATACATTTTGTTCCATATTTCTTTTCCACGTCCATCGGTTTTTATAAGCCATCCATCAGTATTTCCATTATTCTGTGTTGTTGAACCAACAATAATGTATCCTTGAGTAAGAGTTTGTTCCACTCCCCAACCAGTTTCAATACTAGAAGACGAAGATCCGCCAAAAGTTTTTTCCCACTGCTTGTTTCCGTTGGCATTGATCTTCAAAAGCCACGTGTCATATTTATAGGTTCCGGTAAAAATATATCCACCATCGAGCGTGCGCTTCCCAGCATGAATTTCATCGCAACCGCTACTGCCAAACTTACGGCTCCATTCTTCATTGCCTTTATTATCGGTTTTTACTATCCATCCATCTGTGCATGAAGCATTCCAAGAATTTGTATAACCTGAAAGAAGATAACCGCCATCAGAAGCCGAGACGAGAGAATAAATATATTCAGTTCCACTTCCTCCAAAAGTTTTTTCCCATTGCTTGTTTCCATTAAGGTCAATTCGAAGAAGCCATGCATCGCCAAAAGCATCCAAGCCCATGCTCCATCCGGCCAAAACATATCCTCCATCTGAAATTTCTTGGATGGATTCAATACTGTCACCCGAAGCAGAGCCAAAAGTTTTCTCCCATTGCTTGTCGCCTTGCGCATTTAATTTTATAATCCATGCATCGTAATTTCCTCGTCCAAAAGAATCACTTTCAATACCAAGAAGAAAACCTCCATCTCGAGTTTCAATGATTGCGCGGCCAATATCAGTATTCTCGCCGCCAAAAGTTTTCTCCCATTGCTTGTCGCCAAAAGCATCAACTTTGATAAGAATCGCGTCAGAATTTCCAGCGCCGCTTGATTCTGTGGTTCCAAGCGCAAGATATCCGCCTTGAGAAATTTTTATGATCTTCCAACCGCTTTCTTTTTTGTCTCCGCCAAAAATTTTATTCCAGCTTACACCTTGGTTTTCCGGTGGTTCTGAAGTATAGCCATAGCCATAACCATAACCGCCAGGCCCATGGCCACCTCCAGAATCAAATCCGTCAAAAAACGCAAAAATGTTATTTCCACTTCCAAGAGTTAAAATAAGAAATACGAAAACCAATCCAAAACTAAAAAGAACATCTTTTCTCCATTGCTTAATTTTTTCTTTTGCTTTGGCCGTTAGACCAAAAAAATTTTGAAACATAAAAAAATTACTCATAAAATAAATCGCTGATGATTGATAGAAATCTACTCCCCACCCAAAAACTGTCAAGCATGATTTTTCTCTTCAAGAATCATTTATTTTTTCTTTGATTTTCAGTAATCGCTCCTTTTCGTTCTTGAGCATTTCGCGCTCAATGAGGTATTCTTCTCTTTTTCGTTGTAAAATTTCAGTGCGATACAAAAGTCCGATCGCTAAAAAAAGAATCCAGCGCCCACTTTGAAGACTCCAAAAAAAATGATCAAAAAATCCCATGATAAACACAGCGCCGATAATACTATATTGCGAAGGAACCAAAAGAAAAATTCTCCGCGCCTGAAAAAGCCGCGTTGGATACAAAACCAAAAACACAAAAAGAAAAAGCCCAACAAGTCCAAGCTCAACTGCTAACAATAAATAAAGATTATGCACTGGCTGATATTCATAGTTGCGGCGATCTCTGTCAACTTCATCATGAAACGCCAAAGTATACTGCGAAATCCCAACTCCTCCTAAAGGATGCCAAAGAAGTAATCCAAGAGCTTCTGGATATTCTCTCACGCGCTCATCTCGCGAACGCACTTCAAATCTCCCTTTTCCTTCAAGCCGAGCAAAAATCGGCTCACGGAAAATTATACTCAAAATAAAAAGAAAAAAAAATAAGAAAAAAATATATTCTTTTTTCTTCCATTTTTGCGCTGGCCCGCGAAAAAAAAGAAAAACAAAAATACCAACAAGTAAACCAATCCACGCGCCCTTAGAAAATGTAAGCGTAAGGCCAAACAAAATAATAATGCTTCCTGAAAAAACTAAAACTCGATCGCGAATTTTTTTGAGCGATTCGTAATAATAAGGAAAAAGAAGTAAAAAAGTAATGACTAAAAATGCTCCAAGAATATTTGGATGCGGAAAACTTCCATAAGCGCGAAGCATTCTTCCCCATGGAACTTCTACTATAAATTGGCCGCTTTCTGATGCTCTATGCTCGGCAATGCCCAACCATGAAATTGCCGGGATATATTGCCATGCAAATTGCACTATGGCAAAAATGGCCTGGGTAACGCCACTGACAATAATGCTGATACGAATATATTTGGCATTCCAAAATTCTTGAGAAAGAAGATAAATAAGTCCAATACCTTGCAAAATGCGAATGTATCCATAAAAAGCAAGAGAAAAATCGCGCGACCAAAAAACAGAAAGAAAAATCCAAAATTCAAAAAGCGCAATAACAAGCCATGGCATTTTCGATGAACCAAATTCTCCTTGTGGAAATTGTGTTTGCAACACTCGACTTCGAACAAAACAGATATTTTTACACACCACCCAAACCAAAATAAAAAGAAAAAGAATATCAATGGCGTACAAAGAAAAACTGCCATATTCCCAATAGCCACCATTCAATATTCCCTCATGAAAAATCCAGCGAGTTTCAATTGGAAGCAAAAATAAAAAAAGATAGAAAAAATTTTCAAATTGAAAAAATTTTTTATACCATTTCTGATTCATGATTCTTGACTCTCATTACTGATTAGAATTTCTTGCAATTTTTTTTGAAAAAATTCTCTGTATTCTTCTCTTCGGTCATCAGGATGAAATTTTAAAATTCCTGGAGTGATGACAACCCGCGTATCATTATTCTTATTCTTGATTTTTTTTATTTTCGGAGAAAGCTTTTTCTCTTCAAACTTTAAAAGCCAAACTCGTATTTTTCCTTGAATAAAAAATTGGAGTAATGATTCTAAACGATGTTTAAAAAACAAAAAAAATTTCCATGGACGCCATAATGGAAAAAATTCTTTTGAAAACATATTCTCTTGTAAAAAACTGCTTAACCATTCATTTTCCGCGCAAAAATTTTTCCAAAAATTTTCTTCTTCGAAAATTGGTTGAATATGAAAAACCCAATAATGGAAATAAATATCATTATTTCCTAATCGAAGCGATGAAAGGTTGAGATTATCTTCGTCAACAAAAAAACTTAAACAAATTTTATTCTTTGAAGAATGTTTTGTTGGCCGCATTCGAAAAAGCGCGGCAAAAAAACCAGCAAGCATTCGAGCTTCATGCGCTCTGTTGCTTTTTGCCACTACAAAAAGATCAACATCAGATTCATCTCGGGCATTTTTATACGCCAATGAATTGCAAATTCCTATAAAACGAATAAACGGCAACAAAGCCATGAATTTTAAAAACCATGTTACTTTTTTATATTTTTTTAATGAAGAAAGCAAACGTTCGTGACGAATTTTCACAATTTCCTCTCTTCCCTTCAAAAAAAAATATCCTTCGTGAAAGACCACATGCTTTTCTATACATTCATCACTTTTCAATATTTCAACAAGTTGAGAAAAACGAATTTCTTCTTGTATTCTTGATTCCTGATTCATACTTTCTGGATATTGATACAGTCCTCTCCAAATTTCCCATGCAGTTAAAGGATATGAAAACTGATCATAAAAAACGAGTGTCGCGAGAATATCTTGTCGAAGAGCAATATTTTGAGTTGACATATTTTTTAAATATCACTTTCTGGTTTTGCAATTTCTTCAACGACAATTTCATTATTTTCTCCGGTGATTCGAAGAACATCTTTATCAATTTTTCCAAACTCTTTATACGCCGTGTTGTAACTTCCAACTGTGGTTCCAAGATTGACTCCCAAACGTTTCAAATATTGATCATGATTCATCAGATGTCTACCTAATTCTTGAACACGCTTAACAACTTCTTTAACGCTTTCTTCAATTTGAAAAGAACGAAGCGCATGCAACACAGTCTGAAGATACGCAAAAAAAGAACTTGGCGAAACAATCACAACATTTTTTCCAAAAGCATATTCAATAAGATTTCGCGAACTCACATTCACAGCTCCAACATTATATGAAAGAAGACTGGCATAAACTCCTTCAGCCGGAATAAACATAAAAGCAAAATCAGTTGTGCCTTCTTTGGCGCGAATATACTTTGAGGTTTCATCAATGCGAAGTTTTAAATCCTGCTTAAAAGCGCGTTCAATCTCAGCTCGACGAACATTATCTGTTTCTTCCATCAATTGATTATATTTTTCAAGAGAAAATTTCGCGTCAACAGGTATAATTTTATCTCGCACAAAAATAGCCGCGTCCACAATTTCACCATTTCCAAAAGCATATTGCATTTTATATTGCGCCGGAGCAAGAATATTTCCTAAAAGCGCTTCGAGATAATATTCTCCAAGAATGCCACGATGTTTTGGATTTTTTAAAATATTTTCAAAATTTTGAAGTTGTGCGGCAAAATCAACAACTTTTTTATTCGTGGCATCCAGTCGTTCCAGCTTTTCAGTAACTTCTTGCACAATTTTTATTGACTGTCCAAATTGCGTTTGCATGGAACGTTGTGAATCCCCTAAACGCTGATCCAACACTTCCCGCAAATTTGTAAGCTGTTGATGAAGAAGGATTATGGCCTGATCTTGTTTTGGGTCAGTTTCTTTTAAAGAAGCAATCTTTTTGAGAATAAAAAAACAAAAACCAATGATAATTCCGCCCAATGCTGTAATAAAAATAAGTAAAAATACACTCATAATAATATTTCTTAAATTCTTGTTATTGGTTGCTCATTATTGATTACTTTTCATGTTCATTGTACCTTCTTTTTAAATGGTTGACAAAGATTTTTCATCATGGTAGAATTAAATTAGAAAACAAATCAATAGTTTTGTCAAGCCCCTTCTTAAGGGTTTTTCCATTTTTAAGGGTCAAATATACGAAAAAAAACATTTCACGGATTTTGTTTCAAAGCTGCAAATGGCTCTTTGAAACGATCATAAAAAGCAAAAGCTTTTTTCAGGCTTTGCTTATTTTTTTCTCTTCACTTTTTTCTTATCTTTTTCGTTTTTCAAAACCTCTTACTTTAAAAATTTACGATTTTTATCTTAAACTCAAAAAATTTTTCCTCTCAGCATTTCGGCCAGCAACAGCAAAATTTCGTTATATTTTCAGTAATCGTTACATTGCTCACGCGCTTATTATTGCTCTTGGCATTTTTACTCTTGCCGGCAATCTTGCCGCTCGAGAAACCATAACCGAAGGACTTACAGAAAATATTTTTCTTCGTCAAATTACCGGAGAAGGAGATGGTTTTGTTGAAGAAGAACTTATTGAATTTCAAAAACCCAACCAAACTTCTTACATTAATGATAATTCAGTTTCTCGTGTTGAGATGGGCGGGGAAATTTCTGCCGAAGAAAATTTTTCCCAAACAACACTTGACGGAACATTTCTTGCTAAACCATCACTTTTACCAGGAAATGAAGAATTCTTTTTTGAAGAAGAAATTTCCATACCCAACCGATCTGAAATTGTTGATTACACAGTAGAACAAGGTGATACAGTAAGTAAAATTGCAGAACAATTTGGAATTGATATGAATACTATTCTCTGGGAAAATCATCTTGGTCCAAGAGATTATATACAACCAGGGGACAAACTTCGCATTCTTCCAGAGAATGGAATTACACATACAGTGCGCGATGGTGAAACTTTAGGAAAAATCGCAGAAAAATATGATATTTCTGTTCTCAAAATTCAAACTGCCAACCATTTAACTGATTCAGGTATTATTCATAGCGGGGAAAACATCATTATCCCTGATGCTGCGCCAATTATCACAGCGCCAACGCGACGATCCACTGTTCAAAGACTCAAAGACATCTTTGTGCCGCCGGCAGCTAAAATTGCCGCTGGTACACAAATGATTTGGCCTACTGTTGGACGAAGAATTAATCAATATTTCAGTTGGCGACATAAAGGTATTGATATTGATGGAGAAAAAACCAGTCCAATTTATGCTTCTGATGATGGAGTTGTCTTCCACACAGCTTCTGGTTGGTCTGGAGGATATGGTTTAAACATTCGAATTGATCATGGAAATGGAATTCGAACACTCTATGCCCATTTAGACAAAATTCTTGTTGATCCTGGCCAGCGCGTTAAAAAAGGAGATGTAATTGGAATGATGGGAACTACCGGACGTTCAACCGGAGTGCACCTCCATTTTGAAGTGATGAATACGAATAATGCTCGATCAAATCCATTTAATTACGTTAAATAAAGATACCGCTTAATATACCCAGCTGATTTTGATCATTTGAACTGTTTTTTGTGAACCCTCCCCAAATGATCCAATCCTCCCCGGTTGGATTTTTTTATTCTATGGGAAAACAAATCACAGTTCTTTTTTCATCAGCCACTTTTGGGTTGCAAAGCGAAATTATCACCGTTGAAGTTGATACTTCTCAAGCTCTTCCTGGCATTGTTATTGTTGGCCTTCCAGACACAGCTGTTTCTGAATCACGCGAACGAGTACGCTCTGCTATTAAAAACACTGGTTTCACATTTCCTGATCTGCGTTTTACGATTAATCTTGCTCCAGCAGACTTCAAAAAAGTTGGGCCACTCTATGATCTTCCACTTGCTATTGGCATCCTTTTTACCAGTGGCCAACTTCCTCCAGAAGCGCGAAGCCATCTTCAAAAATCAATTTTTTTAGGAGAACTTGGCCTCACAGGAGAAGTTCGCGGCGTAGGAGGCGTTCTTCCATCGGTTATCAAAGCAAAAAATGCAGGATTTCAAAAAATATTTGTTCCACATGCCAACGCGCGTGAAGCATCTTTAGTTGAGGGCGTTGAAATCTATCGCATCTCACATTTAAAAGAACTCACAGACCATCTGGTTGAAGGCAAACTTCAACCATATCTTCCATCAAAACAGTCTCTTACACAAAACAAGTCTGCATCATTGTATGATTTTAGTTTCATCCGTGGCCAAAAAAGCGCCAAACGGGCTCTTGAAATTGCCGCCTCTGGCGGACATAATGTTTCTTTTTCTGGCCCGCCAGGAAGCGGAAAAACACTTCTTGCTCGAACCTTGCCTACGATTCTTCCTGAAATGAACTATGAAGAAGCGCTTGAAGTTACAAAAATTTATTCAATAGCCGGACGTCTGTCCGAAGAAAATCCTCTGATTATCGAAAGACCATTTCGCGCGCCGCATCATTCTATATCTGATGTGGCTCTTGTTGGAGGAGGAAAATGGCCAACGCCTGGTGAACTTTCCTTGGCTCACCGAGGCGTTCTTTTTCTCGACGAATTTCCTGAATTTCCTCGCGGAACACTGGAACAACTTCGTCAACCGCTTGAAGATGGCAGCATTACTATCTCACGCATTTCAGGAACGCTTACTTTTCCAGCGCGAATTATGCTTGTTACTTCTCAAAATCCTTGCCCTTGCGGTTTTGCTTCTGATCCGGACAAAGAATGTCGATGTTCTCTTCAAACACTCGAACGATATCGACAAAAAATATCTGGGCCGCTTTTAGATCGAATTGATCTTTTTATGGAGGTCCCTCGACTCACCTTCTGTGAACTTTCCGGAAAAGAAAATCAAGAAGAAAACTCAGAACACATTCGCTCTCGAGTTAAAATGGCGAGAGAAATCCAAAAAAAACGCTTTCACAACTCAACAATATTCACGAATGCGGAGATGACGCAAAAATTCATTCAAAAATTTTGTAACATTTCATTTGATTCACAAAAACTTCTTGAAATGGCGCTTCGTAATTTTCATCTTTCCCCTCGCTCATATTTCCGCATTCACAAAGTTGCAAGAACCATTGCTGATCTCGAAGGAAGCGAAGAAATCAAAAAAGATCACATTGCTGAAGCTATTCAATATCGATTGAATGCGTAAAAACTAGACTTTCAATAAGTTGCATTTTCGTATATTTCTCTATATAATCAATAAAATATGAAAGAAAAAGAAATATCAAAAATCGTTCAATACTGGACGAAAACCGCTGAGCATGATTACGAAACTATGCTCGCGCTTTTTCGAATCAAAAGATACTCAGATTCTCTTTTCTTCGGACATATTATTCTTGAAAAAATTCTCAAAGCGCATGTAGTAAAACATACAAAAAAGCAAGCGCCCTATATTCATGATCTTGTCCGTTTAGCATCTATTGCAAAACTTGAACTAGAAAATGACGTTCTCCTTTTTTTAAATCAAGTAAATGATTTCAACATCCGAGCACGTTATCCGGAATACAAATTTCAGTTCTATAAAACTTGTACAAAAAAATTTGCCGATAAACATCTCAAGCAAATTATCAAAATTTATAAAGATTTATGTCAAAGGATCAAGTAAAACAGATCATAAAAAAATATAAAAAAACTTTAGAGGAGTTGAATTTTCCAGTGCAAGCGATTTATATTTTTGGCTCTCAAACAAAAGGAACGACCAATAAATGGAGCGATATTGATGTTGCTGTTGTTTCAGACAAATTAAAAAGAAATCGAGATAAATATCGATGGCAACTTTGGAACGCCCGAATGAATATTGATCTTCGGATTGAACCACATGGATTCACTGTTAAAGAATTCCAAGACAATACAAACCCTCTGGCTTATGAGATTCGTAAAACTGGCATTCGTATTCAATGAGATAAAATAAAAAACTCAATTTCTAAATGCGAATTCATAATCTCATTTATTCTTTTGAGTATAATTTAAACGCCGAACAATTCCTTTTTCTGCATCAACTTCAACTTTATCGCCGTCGTGAAGTATTTGTGTTGCGATTTTTGTTCCGATTATACAAAAATTCATAAAAAAATTTCTTTTAAAAACTTTCCGGTATAACTTTTTGAATTTTTTGCGATATCGCGAGGAGTTCCTGTGCCAACCAAATATCCTCCTTCATCACCGCCTTCTGGCCCAAGATCAATCACATGATCTACAGATTTAATCACATCCAAATTGTGTTCAATGACAATCACGGTGTTTCCTTTGTCTACCAATCGTTTTAAAAGTTCTAGCAAACGTTTAATGTCTTCAAAATGAAGACCAGTTGTAGGCTCATCAAGAATATAAAGTGTGTTGCCGGTGCCACGCCGCGAAAGTTCTGTGGCAAGTTTAATTCTTTGCGCTTCTCCTCCAGAAAGTGTGGTAGCGCTTTGCCCAAGTTCAACATATCCTAAACCTACTTTATGAAGAACATGAAGTTTTTCATAAATCATAGGAACTTCACTCTCTCGAAAAAAAATCATAGCTTCAGAAACAGTCATTCGAAGAATTTCGGCAATGTTTTTTCCTTTATAAAAAATTTCCAAGCTACGCGGATTATACCGCGATCCATGACAAAATTGGCATTCTACATACATATCCGAAAGAAATTGCATATCAATACGTGTCATTCCTTCGCCCGCGCAAGCATCGCATCGTCCTTCTTTGACATTAAAACTAAAATATCCAGCGCTTAATCCTTTCAATCGCGCCTCTGGCAAATCTTTGTAAAGATCGCGAATATAATTAAACAGTCCAGTATAGGTCGCTGGATTCGATCGAGGAGTGCGTCCAATGGGTGATTGATCAATGGTGATCACTTTGTCCAAAAATTCTATTCCAGTAATTTCTTTATGTTCTCCAGGATAATCTTTAGCTCTATAAAAATGGCGCAAAAGCGATTTTGAAAGAATATCAACAACCAAAGTAGATTTTCCACTTCCAGACACTCCAGTTACCGCGATAAAAGTGCCAAGTGGAAATGAAACATCAATATTTTTTAAATTATTCGCCGACGCTCCGCGCACCAAAAGTGTTTTTCCTTTTCCATCGCGAAAAAATTTTGGTTCTGGAATTTTTAAAACGCCAGAAAGATATTTTCCGGTAAGCGACTTTAAATTTTTTTGTATTTCATTCGGTGTTCCTTGAGCCACAACTTCTCCGCCATAAATTCCAGCATCAGGACCAATATCAATAACATACTCGGCTGCGAGAATCATTTCACGATCATGCTCAACCACAATCACGGAATTGCCGCGTTCCTTGAGACGCAAAAGTGTATCAATAAGAGATCGATTATCTCTTGGATGCAGACCGATTGATGGCTCATCCAAAATATACACCACCCCAACCAAAAGAGAAGAAAGTTGCGTTGATAATCGCAGCCTTTGAGATTCTCCATGAGAAAGTGTTGTTACCGACCGATCAATGCTTAAATATGAAAGTCCAACGCGTTCAATATGAGAAAGTCGTTCGGAAATCATCTCAAGAATCCCTAGAGCAATATTTGTTTTTTCTTTTGAAAACAATGTCCATTCTGCTTCTCCTTTTTTCTTTCCTTGAAGAAAATCTAAAAAATCTTTCATTGTTTTTACGTTCATCTTCGTTACTTCAGAAATCGATAACCCAGAAACTCGAACAGCAAGATATTCTTTTTTCAGCCGATCTCCATGACATGATGAACAAAGAATCTCACGCATATATTGGCCAATTTCACGTCGAACATATTCAGAAGTAGATTCTCGAAATTTCGCTCCCAGCAAAGCAACAACTCCAGAGAAACCATTACCATCACCGAAAAAAATAATTTTTTTAGCTTTTTCGGAAAGTTTTTCTAAAGATGTTATTAAAGAAAATTTATTTCGTTCTGCAGCTCCTTCCAATTCTTTCCACGCTGACTTTTGATTAGCAAATATTTTAAACCATGGCTGAATAACTCCTTCGGCCAAAGAAAGTTTTTGATTTGGCGCGAGAATCAATGGGTCAACTTCAAGTTTTATTCCCAAACCCATGCACTCATTGCAAGCGCCTAATGGACTATTAAATGAAAAACACCGCGGCTCTAAAAGAGTCAAACACTTTCCACATGTTTTACAACTATAATCTCTGCTAAATATTTCTTCATTATTTTTCTTTTCATTCCAAAGAAAAAATATTCCATCGCCCAAATCAAGCGATTTTCGAATAAAATCTTCCAACTGTTTGTGATGATTCGTATTTTGAACTTCTTTTTGAGGAAGAGTAAAAACACCCACCTCAACTTCAATAGTATGTTGTTTTTTTCGATCAAAATGAATAGCATTGACTTGCGAAAGCGTATAAAAAACTCCATCCACGCGAAGATGTTCGAATCCTCCTTTAGAAAGTTCGTGCAGTATGCCATGATGTTCTCCAAATTGATCTTTTACCAAAGGCGCGAGAAATCGAATGGTAGTTTGTGGAGGAAATGCAAAAATACGATCGCGCATAGCAGGAATTGTTTCTTTTTGAAGTTCAATTCCGCATGATGGGCAAAAAGGCGTTCCAGCACGCGCAAAAAGAATACGAAGATAATCGTATATTTCCGTTATAGTCCCTACTGTTGAACGAGGATTTTTTGAGCTTGAACGCTGATCAATGGCAATAACTGGAGGAAGTCCTTCAATTTGATCCACATCAGGTTTAGGAAGAATGTCTAAAAATTGACGCGCGTATGAAGACATGCTTTCAACATATCTTCGTTGTCCTTCAGCATAAATCGTATCAAACGCCAATGTTGATTTTCCACTGCCAGAAAGACCAGTAATAACCACAAGTGAATGGCGTGGAATGTCTATATCAATATTTTTAAGATTGTGCATCCGTGCCCCACGTACTGAAATGTATTTCATATGAAGTAACGAGGAACAAATAATGAGCGACGAAAATAATAGCAAAAATTTTATTACCTGTTATTCGTTACTCGTCGCGCTTTCCTCGAGCATTTTCTGAATAATCGATTCAAATTGTTCTTTGGTAACTTCTCCTGCCCATGGGTATCCATTAAAGAAAAAAGTTGGTGTGCCTCGAATGCCGGCAAGCACGCCATCGGCAAAATCTTTTTTCACTTCTTCTTTTTTTATATCTCCAAGCAAACACTCATTAAACTTTTTCATATCCACACCAATTTGAAGAGCGTACTTCTGGAAAATATTTTGATCAATCTCAGATTGGTTCAAATAGAGAAGATCATGCATTGCCCAAAACTTGCCTTGGTCATGCGCGCATTCTGCCGCTTCAGCCGCTTTTTGAGCAAAAGGATGCGGCTCGTCAATTGGAAAATCACGATAAATAAATTTCACGCGATCTTGATACTTGCTCATGACTTCACGAACAGGCGCGAAAGATCTTCCACAAAATGGACATTGAAAATCTCCAAATTCCACCACTACAGCTTTCGCGTCTTTTGGACCAAAAAATGGATCATCAGCGCTTTCAACTAGTTTTCTTCTTCGCTCAGCGTTTCCGCCATCATACGGACTTACTTCATTAAGGTAAGGTGTGAAAAATTCACCTCTTTCAATGGCTTTATAATTTCGATAAACTTCCCACACAAAAAAAAGAGAAAAACCAATCAAAACCAATAAAATAATTAAAATGGTTTTACTCCACCACCGTTTGTACCATGGTTTTACTTGAGAAAAATATCGCATGTTAAACGTCCTCTTAGATAGAGGAGTATATCACAAACTCGCCCCAGTGAACAGAGAAAATTGATGAATTGGTCTTTTTTATTTTTCTCTCATTTCCAACTCAGCAATCGTGAGAGAAAGATGATAATTAATTTCTGAAAGAAAAATATTCACTTTATCACCTTTAAAATAAATCGTAAGTGGTATAAGAAGTTGATCAATTTCGAGAAAAAAAACAATAAGCCGAAAAGATTTATTTTTTCCACGCCCAAGGTCACGAGAACGTAATCGTATTTTATAAACACTCTTTCCAAGAGAATCTACTCGCCGTTTATCAAAACCATCAAGTGTCTCGTAAATATCATCAATAAGATGAAAATATTTTTTGTGATATGATTTTATTTCTTTTTTAAAGTGTTCTGAAAACCAAATTTGATGTCGCGCCATAGTTTATATATTTTTACATTTGTTCTCTCATCGATGGTAATCTTCTTCGTCCTAATTTTTCGTGAGCAACCTTTGCGAGCCGAGAGGTGAGATAATCAAACTCCTCTTCTACTGTCATGCCTCGATCAAGTTCATTCAAATAATGAATCATCGCAAAACGAAACAATTCTGCTTTAGAACTAAAACCATGTGTTTTTATAGCAGTGTCAACCTTTTTTTCTAACGGAGCTGTGATAGAAAAATTGATAATATGCATAATATATGAACTTAATACTAAATCTATATATTATAGATGATTGAAAAATTCTGTCAAATAAATGAAATAGTAACCATGTTTCGATTCATAGAATTAAGAAAATGATGAATTATCTACAATTTTCCTTGACAAAAATTTCTGTATCGTGCTATATTGCATTTTAGCTATTTTATGAATTCATTTATTTTTACAAAAATCTTATCAAAGAGTCGGTTTTCCATGAGCATCCTTTGGGCCCTTATGCTTATTATTTTTGTTGTCTTTTACCTTTTTATTGTACAAGACAGGCCTAACTTGATTCCTTGAAAACACTCATTTCAAAAAACAAGAAAAGGCCTGTCAAAAAGACAGGCCTTTTAAGTTAAAGAAAGTATGAAAATAAATTCTTCAAAAATCAATATCGCTTCGCTGGGAAGTTTTGACCTTGAACTTCCTATTCTTCAGTGCGGCGAAGGTTCTCCAAAACTTCTTATTATTAACAACCTTCATGGAAATGAACTTACTGGTTTTTATGTTTTGGAACGTTTTCTTGCTAACTTAGAAAATATTCAAGGAACTTTAACCGTGATAACTACAGCCAATCCTCTTGGGCTTCTACACAAACAACGGCTTCTTCCTCTGGATTTTACTGATCTTAATCGCGGTTATCCGCCTCTCAATAAAGAACGAGGAATTCAAGTGGCGCTCAAAGAAAAACTTATCGAGCTTGGCATGGCTCACGACATTATTTTTGATCTTCACACTTTTCTCCGACCCTCACTTTCAGCCGGACTTCTTTTGGAACAAGCCAACGAATCGCATCAAAAAACTGCAGAGACAATTATGCGGGTCCTAGGAACTGATATGATTTTTAAAATGAATATTTCTGGTTCGGAAGAAAAACGAGTTGCCAGCGCGTTTGATACTTTTATGACTCGTTCTGGAAAACTTACTGTTGTCGTTGAATATGTGCCAGTGCGACAAGCCACTTCTCAAATGATTCATGAGTATGCCGAAGGACTTGACCACGCACTTGCTATTTTGGGTCTCACTGGAAAAAAAGTTGATCTCGAACAGTTTCCTCCAAAAGCATTGTACGAACGACAACAAATCATAAGCCGAAAAACCGGACTTTTTATTCCAGAAAAAAATTTGGGCGATGAAATCCATGAAGGTGATACTCTTGGTTTTATTATGGATGTTCAAAATCTTCAAAAAGAACCACTTGAGTCGCCTTATGATGGAATGCTTACAGAAATTGCTGGCCGAGAACTGTATGTATTTGGAGAAAAATTAGTTACGATCGGAAAGCAGATACAATAAACTTACCTCTTTTGGTTAGTTATTCTCAAGAAAACAAACAAGAGAATAACTAACGGTTATAGGTAAGTAGAAAAAATGGGAAGAAAGTGTGTCATCGTCTCATCACACGGGGAGGAAGAGAAAGATGAGTCAAATACCCAACGTGGCCTACGGGTCTCGGTACACAAGCGGTTCGGACCTTGGGTTCGAGCCGATCAGAGAAATCTGTCAGCTCTCAGTCGCGGAAAGAGTGCGGATTGTGCGAGCCGGGGAACTCGCAGGATCAGTGCTTCAAAAAAGCTGCCGCATTCTGGCGGAAGCATTCCAGAACAACGATCCAGATCTCGAGTGGCTCCGCCGCATCACGATGGCGAGCATTCCTGAGGAATATCGGGGTTTCGCCAAGAGCGTAATGATCATGAACGGCGAGAAATCGCCTGTCAACTTCCGGCTCGATATGCTCGGTGATGGAACGATCGCCGAAATTCAGTGCCCCGGCTCTGGCTGGGGGTACACGATCGCGCTCGAGGAGTTGCTCGGTATTTCGCCTGATAACTCCTCGATTCTTCAGACCTATCGATCCTGGATCGGCGATCGAACCGCGGTCTGGTGGCTCTACAACGAGTCACTAAGTCGTTCGGTGGCCTTTCTGGCGGAACAGTGCAAGAAAAACGGGATTCGACTCGAGGTTAAGAGGAACAATGAATTCAATCCAGATGGCGACTTTCAGGTCGTGGTGAAGAGACCGCCCTTCCCTGAACTCGTTTCGGGGGAACAGGGCAGAGCGCTTCTGAAGCGCTGGATGGACGGCAAGATCGAGATGGATCCGGCGCCTTCTATGGTGTCGGATACGAAATTCCAGCTCGTCATGTTGCACCACCCGAGCACGCGGGATTCCTTCACTGAAGAAGAAAGGAAGCTTTGTCACCCTTCGTACATCATCGAGGAAAGCAAGCAAGAACTCAACTTCGGTGGTCCCGTCGTCCGAATTGCTGATCTTCCAAATCTCTCCAAGGGACAGAGGAAGTTCATCATCAAGTATGGCGGTGGGCGGCGCTGGGACCGATTCGGCGGTCACGAGGTGCACTCGCTGAGACACAAGGATCGCGTAGAAGAGCGCTTTTCGCTCATCGAACGTGCGATTCGGGAATATCAGGAAACTGACGAAGGCTGGATCATCCAGCCGTTCATCTCTGGGAAGCGGACATTCGCTTCCCTCGGCCTCAGCCAAAATGGTGCCGGAAACAAGTCCTATTACATCCTGTGGCGACCTGCGTATCAGATGAGAGGAGGCAAAGTGTCCCACATCGGGACCACGATTCTCAATCTCAGAGAAAACTGGAAAGTTCACGGCAGCTCGGATACCTATTTCGGTCTTGCGCGCTAACGACGCGCGCGAGATAAGTCAGCCTATAACTTTTTTCTAAGGAGGAATTTCTTCTGGGTGGGAGACGTCACACGACGTTCTCTCACCCAGAAACCACAAACACCGCAAATTGGTGTTTTTTATTTTTTGAAAAACAATAAAAAAAAATCAAAATGATGAAAGAGAAATTTTCAGATCGAGAAATCGAAGGATTGACTTGTTTTTAGCAATAATATACACTGGAAGTAAAAGTATTTATTACTTCCATCAACTATATTTATGGATAGCCTGATTACCAAATTATACCAAGTCCAAAAAACAATCCTGACCAATAAGGATTTGGCTTTAATTTGGCAAGAAACCAACTCCGATAATTTAAAAGCTAAAATAGCCTACTACGTGAAACAAGGTGTTTTAATACGTCTCACTCGAGGTGTTTTTGCCAAGGATAAAAATTATAATCCGAAAGAATTAGCAACCAGCATTTACAGTCCTTCTTATATCAGTTTTGAAACAGTATTACGTGAAGCAGGTGTAATTTTTCAACATTACGACACCATCTTTGTTGCGGGTCCATGGCCAAAGACCATGACTGTTGATACAATAACTCTTACTTTCAGAAAACTTAAAGACACGGTATTGTTTAGTGCAATGGGTGTGGAGAACAAAGATAATTACAGTATTGCTTCGTTGGAACGAGCTTTTTTAGATACCATTTATCTTCTTCCAGAATATTATTTTGACAATCTCCGATCAATGAATTGGGAAAAATGTTTTGAACTGGTTAAAATTTATAACAACCAACAATTAATGAAACGATTAAAAAAATATCAGAAAAAGTATGCTCAATAGAGAAAAACACCAACTTATTATGGGACGTATTCTACGGGACATCTATGCCGACGCCTCTATTGCTCCACTTCTCGGATTTAAAGGCGGGACTTGTGCTTACTTTTTCTATGATCTGCCACGGTTCTCGGTAGACTTGGATTTTGATTTGCTTAAAAATGACGAAGACGATCAAAATCTTGTGTTTGAGATCATTAAAAAAATTCTAACCGCTCATGGTGAAATCAAGGATAGCTATATAAAACGCAATACGATTTTCTTCTTGCTTTCCCATAGTGATGCTGATCACAATGTGAAATTGGAAGTGAATATCAGAATGCACATACCAGAAATTGAAGATCACTTCGAACTTAAAGAATATCTTGGTATTTCTATGCTCGTTGGAAAAAAATCGTATCTTTTTGCAAGCAAACTTGCCGCACTTACCTTGCGAAGCGAAACAGCTATGCGCGATATCTATGATATTTGGTACTTTGCTAAAAAAAATTGGGATATTGATATCGAAGTCTTGAAAATAATGACGAATAAAAGTGTAAAAGAACACCTTGCAAATTGTATCGTTCTTATTGAACAAATTAAAGACAACCAAATTCTTCGAGGTCTTGGCGAACTGTTGAGCGAGAAAGAGAAGACGTGGATTAAAATCCACCTAAGAAAAGAGACCATCTTTCTACTCAAAAATTATATGTCGGTTTTAAAATAACATGTATGGCTACCGAATAAATGTAATGAGAAAACTTTTATTCAAAACCAACTTGAGAATCATCAAGTTCATCCGCTTTATCGCTTTGGCCAGTAAGAAGATCGTTAAAGTCAGAAACATCAGATTTAATTTCTGAAAGATTGCCATCTGCTCCAGTGTCCGGTGTGTTTCCTGATCCGCTCACAAGAATCCCAAGATCCTTATTCGTAATCCCCAATCCAAGCTGTCTCATAATACTAAACGCATCATCTGGTCTGCCAAGGTAATATCGGAGACCATCAATAGGATACACATACCACGCTTCTCCATGGGACTCCACTTGAAGAAGAATCTTA
>ORJL011338138.1_pt1 | contig 19262 bp, 16 predicted proteins | sample 1779941 | NCBI WGS metagenome assembly ORJL01 (sample SAMEA104232317, study PRJEB22302) | groundwater metagenome | biome: forest; feature: aquifer; material: groundwater | place: USA | collected 2011-08-07 | depth 5.8 m | reverse complement strand
ATCAATCCCGGCAACTCCGGCGGGCCGCTATTCAACCTGGCGGGCGAGGTGGTCGGCATCAACACCGCGATATTCTCCGGCGGGCAGGGTCTGGGTTTTGCTATTCCGGTGAACATGGCAAAGAAGCTCATCCCGCAACTCGTCGAGAAGGGGAAGGTGACCGACCGCGGCTGGCTTGGCGTTATGGTGCAGCCGGTGACGGAGGAACTCGCGAAATCGTTTGGGCTGGAGGACGCGCAAGGGGCGCTTGTCGGAGACGTGGTCGCGGGCTCGCCGGCCGAAAAGTCAGGATTGAAGAGGGGTGACATAATCTTAAAATACAACGATCAAGAGATCCACAAGTCGAGCGAGTTGCCGGCGATGGTGGCATCGTCCGCGCCGGACAAGGATGTGAAGCTTGAGATCATGCGCGACAAAAAGAGGCAGTCCATCGATGTGACCCTTGGCAAACAGCAGGGCGAAGAACTGAAGGACACGTCAGGGAAGCCGGAGGAGCGCGCCGAAGGGAAAAAGGCCGACGTGATGGGGTTGATCGTTAAGGGCATCAGCGCTGAGGATGCGCACGAGCTTGGGATGAAACAGGGCAAGGGCGTTCTTGTCGCCCGCGTGGAACCAGGCAGCACGGCCGAAGGCTCCGATATCAGGGCGGGGGATGTTATATTCGAGGTGAACGGCAAAGAGGTGAACTCCGCAGCGGAATATGAAAAGGTCGCCTCCGTGTTGAAGAAGGGAAACCTAGTGAGGTTGCTCTTGAAGCGAGGCAACGCGACGCTCTATGTGGCATTTAAGATATAATGTAGTTGCCCCATTCATGGGGCCGTTCTGAGTCCGCCTGAGGCGGACGAAGAATCCAGCGAAGCGAGGTTTAACTTCCCCTATAAGTATCAAACAGCTGCTTCACGCGGACAACATAGTTGCGGGTCTCTTTATATGGAGGGATGCCGTTGTAGCGTTTGACGGCGCCGGGGCCGGCGTTATAGGCGGCGATAGCGTGCTCAAGATTGCCGTTGAACATCTGCAAAAGCTCCTTTAGATATTTCGCGCCGGCGAAGATGTTCGAGCGCGGGTCAAATATATTTCTTAACTTCAGATATCTGGCCGTTGGCGAGGTGATCTGCATCAGCCCCATGGCGCCGGCACCCGATCTTGCCTTTGGATTGAAATTTGATTCGGCGTGAATGACCGCAGCGATGAGTGCCGGATGGACATTACTGTTGCCCGCCGCCTCCATAATGATCTGCTCAAATTGCACGCTCTTGCCGGTGAGATAAATGTCGTTTCGAACGTGCTCGTTACGAACGGTCTGCTCGAACTGAATGAAGCAGAAGAGGACAACGAAGATGAGGCCTGCTATTGTTTTTTGTATCGTCATAATTACTACAACCAGTAGCAAGAGCCGTGCCAAATACGCATATTTATAACAACTTGATATTATTGACTCATTTTGCAGACGCATAATAACCCAGCCCAAAACGAGGACAATTTTCGTCAGGTGCGGCGACACCCATGGGGACGTTTCTGCGGTAAAGTCACGTGGAATATGGTTTTCCGAGGAAAAACCGCGCAAACATGCATTGGTGCTGGATCTACCGCAGAAACGTCCCCAAAAATAAAGACTTGCGTTTTGGAAGGACAGACTTTAAATAACGAATGGGTGGGGCATGCCAAGTGCCACGCCTCGCTGATAGAAACGGGATATAAGAATATCAGCGTATGGGTGAAAACAAGGATGAGGCGTGGCACTATCTGAGGAGATCGCTCGCCCTCTGGGCTCGCGATTTATATTATGTTAAAGAGTTCACTGTTAGAATTGATTAGAAGAACGTCGTGCGAGATGCCGAAAGACATCTTGTCGGCGATCGAGCGCGCGACAAAGAACGAGGTAAAGGGTTCGCGCGCCCGGTACGCCATGGATATCGTCTGCGAGAATATTAAACTTGCCAAAGAAAAGTCCCAGCCGGTTTGCCAGGACACCGGCTCGATCCTTTTCTTTGTGAAAACGCCAAAGGGCTTTGACCAGCATGAATTTGAAGAGGCGGCAAGATGGGCGGTGGCAGAGGCGACGACAAAAGGTTTCTTGCGCCAGAACTCGGTCGATTCCCTGACCGGCAAGAACACCGGCAATAATCTTGGCCCGGGTAATCCGTATTTTCATTTTGAACAGACATCCCCCCCTTTGGAAAGGGGGGTACGGGGGGATTTGAGATCCGCCTTATCCTCAAAGGCGGCGGCTGCGAGAACTGCGGCGCTCAATACAGTCTGCCAAATAAGGGCCTCGACGCCGAGCGCGATATCGATGGGGTGAAACGCTGCATCCTAGACGCCGTGCTGCAGGCGCAGGGGAAGGGCTGCGGGCCGGGAATCCTTGGCGTCTGTATCGGCGGAGATAGGGCAACGAGTTATATGCACTCAAAGGAACAGCTCTTTCGCACACTTGACGATAAGAATTCCAACCCGACGCTGGCAAAATTGGAGTCCGAAATAATGGAGGCATCAAACAAGCTCGACATCGGCCCTATGGGCTTTGGTGGCGCGACAACGCTCCTTGGCTGCAAGATCGGCGCATTAAACCGCGTCCCCGCGAGCTTCTTTGTGAGCATCAGCTACATGTGCTGGGCAGATAGAAGGCAGGGAGTTGAATTGGATAAAGACGGTAAGATAGGAAAGTGGATGTATTGAACTGCAATGTCATTGCGAAACCCCGAAGGGGTCGTGGCAATCCCCTGACCACAATTGCATTCAGGGGATTGCTTCGTCGCTTGAGGCTCCTCGCAATGACAAGCGATTTATGACAATTAAATTACAAGCCCCGTTCACCGAAGAGAATATCCGCGCGCTGAAGGTCGGCGACATGGTGGAGATAACAGGTGTTGTCTTCACCGCGCGCGATGCGGTCCACCAGTGCCTGCACACCGGCAAATACGGCCTGCCGGTCAACTGGAAGGATCAGATCATCTATCATTGTGGGCCGGTGGTGATAAAAGAGAACGGAAAATGGAAGGTCATGGCGGCGGGGCCGACGACATCGATACGCGAAGAGCCCTATGAATACGACGTCATAAAAAATTTCGGCGTCAGGGGAGTCGTCGGCAAAGGTGGCATGGGCGCGAAGACCCTACAAGCATGCAAAGAATTCGGCTGCGTCTATCTTCACGCTATTGGCGGCGCGGCGCAGATCTACGCCGAAAAGATAACGAACGTGAATGGTGTCTATCTCTATGACGAGGTCGGCGCCCCCGAGGCGATCTGGGAGTTCGCCGTCAAAGACTTCCCCGTGGTCGTCACAATGGATTCGCATGGCAACAGCCTGCACGATGAGGTCTTCAAAAGATCGAAGGCCGAACTTGACAGGCTTCTCAAGTAAAGTTTATCCCATCTTGACTTACCTTTTTTGCTGGCATAATGGGTTCGACAATGTTCGCCTCTGTTATTATCAGTGCAGGTGCGGCAAAACGACTTAAAGGTGGCTATCCGTGGGTCTTTTCGCGCGACATCTTGAGCCGCAGGTTCCAAACGGCCGGTGTCGTAGGCGTGCTGGATAAAAAAGGTGAGTTCTTAGGGCAGGCGTTCTATTCGCCCGCCTCAAAGATCGTCCTGCGTCTGATCACCAAGTCCAAGGTAAAAATAGATAAAAACTTTTGGGTGGAGAGGGTCAGGGCTGCGCTTAAGCGAAGATTAAATAATTTCCCCATCCCCCCTTTGCCCGCCACTACTACGTTGGCGGGCAGGGAAAATGGGGGGATGATTGATGTTCCCCCCTTTGCAAAGGGGGGTGAGGGGGGATTTGGCAGCGCCTTCCGCGTGGCATATGCCGAGAGCGATGGCATGCCATCTATTATAATAGACAAGTATAGTGACATCGTTTCATTCCAGATCACATCGGCCGGGGCAGAGACGGTCAGGGAAGATATCGTTGCAGCGATCGCTGAAGTTTTGAGGCCGGCTGCAATAATCGAAAAAAATAATATTCAGGTGCGAAAGCTTGAAGGGCTGCAGTTGATCGAGCGCGTGGTTTTTGGCGACAAGACGGTAACCATCGTCACGGAGGGTGACCAAAGGTTCGAGGTAGATGTCCTGCATGGCCAGAAGACCGGCGCATATCTGGATTATCGCGGGTTTAGATTAAACCCCCCCTTTGTCAAAGGGGGGACGGGGGGGATTTTAGCCCTCGACCTCTTCTGCTATCAGGGCTGGATGGCCTGCCACCTCGCCAAAAACTTCGCCAAGGTGGTCGCGGTCGATGCCTCGCAAGAAGCGATCAACATCGCCGAGCGAAACGCCATGCTCAACGGTCACAAGAACATTGACTTCATCTGTGCCGACGCGTTCGAGTATTTAAGGGGACAGGCTACTTTTTATCCTTCGAGCATAGTCGAGAAGAAAAAAGTAGTCTGTCCCCTTTTCGACCTTATTCATCTCGACCCGCCGCCGTTCGCCAAAGGCCATAAGAACCTTCCGGTCGCGATCAAGGCTTATAAAAAAATGATCATTGTCGCGCTGAAACTATTGAAGCCGAAAGGGATCTTCTTTGTGAGTTCGTGTTCCCATCACATTTCAGAAGGTGCGCTGGAAAAGATAGTTCAGGAGGCGGCAAAGGTTTCAGGTTCCAAGTTTCAGGTCATCTACCGCGGCATTCAAGACAAAGACCATCCTGTGCTAAAAGGTTTTCCGGAATCGCTCTATCTTAAAGCGATTGCGATACAAATAATGGCATTATAAGGTGCTTGACCCCCTCCAACAAAAGGAGTAAAATTTCTAATTAAAGAGGGGGGTTATGCGTAAAATCATATGGTTAATCATAATGTTGTTCTCTTTAGGGCTCATTTATAATTGCGGGAGTAATTCCTCAACAAGCTCTTCGAACGACTCTGGCGACTCCGGAGATTCCGGCGGAAGTTCCGATACCTCGACCGGTTTCGCGGTCAGCGGCACACTGCAGTCCTTAGATGTTTCGCTCAATAAAAGCCTGGCGACCGGCACAATAACGGACATTATGGCAGTGAGTCCCGAAACAGGCGGCGCATCGTGCAAAAAAGCGAGCGTTGACTCGTCAGGCAGTTTCAGCATAAAAATAGACGGCAAAAAACCATGGTTCTTATATTTTTTAGACAGCGCAAAGCAGGGTATGCTGATGTTCATGGGGAGACTTCGCGCCTCTTCAACTCTTGATACCTTTACCCCTGCCTCAACGACAGGTTCGGTGGACGTAGGCACGGTAACGGTTGATGCCGAAAATGAAGTTGCAGAGTATTCCAAAACAGAAAGTGAGATCACATCCGGTCTTGGGCTTGATTCCGACACAGTTGACACGATAAAAGGCGTTGATGATATAGCCAGAAGGTACGGCAATCCCGATATGGATAATGACGGCGCAGTTGATTGCAACAGCGAAACAGAGGTCGCAGCAAGCTATTTTCTCGATTTTCATATTCGTTTCGATATGAAAACTTCCGGCAACAATGCAAAGGTCACGGATATTTTAGACAACTATTTAACAGATTCAGTTGTGCCGTCATACAATAGCACAGGCGTTTATGTTGCTTATCCAACCAGTTATTCAAGCATATCCACGGGCTCCGTTACATTTGTAGATTCAGCGGTTACAACGGAAGAGGCGGGAACCCTGCCTGCAAATACCGCCACATCAAGCGTTACCACCACTCATTTTGGCGATTACTATAGCTGGGGGGTGAACCTTCCTACCACTTCGGAAACAGTGACCGGCGATGTCAAATATGCTTTCGGCGACAAGACCCTCACATTCCCGGATGTTCAAATGCCGGCTTTGGCGCGGTTGCAATCACCGACAGGCCGCACCTTTCCATTTATAAAGTTCAATAAAACAGATGCGAATTGCACATCGAATTGCACGATCGCAAGCTTTGAATATAAATGGATGAAGAAGACCGCGACAGGCTGGACGGATGCCACGCTTTCTGAAGTCTCTCTTCTTATCGCAAGCGGCGGCATAGGTTTTAGATATGCTTTGGAAGATAATTCCACTAAATATATCAACCTCTCTTTTTCTACAGAGGCAACGTCGGCTTCAGTTGAATGGCTACCTGCGAATTTTTCTTTGGAAAATGTCAGTTCTGCGGAATTTCAAAATCTCTATATAAGCCAGATCTGCCATATAGGTTTAAGCCACTCCGATAAGTTTGGGATGAAATATTTCCAAAATATTTACAATGTTGACGGCACCTGCCAATAAAATTTAAAATTGAAAAGTAAAAAGGTAAAAGTAATGTAAAAGCTTTACATTTAAATGAAGAAGTTACCTTAATTTTACCTTTTCCCTTTTTAATTTTGACTTTTCTGGTATGGCACTATCTGAGGAGCTCGCCTCTTCGAGGCGATTTAATCTATGGAGATATTGGCGCCCGCAAAGATCAATATCGTGCTGCGCGTTTTGGGCAGGCGGCCGAACGGATACCACGATCTGCTGATGCTGAATGAACGGCTGGATGTGGCGGACGAGCTCACAATTGAAATTCCCCCCTTTCCTAAAGGGGGGGCAGGGGGGATTGCTCAACAGATCATAATTACATGCGATGATCCGAACGTGCCGTGTGACGAGAGGAATATATGTTATAAGGCGGCGAAGAAGCTGATGGAGCTAAACTATGTAGCGGAACCCTTTAGGGTTCCACCAGTTGATGGAAGGCTAAAGCATGTCTCGAGCGAAGTCGAGAGGCCTTCCGCTACACCATCTATTACAATCCACATCAAAAAGCGCATTCCAGTCGCCGCCGGGCTTGGTGGCGGGTCAAGTGATGCCGCAGCGGTATTAAAAGGCCTTAATGAATTGCTGGAACTGGGCTTGCCAAGGGAAAGGCTGGCAGAAATAGGTGTCAAGCTCGGCGCTGATGTCCCATTCTTCTTATATGATGGCGCCGCTATTTGTGAGGGGATCGGGGAGAAGATCACCACTTTAGGTAGCTTGCCTAACATGTGGATAATATTAATAAATCCCAATTTTCCGGTGGCGACTAAGTGGGTCTATGAAGAATTTGATAAATTGGAGCGAGCGCCAGCCGAAGGCTGGTCCGCCTCTGGCGGAAGCGAGTTGTTCCCCCCATATAAAATTAATTTGGAATTGACAGATAGGGGCAGGAATGTTAGCCACTTGCGGCACAATTTCAAGGAGTTAGGTGAGCTTGTGAAAGTTGTCCACAATGATCTGGAGCTGGTGACCGCCGCCAAATTTCCTGAAATAAAAGTTATAGAAAAATTATTAACGGACAACGGCGCCCTCATTTCATGGATGTCGGGAAGCGGGCCGACCGTTGTCGGGATGTTCGCATCGAAAGGTGCGAGGGATTTAGCGTTTGAAAAATTAAATAGGCCTGAGTGGAGGGTGATAAAAACTTCTAATTGCTAAGTAGAAATAGTGGGCCCGCCACTAAAGCGTTGGCGGGTCCCAAAAATTTTGCGGTAGCAAAATTTTTGGGGAGTCGACAAGTGGCAAGTCACCAGGCTTTGAACCTGGTATCGATGGTTCGAATCCATCCTCCCCAGCCAATGAGTAATTGGTGCTGAATTTTTGATGAGCGGCCAGGGAAAAACGCAGGAAAAACTTAAGGTTCGGCCTGAAATACGGAAGTTAGAGCCGGTCATTTTCAGAAAATTCCGTTTTGCCGCCAAATTTTCAGTTGCTGCCAGCTGATGGGCTTGGTGAGCCGCCCTGAAGAACTCCTCCATAGGTTCGAACCAAAAACCGCCACTCTCGATCACCTTCGCCAATTTTTCTTCTAATGCGACCTTTTGATCAAGGAGTTCCTCCTTCTTCTTATTGTATTCATGCTGAGAAATTGTGGCCGCCAAGAGGAGGTCTAAGAGTTTTTCAAGCTTGATTTGGATTTCGGCGAGTGGTTTTTTGAGCGCGTCCGTCGCCTCTTGGCGGGAGTGGGTTGCGGCGCGGCGGTCTTGTTCAGTTAATTTCACAAGTTCCTGGTAGGCTTCTGGTGGAATGGAAACGTCTTTAATGGCCTTGGTCACCTGCTGGTCAAGGAGCTCTTCCCTGACATATGGTTCCTTGCATGGGCCTTTCTTTCGCGTGCAATGATAGTAGTTGTGGCCTTTCTGTATTTCAGCGGTTATTGCCGCGCCGCAAGAACACGTGGCGAAACCTGAAAATGCGAACTCATGCTTGCGCTCTTCATGGTTTCTTCCTCTGTTGGCCATTATGAACTGGACGCGGTCAAATATCTCCTTGGTGGTGAGCGCCGGGTGCTTACCCTGAAAGGTTTCGCCAGAAACTGAAACGATCCCATAGTAGAAGGCGGTTTTTAATATCTTTTGGATGTGAGAAATTGAGATGGTTGCTTTTCGGTTGAAGCGGCTCACCAAGCCCCAATTGCTTATTTCCGCTTTCAATTGAGGCAGATTGTATTCACCGGTTGCATAGGTTTCAAACATCTTTGCGATCAAAGGGCCGTTGATCGGATCAATTTCGATGGTTTTGACGGCTTTTTTATTGATGTATCCAAACGGAGCCGGATGCGGCCAGCCGCCGTTACGCAGTTTCTGTCGAATACCGCGCTTTACATTTTCCGACAAATTGTCCACATAGTATTTGGACTGCCCAAAGGCAATGTTGAGCATAAATTTGCCTTGTGGCGTATTCTCGAACCAGAAAGTGGGGCATTTGAGTGCCTTGATATGACCGGTATCGAGCAAATAGACGATCCGGCCGCCATCTATGGAGTTTCTTGCAAGCCTGTCGGGATGCCATGTGACAACGCCTTGTGCTTCACCTTTCTCTATTCTTCGGATCATCTCGTTAAAGATGGGGCGGCCGGGTTCTTTAGCGGTCATGGCCTCGATGAAGTCTTCCTTGATGACAAGTCGTTCCTTCTCGGCGTATGAGCGGAGTTCCGAGATTTGAGCTTCGATCGATAAGACTTGGCGCTCTTCCGACTCGGAAGACTTGCGAGCGTAGAGAAAAAAAGTGATGGCCATGACGGTCTCCTGTTCTATTGCCTTTGGGCAGTCCAAAAGGCGGCTGGCGTCAATTGAGAAGTTCTTGAAAGTTTGGCGGCAAAACTTTTTTAATAACAAAGACCGGCGAGTTCGCCCGGAAGGGCGAACAAACTTTTGAAAAAGGTCCAGTGGACGTTTTTCAAAAGTTTTAGAGCCCCGCAACATCTATTGCGAGGCGGACTTTCGTATTTCAGGCCGAACCTTTAGTTTTTCCTGCGTTTTTCCCTGGCCGCTCATCAAAAATTCAGCACCAATTACTCATTGGCTGTCCTTCTACCTAGATGTTCGAACCTGGTTTCAGGGCGGGCAGGTGATATAGACCCGAGTCCGAACTTGGTTTCAGGGCACGCGGGGGATATAGACTATATTTGCGCCTATTTGTCTATAGAAAATTTGCGGAAATTTCGCACGAAAATTATTTTTTCCCGCCACGACACAGGCTTGGCCGGTGGTTTATAGCGCCATCGGTTGGCAATAATCTGTCCGTCGACACCGATCATCCGGCGGCTTATAGGCGATCCATAACCTTATCGGCTGTCGCCATCGGATAGCGTCGGCGAGTATAGCAAAAAGCCCGCCAGCCTGCCTCTGGCAGGCTGACATGCTTTTTGCATTTTCCGAGTGATAGCAATTGGTTGCGACCGCAAGTTCTGCGCTAGCTTTGCCCGCCGCCGGCGGTCAAAGCCTGTCACAGAACTTGCAAAGCCAACCGGCAAAAGTCTTGCCTTCGCCGTCCGCCGGAGGCGGACGCCTTCAGGCACGCCTTTTGCAGTCAGCCGAGTGAAATTAAATTGAGTTCACTTGCCGACAACTTGCCCGCCAAGCCTTGCCTGCCGGTAGTTCTGAAACCGACACTGTTTAAGTGAAATCAATCGAAGGCCTTGGCATCCTAAATGCCAAGGCCAAAATCATATAATATTGACTATTTTGTTGTTACTTTATATACCGATAGCCAACGTATTCAATAATTTATGTCCAAATTAAAAGATATCCCTAAAATTGACAGACCCAGAGAAAAATTCCTTAAGAAAGGTCCAGACGCCCTCTCTAAGAGTGAACTTTTGGCCATCGTGCTTGGATCGGGGATAAGGGGGAAAAATGTCAAGGAGTTGGCGGAACAAATAGTAAGAAAGTATGGAACGCGTTTTCTGAATCTTTCCGTCAGTGATCTACTTAAAGTTCAGGGTATCGGTAATGCCAAGGCGTTACAAATAGTTGCTGCCATAGAATTGATTAAGAGGTTTTATTCTGATCTCTCATCAAAGGATGTCCTCATCGCATCTGCCAGAGATGCTGTTTCTCTCAACTCCGATCTTAAGGATAAAAAAAGAGAACATCTAGTGTGTCTTTATCTGAACGCCAGAAATATTCTTTTGAAAAAAGAGACCGTTTCGATTGGAACGCTTGATAAAAGCCTAATACATCCAAGAGAAATATTTAATCCAGCAGTGGGACTGTGTGCCGCTGGGATTATCTTGATTCACAATCATCCCTCCGGAAACCCCTCACCGAGTGCTAGCGATAGAGAAATTGTTACTAGGATTGTTGAAGCTGGAAAAATAATGGGTGTCAATGTCATTGATTTTATCATCACTGCAGAACAAGGGGAATATAGCTTTTTTAATGATTTAAATACCAGCAAACAGGTTGAAGGCTATATTTCTGAAGGTATTCAACAGTCTCTGTTCGACTTATTTGAGACACCGATTCCAAGTTATGTGCCCTTAGTAAAAAAAAACCATAAAACATATTTTTCTACCAAATCACGGGATATTCCGGGACAATTTGAAATTCAAAATAGGCGATTCTTAGGGAATAAATTTAAGCTTTTGGGATTTATTGAAGATATAGTAAATGAAAAATGTACTGGTTTTGAAAGCTTTTGTGATATATTTGCTGGAACGGGCGTAGTAGGTGAAAGATTTAATAAAAAGAATATCAGGATCATTTCAAATGACTTCTTAATAAGTAATTTTATACCCCTTTCAACATTTATTTTATCTAGAGAGTTAGATTTCAGTGGTTTGCAGCAAAAAATTAGCTACTGCAACAATCTAAGTCCAAGTTCCGACAACTATTTTTCTATTAATTATGGAAATACATTCTTTACCATAGAAAACGCCAGAAAGATCGGCTTAATTCGGGAAGAAATTGAAAAGATTTCAGAATGTGAAGAGGAAAAGAATGCCCTTATAACTTCTTTGATATATGCAACCGACAAAGTTGCCAATACAGTGGGACACTACGATGCTTTTAGAAAAAAATTAGATACCGTTCAACCCTTAAAACTTTTGATGCCCACAGTTAATTTAGAATGCAATCATAACAATCAAGTATACCGTGCAGATGCTAATGCTTTAGTTAGAAAAATTAATTGTGATGTTTTATATATTGATCCCCCCTATAATTCGCGACAGTACTGCGACGTATATCACCTGCTTGAGAATTTAGCGTTATGGCAAAAACCACAATTATTTGGGAAGGCAAGAAAAATGGATCGTTCGGAGTTAAAAAGTAGCTATTGCCTTAAGACCGCAAATAGAGCCTTTGATGATCTTATTCAAAGTGCTAGATGTAAACATATTTTGGTTTCTTATAATAATACAGGGGAATCAAAAGATGGACGTTCAAATGCGAGAATTGGTGACAATGAAATCATGAGTATATTGAAAGCTAGAGGTGAAGTTGAAATTTTTGAAAGGGATTATAAAGCATTCACAACAGGCAAAAGTGATGTTAATGGACACGCAGAGAGAGTCTTTTACTGCAAAGTAACAAAACAGCAATTATGAAAAAACCTTGGTCAATATCAACAACGGTTAGAAATCCTGAAAGATTGCGAGATTTTTTACGCGTTTTAAAGGAGCTAAAGGGGCAGCCCTTTAATTCACAAAATCAAATTAAATACCAAATTCTTCTTGTTCAAAACAGGCTTTATGAGCCAACTAATTTAACCAGAAAGCAACAAGAATGCTTGGAAGATATTGAAACCGAAATGCCATTTTCTGTTGCAAAAGAAATTTTTAATGCACAAGGGTATGAGGACCCGGCAATGCGTGGTAGAAATTCTGTTGCGCCCCTTAACAAAATGGGGCTGTGCATAGCTAAGAATTCAGCCGAAGGAGTTAAAATTACTCCACTAGGCGAGTATTTTCTTTCCGAGGAGTACGATCTAGGCAAACTGTTCTTTATCCACTTTTTGAAATGGCAACTTCCCAATCCGGCAAGTAGAACATTTTCGGAAGACGATGGATTTGCTATCAAACCATTTATAGGAGCGCTACATCTTATCAACGAAGTAAACAAGAAATGGGTTAAATTAGGAAATAACCCTATCGGAATAAGTAAAGAAGAATTTTCCTTGTTTGTCCCCACGCTTATTGATTACAAAAATATCAAAAGACAAGCGGAAAAGTTGATTGAATATCGCGTGGGGGTACGCTTACAAAAAGATGAGAAAAGTAAAAAGCAGTTCAGAGAAAAATTCGGAAAAAGTTTTGCCATGACATTTCTGGAAACGAGTGAAAGCAGCGAAATTACAAAACTGCTCAACAATCTCAAGGACTACGGCGACAACGCTATTCGGTACTTCAGATTGACAAGGTATCTGCTTATTCGGGGCGGCGGTTTTTATATTGATTTGGAACCAAGAAGGTCCATCGAAATTGATAAATTACTCGCTACGGACAATGCCGATCCTCTAACATACGAAAACGCAGACAAATACATAGAATATCTTGCCGATATCGAGCAACCTGTTTTGCCTTGGGAAACAAAACCGGAGCTAGAAAGAATTGCAAAAAAATTAAACGGGGATGTGCAAGATTATGTAGTAAATCTACAGTCGAAGTCAATAACAGTGCCGCTTTTTCATTTTCAAAAAATTGAAGATTTAAATAAGGATCAATTAAAGCAATACATCGAGGAATTACGTAACTATCGCAGAAAACTACAAGAGCTTGAAACTCACTTCGAGTCGCAAGATGTCGCTAAAATTCAAGAATATATTGCTGCACTTAAGCATATTCATCAGTCAGATAATAAGAAGAGTATTGAGCTTGAGAAATTTGCAACACTTGCGCTTAACGCACTCAATGATGCTCTAAAAATAAAACCAAACTATCCGGTGGGCGATGATAACGAGCCTACTTTTACCGCACCGGCGGGCAAGCCAGATATTGAGTGTTTTTATCAAGCATTTAATTCGGTGTGTGAAGTAACTATGCTTACCAATCGTTCACAATGGTACAACGAGGGCCAACCGGTTATGCGTCATGTGCGAGATTTCGAAGAGAGTTATCCCGATAAAGGAGTATATTGTCTTTTTGTTGCTCCACGATTACATCAAGATACAATAGAAACATTTTGGGTAGCAATAAAACATGGGTATCGTGGTACACGCCAGAAGATTGTTCCGTTGTCGATCACACAACTCATCAAATTGCTTGAAATCTTGGTAAGCTTGAAAGAATCCAGCAGAAGATTAGAACACGAAGAACTATCACAGCTCTATGAAGAAATAATTGCGCTCACCAATAATGTCACGGACTCTCTTAAGTGGATTGAGCAAATACCAGCAACCATAGACTCTTGGGGAGAACAAGTGCTCGCAAGGTAATTTTTATGAAAAAAAACATTATTTACAACGGTGATTGCGTCGCAATACTAAAGAGTCATATTGAAGATAAATCTGTGGATTTAATTTTTGCTGATCCGCCATATAACCTTTCAGGGAATGGTTTAAAGTGGGAAGGCAATCTGACTGGTGGTGATTGGTATATGGTTAATGAGGAATGGGATAAAATGACCCCACCGGAATACCTGCAATTCACGAGAAGGTGGATCGGTGCTTGTCAAAAGGTGTTAAAAGACAACGGCTCCCTATATATTTCTTGTACATATCATAATATTTCAGAAATCATGATAGTGTTGAAACAGCTCAATTTCAAAATCAACAATGTAATTACATGGCAAAAGACAAACGCCATGCCAAATATGACAAGACGAGTTTATACCCACTCGACAGAATTTGTGGTGTGGGCAGTTAAAGGAAAACAATGGGTTTTTAATTACAATGATTTAAAAAAGCTAAATCCTGAAAGACAAAAAGATGGGTCTTTGAAGCAAATGCGCGATGTGTGGCCTTTACCACTAGTCCAAGGCCGAGAAAGATTGCGTGGTAAAAATGGAAAAGCTATGCACCCGACACAAAAGCCAGAAGAAATGTTAAAAAGGATTATCATTGCTTCTTCTAACCCGGGGGGGCTGGTTTTGGATCCATTCGTGGGAAGTGGTACCACTGTGGCCGTTGCTAAGCAATTAGGGCGAAATTGGATAGGGATTGATAAGAATAAGAGTTATATTGAAGCGGCGCAAGCGAGGATAGCTCGGGTTGCTAACAGTGGTGTCAGAGATACGTGCTAAATTAGATATTAGGATATTTGCTATGTTAGTTCGCTTTGATCCAACAACTGTTAATGTCTTTGATCTGAAAAACTTTGCGCCTCTAAGGGGACGGACGGGGCTTTATTTTATTTTTCTATTAAAACTTAGCATTCCTTATCCTTTTAAAAACTCTAAATTAATTTATATAGGCATGAGTGAATCAAGGATTAACAGTATTGGGAAACGATTACGAAATCATTTAACGGGAGAATCAAAAAATAAGGGCATCGCAGGTTATAATAGCAGATGGGAACTCAAGTTCACCTATCTTGACTATGAATTTTTAAAGCATTTATTTCCAAAGATTAGTATAGAATTGATGGAAACAATTTTCTTAGAAAATTTTGCTGAAACCTATGGCTCTTATCCTATTTGCAATAATAGAAGAGGGAAAAATGACGCTCTCGATTCCAATAAAAAGACAGTTTCTTTTAAGATAGATTGGAATTTTTTTAAGGAGTAAATATATGACAGACGAATTAAAAACAGGAGGAGAGATTCTGGATGAATATTTCAAAAAGCTGAAAGACGACACTTCGATTAGCGAGAGTTTGAAAACAGCTATTATTAATCTTTGGAAAGAGAAAAAATTAAGTACGAAGACGAGTTTAACGCGAGCATTAGATGAATTAAGGAAACAGACAAAATGAGTAAACCAGAAGTTAAAATAAGAAAGCTTTCGCTAGCTTATTTCAGAGGAGCAAAGGAGCTTATTGACCTAGATTTAGGTTCAGATTGTAAGAGTGTGGCCATATTTGGTCATAATGGTGATGGCAAGAGTACGTTTGCTCAAGCAATAGAGTGGTTTTATAAGGAAAAAATAGATGCCTTGACAGGCGAGGGAGTGGAAAAGAAGGACGTTGTTAATTTAGCAGCTAATCTGTCCGATGAAACAAGTGTGGAAATCGTTTTCAATAAAAAGGAATTGACTGCTTCGAAAATTTACCAGAAAGATAAAGATAAAATTAAGTGTAATAATTCGTCATCTGAATTTACTGACTACATCAACAATAAGTCTTATTATGATCGTCTTTATTTGAATCAGCAATCTATTTTATGGCTTCTTGCAAAATCAAAAGGCGAAAAAAGAATTGAGATAGCAAAAATCATAGGTTATGAAGACATTGTAACTGTAAGGGCCACAATAGCCGGCGTCCTAAGAGATCTTGAAAAAAGTTCTGAGCTATCCGACATCCGACAAAGAATAGCAAATAATGATGGCCTGATGACGAAAGAAATTTATGGCGAAGCTGTAGTGGATATTCCAAAGCTGTTGGATAAAAGCGCTATATTTTTAAAAAAGCTCGGCGTTGAAGATTCTATTAGCACATTGGAAGAATTAGAGAAGGCTGTAACAAAGGCGATTCATTTTGTTCCAAATGAAGAGAGAGCAAAGCTACGAGTTGATCTTGAAAACTTAAATATCAAAGTGTCCTCTTATGAAACAAAACTGGTGATTCTTAAATCTATAAAAACATGGGAGAGTAAATATAATCCTCTCGTTATTGACAAACAGAGCCTTTCAAAGCTTACATTAAGCGATTTTCTTAGAAATGCGGAGAAAATTGTAAACGATGATAAAGAGCTTCGAAATTGCCCTCTCTGCGAACACGAGATTAAGGATAGAAACGTACTTTTAAGAAGGATCGTCGAGCGATATAAAATGTATTCCGAATTAAGAACCCAGTTAAGTGCGTTGGGAATGGAGCTTCAAAGACTAAAATCGGAAATTTCTAACATTGAAAGAGAATTCTTGGAAATTACAAAATTCTTAAAAGAAAAAAAGCTACCATTTGATGAAGCAATCGGGGAGGATTTTAGAAGGGACATTTCTACTCTTCCCGGCTATTTATCCGCTCAATTTGATTCCAGAGAGAAATCGCTTGCGGACAATTCAAAAATTGAAAGCTTTTTAATTAACATAAAAAAACAACTTGAGATAACTAGAAACCAAATACAAACGGAAATAGCCAAATTGAGTGTAACTAAAGATGAAAAAGAAAAACAGGACGCATTTCAGAAGTTAATTCGAGGGAGAGACATTGTTTTGACAAATACGGATTACAGAAAACAAGTCAAAGCCTACGAAGAACAAATCAAGGAGATGCGGTATGTAGACGGCCAAATGCTTAGTTTGCAAAACAATACTTTAAAGGATGTCTTGAGGGTCTTATCGGAGGATATAAATACTTTCTTCTGTTTTCTAAATAAAAAAGAAAGGTTAAAAAATGTTCGTTTGGAATTAAAGGGAGAGGAGGGTATTGAATTTAATTTAGATTTTTATAATCACAGCGCATCGCCTCCCAAGAAATTCTTGAGTGAATCCCAAATGAATAGTTTGGGCATCTCTCTTTTTCTTGCTGCCGTTAAAAAATTCAACAAAGCCAATAAGTTTTTTGTATTGGATGACGTGCTGATTAGTTTCGACAGGAATTATCGTAGAAGATTATTGGACTTGCTCGAAAAAGAATTTTCCGACTATCAAGTTATTCTTTTAACCCATGAGAATTACTGGTATCAAATAATTAAAAGAAAATTCCCTCAATGGGTTTTAAAAGAAATAGTATGGTCGTTTGAAAACGGAATTCAATTCAACGATGAAAGTCCAGATTGGTTAGAAAACGTTAGTTTAAGACTTACGAGGGGTGAGAAAATCGGAAATGAACTTAGAATTGGTATAGAACGCATGCTTAAAGAGTTGTGCGTAAGTTTAGAAGCAAGGTTACCTTTTCGTATGGGAGATGATAATGAACATAGGATGATAGGGGAGCTTTTTCCTTATCTGACTTCGACTCTAGGGGCAAAAAAATCGAACATAAAAGACGACCCTAATTATAAAGAGTTAGAAATATCCAATTTCATTGTCACTTGTTCTTCTCACGACAATCCAGATTTGGACAGTTCGGGCGACTTGGAAGATACAATTGAAAAAATAAAAAGATTTAGAAGCTTATTTTATTGTACGAAAGGTGATATTATTAAAAGATCTATTAAGGTCCCGGGACAAGATAAAATCACATGCAAATGTGGGGAACTTGCAATTGATTGGAAAGATTAGGCGGAGAGGCGAACTCCTCTAAGAACGCCAAGGCCCAATTCAGCCCTTCGACGTTGCTCAGTGATCAAAAAAGAGATGGGCAAGGGGAATATTATTTTAACGAACACCGAAAGGTAATATGTCCAAACAACTCGTTTGCCAATATCTTGAGAAGGTTTCACGTGAGGCGCTTGATAGATATCAGCATTTGATAAAAGGGTATATCAAGCAACGCCACGGAATTTATGCTCTCTACAGCAAATCTAAATTATATTACGTTGGATTGGCCTCCAATTTAAGATCAAGGCTCAAGCATCATTTGAGGGACAGGCATGCCGACAGCTGGGACAGATTCAGCGTATATTTGACGCTTAACGATGGACATATGAAAGAGCTGGAGTCTTTGTTCTTAAGAATTTACAAGCCAAAAGGAAACAAACAAAAGGGGAAGTTCTATAGGGCCGAAAACATCAAAAAGCGGTTTAGAAAAAACGTGTTGGAGTTTGACAAAATACAGGTGGGCAAAATGTTCGGTGATCCGGTTCAAAAAGAGCGGATCCAAACCGAGATTGCAAGTCAAGGGCGAGAACCCGCACTAAAAAAGTATGCTAAAGGTGGTTTTCGGATAAGAATGATATACAAAGGAATTAAGTATGTGGCAAAGGTGAGGCGCAACGGCAGGATCAGTTTTAACGGCAAAATGTTCAATTCCCCATCTTTGGCGGCCGCGATGATAATAAAGAGAGCGGCAAACGGTTGGAATTGGTGGAAGTTTCAGCGCTCACCAGGCGAATGGGTGAGATTAGATGAGCTGAGGAAATAAGGGTGTAGTCCAATCGGCAAAGACAAAATGGAACAACCTAAAAACACAATGAGTTTTTCAGCATTTTGTGCGCTTTACGGCGCCCCAATGAAGAATCCACGAAACTCGTGGTGCGCCTATGCCCCAGAAAAGCATTTAGCCTTTTTCACCGTATGGGCCGACGAACTTGTGAATGGTCGCTACATTTTTTGGCTTACTGCGGGTGCTGCACATCAAACACGCCCCGGAGCAACGGAACTATACAAGGTTATCAAGGCGGTGATGCAAACCGGGGACGGAGCTTTTGGTATCCTCTGCTATGCAAAAGACAAGGATGCTGACCCCCGCGTGCGGCTGCGTTTCATTGAGGATAAAGTGCTTGTGTTGCGGTTTGTGGAAGAACCGGAAGGGTTGATCGCATACGTGCAAGGCGAGGTAACACCAGCAAATGCGGTGCTTGGACGAATTGCTAATATATCGCCAATGCAAAGCGCTATCGATGATTTAAACGATCCACCGCTGGGATTCACCCGGCCGGAAAAAATATTGCGCCAAACACAGGGTTATAGGCGTGATGAGGCCGTAAGATGTCATGTAATCGCACGGGCAAGGGGACGATGTGAGTATTGCCAAAAGAGTGAATTTTTAATGCCCAGTGGGCATACATACCTTGAAACGCACCACATAATTAGTCTTGCTAATCAAGGTCCAGACACCGTGCAAAACGTCATTGCTCTTTGTGCCAGCCACCACAGGGAAGCTCATTATGGCAATGACTCCAAACAACTTGAACAGGCTTTTATTTCTAAGCTTGCCGCCATCACGTGAAAAAACCGCCGGATGAATGTAAAAAAGTAATTAGAGTCTGTCGGGGAAAGATCGTGTAAAAATTTGAAAAATAATGATGGCGCGGGATTTTTTTCTTGACGGGTTTTCGAGATGGCGATCGTCGTTGAAAGGCAACGCTAGAGAAAGCGGCCTTCAGCGGGCTTCGGT
>ORJL011828899.1_pt1 | contig 19264 bp, 16 predicted proteins | sample 1779941 | NCBI WGS metagenome assembly ORJL01 (sample SAMEA104232317, study PRJEB22302) | groundwater metagenome | biome: forest; feature: aquifer; material: groundwater | place: USA | collected 2011-08-07 | depth 5.8 m | reverse complement strand
GTTCGCGGTGAATATCGCCCACGGAGATCACCGGCAGGCCACCGAGTTCCATGGCGTTGAGCAGTTTGAACGCGCCTTCGTAGGTCGAAGCGCCCCCGGCCATGTTGTCTCCGGCAATGCGGCCCATCGCCGCCGCGTTGGTCCAAATGCCGCTGACGATGGACTCGTCTGAAAGGATGTCTTTCGTTTCCACGACATCTCCAGCGGCGAATACGTCCGGCGCGCTCGCGCGCAGGTGGTCGTCAACGATCAGCCCGCGATTGATAGTCAAGCCGCCCGTAACAGCCAGATCGAGGTTAGCGCGCACGCCGACGCCCACGATCACCAGATCGGCTTCGAGCTTGCGGTCGTCGTCGAGGACGACCGAGGTGACTGCTCTACCCCGGCGATTGACTTTTCTCAGCGTGCGCCCGAGAAGCGTCTCTATCCCCGTGTTCTTCACGGTCTCGGCAAAGATGGCCGCGCTCGCCGCATCAAGTTGCTGCGGCACGAGGCGGTCGAGCAATTCGACGATCGTCACTTTGATCCCAAGATGCCGCAACGCAAACGCCGACTTCATGCCGATGCGCCCCGCCCCGAGGACGATCGCTTTCGTCGCGCCTTTGGCGGCGGCCGCTATCCCAAGCGCATCCTCCCACGTGCGGAGAGTAAAAACACCCGGCCCGTCGAGTCCGGCGATGTCGGGCTTGAGGGGAGTAGCGCCCGTTGCCAGCAGGAGACGATCATAGGCCAGCGTCGATCCATCGGCGAGAGAGAGTGTGTGCTCCGCCGCATCGAGCCTCGCCGCGCGAGCCTGGCGCAGATCGAGGTTGGCCGGAGTGAGGCGCGGCTCGCGCACAATCTCGTTCTCCGGTTTTCCGTTGTAGATGAGATAGGAGATCAGCGGGCGATAGTACGGCGGGCGCGGCTCGTCAGAGAGCATGATGATCTCGGCGACGGGGTCGCGCTTGCGGATGGCTTCGGCGGCGGCCATGCCGGCCGCCGAAGCGCCGACGATTACGTGTCGCATGGGGCTACCCTCCCGCCGTTAGGGAGGCGGTTGAGCCGGACCCGTGCGTCTGCCCTGCCACCGCCTCCGCGAACGCCAGCCGTTTGTCTTTGCTGAAAGTATCCACCTCCTCGTAGAGCAGTGCTTTGGTCGGGCACGAGGCCACACACGCCGGGGTTTCGCGGCCCGGACAGAGGTCGCACTTCACTGCCTTGCCCAGTTCAAGCTGCCGCCCGATCACGCCGTAGGGGCAGACCATCACGCACGTCCAACAGCCAATACAGCGGCTCCAATCGCACATCACCGCATCAGAGGTCGGGTCGCGGAACATGGCCCCGGAGATGCAGGCGGCCACGCACGGGGCGTCGTCGCAGTGCCGGCAGAAGATGGGGATCTTGCTTCCGTTGCTGGCCTCCACGAACACACGATTCATCGGGCGCGGACTCTCCAGCGGGCTGGCGAACATGCTCTTTGCCTGTGAGTGCTCGACGGCGCACGCCAGCTCGCACGTCTTGCAGGCGGTGCACAGGTCAGCACGGACGAAGATGCGTTTCATGCCGCCACCTCCATTTCCGCCAGAACCTTCTCCGATAGCCCGAGTCCCTTGCGCCGCTCGTTGATGGCGGCGAAGAGCGTGCCGGCGGCTTTCACCGGATCGAGTTCGACAATGAAGTATCCGCCCAGCAGGTCTTTCGCCGTCTGAGTGAGAATCTGCGTCACCAGCGGGCTGCCTGTGACGGGCGGGATGACGCCGACGTGGGTGGGCAGGCCGAGCGCCACCGCCCACGTGCCGATGCTGACAGCCTTTTCCATGGCGGCCTCCGGCGCGCTGGCGACCACCGGAAGTTGGTCGAGGTCCACGCCCAGTTTGTTCGCAATCGCCACGGCAATGGCGACCGCGCGGGTGTTATCCACGCACGAGCCGGTGTGCAGCACCAGCGGCAGCGGCGCTCCCAGCCCGGCGGCGTGGCCGAGGGCGGTGAGCACAGCCTTCAGCCCCGGCCCGGCGTACTTCTCGGTGGCCTGCGAGGTGAGAATCTCGTGGCGGGCGAACGCGCCCGAGGCGCAGCCGGTGGCAAGGATCAACACATCGCGCTTGGCCAACTCCTTGACCATCGTGATGAAATTCCGGTCTTGCGGAATCTTCACATTGTTGCACCCGGCAAACAGGCACACCCCGGCGATGTTGCCATTGACGATGTTGTCGAGAAGCGGCTTGAGCGGGTCGCCGCCGTCCAGCCGGGCGAGGATGCCGAGGACGGTCTCCACCGACACCCCGGCGATGGCGGCGCTGCGGATGGCGGGGATATGCTCCTGCGCCGGGTTGCGATGTTTGAAGGCTTCAATCGCCATTCCCAGTATCTCGCGCGCGCCCTCCGCCGCGTGCTCCTCTTCAAAGTTGACGTGAGTCGCGCCGGGCATCTTCGCCATGCTCATGGTGGTGATGACTCGGGTCTGGAACCCATCGGCCATCTTCGTCAGGCTGGGCATGATGCACTGGTAGTCCACCACCATCGCGTCCAGCACGCCGGTGAGGATCGCAAGTTCCTGCGACACGGAGGAGGTTGCCATCGGGATGCCGTGGCGCATCATCACTTCGTTGCCCGTGCAGCAGATGCCCACGATGTTGATACCCTCCGCCGCGCCCGCAGCTTTGGCCGCTGCTTCCATTTGCGGCGCGATAGCCACTACCATGTCCGACAGCACCGGGTTGTGCCCATGCACGGCGATGTTGACGGCGTTCTTCTTGAGTGTGCCGAGGTTGGCGGCGGCGACGGTCGGCTGGGGCACGCCGAAGAGGATGTCCGAAAGATCGGTGGCGAGGGCCATGCCGTCGTAGTCGGCGATGGCGCATTTGATGCCGCCGAGCAGCAGGTTCACCGGGTCGGCATCCACCCCGTTGGTTGTCCGGTGCATAACTTCCGAGATGGCGGAGTCGATCCCGTAGGGCAGCAGGCCCATCTCGCCGAACTTCTTCAGCCGGGCGGCGGTGAGGGTTTTCGTCGTCCACCTCACCGGGTCGTAGCGCTCGGAGAACTCCTCGAGGGCGAGGTCGGCCAGTTCCCCGGCAATCACCTCGTCGGGCTTGCCGTCCAGTTTGACCCCCTGCCGTTCGGCCACGGCGCGCAATTTGGCCGGTTCTTTGATGTGGTAATCCGGCGCTTTGCCCTCCGCCAGTTTTTTCAGCGTGTGGGCGAGATGTTTGGCGTGGCCGGAGTGCGCCGCCGTGCCGGCCGCGATGGCGCGGTCGAGGCCCCGCGCCACGAAGGTGTCGGCTGTCGCGCCGCACACGCCGACTCTGGGGCCATTGCCGAATGGGTCAATCCGGCACGGTCCCTGCAGGCAGTGGCGGCAGCACAGGCCGGTCTCGCCGAAGCCGCACTGCGGCAGTTGGGCGAGGTACCGATCCCATACGACTTCGACGCCGAGTTTTTGCGCGACGCCAAGCATCTCGACGGAATCGGGAGAGGTGGAACGTTCAGTGGGCAGCATCTGATTCTCCTTTCCTGTGTTGGCCTATTTAGGCCAAAATGGAAAATAAAACACCCCCGGTCGAATGACTGGGGGTGTGTAATACCAATGAACGAATTCGCGCGACTGGCCGAGTGTTCATGGGCACAGTCTAGCACTTTTTTGGTTCTGTGTCACCACGGCGACGCGTTGGGGGCGCATTTCACGTTGGGGGCAAGTTTTGTCGCAGGTTAGCCTCACCCCCCTTCCCCCTCTCCTGACGCAAAAGCCTATGCCCTTGTAATGCCTTATGCCTTGCGTCAGGAGAGGGGGTGGCCGGAGGCCGGGGGTGAGGTCTGCCCCCAAAACTGAATGCACCCACGCGTTGGTCACCCGTAGTGTTGAAGTTGAGGGCGGCGATGACGAAAAAGCGGGAACGGACTGTCGATCTCGATCCGGGGGTTTATTTGCTGCGTCCAATCAATTCCGAGAGAAACACAGGCTGGCCGGATGCGTAAACCATCACCGCGCCGGTTCGTTCCAACAACAGAGCGGGGAACGCCAGGTCCCAAAGATTGACCGCGGGATCAAAAAACAGGGCCGAGACTGAACCTTTTGCCACCAGACACAACTGGTAAATGGGCGCGCCCAGGCAGTAGATTCGGCCGGGAAAATCAATGGTGAACGTCCGATGGTGATTGGTTGGCCCGAAGATGAACGTGTTCGGTTCCAGCGCCGCCGAAAACTTTGGATGGAGTGCTTCGTCATTGCAGAACGCCGGGCCGTCTTCGTCGACCCAGAATAGCTCACGGGTGACCGGGTTGATGGCAGCCCCGGCAACGGGCCGGTTCCCCTTCATCAAACACACGGCTGGAACCCAGAGCGGCATTTGGGCCACGAATGCCCAGCTTCCATCCAGCGCATCTACTGCACGATCTTCCCCCGCCGCTGCCGGCCGCGTCTCCTCTGTTTCCTCACCGACGTAGCCATAATGCGGCGCCAGCGCAGTGAGCGACGACTGAAGGAAATCTTCGACGGCTGCATCGGCTTCGGTGACAACGCTCAGATCGGCCTTGAGTGACTTCGATGCTTTTCCGTAGTACGACACGGCCAGTTGTCCAGCCTCGGCGACAATTCCTTTCACATCGGCTATGTTGACGGACACAATGCCTCCTAGTCGGGATTCTCTTCCACTGTCACACGTTGCCCATCAGCCACGGCCGGCGGCATCCGTCGGCGGGCGGGGAAGAGTTCAAGCCCGAAGCGGCGATGCAGGATTCCCCACAGGCCTTCCGGAGCGACGAGCATCATGATCACCGCGATGTGATAGGCCGGCAATTGCAGCGGCAGGACGGTGAGCACCGGGCTGAGTCCCCGCAATTTCCACCTTGCCTGGTTGTACTTTTGTGCATACAATACGGGCGGCGCTTGAGCGGCAACCGGCGGGCACAAACAGAGAGACGACCTCACCGGTCGTCTCTCTTTGTTTCACTCCACCGTCACACTCTTCGCCAAATTCCTCGGCTGATCCACATCGCACCCTCTCAATACCGCGATGTGATAGGCCAGCAATTGCAGCGGCAGGACGGTGAGCACCGGGCTGAGCAGCCACGGGCATTGCGGCACATACAGCACGTAGTCGGCTTTGGTCGCCATGAGCGTGTCGCCGTCGGTGGCAATGGCTATCACCACCCCGCCCCGCGCTTTGGCCTGCTCCACCTGACTCAGCATTTTCTCGTACCAGTGATCCTGCGTGGCAATCACCAGCACCGGCATATCTTTATCCACCAGCGCAATGGGGCCGTGTTTCATCTCGCCCGCCGGGTAGCCCTCGGCGTGGATGTACGAAATTTCTTTGAGCTTGAGCGCGCCCTCGTAGGCAATGGGCATGTTGATCCCGCGCCCCAAATAAAGGCAGTGACTGACATCGCGCAACTGCCGGGCCACCACCTCCACTGCCGTTTCGCGGTCGAGCGTGCGGCCCACCAGATCCGGCAGCCGGGCCAGATCGGCGGCCAGCATTTTCAGCCGGGCCGCATCCAACGTTCCGCGCAACTCCCCCAGCTTCATCGCCAGTAGGTACAAATCCACCAGCGGCGCGGTGAAGGCTTTGGTCGAAGCGACGCCGATCTCCGGCCCGGATTGCATGGTGATGCACCCGTTCGCCACGCGCATCGCCTGCGAGCCGATGACGTTGACAATGCTCCACAGCGTAGCCCCTTTCGCGCGCCCTTCTTCCATCGCCGCCAGCGTGTCGGCGGTTTCGCCCGATTGGCTGATCGCCAGCACCACGGTGCCCTCGTCCACCAGCGGATCGCGGTAGCGGAATTCGGAGGCAATGTCCACTTCGACCGGGATGCGCGCCAGCGACTCGATGAGCACCTTACCCACCATACCGGCATGGGCGGCCGTGCCGCAGGCCACGATCACGATGCGCTTGATCTTGCGAGCCAGTTCGGGCGTGAGATTCAGGTCGGGCAGGGTCACCTGGCCGGTGGCGAAATCAATGCGCCCCCCGATGGTGTCCGTGATAGAGCGCGCCTGTTCGTGAATTTCCTTTTGCATGAAGTGGCGGTACTCGCCTTTTTCGGCCGTCACCATATCCCACGCCACCGAATGCACTTCGGGCGTTACCGGCCTCCCGTCAAAGGTCTGCACGCGGAAGCCGTCGCGAGTCACAATGGTCATCCACTGCGGCTCAAGAAAAACGATGCGGCGGGTGTGTTCGAGGATGGCGGGCATGTCCGAGGCAATGAACATCTCGCCATCGCCGATGCCCACGGTGACGCCGCCGGCGTTGCCCATGCGCGCCGCCACAATTTTGTCAGGCTCGCGCACCGTCATGGCCACGATCACGTTGGCGCCCTTGATCTGGTGCAGCGTCTGCCGCACGGCCTCTTCCAGCGGCACATCCGCCGCCAGATGGCGCTCGACAAGGTTGGCGATCACTTCCGTGTCGGTTTCCGAGCGGAAGGTCGCGCCCTCGGCCAGTAGTTCCTCTTTGAGAGCCACGAAGTTCTCGACAATGCCGTTGTGCACCACCACGACCTGATCCGTTTGTCCGAGTTGCGGGTGGGCGTTGCGCTGCGAGGGCGCGCCGTGCGTGGCCCACCGGGTGTGCCCAATGCCGTAGTGGCCGGAGACCGGGTCGCTGTTGTAGAGGTTGATGAGATTTTGCAGTTTGCCAACATCGCGCCGGATGTTGATCTGAGGCGCTCCGTCGCTGCCCCTCGACATCACGGCCAGCCCGGCAGAGTCGTAGCCGCGATACTCCAGCCGCTTAAGCCCGCCCAGAATAATCGGCGCCGCCTCGCGGGGTCCTAAATATCCAACAATGCCACACATGGGGACTCCTCCTGATAAGATATTCACCACAGAGAACACGGAGGGCACAGAGAAAATCTTTTGCCTCTTCTCAGTGGTCTCAGTGAACTCAGTGGTTCAGTGTTCTGCCGTGCCGCTTCGCTCTATCCGCGCAGTTACCTGTGGGCGTTATCGAACGGCTTTTTTCTTTTAGGAGGGAAAGAGATCGGGGCCGGGTGGACCCGGAGGGCTTCCGCTGAACTGTCGATTTTCTCCCGCTCAACTCGCGGGATTAGCCCCACTTCGCAGTGGGGAACCCTCATCCTCGTCATCCTGCCCCAGCCAGCGGGGCAGGCTCATGCGCTATCTTTCCCGTTCGAATGTGTCGGTCATCACCTCCCTGTCTGTTGGTCCGGGCCGAAATCCCGGCGTGGTCAAAAGAGTAACACGGTTACAGGCAGCCTGTCAACGGCCTACGCCTGTTGCCGCAGCGAGTCAGCAAACACCTCCACCGCCCGACCCACCTGCGCCGACGATATCCAGTAATGCAACACAGCACGGAAACGGCGCGGCCCCACCGGCCCCACCAGCACGCCGCGCCCTTTCAGCTTCTCGGCCAGTTTGCCTGCCGTGTACGGCACGCTCGGCGCAAGATCGAAATACACCATATTGGTCGGCACATTCGGCGGGTTGATCACAATGCCGTCAATGTTCGCCAGTCCTTGGGCCAGCCGCCGGGCGTTCTCGTGATCGGTCTCAAGCCGCTCAATCATGGAAGTCAACGCCACAACCCCGGCAGCGGCAATGATGCCCGCCTGCCACATCGACCCGCCCAAAATTTTGCGGGCGCGGCGAGCCTGAGCGATAAACTCACGGTCGCCGCACAGCACCGATCCCACCGGCGCGCACAGCCCTTTGGAAATGCAAAACATGATCGAGTCCGCCGGGCGGGCCAACTTGGCGGCGGATACGTTGAGGGCCACCGCGGCGTTGAAGATGCGCGCCCCGTCAATGTGAAACCGCAGCCCGTGTTTCCTGGCCAGCGCGCCCACCGCTTCGGTGTACGCCGCCGACAGCGGCTGGCCGCCGCACACGTTTTGCGTGTTCTCGATGCAGACGAGCCGGGTGATCGGGTGGTGCTCGTCCGATTCGCGAATGGCCGCCTCGATGGCCTCCAGCGGCAGCGTGCCGTCGGGATTCTCCACAATGGGCATGGCCTGCGCCTGGCACAGCGCCGCCATCGCGCCCTGTTCGTTGAGGTACATGTGGCTGCGGCTGCCCACGATCACCTCGTCACCCCGCCGCACGTGCGACATGGTGGCGGCCACGTTGGCCATGGTGCCCGAGGGCACGTACACTGCCGCCTCCTTGCCGAGCATTTCCGCAGCCATAGCTTCGAGCTTGTTCACCGTGGGGTCGTCGCCGTACACGTCATCGCCCACTTCGGCCTCGGCCATGGCGCGGCGCATCTCCGGCGTGGGATGCGTCACCGTGTCGGAGCGCAGATCAATGAAGCCTTTATATTCGGAGTCGTGAGTGGAGAGATTAGCATTCATGGATGAGACAGTGATTTGAGCCAGATCGCCAGGCCAACGCCAATAAGCCCGCCGACAATGAGGACGAACACCGCCCCGGCCAGCCCTTCGATGATCCACGCCAGGCAGCCGAGTCGCCGGCCCCAACGGGCTTGCCCCGTGGCTGCCTCGTCACCGTCGGCGCGGGCGCGTTTTTCGCCGACCCAGCCGCTCGCCATGGCGCACAGGCCCAACGGCCACGACACCAGCGACACTGCGGGGATGAACGGCGCCCAGGCGATGAGCGAGAAGAGCAAGCTGGTCACGCCCAACACCAGGCTGGCAAACGACCACAAATTGCCAGTGCGAGGGGCAGTCGAAGTTTCGGCCACAGTAAGCTAATACTTGCGAACGATTGCCTTATAAGTGTCCGGCTCGCGGTTTTGCAAGGTTTGGAATTCCTCGCGGTTGCGGCGCACGTCGGAAAGGTCCACCCGGGCCAGAGCGTAACCTTCGGCGGGGTCGCCCGTTTTGGGATCAGTCTCACCGGCCAGCGAGGCAAACACCTGCCCACGCGGGCCGACGATCATGCTGTCGCCGATGAACGAATACGTCACGTCTTCGCCCACGCGGTTGGCGGCGGCAATGAAGCACGAGTTTTCGTAAGCGCGGGCCAGCACGTAAGTGCGCCACTCGTCGTTGCGCGGCTTCTCCCAGTTGGCGCATACCACCACCAAATCCGCGCCATCCAGGGCCAGGCTGCGAGCCGCTTCCGGGAAGGCGATGTCGGAGCCCAGCAGCAGGCCTACGTTGCCGAACTTGGTTTCAAACACCGGGTACTTGAACCCGGCGCGGAAGGTCATGCGCTCTTCGCCCTTGAGATGCACCTTGCGATATTCGCCAATCAGCTCGCCGTCGGGGCCGATGAGCACCGCCGTGTCGAAGAGAATGGATTCGACCTTTTCTTTCGACGGCATGCCAAAGGCAACGTGCACGCCGAACTCAGCGGCGCGCTGAGAGATGACGTTCACCGACGACCCCGGCACGCGCTGGGCCAAATCCACAAACCGCACACCGCACTCGTAGCCGGTGGTGATCAGTTCGGGGAAAATGATGAGGTCAACTTTCTGGCTGCCGCAAATCTTGGAAATATAATCGGACATCTTGACGAGGTTGTCTTCCATCTCGTGCAGGGTGGGGCGCATCTGTACGGTGGCAATGGTGACTTCACGCATGAAAACCAAGCTCCTCTAAATCCAGGCTCATTCACCACGAGGGCACTAAAGCACAAAGATACACAAAGTTTCCTTGTGAAGCCTTGCGTCTTTGAGTCTTTGTGGTAGTTAAGGACGTGGCTGCAATTATAGCCGAGAGTCTTGGCTATCTTGCGCGGAGTTCTGCCAGCACGGCGGCCAAATCGGGCGGCAACGGCGATTCGAAGGTGCGCTCGGCGCCGGAGGGCAGGCGCAGGCTGAGGCGCGCGGCGTGCAGGAATTGACGCGTAAGTCCGGGCGCTTTGACGCCCACGCTGGCCCGGGTGGCATACACCGCGTCACCGGCCAACGGGCAACCCAGAAAGGCAAGGTGCACACGAATCTGATGCGTGCGCCCGGTTTTCGGCTCGGCCTCCAGCAGGGTGAACAGCCGGAAAGTTTCGCGGGTGCGATACTCAGTCACCGCGTCACGGGCGTTGGCGCGGGAATCGGTGATAACGGCCATGCGCTGGCGGTTTTTGGGATCGCGCCCCAGGGGGGCCTCGATGCGGCCCGTGGGGGTGGGCGGATGCCCGATCACCAGAGCCAGGTACATTTTTCGCGCATCCCGATCTTTGAACTGCGCCTGCAAGTGGCGGTGCGCCCGGTCGTTCTTGGCCACCACAATCAGGCCGGATGTGCCCTTGTCCAGCCGGTGAACGATGCCGGGGCGAACTTCATCGCCCACGCCTTCGAGATCGGGCGCGTGGGCCAGCACGGCGTTGACCAACGTGCCGCCGGGGTGCCCCGCCGAGGGGTGCACCACCATGCCCGCCGGTTTGTCGATCACGATCACGTCGCCATCCTCGTAGACCACGTTGAGGGCAATGGCTTCCGCTGCGGCATGGGCCGGCGCAGGCGGAGGCACACGCACCACAATGTCCTCGCCGCCCGAAAGCCGGAGGCTGGCCTTTTCCACCGCCACATGATTGACGGTGATGAAGCCATCATCGATCAGCCGTTGGATCTGCGCGCGAGAGAGATCGGGCAGGGTGTCGGCGAGGTAGCGGTCCAGTCGCCCGCCGCCGACTTGCACCGTGAGCCGCAGTGTGCGCTCACTCATGTGCGTTGGGGGCAGGTGCGGGGTCAAGCACGGCGGTCCGTTTGGCTGCCTGCTCATCGGCGTTGTCGCGCCACATGAGTAGAGCCAGCAGGATCACGCCACAGGTGATGGACAGATCGGCGAAGTTGAAGATGGGCGCGTGGACGGCATCACCCCAGTGGAAAAAGATGAAGTCGGTCACCGTGCCAAAGCGCAGGCGGTCGACGAGGTTGCCCAGCGCCCCGCCCAACTGCAAGCCAAGCGCTGCACGGATGAGGTAGTGCCCGTCCGGGATTTCGCGGTAGTAGAGCACGATGGCCACGGCGACGACGATGGCGATGACGGTGAAGATGCCCCCGGCCGCTTTGAACATGCCAAAAGCGGCCCCGGTATTGGTGGTGTTGATCAGCGTGAAGTAGTCGCGCAGCGCCGGGATGGGCGCCAGCATTTCAAACGGCGCAAGTGTGGCGCGGATGAATGCTTTGGAGATTTGGTCGGCGACGATGACGGCGATGGCAATGACGAACAGCAGCGCATGTTGGAAGAGACGTTTCATGCAGCGATTGTACCCGATTTAGTCTTCGCCAGCGCCACCTTCAGCGTTTCGCCGTCAAAGGAATCTTCCGCCGTCGCTGCATCGGGCAGGCCGCCGCCGGGAGCCAGGTCCACACACAAAGTTTCCGCGCGGATGTATTCATCGAACGCGGCCACGGCCGAGGCCAGTTTGGGTGTGGACTCGTATCGCACGGCGATCCGATCGGCAATCTCCAGCCCGGCGGATTTGCGCAGGTCCTGCACGCGGCGCACAAATTCGCGCGCCAACCCTTCGGCGATGAGGGCGTCGGTCAGGTCGGTGGTGAGGGCCGCGAGGTAACCGGCCTCTTCGGCCACCACCACGCCGCTGCGAGCCGTTTGCCGCACTTCCACTTCCGAAGGTTGGATGACGAGGCTTTCGCCGTCCACGGTCATGTTGACGGCTTCGCCGGCCAGCAGGGCGCGGGCCAGCGCGGTCTGATCGCCCGCCAGCAATGCAGCTTTGATCTTGGGAAACCTGGCGCCGTACTTCTGCCCGAGTTGCCGGGGCAGCGGGTTCAGCGTGTAGCTCACCGCGTCCTCGGCATGATCCAGCACGGCCACCGATTTGACGTTGAGTTCGTCGGCAAGCAGTTCGGCATACGCGCCAATGGCGGCAGCCTCGGCGGCGGAGGGCGCAGAGAAGGAGGCGGCGGCCAAGGGTTGGCGCACTTTACGCCCCGCTTTGGCGCGGGCTGCATGGCCCAGCGAGGCCGAGCGCATCACCACGCGCATTTCGCTCATGAGCTTCTCGTCGATCTTCCACAGTTGCGCCGTGGGCCAGTCGGCCAGATGCACGGAGGCCGGGGCGTTGGGGTATGCCGTCGCGACCAGATTCCGGTACAAGGCATCGGCGAGGAACGGCATGGCCGGGGCCAGCAGCTTGGAAACCGTAACGAGACACTCGTACAGGGTGGCGTAGGCGGCGCGGTCGGAATCGGTTTCCGACTTCCAGAAGCGGCGGCGCGAGCGGCGCAGATACCAGTTGGAGAGATCGGAAACAAACTTCTCGATGGGCCGCGTGGCGGCGGTCACATCGTAGGTGTCGTAGGCTTCGGTCACGTCGCGCACCAGCGTGTGCAGTTCCGAAAGGATCCACTTGTCCAACGGACTGAAGGCGTCGGAGGGCACGTCGGCGCCGGGCCGCCAATCAGCCAGGTTGGCGTAGGTGACGAAGAAGGAGTAGGTGTTCCACAACATGAGCATGAAGTTGCGGACCACTTCGCCCACGAGGTCGGTGGAGAATCGGCGCGAGTTGCCGGGCGGCGAGGCGGTGTACAGGTACCAGCGGAAGGCGTCCGCGCCGTGGGCGTTGAGCACGCTCCACGGGTCGACGATGTTGCCCTTGGATTTGGACATCTTCTGCCCCTCGCCGTCGAGGATGTGCCCGAGGCAGAGGGCGTTTTTGTAGGCTACGCTGTCGAAGAGCAAAGTGGAGATGGCGTGCAACGAATAGAACCAGCCGCGAGTTTGATCCACCGCCTCGCAGATGTAATCGGCGGGGAACTGCTCTTTGAACAGGTCGGCGTTTTCAAAGGGATAGTGCCACTGGGCCACGGGCATGGCACCCGAGTCGAACCATACGTCGATCAATTCCGGCACGCGGCGCATGGCTCTCCCGGTTTTGGGGTTGGGGAAGGTGATGTCGTCCACGTAGGGGCGGTGCAAATCCAGTTCGGAAAGGTCGCGCCCGGCGAGTTGGCTCAGTTCGGCCACCGAGCCGACGCACAGTTGATCGCCGTCATCGTCCACCCAGACGGGCAACGGCGTGCCCCAGTAACGCTCACGGCCCAGCGCCCAATCCACGTTGTTTTCGAGCCAGTTGCCGAAGCGCCCGTGTTTGATGTGATCGGGAACCCAGTTGATGGTGTCGTTGAGATCGTTGAGTTGTTTTTTGTAGCGGGTGGTTTCGACGAACCACGTGGAGCGGGCGTAATAGAGCAGCGGTGTGCCGCAGCGCCAGCAAAACGGATAAGTGTGCAGGTACGTCCCCGAACTGAACAGCAAGCCCCGGTCGTCGAGGTCGCGGGTGATCATCGGGTCGGCGTCTTTGACCCACACGCCGCGCCACGGTTTGACGGCGTCCACGAATGCGCCGCGCTCGTCCACGGCCATCAGCACGGGCAGGTCGTTTTCGTTTGCCATGCGCATATCGTCCGCGCCGAAGGCGGGGGCCTGATGCACGATGCCCGTGCCATCGGCGATTGTGACGAAGTCGCCCAGCACTACATAGTGAGCCTTGCCGTCGAAAGGCATGAACGAGTAGAGCGGATTGTAGCGCTTGCCTTTGAGTTCTTTGCCCTTGTAATCGCCGATGACGGTGTATTGGCCTTCGCCCAGCACTTTGTCGGCCAGGTCTTTGGCGATGATGAGCCGCTCGGTGCCCCCGTTGTCGCCGGTCTTGCGCTCGACTTTGAGATACAGCACGTCGGGATGCACGGCCAGCGCCACGTTGGCAGGCAGCGTCCATGGCGTGGTGGTCCACACGAGGAACGATGTACCCGGTTCATCCTTGAGAGGGAAGCGGACAAACACCGAGGGGTCTTCGGTGTCTTCCCGGTAGCCCAGGGACACCTCGTGATCAGAAAGAGGCGTGCCGCAGCGCGGGCAGTAGGGCACTACTTTGAAGCCCTGATAGAGCAAGCCTTTGTCCCAGAACTGCCGCAGGATCCACCACACTGATTCGATGTATTCATTGTCGTAAGTGACGTAAGCGGTTTTGAGGTCCACCCAGAAGCCGATGCGCTCGGTCATCCGTTCCCAGTCCTGGATATAGTCGAAGGCCGACTTGCGGCAGCGGGCGTTGAACTCGGCCATACCGAATTTCTCGATTTGGTCTTTACCGCTGAAGCCCAGTTTTTTTTCGACCTCGATCTCCACCGGCAGGCCGTGCGTGTCCCAGCCGCCGCGGCGCAGCACAAAGTCGCCGCGCATGGCGTGGTAGCGGGGGAACATATCTTTGAAGGCGCGGGCCAGCACGTGGTGCGAGCCGGGTTTGCCGTTGGCCGTGGGCGGGCCTTCGTAAAACACGTAGCGCTTGCCATTCTTGCGGCTGTCCATGGATTTCTGGAAAATGCTCTCGCGTTTCCAGAAGTTGAGTACCTCGGTTTCGAGTTTTTGGGTGTCGAGTTTGGACAAGACTGGTTGAAACATTCGTACTCCTTCCCTCACCCATCCCCACGCCGACCCTCCCCTTCCCTCTCCCAATGGGAGAGGGAAGGGGACGCTTCGCGGACCCGAAGGGCCGGGAGGGGTTAGGTGAGGGTAACAAAAACGCCCTCATCCCAAATCAGGGACGAGGGCGCAGTGCGCTCCCGCGGTACCACCCTGCTTGCCGCACTTCCAAAGGTAGCGCAGCCTCTCGGTCAGGTGCTATCACACCTGCGCTTTGGTAACGGGGCGCGCCCCCGGCGATTGCTACTAGTCGTTGGCTGTTAGCGGCCGGTCGCTGGTGCGGCTGCCAACGACCAACGACTAACTACCAACCACTTTCACTTCGCAGCTCCGGAGTGATTTTTCGCGCGGCGCTTCCGCCCGGCTTGCACCGTTCCCAGGCTCGCTGAAGAGGCTACCGGCGCGTACTCGTCTCCATCGTTGCTGTTTGTTTCGATTGTGGCGAGATTATGCCACAGGGACGGAAACGGAGTCAAGCGGTTGCGTGGCTTTCGGTCGGCCAAGTTTGGCATACCACACCACCAGTGCCGCCGCCGAGAGGCAAAGCGCGAAGAGGGCAACAAATGTCAATCGAATTGAAGCTGACGATGCAGAACTGACGGGATCGCGCGGGTGCAATACGAGCGGCGCGAGGCGCAGCGCAGCCACGGCAATGGCGACAGTTATAGCCAAGGTGAGGCCGCGCACTCGAAGCCACGGCAGCCAGCGGCTGGCGATCAATACGACCGTATACACGGCCAACACCTGTAGCAGGATTCGCATGCGCGGCTCGTCCCAGAACACGCCGCCCCAGGTGACTCGGGACGACCACATGCCTGTGAGGGCCGCCGCCGCAAGCGCAATCATCGTGACCCACGCGACTGTGCGCATCCAATTCTCAAGCTCCGGCCGCCCAGAGGCCGTCACTGCGAAACCGAGGCTCGCAGTGACCAGCAACCCGACCAACGCCGTCCACATGAGGGGCGCGTGGACATACACCGTTTTGATGCCGTCGCCTAGCGTCAGTTCGGGGGGAGCAAGCCACACGATGAGGGCCGCCAACACTGCTAGCACGATCAGGGCAAACGCCATGCGCTGGGAAGTGGTCAGTCGGGTCATCGTGCGAGAGTCCTCGCCGCGACAAACTGAGCCACTTGTTCGAGATGATGCGCCAGAGCGTCGAGGCGATAACGAACGGCGAGGTCGTATTGCGCGGACGAGGAACGTGAGGCAGTTTGCAGCAGTTCGACGGCGGTTCGAGAGGTGACGATGGCCTGGGCAATCGGCGCGTCGGCGATGGAGAGATCGGGGAGGCGCGGGGGCCGGGGCGTGGGGCCGGTGAAGGGTTCGGCAAGCGGTCCGGGCGCGGTGCGGTAGGGAATGTACGGGAGTGGCTCTGTGGGTGGTGCGGGGACAGTGGCGGCCCCCGTTGGCCTGGCTCTCTTTGTCCGGGGTCGCGGCGCAGGCTCGCGATCCAACAAACGATCGGTCACATCCTTGTTTACCGCCGAGGGCGACGCGGGCACTTTGGCGGTTTTGAGCGAGGCGCGTTTCATCAGTCGATCTCCTGTGCCAGTGCGCGATAGCCGTGCGCGCCGGGACTGTCGCTGGCGTAGGCCAGAATGCTCTGCCCCACCAGCGGCGCTTCTTTGAGGCGCACGTTGAGGTGGATGATGGCGTCGAATACGGGGACGGTGGCGCCGAAGGTTTCGCGCGCGGCCTCGACCACCTCGCGGGCGTGCAGGGTACGCAAGTCGGCCATGGTGAGCACGATGCCGCGCACGGCCAGGGCCGGGTTGGCGCGCCTTTGCAGCTTGCCGATGGTTTTGAGGAGCAGTTCCACCCCTTTGAGGGCGAGATAGTCGGCTTGCAGCGGAATAAGCACTTCGCTCGCGGCGGCGAGGGCGTTGGCGGTAAGGATGCCCAACGAGGGCGGGCAATCGAGCAACACGTAATCGTAGGCGGCGGCAAACTGGGCCAGCGCGTCGCGCAGGGCATAGATGCCGAGCGGCTCGCGGGTGAGGTCGAATTCGGCTTGCGACAGTTCGATGTTGGCCGGAAGGAGGTCGAGGCCCGAGGCGGTGGGCTGAACGACCGGGGCCGGCGCAGGCTCGTCGCCCTTCACGGTTGACATCATGGCAGAATAGATTGTTTCCGGAAGCGAGTCGCCGTCGAGGCCGAGGGCCAGGGTGAGCGAGGCTTGCGGGTCGAGGTCCACGACCAGCACGCGCCGCCCGCGCTCGAGCAGGGCTGCGCCGAGGTTGACGGTGGTGGTGGTTTTGCCTACGCCGCCCTTTTGATTGGCAATGGCGATGATTCGGGCCATGCCATTGAGTGTACACGGGGAAGGCGGAGGATGCAAGCAGGAGCGAGAGTATAATCTCCGGCATGCCTGCCGCCAAACAAGGAGTTCGCCCCGACCGCTATCAAGTGATTCCGCGCGTGTTGTGTTTCATCACTCACGGGCGCGAGGTGCTGTTGCTCAAAGGCGCGCCCACCAAACGCATTTGGGCCAACCAATACAACGGCGTGGGCGGGCACGTGGAACGCGGAGAGGATTTGGCTTCTGCGGCGCGGCGGGAGATTGAGGAAGAAACGGGGCTGGCGATTGGCGATTTGCGTTTTTGCGGCGCGGTGATGATCGACACGGCGCAGCCGGCGGGCATTGCCCTGTTTGTGTTCACCGCCGCCGCCGAGGGCCGCGAAACGCGCGCCGGCGCCGAGGGGGCGCTGGAGTGGATTCCATTCGACGACGTTGGGAAGCTCGACCTTGTCGAGGATTTGCCGGTGTTGTTGCCCAAGGTGCTGGCTATGGCCGAGGGCGACGCGCCCTTCTTCGGGCGCTACTGGTACGACGCCGAGGGAAAATTGAAGATGGCATATTAGCACCGCCGCAAAAAAAGCTATGGCGCCTCGGCGACGCGCTTCAACTCCTCGTAGCCCGAATCGCCCAGCACCAGCCGCAACTCTCCTTCAAAGGTAATGTACAGCGGCATCGGCGCGCCGGACTCGCGCTGGCAATGGCCGCCCTCGGCGTAAATCTCGTTCTCGTCGTCCAACTCCACGCTGTCGCCCTCGGTAGTGATGGGGTGCAGCGCGCAATAAAACGGCTTGAGCGTCCACGGGTGCTCACCGCGAGCGATGCTGGAAAACTGAAGGGCACAGTAGCGATCCTCGGGGCGCAGAAAAATGCACGTGTAGCCGGCCTTGTGCGTGAGGTCGTCTACTACCGCCGTCCCCTCGCCCCGGCCCGACGGAAAATCGACATCGTCCTCCTGCACGCCGTCAAACCATTTTGCCTCGTCGCGGCGCTCCGGCGGCAAATAGGGCTTCACCTGCGCCGCGTTCGCCAGAATCTTGTCCTTCTCGGCAAGGTCCACCCACACCCCGCCCGAACAGCAATACGACTGGCACTCGGCCGTGAGGCAGCGTTGCGTGGGCCGCGCCTCCAGCAATTTGCGCTGGATGCGCTTGCCGTTTATCAGCAGTGGCTCACCATCGTCCATCATTTGCAGTCCTCCCTGGGCGGCGATTGTAACTCTAATTGACCCCATTGACAGAAACTGCCAACGGGCTATAATCGTGTCAGATACACACTATTAGGAAACGGCAATGACCACCGGTTACTTTCCCCCCGACCGCCCCGCCCTGACCGTGGACGTGGTGATCTTCCGGCTGCGCGAAGGCCAACTCGAAACACTGCTCATCCGCCGCGCCGCCCTTCCCTATAAAGGCCGCTGGGCCATCCCCGGCGGCTTCGTCCGCGCCGACGAGTCGCTGGATGCCGCCGCCCGACGCGAATTGCTGGAAGAGACCGGGATCAAGGATGTGTTTCTCGAACAGCTCTACACCTTTGGCGATCCCAAGCGCGACCCACGCGGGCGCGTGGTCACCGTAACCTATTTTGCCCTCGTCACAGCGGCCCAGCCTCCGCCGCGCGCCGGCGACGACGCCGCCGAAGCCCGCTGGCACACCATGCCCAACCTGCCGGAGCTGGCCTTCGATCACAAACAAATCCTGGCCTATGCCTTACGGCGTCTGCGCTACAAACTCGAATACACCGCCGTGGGCTTCGAGTTGCTGCCCGATGAGTTCACGCTGGCTGAGTTGCAGGCCGCCTACGAAATCATCCTCGACGAGCCGCTGGACAAGCGCAACTTCCGCCGCCGCATCCTCGAGGCCAACGTCATCGAAGAAACCGGCAAATATCGCTCCGGCCAAGTGGGGCCACGCGCCCAACTGTACCGCTATCGCACCGACGCCGTGGCCGAAGTCAAAACCCGGCGGTTGTTTCCCTGAAAGAAGCCGACATGACACAGCCCTTTTTGAAGAGCGCGCTCCCCATTCCGCCGCACTTCGACGGCAGCAAGGTCGGCCAGGTTTGGCGCGTGCCGTATGAGCAGCGCGCAGCAGAAGCCGAGTCATGGGCAGCCGAACATCACCTCCGGCCTACCGACGCCGACATCTTCAGACTCTGCTTATTGGCTGTAGACGTACAGAATACATTTTGCATCCCGGAGTTTGAGCTTTACGTGGGAAGCCGATCCGGCACGGGCGCAGTGGACGACAACCGCCGCCTGTGTGAGTTTATCTATCGCAACCTGGGCCGCATCACCACCATTTGCCCCACCCTCGACACCCACCAGGCCATGCAAATTTTCCACGCCCTGTTTTTTGTCGATGCCGAAGGCAAGCACCCCGCCCCCTACACTCGCATCTCGTTGGAAGATGTGGAGCAAGGCCGCTGGAAGTTCAACCCGGCGCTGGCCGAGGCGCTCGGCGTCAGCAATCAATACATGTTCCGCCATTTGGAGCATTACACTGCTACCCTCCAGCGCGGCGGCAAGTATGCCCTCACAGTGTGGCCCTACCATGCCATGCTCGGCGGCATCGGGCACGCCCTCGTGTCGGCATTTGAAGAAGCGGTGTTCTTCCACAGCCTGGCCCGCCGCAGCCAGCCGCAGTTTCCGATCAAAAGCAACCACCC
>ORJL011680952.1_pt1 | contig 19265 bp, 10 predicted proteins | sample 1779941 | NCBI WGS metagenome assembly ORJL01 (sample SAMEA104232317, study PRJEB22302) | groundwater metagenome | biome: forest; feature: aquifer; material: groundwater | place: USA | collected 2011-08-07 | depth 5.8 m | reverse complement strand
CCGGGAGCCCCCGCCGGTGCCATTGGCGAAGATCAAGTCGTCCACCTCGGCCTTCGGTTCGACGCCCCCTTCCGTCGAGGGCACCTGGCGCGCGGGGGCCAACAGCGAGGCCCGCGATGGCAGCATCGCCTGTCGCCAGCGCTCCAACTGCTGATCGAGAGGACCATCGACATCCCGGATGACGATCCGCGCCACCGCCTGCAGCAGAACGCGGTCCTCCTCGGGGAAGCTGTCGACGTGCCTGACGAACACCCCGCCCGGCTTGTCCACCAACTGGGCCTCGGTGCCGGCGGCAATGAGCCCCAGGATCTGGTCGTTGAGGACGCGCCGGTACCCGGAGGCGTCCTCGTTCCAGATGACCAGGTCGGTCAGCAGGCCCCGCATTCTCCAGTAGGCATGCGCCCTGAGCAGGTCTCGCACCAGGTGCAGGTTGTCGGCGTCGCTTATGCGGAGCAGCACGATCGGGAGGTCCCCGGAGATTCCGTACCCCCACAGCCCGGACTGGCCCTTGCGGTTGCGCCGCAGGATGCTGCTCGGAGCCCGGTAGGCGCCGACGGGGAAGATCACGGCTGACGCCAACTGTCCGTACTGCTGGGCCTCCGCTTCGGTGGCCCCCAAGTGGCCCAGGATGGCTCGACTGTGGGTCCCGGCAACTTCGAACACGCGGTCAGCCATGCGATGATCCTGGTACTTCGATACCAGATCCATCGCGGCCGCGCGCGTCGTCGCCGCGCCGATGATCAAGTCGAGCTGCACGCTGCTGTCGACCTCCAGCTTGACCGAGCGCCGGAACGCCACACACGGGTCCAGCACCGACCCCGCCGTTCCAGACAGCGGGCCCCATTCCTCCAGCGCGGCGGGCTGGCGCGTGCTGCGGCCCCTTCCGATGAAGCGCGCCCTATCCGTCTCGTAGCTGCATGCGCCCATCGGGTCGCCGGCCGCGAGCAACATGCAGAACATCCAGGGTGGCTGTTCCTCCGCCGATCGCGGACGACGCGTCATCAGGATGGCGCTGTGGTCCGGCGCCAGCTCCGCGTGCACGAACAGATTGCTGAACACCCGGTGCAACTCGTCGGTCACGCCCGGCGCCAGCACCACCTCCGCGAAGGCGGTGACCAGCAGCGACCGGGCCGTCTCCGACCGGTTGGTCAGCTTGATACGGCGGATCTCGAGGTCGTCCTCCGTCGAGACCGCAATCTCGGTGTGGGTCTCCACCTGATCGTCCTGCCGGCGAAACTCCGCTCGGCCCGACGTGAAGACCGCTTCATAGTGCCGGCCTGCGCGCAGCGTCGGCTGAAACGAATGCGACCATCCGTGGCGGGTCAGCGGATCGCCGACGAAACAGAAGACTCCGAATGACTCGGACGTGGGGTCCTCTCGCCAGCGGGTGATTGCCAGATCGTTCCATCGACTGTACCCGCCGCCGGCGGCCGACACCATCACGTGGTAACGGCCGTTGGAGAGCAGATGCACCTCCGGGACCGGCGTGTTCGGGTTGGTGACCACGCGCATGACAGGTTCCGCGGCCCTGCCCTGGACCCGGCGTGAGACCTGGGCCTCCCGCGCATGCGGGGCCATGAGCGCGCTCACCTTGGGGATGCGCTCCTGAAGCAGCAGGGTCGCCGCCCGGAAATCGGAATTGCCCAGGAACCGGCGCTGCATCCGCGGGCCCAGCACGGTCTGGCCCAGCGCGACCAGGCTCATCCCGTGATGGTGGGCCATGAACGCCTGCACCACCGACGCCCCCGTTCCCCCTCCGACCCGGGCGGGGGTGAAGTCGATGGCTTCGTAGAAGCCGTAGGCGCCCAGGCAGGCCTCGTCGGCCATTCGCCGCAGGTTCGCGCAGGCGCGCCGCGGATCGACCATCAGGGCCAGGACCGAAGCGTACGGCGAGACCACCACGTCGTTGCTGAGCCCGCGCTGCAGACCCAGTCCCGGCACGCCGAAGGCGCGGTATTGGTAGGTTCCCTCGACATCTGTCACGTTGTAGGCGGACTCGGAAATGCCCCAGGGCACGCCTCGCTGCCTGCCGTACTCGATCTGGCGGGCGACGGCCGCATTGCAAGTCTGATCGAGGAGCGTGCCTCGGAAGCCGGGCATCACCAGGAGCGGCATCAGGTACTCGAACATCGAGCCGCTCCAGCTGAGCAGCACCTGCCTGCCGCACGCCGTCGTCAGACGCCGCCCGAGTGCGAACCAATGGTCGAACGGGATCTGGCCGGAGGCGATGGCCACGTAGCTCGCCAGCCGCGCCTCCGACGCCAACAGGTCATAGAAACCGTTGTCCAGTCGGCGATCCGCCGCCCAATACCCGATGGCCAGGAGCTTGCGTTTGGGGTCGTACAGGAACGAGAACTCCGCATCCGTCAGGCCCGAGCATCGCTGAGCCAGGGCGTCGATCTGGCGGATGCGCGACGCGATGCGCTGCGCGCCCAAGCGATAGGCCTCGGCCAGGCGACCTCCTCCGGCGGTGGCGGGAGTCAGCGCCTCGGCTGCCTTCTGCGCGAGATCGCCGAGCTCCTGAAGGCTGGGCGCCCGATCGAGGTCAGCCAACAAGCGCTGCGTCTCGCCCTCGAACGACTCCGTGCCGGCCAGGAGCCACGGAGCCATGTCGGTCAGATCTGCCAGGAACGACCGCACCTGCCGATCGAAGGCCTTCGCCCACCAGGCCGCCTCTGGAAGCTGCTGCTGATCGAACGATTCGGCCAGCCGTGTGGCCGCCGTGCCCAGCTCTCTGAGACAGGCCACCCTTGCAGAGAGCGAGTCGGTCTGCTCCAGCAGGAGCCGATGAACCGACTCCATGGCTTCGCCCGGGCCGACTTGCTCGGCCAGGACCTGCAGCGTGTCACGCAGCCCCTCAAGCGCCCCTGCCGGCATCACCGGGCCCGCGGGGAGCTCCATGAGTCCGCTGCGCAGGACCCGGACATGCCCGACCAGGTTGCCGCTGTCGACGGTAGAGACGTAGAGCGGCCGAAGGGCCTTGCGAGTGATGGTGTCGTACCAGTTGAAGAAGTGTCCCCGGTGGCGCTCCATCTGCTCCATCGAATCGATCGTGCGGGTGGTGCGGTCGAGCAACTGTCCACTGCTCAGGTACCCGAGGTCGTGCGCGGTCAGGTTGGACAGCAGCGCCAGGCCCATGTTCGTCGGGCTGGTGCGGTGGGCGATGCGGTGGCCGGACTTGTCCTGGAAGTTGTCGGGAGGCAGCCAGTTCTCCTGGGGTCCGGCGAACACCTCGAAGTAGCGCCAGGTGAGCCTTGCGATCCGGCGCAGGAAACGCACGTCGCCATCAGCGAGCAGCGCCGAGCTGGGCCGCAGCGGCCGGCTCACCCACCACGCCACCAGCGGCGAAAGGAACCAAAGCAGCAGGACCGGCCCCGCCGACGCGCTGGCCCATGGCGCGCCCATCGTGATCAGCGCTGCAGCGATCGTCACGGCCAGGCTCGGGCCCACCCACATCCGCCGGAGAACCCGCCCGATGCCCGCCGCCGCCTCGCTCTCGACCGCGGCGGCCGTCTGCCACTCGAGCAAGCGCTGCCGGCTGTAGAGTACCCGCCACAGCGAGCGCCCGGTGGCATCGAGGGCGACCGTCGCCTCGAATGGGAGGAATGTCAGCCACAGCGCGATCTTGGCCAGGCGGCGCACGGTCGAACGGCTGACGGTGGTCACGTGCAGCCAGAGCGGCAGCTTTGGCGGGCGCTGCCAGAGTTCGGCCAGGCCGGGCAGCAGCTCGGGGACGAACAGCAGCGAGAGCACCGCCAACGTCCACTGCAGGGGTGCGGGCAGCACGATCCAGCCCAGCGCCAGGAGGACCGCATAGGCGGGCGCCAGGAAGGCTCGGCGCAGGTTGTCGAAAATCTTCCACCAACCGAGGGCCGCGATCGACGGATAGCCCCGCTGGCCTGTGGCATCGCTGACCCTCAGTCCCAGCCACGGGGCGATCTGCCAGTCGCCGCGCATCCATCGGTGGCGGCGGCTCACGTCAGCCAGGTACCCCGAGGGCGAGTCCTCGAGCAGCTCCACGTCGCTGCACTGGCCGGAGCGCGCGTAGCACGACTCCAGCAGATCGTGGCTCAGCACCGCGTTGTCGGGGAAGCGCCCGTCCAGCAACTGGCGGAAGGCGCCCACGTCGTAGATCCCCTTGCCGATGAAGGAGGTCTCCGCGAAGAGGTCCTGATACAGGTCGGAGACCAGGCGGGTGTAGGGGTCGATGCCCACGTCACCGGCCAGCAGCCGGGAATAGTAGCTCTGCACGGCGCTGCGCAGAGAAATGCTGACGCGCGGCTGGAGAATCGCGTAACCGCGGACCAGGCGCCGGCCGCCTGGATCCATCGTCGGGCGATTCAGCGGGTGGGCGGCGGAGCCCACCAGTCGCCATCCGGCCCCCCACGGCAGGTCGGTATCGGTGTCCAGAGTGATGACGTAGCGGATCGAGGTGAGCTGCGAGACGTCCCCCACGATCCGGCTGAAGCTGGCCCGATCGTCGCCGCACAAGAGCGCGTTGAAATCCTCGAGCTTGCCGCGCTTTCGCTCGCGGCCCATCCAGCAGCTTTCCTGTGGGTTGTAGAGCCGGGGCCTGTGGAACAGGAAGAAGCGTCCGTGCGCACTGCCGCCGTACTTCCCATTGAGCTCCTCGATGCGGCCAGCGGCCAGCGCCAGCAAGGCCTCGTCGCCCTCGACGTGCTCCTGGTCGGCATCCCCGAAATCGGTCAGCAACCCGAACCACAGGTTTGGATCGCGGTTGGCCAGGTAGCGGAGCTCCAGGGCTTCGATCATTCCGGCGATGCGCTTGCGCCCCGTAAGGAGGGTGGGCACGACGGCCATGGTGCGACACTCGTCGGGGATGCCGTGCTCGAAGTCCATCCGGGGCAAGGCCCGGGGTTTGCGGATGATCGAGGCGAGCCAGTTCACCACCGCGATGGCGCACTGCGATACCGCCAGGGCCGCGCCCAAGGCCAGGACGGGCCACGCGAGATCGGGCGCCCCGCGCGATTGCATGACGAGCCACGCGACCCCGGCTGTCGAGAGCAGCGCGACCGGTCCCAGATAGGCGAGGAGCATGAGCCCCCGCAGGAGCTGCCGGGGGAACAGCCGCGCCGCCTGCTGCCCGCGAAGCGCTCGCTCGAGATGCCGCTTCCCGTCATCGACGAGCATGTAGCCCACGTGAGCCGCCACGTCGGCGCCCTGCGCGGCATGGTTCGTGGCGGCCAGCGCCACCGCTGTCCGGGCCACAACCTCCTCGTCGATGTCCAGTCGCCGCGCCGTGGCCTCCACCACGTGCCGATACTCGTCGCGCGTCGTGAAGTCCATCCGCCCATACACGCCGGCGGGCTCGTTTCTCAGGATCCTCTCGGTGGCGCTGTTGGCCTCCACGAACTTGTGCCACTCGGTGGCGTTGACGAGCCGCAGGCTGGCGATGCTGTTGGCCATCGAGGCCTGGTCAGCCGCCTGGCTCTGACTCTCGGCGCGGACGACCTCCTCGATGGTCTGTCCTTGCTCGGCCAGCCGCTGCTCCAGCCACACCAGCGCAAAGGTCGTGGTCGCCCCGCGCCCCGTGAGGGCCTGGGTGAACTGGGCGACGAACGCCGTCGACAGGCTCGGGTTTTCGCGGACCATGTCCGCCAGCACCAGGAGGGCGCTCTCATGCTTCTCCGAGGGTGCGTCGATCCGCTGCGCCCAAGCCAGGGCGGAGTCACGATGCGCCCGCTTCCAGCTTATGCTCACGGCGACGCGGCGAAGGTTCTCGATCAGGGCCAGCCGCAGCATGATGGCGACCGACCACAGTTCTCCCAGCGTCAGATGCGTGACTGTCTGGTAGGCCGCCGTATAGCGGGCCAGAGCTTCGTCATCCACGCGGCCATCGACGTGCGCAATGAACTCCAGGATGAGATCATAGACCTGGGGCAAGCCGGCCAGCTCGCCGCCCGCCAACCGCGGCAGTTGACGACGATAGCCCCGCGGCAGGTGCTTCCGGGCCAGGTAGACCTGCTCCTCGATGAGGTAGTGATTGTCCAGCAGCCATTCGGCTGCAGGTGTCAGGCGACGTCCGGCAGCGTGCGCCCTGGACATCAGATCGTGACAGCGGGCGATCACGCGCTCCGAGTCGGCCAGCCGCTTGAGGAGCCGATCGCCACTGCGGCGCTGACCAAGCCCATGGGTGGCGGCCAGCGCCTTGGCGTGCAACTCCAGTTGCTCGATCGCGAACACCGCTCCGCGCAACGGCGGATCGGGAGCGCTGGCCCGGAACGGGTCGAGTTCGGCCGACGTAAGGGGGCCCGGCGTCTCGCCGGAGCCGAACAGGATTCTGCGGAGTCGGTGTCTCAACATGGACTGCCTTGGCCCCAAGCCTTGGGGCCGGGAAGAAGGATGAGGCTCTTCCGGTGGGAGCGGAGCTCCTCGCGAAGGATGAGGACACGGCTGCAACATCCGGGGGTGCAACCCCCTCGGATGAGGAGCGAGCATGTCCACGAAGGCACTGTACCGCGATTTCGGCGTCCGGGGCTACGAGTTCGTGGGCGTCCAGGCCCTCGCCGCCACGGAGAAGAAGAGGTAGCGGCGGGATGGGGACCGCCGCCCCCCTCGAATCCACCCGTCTGGTGGCTACATCCCTCCCGCGGGCGGGTGCGCGGGGACCGTGTCAGAAAGCCACTGCAGGACGAGCGGGACGCGGATGGGGATCGGGCCGGGGCGGTAGTTGCCGGCGAAGCCGACCTCGGGCTGCGGCGGCTCCTCGGCGAGGAGCGCCGCGGCGAGCACGAGCGGGAGGGCGCAGCGAAGGAGGTCCAAGCGCCTCATGCGGAGGGGACCTCCTCCTTTTTCTTCGCGCCGACCTTCGGCTCGGTCCCCGCGGCGAGACGGCCGAGGTTCGCTCGGTGGCGGACGATCACGAGGATGGAAGCGAGGACGCAGAGGCCGAAGACGGAGACTCCCTTGCCGAGCCAGTGGGCGCGATCGAGGGCGATCATCGCGGAGGGGAGGACGACGGCGCCGACGATCGACGCGAGCGACACGTAGCGGGTGAGGGCGAGGACGACGGCCCAGGCGCCGAGCGCGCAGGCCGCGGGGAGGGGGGCGAGGCCGAGGAAGACGCCGGCGCTGGTCGCGACGCCTTTGCCTCCCTTGAAGCCGAGGTAGACGGGGAACATGTGGCCGAGGATGGCGCCGAGGCCTGCGGCGACCTGGGCGGGGACGAGGGAGGCGCCGTGCGCGACGAGGGGGGCGAGGAAGAACGCGGGGGAGAACCCCTTCCCGGCATCGAGGACGAAGACTGCGATTCCCCACCAGCGGCCGAGGACGCGGCCGACATTGGTTGCGCCGATGTTGCCGCTGCCGACGGTGCGGATGTCGATCCCCTTTGCGAGGCGCGGGAGGACGTAGCCGAAGGGGATGGCGCCGATCGCGTAGCCGATGAGCGCGCCGAGGGCGATCTCCATGCGCGCATCGTATGGCCGCCTCGCGCGCCGATCAACCGAAAGGGCGGGGCGTGGCGGGCGCACCCGGTCCATACCAGGCAGCTACCGCGCCTTTCGCTTCCCGCCCCGCCTGAGGGCCGAGCGGTAGTCCTTGATCGCCTGGCTGGTCGTGGGGCGGACGAGGAAGCTGAGGAGGAGGACGAGGTCGATTCCCGGCAGGGCCTCGCTCGCGGGGACCTCGACGTACTGTTCGTCGCGGAGGACGAACGGGCGCAGAGACTTGTCCTTCCAGATCCAGACCTCGCGCACGCCGAGCTTGCGCCAGACCTCCAGCTTCGGCAGTCCGCCCGAGGTCCACTCGACCTCGATGGCGAGGTCCGGCCGCTGCGGATCGGGGACGCGCCCGAAGACGTAGCACTCGTCGGCCTCGGCGCCGCGCTGCGTCTTCTTGTCCTTGATGGTCCAGGCGCCGAGCGTCGTGAACTCGAGGTCCTTCTCAAGGCACCACGTCTCGACGAGGCAGCCGATCACGGACTTGATGTTCTCGTGGAAGCGGGTGGGGCTCATGATCTCGACCGTGCCCTCCAGGTAGGTGATGCGGGGCACGGAGCGGTCGCCGCGGATCTCGAGGAGCCGCTCGTAGTCGGCCCAGGTGACGCCGTCGAGGAGGACGATGCTGTCCTCCATCGATTCGGTGCGGGGACGTGGCCTGTCGAGGGTCTTCGTCATGGCCCTGGTCCTCATGGACGAGCGCGACGAGCGCGACGAGCGCAGTATAGCGCCCTCCGGACCTCTCGGCAATTGCGCCGATCCGCCGTGCGCAGCGAGGGAAGGCGCCCGTGCGGGGGCCCGGGTGCGAAGTCCCTACTGCAACGTCCCTGATATCCTCCCCACGCCGTCCCGCCCCGTGCATCCTCCCTCACCTTCCCACCCCGGCCGCCATGCCAAAGCCGACCTGTCGGGTCGGGTGCAGATCGTCGCAGGTTGTCGAGTCCGTCTCGCCGCGCGCTTGAATGGTGACCTGCACACCGAGGGGTACCGGGATCTCCAGGTGGCCACTGGTGTCGGTCCTGCCCGATCCCTGGACATCCTTCCCGCCCACAGGGTAGCTCCAAGTCACAGGCTCATCTGGGATCGGCATCGGATCTGATTGCTGATTCTGGTTCTGATCGGACGGCGTCGCGTTGGGGTCTGGCGCAACCACCGGGCCCGGATCGGGGGCCTGCCCCGGGTTCGACTTCTTCAGATCGAAGATCCTCTTCGCCCACTCCTTCTGCGTCTCGAGCACGTGCACGACGATCTTCCCCGACGACTCCGAGAAGTCAAACATGGCGCTGTCGATGAAGTCGCCACCCTTGAGGAGCTGGACGTGGAATACGTAATCGGGCCCAAGGGGGCCCTGCGTCCGGAGAGCCTCGAAGTCGGCCTGATCTACGGGCACCAGGGCGAGCCCGTAGGGGGGCACGACGACGTAGTTGTGCTTCTGGGCCACTGGGTTCTTCTGCCAACGGATGCTGTAGTCGCAGCTCAAGGCCTGCTCCGTGGAGGTAGCGTTGGACACTTGGATGAAAGTGCTTCCCTCTGCCGTCCTGATGGTGCCGGGGATGACGTCCGCGCCCTCCGCGAGGGGATTCATTCTGAAGCTGTACCCCCGCGTGCGGGTGTGATCCCACGTCCAAAAATACTCTGCCCGCCGCGAAGCGACGATCTTGGCCTCGAAGCACTGGGTCGCGAGCGAAACCCGTACCGCCGGGCGAGAGCTCACGTCTTTGTGCAGGACTGCGGTCACGACAGGGTTGTCGAGGGAGTCCTCGTTGCCCAGGTGCAGTTCCGCGGCGGTGACTCTCCGATAGGCGACCTTCTCGGTGCCCACAGCGCGCGGGTCGTTCACGATGAAGATGGGCTCGGCAGGGGTCGTGTCGTACCCCACGATGACGACCGCGTGCTCGAATGAGCTCGAACTGTAGAGGACGGGATTGCCGTAGAAGCCTATCTGCTCGTAGATGTACGCGCGCAGCCTGACCATGCTCGCCTGCCAGTACTGAAGATCCGGGGAGACCCCCGCCCGCTCCCGCATGACGTCGCTCCAGGTGGCACTGAAGGCCGCGGTGACGGAGGTGAGACCCGTGGGGGGGACCTTCATCCTCCCGATGATGTCCCAGATCTCGCCGGGGGTGTCGCTCTCCGTGACGGCCTCGCAGATCATCTGCGTGCACGCGGCCCAGCAGTAGGTCGAGATGCCCTGGTTGTAGTAGGGCACGTTTTCCACGGTCCTGGAGGCAGGAGGGGAGGAGAAGAGGTTTTTCAGCCTGTCGAGGTAGAAACGGGTGAAATGGGTCGTCTCGAGGACGAGCTCCTTCCGGCCGTCCCTTTCGGCGAAGGTGCACGGCAGGTCTGCCTTCATGCCCCGCTCCGTATCGATGTACCCTGCATGCATGCCCTCCGCCGCCTCGGTGGTCGCGTCCGCGGGAAGAGGGAAACGGATCTTCACGGGGGTCGAGAAGCGGGAGACCGGGGCCGTGCATTCGATGACGTAGCGGACCCTGTCGTCTCGCTGTGGAAAGTGCTCCCCAGGGTCCACGGCGTGCACCGTGACGGACACGTTCTTGTCCACCGCACCGGCGGGGATCTCGACCAGCGTGCCGTCGGCCAGGGCCACGGCTCCCCCCGCGGGACCGATGGTGCTCGTCACCGCCCCGTCAACGGGCGTCCCGCCGGTATCCGGTCCGTTGTGCGGCGTGAAGGGCTCGAGTAGTTTGACCAATTCCTCTTTCTTCTCACGCCCCAGGCTAGACCCCGCCTCCAGGAGTTCGATCTCCTCCATGAGGGTGTTCAGCTTTTCTTCGTATACCGGCAACGCGCGAAGCTCCTCTTCCTTTTCTTTGCGCAGAGCTGATCCTGCTTCGAGGATCTCGATTTCCGCTGTGACGTCTCGGATGAGCACCTCGATGCGAGCTATGGCCGCGTTCGTGCGCTCCCGCAATTCCTTTCGGTCATCTTCGGGACCGGCCGGCGCCTCGGCCGCGGGCTTCCTCCCGTAGACCCAGGTGATTCCCCGGCCACCGGTATCGCGATTCTGCGACCACGTGGCGGGGTCCGAATCGAGGACGGTGTAGGTCCCTGCCGGAAGCTCGAGGTCGGGCTTCGCGTCCCAGTAGGCATTGGGGGCCCCGCCGGAACCGGGTTCGCCAGACACGTCCCACGGGCCCAGGACCGTGCCTGCCTGGTCTTGGAGCGAAATGGTGCCCACGGCGCTGCCGCGACCCCCGTTCCAGTGGTAGGTACGGATTTTCGTGATGCAGGTCGGGGCATCCAGGGTGAACGTGGTCGGCTGGGTAGGGCCATTCTCCACGGCGCCCAGGGTGTCGAGCTGGAGGAGGGTCTCCTCCTGCCCGTTTGCCATGGAGGCCCATCCCGCGAGAACGAGGAGGACCGCGCCCACCCTGGCCATGCGCAGGGTACGAAGTCCCGTCGCGTTTTCGCCCAGGATTGCCCGATGGATCATCGACCTCTCCTCCATTGTGCGCGTCTCAGGGTCATTGCCGTCAAGATAAGCCCCGAAGGGGCGAAATGAACCAGCCCAGGGCGGAGCGAAGCGGAGCCCTGGGTCATGTGATTCCGCGAGCTTGCGTAGCCCCGCAGGGGCGACATATACCGCGACGACCGTGTATTTCGCCCCTGCGGGGCTCCGAAATGGCCTCGGTGACTGTTCCCCAGGGCTCCGCTTCGCTCCGCCCTGGGCTGAATCATGTCGGCCCTTCGGGCCTTATCTTGACGGCGATGCGTCTCTGGGTGCATCCCTCCGAGGGGCGCCGTCGGCCGCGCAGCAATCGGCTGCAAGGACTCGATCGCGTCCCGCGGCCGCTCCCCGTTCGTCGGATGTCTGCCGTGAACCGACACGAAACAGGCTTCCCACTGTGGGACATGGCGGGATGGATGTGGGAAGCGGCACAGGACGTTACCTAGCCGCGGCCCGGTCGACAATCGAGAGCTCGTTTGAAGCGGACGGGAGTGGTCCTCAATTGGAACGGAGGCGGCCGATTGCGAAGAGGCCGATCGCGTGGCAGAGGGTCGTCTCCGACACCTCGATCGCCGCGCGCAGGCTCCGCTCGGTCCGTCCGAAGCGGCGGGCGAGCCAGCGGGAATCGCCGTACCAGGAACTGATGCTCGGCAGGGCGGCGAACACCTGTCGCACGGCGGGCGGGGGCGCGGTCGCGCCCCGCGGGCGTCGCACCTCGACCTCGAGCGAGACGCCTTCGGGCGACAGCAGGAGGATGTAGGACCGGAGCGCCCAGGTCCCGTCGCGCGAGGCCACGAGCACCGGCGTTCCTCTTGCGAGCGTGAGGGCCTCCACGCCCCACGCCCTTGCGACGGCGCGCCGCACGACCGGTAGGGTCTGCCAGACAAGCTCATCCGTGCGATCGAGCGTGAGCGCGCGCGGACGCTCTGGCCGCGGCGCACGCGCCGGGCGGATCCGACCCGCCTCGACGAGATCGCGGAGCGTGAGGGCATCGAGCAGCCGCGCCTCCGCGGCCGCCTCCGGTAGGTTCCTCAGCGTCCGGTGGGCACTGAACGAGGTCGAGCGAACCGTGGCGACGTACCCCATGTGCTGGAGCTGGCGCTGGACCAGGCTCAACACCTCACGGCCTCGACGGCCGTTGTGCGCGCCTCCGTGCGATCCGTGGACAAGGGCGGAGAGTCCATCGCCTCCATTCACCGAGATCGCCTCGAAGGCGATCACCTCCAGCCCTCCGATGCGGGCATGGAGAGTTCGCATGAAGCGTAGTGCGTATGCCTGCCAGCCGCCAGGTCGCCTCGCGGCCAGGCGGACCAGGCTGTCCCCGACCGGCATCAGGGCATCTCCGTCTTGCGGTCGTCCTTCGGCGGCTTCGCCAGCTCCATCACGGCGGGCATCCTACAGCAGGGGCGTGGGGAGGCGAGAGGAGAAACCTTGGACGGGCTCCCAGGGCGGGCCCCGACGTCGCCAACGCATGTGCCGTGGACTCCTGCAACGCAACGCAGACCGGACCTGATGGAACCCGGCTTCGCCTCCCGCGGTCTGCGGTCGGACCTTCATGCCTCGCCGGCGCCTCACTGGGCAGTTCGGAGTTTGCGCTCGAGTTCCATCGGGGGTACGATCGCCCGCAGCGACGCCTCGCTCGCCGGCGTGTGTGGCACAGCGGGGTGAAACCAGGATATCGACGATCATCTCGGATTTGATCTCCCCTGGGCGGTCGAGGTGAGGCTCGATTGGTCTCGGTGTGCCCGGCCTGATCGAGACCAAGTGGGGGACTCCATGCCGATCATCCGCGTCAACCTGCTCACGCCCGAGAAGCGCCGCCGCGAGCGCGCGCCGCTCTGGCGGTTCGTTGCGCTCGTGGTGGGAACCGCAGCGAATGCGGCGATCGTCGCCTTCATGGTGAAGATCGCCTTGGACACGTGCGGGACCCGGCAGACGATCGACACCACCAACAAGACAATCGCGAACTTGAAGCAGTCGGTCGAGCCGGAATACGAGAACGTGAAGAGGGAGAAGGACAAGATGGAGGCGCGGAAGGCCGCGATCGAGGCGCTCAAGCGGGATCGCACGATCGTCTGGTCGAAGGTCCTCGACAGCGTCTGGGACGTGTTCGATCGGAACCGGTGGGTCTGGGTCACGAGCCTGTCCGCGGGCGAGGGCGTACCGAGGCTGCACTCCTCGATGTCGCTCGATCTCTACCTCGTGCTCGCCTGCAACGGGAGCGCGGACGAGCAGGACTGCCTGAAACACTGCGTCACGCATGTCCAGACGAAGTTCATGAACGACCTCTTGGAGGCGTTCAAGGTCGTCCCCGGGATGCCGCTCGACCCGAACCGGGAATTCCCCTTCGATGTGGTGGACTGGTCGGTGATCGTGAACCGCCACGACGACCCGTCGCACCGGGAGTCAGTCTACTTCGACTACGACGCGGTGATCGGCCGCAGGCGACGACCGTGAATCGCGGCACTTAGGAGGACGCCACGCCGCCGCGCGTTGTCGCCCCACTTGCAACTCTGCATTCGAAATGCATAATTGCATGGCGATGGCGAGCACCCCCCGCTACCTGCCGAGGACGATGGAGGCGACCCTGCGCAGGGTCGCCCGCGAGTTCCCCGCCGTCCTTCTGACCGGTCCGCGGCAGTCGGGGAAGACCACGCTCCTGCGGCACCTCTTCGGCCGCAGCCATCGAGTCGTTTCCCTCGAGCCGCCGGACGTCCGCGCCTCGGCCGAGGCGGACCCTCGCGGCTTCCTCGAGGCCCACCCGCCTCCCGTCGTGCTGGACGAGGTGCAGCACGCCCCGGGACTCCTGCCCTACATCAAGGAGGCCATCGACGAGCATCGCCATCGCGCAGGACAGTACATCCTGACGGGGTCGCAGAACCTGCTCCTCCTGGAGCGCATCACCGAGACCCTGGCCGGTCGCGTTGCCATGCTGCGGCTGCTGCCGATGTCGGTTCGCGAGGCGGAGGGCGTCCCCAGGGCCCCGCTGCCCTGGGAGCGGGGTCGTCGGCCGGCGCGGGAGCCCCAGACCGCGCCCGAGCTCTGGAGGACGCTGTTGCGCGGGGGATTCCCCGAGCTGGTCGCCGGTCCCGACCGCGACCTCACGCTCTGGCACGGCTCCTACGCGCAGACCTATCTCGAGCGGGACGTTCGCACCCTCCGACAGGTCGGGGACCTCTCGACCTTCCAGGCGTTCGTGCGCGCGCTGGCGGCCCGCAGCGGGCAGCTCCTGAACCTCGCGGATCTCTCCCGCGACCTCGGCGTCGTGCTGAACACGGTGAAGGCGTGGCTGTCCGTCCTGGAGGCCTCGTTCCAGGTGTATGTGCTGCGCCCGTACTTCGCGAACATCGGCAAGAGGCTCGTCAAGACGCCGAAGGTCTACTTCATCGACACCGGGACGCTCTGCTACCTCACAGGGATCCGGGACGCGGGACATGCGGCCGCCGGCCCGTTGGCCGGCCCGATCTTCGAAGCGGCCGTGCTGGGGGAGATCCTCAAGGCGCACTACCACCGGGGGCAGGACCCCGAGGTGTTCTTCTGGCGGACCTCGACCGGGGTGGAGGTGGACTTCCTCGTTCGACACGAGGGGCGACTGGTGCCCGTGGAGGTGAAGTCCACCTCGACCCCGCGGACCGCGATGGCCGAGGGGATCCTCTCCTTCCGCCGGGACTTCCCCGACCTCGCCGGCCCCGGCTTCGTCGTCCACGCGGGGCCCCTGGAACTGCCCCTCGCGAAAAACGTCCGCGCCCTCCCTTTCGCCCGCCTGTGAGCGCGTCGCTGGAGCACCTCTTGTCGCCTCCGTGGCGGCGGTCGTACAATGAGGTGGAGGAGGTACTCTCGTGTCGGTATCAGCTCGTGAAAGTGGGATCGACATCACCCCTCTCGCGGCTCTCCTCGCCCGCATCGCGGAGGCATGTCGCCCTGAGGAGGTTTGGCTCTTCGGGAGCAGGGCGCGCGGTCAGGCGCGCCCCGACAGTGATTGGGATCTCCTCGTCGTGGTGCCCGACGAGACGGACGACAGCCAGTTCGACCCCCTGGTGGCGTGGAAGATGTGCAAGGGAACGGGGGTCCCCGCGGACGTGATCTTGTGCCGAGTGTCGGAGCTGCGCGAGGATCGGCGAATCCCGAACACGCTGGGATACGAGGTGGAACGGGATGGCGTGCTGATCTATGAGCGTTGAGGCGCTGCTCACGAATAGTCTGAGGATCGCGCTGGCAGATCTTGAGGCAGCCCGAGTCCTCGCTGCCGCCAACAACCGGAATGCCATCTACCACTGCGAGCAGGCCGCCGAGAAGATCATCCGCGCGGTCTTGACCTCCGAGGGCGTGTACGCGGGCGTGGGACACCAGTTGGAGGGGATGGTGGATCGTGTCCCGGACGAGAATCCGACGAAGCAGGCCCTGCGCGGAGTCGAATACCTTGCCGCATACGCGACCACCTTCCGGTACCCCACGACCTCGGGGAGGATCCCGCGTACGCCATCTCAGCAGGAACTCGCGGACGCCGTGACGAGGGTCGAGGCCGTCCTCCTCGATGTCGCGCGCAGGTTCGAGGTGGACCTCGCAGACCCGAGCTCGCTCGCGCGCCGGATCGGCCCCATCCGGTGAGGAACGCTGAACCGACCCTCCGCAGGGGGTACGGAGCCCGATGGAGGACACCAGACTTTGAACGAGCACTCTTTCACTTGTCCAATTTGTAACGCTGACTCCAATCTAATGGGTGAACCCTTCGCGAGCGAATGGGCAGTTGCTTGTCATGTTGCAGGCTCCATAGACGTTGGAGACAGTGCGCACAAGTCCTGGGCCGACCAGAAGGTGGGTCGCATTCTCTCGGGGACTGTCCCCCAGGTGGCCGGTGAATTGCTGTTGCCGGTGCGTCAGGCCATGGAGAGTCGGCGGGCACGCCTCAAATCCAGGGAGCAGCGCGGCGGAGGGGCAAGTCTCTGATACCGTCCCCAAGCCGTGCCGCCTGCCAAACGGGGCGCCACTCGCAGCTCGTCGATCATCTGCAGGAACTCCAGCCAGACGACCTCTGCTGCGAGAATCTCACGCACCTGCCCGGCCAACCGCTGCTTCCGTTCGATCTCGCCGTTTGGCAGGCTTCGGTGCGGGGTAGCGGCCCTCGCTGCCCGCGCGCACCCTCACTTCCTTCCTCCCAGGTTCCGCCACCTCGGGTCGTCGCGCAGCGGTGCCAGGTCGGGGTCGTTCTCCAACTCCGCCTTGTCCGCTCCCAGCTCCATCGCCCTCTCGATGTGATCGAACGCCGCGTCACGCTCCTTCGCGTCCGCGTCAAGCGCAAGGATGCCCGCCAGCGCGCGGTGCGTCTCCGCGAGGATTGATCTCTGCACCGGGTCCTGCTCCGCCGCCCCCTTTGCCGTCGCCCCCTCCGCGGCGCCGATCGCCTCCTCGTTGAGCGCGCGCGCCCGCGCAAGGTCGTGGCGCAGGAGGGCAAGCCGCGCCTGGAAGGCCGTCCGTGCCCACGGCGCCGCCTTCCCCGCGGCGGCGAGGGCGCGAGCCCTCCGAAGGAGCCCCTCCGAATTCGGCTCCGCTGCCCTCTTGTTCGTGATCGCCTGCTGCAGGGCCTCGACCGCGCCGTCGAACTCGCAGAGCTCGTACAGGGCGGACCCCTTCAGCCAGAAGGCCTGCCAGACCGTGAATCCCTTCTCGACCGAGGAGTCGCAGTCCGCGAGGACGTGCCGGTAGGATGCCATCGGGTCGGCGCCGTGCGAGGTCTCGGCGCGGGCAAGGTCCAGCCAGGCGCCCGCGCGGCTCGGGTACACGCCGACGTTCGCCGGGCCGCGCTCGAGCGCCGCGCCGTAGTCCGCGATGGCGCGACGCAGGCGCTCGCTCGCGTCCTGCCCCCGCGCCGTCTCGCCCCGCGCGAGGGTCTGGGCCGCGAGCGCGCGGTCCATGTAGGGCCGGGCGTCCATCGGTTCCTTCGCGATCACCGCATCGAGGTCCCCGATGGCGAGTCCGAGGTCCATCGCCCCGTCTTCGCCTTGGTCCGCCTCCGCCACCCCGAGGAGGCACCCCGCGTGGCCCCGTCCGAGGCGGGCCGGCGTGTAGTCCGGCCAGCGGGCGACCATTGCCCCGAAGTCCGCGACCGCGCCCCGCAGCTCCTTGCGGACGTCCAGCCCGGCGGCCAGGTGCTCCGCCGCGAGGGCGCTGCAGGCGATTCCCCGCAGGTTCCGCAGCCCCGGGTCGTCGGGGTTGCGCGCGATCCCCGCGTCGTAGTCCTGGATCGCCTGCTCGTACCGGGCGACCGGCCTCGCGCCGTGCATCGCCTCCGATTGCCCCAGTGCGAACGCAATCTGCCCGTGCCGGACCCTCACCTCGATCTCCCCCGGCGCCAGGCCCGCGGCCTCGTCCATCGCCTTCAGCGAGCGGTCGAGGGTCTCCATCCGCTCCTGCGCCATCTCCGACATCTGGATCGCCATCGCGAACAGGACGCTGCCCCGGTTGCTGAGGAGGCCCCAGGGCCGCCAGCCGCGCCTCTCGGCGGCGTCCATGTCCTCGAGCGCGCGTCGGAGAAGGGAGGCGGAGTCGGCGGGCGCCGCGTCGCGCGTCATCGCGCGCGAAATCTCCTCGGCCGCGCGGAGGTCGTAGACCGTCCCGTCGCCGGGCCGGACCTGCAGGACGGCATCGATGTCCTGAAGCCCGTCGTCGAACCGCCCGGCCAGGAAGCGCTCCTTCGAGCGCATCAGGCGCAGGTCCGGCTCGAACGGGCGGAGCTCGGGCGACCCGATGGCGATCGCGAAGGCCTTCTCCGCGTCCGCGGGGTCCGCCCGCTCCATCGCGCGGACCGCGTCGAGCACCGAGGCGAACTCCTGCGACTGCGCCTCTCCCCAGATCGGCGAGGCCTGCGCGTGCCGGAGGACCTCCGCGAGCTGCTGCCGCGCCTCGATCATCCCGGGGGTCTCCGCGCCGGCCGGGTTCGCGACCGGCATGGCGCTGTCGAAGAAGACGCGTCCCGCAGGTCCGCTCTGCGCATAGCGCACGAGCCACACGAGCCCCTGCATCAGGCAGCCGTACGGGACCTCGGAGTCGGAGGCCTCCGCCTTCCGCATCCAGCCGATCCCCTCCTCCTCGCGGCCGGCGAGGCAGCGGGCCCAGCCGGCGAGGGCCAGCATGGTCGCCTGCGACGCGGCGTCCCGCGGTGTGTCGCGCATGAACTGCTCGAGCTGCTTCCAGGGCCCCTCGGCCGCCCTCCGCTTCTCCTCGGCCGACGTGCCTGTGTCGGAGGAGGAGCGCTCCAGCTCCGCGATCGCGGAGGAGAGGCCGTTCCAGCGCGAGAGCACGCGGGTGACAGCGCGCGTCTTCTCGAGGACCGCCAGGGTTTTCTTTCGCGCCTCCTCGGCCTTCCGCGCCGCTTCGTCCGACTGCCTGCGCTCCTGATCGGCGCGGGAGACGTCCTCGCGGGAGTGCCTGTTCGTCGCGATCGCCCAGACGCCGACGCTGACGGCGAGAAGGACGAGGGCGGCGAAGGGGAGGACGACCTCCTTGCGGCGCAGGACGCGGCGGAGGAGGCGGACGAGCGGGGAGACGGGGCGGGCCTGCGTCGGCTCGTCGTCGAGGAACCGCTGGAGGTCGCGCGCCAGGTCGCCGAGGCTCGCGTAGCGGCGCGCGGGGTCTTTCTCCAGGGCCTTCATCGTGATCGCCTCGAGGTCGGGGTGGATCTTCGGGTCCCAGCGGCGCGGGGGGACGGGGTCGAGGTCGGTGATGGCGTTCAGGAGGTCCTGGAGCGCCTGTCCCTGGAAGGCGGGGTGGCCGGTGATCAGCTCGTAGAGGAGGACGCCGAGGGAGAATTGGTCGCTGGCGGGCCCGACGTCCTGCGACCCGCGCGTCTGCTCGGGGCTCATGTAGCGGGGGGTGCCGAGGAGGTCCCCCTCGACGGTCAGCGTCGGGGCGGTGCGGCTCCCCGCCGCGTCCACCTGCTTGGCGAGGCCGAAGTCCATGACGTGCGGCTTCGCGTCCCTGTCGATGAGGATGTTCCCGGGCTTGACGTCGCGATGGACGATGCCCTGGGCGTGCGCCGAGGCGAGCGCGTCGGCGATCGACCGGACCCACAGGAGCGCCTGGCGTCGCGGCACGGGGTCTTTCATCACTGCGTCGAGCGGGCGCGCGTCGAGGCACTCGGTGGTGTAGTAGTGCTGCCCCTCGAACTCCCCGACGTCGTACACGGGGACGATGTTCGGATGGGAGAGGCGCGCGGCGGCGCGGGCCTCGCGGATGAAGCGCTCGACCTGCACGGCGTCGTGGGCGCCGGAGGAGAGGATCGTCTTGAGGGCGACTGTGCGGCGGAGCTGGGTGTCGTGAGCCTTCCAGACGACGCCCAT
>ORJL010976823.1_pt1 | contig 19270 bp, 11 predicted proteins | sample 1779941 | NCBI WGS metagenome assembly ORJL01 (sample SAMEA104232317, study PRJEB22302) | groundwater metagenome | biome: forest; feature: aquifer; material: groundwater | place: USA | collected 2011-08-07 | depth 5.8 m | reverse complement strand
TAATATACTCACTACGCTAGCGAAAGCGCAAGTTCTTTTTGAAAAAAAGAAAATGCTGATCACCCTGTGAAATCAGCGAAATCTAACGGTTGAGCACTTTTGACGGATCGTAGTGAGCATTTTTGACCTGGAAGTCAGGTACAGCAACCGCATCGGTCAGGCCCGGCGGAACCTCGGTGACCTGATACTGATTCTCTCCCCACGCCACCACCATTCTGTCGCGCTGGATTCCCAAAGCATGTTGACCTCCGGCAGCCACCGCCCTGAGTGGCGGCAGTGTCGGCGGTGGCTGGGCCACCATGGTATCCATGGCAAAGCCCCATCCGACGACCGAGCCGTCCGCCTTCAGCGCCAGCGAGTAGCTACCGGCGACAATAGCCACCACGTCCTGAAGGTCGGCGGGCAGATCGTCTTGCCGGTTGCCCCAGGCCACCACGGTTCCGTCCGTTCTCAAGGCGAGGCTGTGGTAGTCACCGGCCGCAACCTGCACCACGTTGCTCAGGCCTGGCGGGACTTCCGTCTGTCCGTGGGAATCGAATCCCCAACAGATAACCGTCCCATCCGAGCGCAGGGCCAGCACGTGGTCAAAGCCGGCCGACAAGGCAACCGCGTTCGTCAAGCCCGGCGGGATCTCATATTGCCCTCCCAGACCGTTACCCCAGCGAACGACCTGACTGGCGTCTCCGCAAAAGGGGAGTGCGGCCAAAAGGAAGAGGATCGGCCCGCAATAGCCCTGGTGCATGAAACGTCTCCCGGTGCGGGTCCGTTCCCGCGTGTAAAGCCGTGACGGCCATGGTTCGCAACGATCAGGGACGCCTGCGCCATACACGCTCGGATCAACCTGGAACATGGATGTGGCTACACTCAGCGTTCTCATTTTGTCCTCGCTCTCTTGTGATGAGGGGATTTCCTGTTCTCTATTTGGAGTGGCTTCAGTGGCTTGCACGGCATCCGTCAGTCGCAGTCAGTACACCCCCGCCCCTCTCCTGCTCGCGCACCGCGGCCCCGCAAATCCGTCCCTACAACGGCCGCAGCCGACCATCGGCGCCAACGACCTGCAAGTGTGCTCCTTGGGTGATGTGATGGAAGACATAGATCAACGCAATGTCGGCGGCCTCCAACTCCCGCAATTGTGCGGTGGGTACATTCGGGTCCACGCGGGGCTCAAACAGGTACTCCGCCGACCAATGCCCGGGCGCGGCGCTCTGCGCATAGTAGTTGCGCAGCACCAAAGGCTCAGCAGTGAGACCCGTGACACAGGTCTCGGCCAAAGGGGGCAACGGAATCGGTCCGAGGGCGGGATTCGGATCGATGCCGGAACGGCGCTGCAATTCATCCAGCACATCCAGGTAAGACACCTTGAAGCTCACACCATTAGTGGTTTCGAACGTCTCGGTCGAGGTCGGCGGGGCATTCGATAACGTCAGCTGGTAGATGAGCCCGATCTCCTCCCGATTCGTCAGGACTTCAATGCCGTGACGGTCGAGGGTGAGCACGGGAGTCGCATACTCCACGCTCAACCATTTCTGGATTTCGCGCTGAGTGAGGAGGGGCCGTTCCGCGGCGTTGACAACCGGAATCGCCGAATGCAGACAATAACGGCGCTGGTTGGGACCAGTGCCAAGGGTCCAGCAGTCTTCGACCACCGTACCTTGGCCGGGCACATTGGTCACCGCGTGTGTAGCCATCGGCCAGGAACTGGGCGCGCCGTTAAGGGTGAGCAAGTTGGTCCCCTCGCGATACTCGAGGTGGCCGTCGGTATAGAGGCAGTCCGCCACGTTGGTCGCTGACAGCCGCATGGTCTTGGTCTGGAGGGTCAGACGACACTTGGCCCGATGGTTGGCGAATACGCTGGAATATTCACCTTGGTAAACGCCGTAGGTGGTCGGTTCATCCAGCAAATAGGGAGTGTCCAGGCTGACCCCGATTTGGGGCACTTCGCGCACTTGCTTAACGCGCAGCAACCCCGGCAGAGCCTTCTTGTACTCGAAGTCCAGCACAGGGTAATCCGCCGGCGGCCTTCCGGGCAGCCAACCGCAGTAATTCGAATAGACCAGGAAAAGCATCCGGGCGAGGCTCTGATAGTCTGTCGGCCAGTTCAACACCCGGCTGCCCAGCGGGACCAGGCTGGAAGATTGCTGCTGGTGAGGCTTGTCAGTATCTGGTACGACCACGATCTCAGGGCGTGCGTCTCCTTCCGGATTTGTTACCGACACGGCGCCAGCCTGTGTCACCATTTGCGCGTTCAAGGTGTGTGATAGCTGGTCCCAGGACACCGTGGCGACCCCATTGGCCAGTTCCTCCGCATCCGGGGTGGAATGATGAACCAGCAACGCCATGCCGACCTGGCTTTCGTCAATCCCATGCCGCAACCGCTCCAGGAAGGCGTTGTTGTTGTAGAAACTGGCATAGACCTTCCGGATCGCCCGAAAGACACCGCGCTCGTTGGCTTCCGTAGAGTCGCAGCGGCACGGGCCAGTCGAATCACCGTCCAGATCGTCGGCCAGACAGCCGCTATAACTGTCATACAGACCGGCCGCCGAGAAGTTCTGAGCGTCTTCGGCATTGCTCGAACTGCGGAAACGGATGTTCCTGAGCGGATCAAACCGGACCAGAGCATTGGTAATGGCCTGCTGTTGATCGGAAGTAAACTGGGCAGTCTTGGTGATCAGGTCGCGAATAACAGCCAGGTCCGCTTGCAGCGCTGCCACGCTGGGAGGGTAAGTCAAACCACCGAGTCGGTTGCGGATTTCGACACGCAAGGTTTTCCCACTCGGCAGAACTTGGTCCATGAACTCATCCCATAGATCGAACGTGAAGGCGATGGCCGGCGGCGAATTGGTGGGCAGCAGACGCCGCACAATACCGAAATTGGCCGCTTTGCCTCCGACATACCGGATGTCGTCCGGGACCAGGCCCTCGACGGCCACGGCGAATGCGCAGTAATGCGCTTTGGACTTGATGCTCACCGGCGGAGTCTGCTTAAGCGCGAGCAATTCGGCTCGTATTGCCGGGTCCAACGACCCCTCCACGTCGAAAATATCCACGACGCTTAAGCCCCACCGAACGCTGGTTTGGTACGCCACCTCGTGTCCTGCCAGTTGGCGAACGCGTTCCTGCTGGGCCGGACTGGCCGCATAGGCAAAAGGCGTCCGGTAGGCGTTGGCTTGAATGGCTACGTGTGAGTTAGGCGTTGCCGGGGCGAGTGTGACGATACCAGACACAAAAGGGATTTCTGCCGGCACGCCGTCGGTGAGCAGAATGTCCGCGGATGCCAGTCGCCCTGCGGAGTACGCAACATTGATTTCCGTCGCGGGAGTGGACTTAATCCGGCCCAAGGCCCACCCGACCGAGTATACTTGGTCCCCGTTCACCCAGCGCAGGGGTGTACTGATCTCGATGCCCTGTTGGGCGAAATAGGTCTCGTCCCGGGTCGCCGCCTCAGTTTGCTCAAAGGCCGGAAAGTAGTAGGCGATCGTGCCTCCTGGGCCGATGACTGTCGAACGCAACAGTTCCAGAAGCTGACACACGAATTCCCGGGGATACGGATCGCGTCCGGTCAATTGTATGCCGTATTCCGCGATGTTATTCGAGACCACCGCTGCGGGTGGAAACAGCAGACTGCCCAAGACGACCTGTTGGTTGGTCCGATAGAGGGAGACCTCGTCGAAGGCGGTGCGGCTCAGCCCCTGGAACGGCTCCAGCCGGGCCACGGCAAAATCATAATGCAGCAAGTATTTGGTGCTGTCCTGGTAAAAGACGCGGTACGGATCGTTCAGCAGAATCGCAAACTTGACCCAGCGTAGATCCGTCGCCTCCTGCCACCCCGGTTTCCGGACAAACAGGTCGTCGGGAAACCGAACCTGATTCTTCCAGTCGTTCGTCTCGCCAGGCACCGTCGTCAAGCAGCGATAGAACCGCCGACGAAAGTTGGGGGCGGAAGCGTCGAGGAATTCAAAAGAGTTCGAGACCACGCCCGCCCGCTTGTCAAACAGGACCGCGATCGGCCCCCAGTCCAAGAGGTTGGTGGACGTCTGCAAGGTCAGTACCCGGTCGGGTTCTCCCTGCCCGCGGACGTTCCACCAACCGTTGGCTTGGCGCACCGGCAGATCCAACCTGGGCTGGGCCAAGCTGCTGACGGCAAAAAGCCCGAAGCCCACGGCCAGGCCGAAATAGCGGCGCTTCATCAATTGGGCTGGCATATGAATACTCCTGGGCGCAGAGCGCAACGCCCCGCGGTTGTTACGGTTTCTTTGTCGCTGTGAATGAGCCCGATTGCGAAGGGCCTTCGCCGTCCCAGAACCACTGACCCGAGTAAGTGTCCGTCACCATGTCACCGACCAACCGGAAGGAGTTGTCCACCATGCCCGGTGGCGTGAGATCGACCGTCACGGCAGTACCCGACAATCTGATCTCGGTGAAGGCGCCTTGGCCCTCGTAGTGAGCCGTCCGACGCGGTGATTGAATCGAGTGGAATTCCTAGGTGCCTGAGAACGGTGGCGTCGCAGTCGTGAACATCAGTAAACCGGTAGCAATCAGTTGGCCCGAGGAATCGTAGCCTTGGTAATCCCAACTTCCGAATGGTTGGGCAGGGGGATTGATCAGCCATGCCCGGTAGAAACGGCAGGTATTAGGGGCCGGTTCGGGATCGTTCCACTCGCCGATCCCCTCGGGAGTCGCCACTACGCCCGCGTTGGCCCAGTCCACCAGGTTGGTGCTCGCCTGCAATTGATAGATCGCGTTCCTGTTGCCTTCGAGCTGCACGACCGTCTGGTGGCTGAGCGGCCGCAGCCGTAGCAGCAACCGCAAGCTCGGCGGTGGGAACGGCGCGAGGTCTACGTAGGCATCGCCCACAATGGCGACCGGGGTACCATCCGCTACCGCCTCGCCCACCACGGGAAAGTGACCTGACGCACCATCCGGTGGCGCATCTACGTAGCTCAGACTGCGGGCTTCACCACCGTTGAAGGGACCGAATGTGATAATGCCCATCGCCGGATCGAAGGAACCGCCTGCGTTGATGGCACCAGGGTTCCCAAAAGGCGGGCGTTCCTTCACCGAATAGCTGGTCAGACCGGGCGGTGGATTCGCATAGAGAGTCACCTGGCAGCCCAGAATATGACGCTCCACGAATGGCGTTGGCTGGCCTCGACCCACCAACGCGCCGTGCGCCAACGCCCAACCCAGCGTCAATAGCAATCCCAGTTTGGCGAATTGAGGCCCGTGTCGAGCCATATCGTTTTGTGTCATTGTTGTCTTCATACCGATGTTCGTTGTGGGTCCGTTAATGTTGATGGCTCGCCACACGAGGCCCGCGTGTCAACGGCGATGGCGAATTACCAAGTCAACCATGGTGGGCCACCGAGGTTTTTCTCCCCTAGCGCACGACCGCCCGATAGAACTGTTGCGCCCTCGGACTCACTTCAGCGTCCAGCAGGTCCAACGGCACTTTGCCCAACACGAGATTGGTGACCGACTCCCAATGCGCCAGGTCCGTGCCGCGTTCAACCCCGACCGGCAATCCCGGTAGTCCTTGAACCGAAAAGCTAAACTGGCCGGATTCCGGCCGCGTCGGACTTTCCAAGGAAAGAATCCAATGGGTCAGGGCGGTGTAGGTATTCAGGATCACAAGTCCATCGGGGCCGCCCGCCAGGAACAGCTTGTCTCCGCTGATCACCAGTTCACCGGGGTGCCACGCCGTGTTGCCGCCAATCCTCCGCGCATAGGCCGGCCGGGAGACGTCCAAGACGTGGAGCCCCGTCAGGTCGGTTAGATACACATACTCGTCCTGGACCGCCAAGCCGTAGATGTCCCCGTAGATGGTGTACCGGCCAACGCCTTGGGGATTGCTCGGGTCGCCCACATCAACGACGTGCAGTTGCTCGCCATAGTCCGCGACGTAAGCATAACGGCCAGACACGGCCACCCGATCAGCGCCGCTGCTGATGGGATAACTCCCGACGATTTGGAGACGCGCTGGATCGCTCACATCGAATACTCGCAGGCCATCTTCATCGGCCACATAGGCATAATCGCCCGAGACCGTGACGCCATAAGCCGTCCCCGGCGTGTCGCACTCTCCCAGCCAGTAGGGCGGTCGGGCGGTGGGTTGCTCGACGCTCAGAACTTTCACACCATCCGCGCCACACGCCAGGTAGGCCCTTTGGTCGGCCACAGCCACGGCATAGGTTGACAAACGGTGAGAAATGTCCGCGCCCCCAATCACGCGAGCTGTCGCTGGATCGGAAATGTCGAGAACCTTGAGGCCGCCTTCGCCGGCGGCAAGATACGCATACTGACCGGCCACGGTCACATCGCGCGGATAGGTGTCCATGGTACAAGCGCCCACCAACTGAGGGTTAAATGGGTTGCTGACGTCCAGAATCTGCAGTCCAGCGCCGTAGTTGGCCATATACGCGTGGTTGCCAACCACCGCGACACTCAACGGAGCCGTGGCCGATGCCCAGAATCCGCCTCGACCGGGATGGGCCGGGTCACTGATGTCCAAAACCCACAAGCCCCCGTTTCGGGACAGGTAAGCGTAAGAGCCGGACACCGTAACCGCATGAAATTCGCTCGGCCCGGACCGCGTTACCATCTGCGGATTCATCGGATCACCAATGTCAATCACAACGAGGCCCTGGTCATCGTCTGCATCCGCCACCAGGGCGTAGTGGCCGGACAGTGCCACTCCTCTGGCTTCGTCGAAGCCATCCACGCCACCTACACGCCAAGGCTTCGCCGGGTCGCTGATATCGAGGACGTGCAGCCCCGTGTCTTCGTCGGTGACATAGGCGTACTGGCCGGACACGGCGACGCCCGAGGCGTAGCCGCCGGTATCGAAATGCCCTGTATGTCGCGGCTGGGTTGGGCTCGTCACGTCGATCACAACGAAGCCAGCAGTCTCAGCGGCGAGGTAGGCATAGCCGCCCGACACCACAACATCAGCGACGTTGTCTCCGGTATAAGCCCATCCGACCCAGACCGTATTGGACGGGCTGCGCACATCGATGATGGCCATGCCGATGTCCGTCCCGACGTAGGCGTCGTCATTCTGAACGGCAATTGAATTGGCACGGAGCACCGATCCTGATGGCCAACTGCCACGCAAGGCGAGGTCGAGGTCGGCCGCGTTGACGTGCCATGCCAACTGGACCGGTAGGAGCAGGATTAGGCCAGCGAGCTGACCCCGTCCGCGATGGCCCGGCGAAGCCTGGCGGCATCGGGTTGCTTGACTGGTCGTTCGTTTCTGATTCCAGAGGAGCCTCATAATGCTTTGATCTTCCGTTGCTTGTTGTACGGAGCCTCTTAGTGCGGGCCTTAGGGCAGGACCCGAGCCCGGTAGAAGCGGCGGGCGACGCCTGGCGCCGCAGGATCGCCAAAGTCGATGACACCATAAGCGTCGGTCAACTCGATGAGCAGCTCCCAGTTCAGCAGGTCGCTGGAACATTCAATCCGGACTGCGGCGTCCCCCCCTCCGACCAGGCGGAGGAGAACACCGCCCTCGGGAATTGGGCGAAGGGCAACCAGAGCCAGTGCCGGAGCAATCGTTTCCGTTCCGCTGACCGCGACGTTCAATCCGTCAAAGGAGGCCGTGCCACTGAACCCGACTCCAAAACCCGCGTCCGTTGGAGGTAAGACAACATAGGACAGGACCCGAGGAAGGTGGTCGTAGAATGGACGCCATTTCACTTTGCCATTCACCTCGTCCACGTACCCGACCCCGCCGAGGCTCTCGCGCAGGACCGTCCAGCCACGGGGCAACTGTTCCTCCACGGTGTACACTTGCACGTTGTCAGCCGGTGTCACGGTGAGGCTCACCTGCAAAGGACGCCCCGGAACGTACTCGAGCGGCAATTGGCGCTCAGCCCGACCGGCTGGCAACGGCGAGGGATAGACCAGGCAGGCAGGAAAGTCCGCTCCGAAGGGCAGCCAGCGTAAGGCCGGATGATTCGTGATGGTAAAGGGGTCAAAACCGTATGCGTCGTTGACCCACCAAAGAACAGCAGCTCGTGTGGCGTATTCGATGGGAATCGGGTTTGGTCCCTGCGGCCAGGTGTGGCCAGTTAACCACGCCGTGAAGTATCGCTGGAGTTCAAGGCCGCTGACAGTTCCGTCTGCTGGACCCAGGTCCGCTGGGAAGACTTCATCCAAGTTGAATACGCTTTCGCCGGTGATTGGCAGAGTGATGCCATCGGCCGTCGCCGCCCCGTGAATGACTTGTGGCCAATGACACTCACCATCGGGCGTCAGGAGCAGCATGTAATTCATCGTTCGCGGGCTGCTATCGTAGAACGGGCCAAAGGTGACCTTGCCAGTGAGAGGGTCCCAGACGCCACCCTCGCTGACGTTCCCGACCGTTTCGTGGGCCAGATGTTCCTCCACTGAATAGACGGTCACGTTGGTTCGGGGCGTCGCGATCAGTTGGACGGTTGTTCCCTGAATCTTGCGCTCAACGAACGGCTCAGCCGAAGGCACTGACGGATTGTCTAGCCGGACCAAGCCTTGAACCGGCGCTCCGTCGTAGCCGCTGTAATTCCCGCCGAGCAGCAATTGCTGGTTATCTGGCTGGATCAGTATGGCGTTCACGTACGGCCCGGAAGATCCCTCACCCAGACCGGTCCCCGGGCTGAACGTGTAATCCATGCTGCCGTCGTGGTTGAGTCGCACTACCCCGTATCGCTGGTCACCATACGCGTCGGCGAAGTAACCGGCTGCCAGGATCCGTCCGTCGGGTTGAAGGGCCACCGCATGGGGGGTGCTCTCCAGAGCCGCTTCAAAGCTGGTGTCCCAACTGCCGTCAAGGTTCATCCGGGCCAAGCTCGCATAATGACACCCTGATCCCTCGTAGGTGAAGTCACCCCAGATCAATCCCCGGCCATCCGGCATGGGCAACAACCTGTACCATTCGGCTCCCCGTGTGGCCGACACGAAGCTGCGATCCACTGTCCCATCCGAGTTAAGGCGCACAACGCTACCCAAGTCCAGACCGTTCACTTGCCCGAATTCCCCTGCGATCATGATCTGGTCATTTGGCAAGACCACCAGGTCGCTAATTCCCATCCCCCCTTCTGCTCGCGCCTGGAAGATCGGGTCCGGGCGACCGTCGCTATGGAACCGATGCACCTCGCAGATCGGAGCTCCTTCCAAATAATACCTGCCGACCACGAGAATCTTGCCGTCCGACTGCAGGGCGAGGGCTCCAATCCCCTCAAACTGGCTGACTGTCAGGGAGAAATTCGTATCGAGACTCCCGTCAGGTCGCAGCCGGGCAATTCCGTTACGTGCGATGCCATCGACCGCAGAGAACCAGCCAGCGATCAGAATCCCCCCATCAGCTTGCACCACGGCAGTCCCCGCCGCCGGTCGCGAGTTCGATGCCAAGCTCACGTTGAAGTTCGTGTCCACACTCCCGTCGGGTAGTAGCCGCGCAAGGTCCGCGCAACTAACACCCCCCACATTCGTAAAAGCACCCCCAACCAGAATCTTGCCGTCTGCCTGCGGCACCAGGAATGAAACGAAGCCCTCCCCAATCAGTCGGTTGGTGAAGGCTAGATCGACCGCACCGGCTCCAGTCGCCGTGGTCGGCAGTCCCAGGCTGGCCTCCTGGCTCAAGGTCGAGCCGGTTGGACCCGTGACCCGCACCGTGTACCAGCCTACCCTCGCGGGCGTGATATTGCTTAGTGTCAGTAATGCGTTCGTGGCGTTAGGTATCTCGTCTGCATTGAAAAGCCATTGATACCTGATCGGTGGTTGGCCATCTGCCGTCACACTGAAAACTGCAGTGTCCCCGCTAAACCCCGTCAGGTCCACAGGTTGAGTCGTGATCTGTGGGGACGACTCTTGTGCGTACACCCCTGACAAAACAACTGTCAGCAGCATCGAAACAGGCAGGAAACGCCGCCATGCGCTGGCTTGGGATTCAATCATCGCTTCAGTTGTCATAATTGTTTCCGTTCTCATAACCAATCACTCAGCCATCATGAGCACACTGGCTTTCTGGGCAGAATTCTTCCCGGGCACCTCATCGCATTCTTGATATCCTCATAGCTCCAAGCCGCAGACACCGCACCGCGCCTCCAACTGTCACATAGATGGTCTATGGGTACGGGCACGATTAATTCTCGATATGGTTAACACAATCAAGTTGTCGTAAGAAGACATGGGCATCGCCGCAATCCCCGAATCAGCGGAACAAGGTCCTCCTTATTCCCTGCGCAAGGTTGCGCACCAATGAAAAAGGGGAGTTACCGGTCTCTGGGATCTGCGAGTCTCCATCGAAAGGGTGGTTTGGCAGCGGATTGCGCGTCACCGACAAAAAAGTGGATTCTGGTCGGCGACGTGCAATTCCAGCACACGGTGCGTCAATCCCGCACATCGCAATCTGCGTGGCCGCACGCTGGCGCAGGCTTCGCCCACGTCAATTCGCAGGCGTTTCTGCGACCGACCCAAACGTTCCCGTCTTCGCAGTCTGAACCACGCCGTAAGGCTAAGGCGCCTCGCCACATCTTCCACCACGCAACTATCGGGCAAGGCTTCCGCACTAGGTCACCGCGCAATGGCCTGGTGATCACAAACACGACCGGCAGTTCCCGAACGTGCCTGCCTACTTCTGTCACGAATGCTCAACTTGGAGCGATCAGCGCCGAAATTCGTTTCGTTTCGCAAGGCGCCAGCAAAGCGGCGCTGTCCACGTGCGTCCGTTGGGTGCCCGCAGGTTGATCGCGATGCTGGTGCGTCGCTAATGTGGCCACCTGCTGCGCCCGAGGTGACTGAAACCTGACCACACTCAACTGCTCCACTTTTTCGCACTCGCAGGCGCTCCACGTCCCACGAGGAACCAGACTTCCCCAGCACGGCCCAGTCTTCAATGAGTCCATCCGCTTCATATAGACGCTCTATGGCGCAATTTATCACGTTCCCATAGACTGTCAACAGGTCGTTTCTGCAGACTTTCCGACCTGAACACATCGTTCAGGCGCTTGAGCTCGTCCGTGCGCCTGCCTCGTGCGTTCTTTCAATTACGAGTGGCGGTATACCGGACAAAGACGAGGAATTGTGTTATGAATCTGTAACTTCTGCGCCGTCGGCGAAAGCGACGCGGCCCAAGCCGCCGTCTTCCTCGGCAACCATGCCGGTGTCGCCGCCAGGCTCACTCCGATCGAGGCGTACGGAGCCAACGAAGCGTCGGATCTAGAACTGCAGTGCCCTCCCCGCCGAACGTCGACTGGCGGAAGTACTCGCATGTTGTTTCAAGCTCAGGCATTTTCAGGCGGCCCGGTTTCCTCTTTACCTTGCGGCGGGGCCTGCGAGCTCTGCGATTTTGCGAGTTCGCCACGCAGAATGCCGTAATTCCATTTCCTTCCAGTTCTGGTTTTCAACCCGCGCTCATTCAATAGTTCGACGATCAGCCGCAGCTTCGTGCCCTTCTCGACTTCTTCCTGGGCGACGCGCATCGCGGTCCGGAATTGTTCCAGGTTAGCCTTTTTTACGGGCAGCGGGAAGTCGATCAAGGAGGGCGGGGGGCGAACGTAGGGCTTCGGATGCAACGCTTCTTCAGCCCGGGTGAGGATGCCGGCCTGCATTTCGGCATAGACGGGGCACTCGGCGCCGCAACGCGCATGGAAAGGATTCTTCTCGCACTGACAGAAAAACGGGACCTCGGATTTGTAGATGTATTTGAGGTTGCCCTTCGTGCTGTGCCGTATGGCCGCCTCGGTCCGTTTGGAGATCGATTTTAGCAGCTTGGTGCAGTAGTCAATCAGCCAACCCCTCGATTCCTCCTCACTTAGCCCGGCGTGCCTGGACCACGCCGCCAGGTACTGGGTGATGTCCTGCCGCTGCGGCTTGAGCTCGCCAACGCCGAAGCGGGTCAAGTCGAGGCCATGCTCGACCAAATCCCGGATGCAAAGATACATGGTTCCCTTGCCCAGGTCGCCGAGTCGAGCTTCCAGCATGGTCAGAAAGGGCTTTCCCGGAGTTATCGCGGTCGTCTCTGAGTTTGTCATTTTTGGTTGGTGACGCTCTGCGGCACCTTCCAGCAATTGCCATCCAGCGCCGGGCGCACCAGCGCGAGCAGAAGTAGATGGATGGTTCCGGGCCGTCAAGAAGAAACCATGCGACAGAAGAAACCCCGCGCGCATTTACCGCCGGGCGCACGGGAGGAACGACGCCCCGGTGAGGTAGGGCGCGTCTGTCCCAGCGCGCCGTTTGGCCTTCGACCGCGTGTGCGGCCCGCTGAGGACGGCGGGCGCGAAGGCTCTGAGAGCGGCGCCCACGTTCTCGAGTCATTTCGTGAGAGTCGAGGGAAAGTTAGCGGGAGAGCGGCACTCAGTTCCGTTTCTCCGCCGCGAAATCCTGCCGCGCCTTGTCGGGTTGTCCCAGGAATTCGTAGCATTGCCCTCGGTGCTGGTGAGCGCCTTCAATCTGAGGATCGAGTTGTAGCGCGGAGGTGTAGTCTGCTATGGCCTTAGAGTAATCTCTCTTATACCAGTGATAGGCGCGACCGCGATAGTGATACTCAAGCGCAAGCTGCTTGTTCTTGCCATCGCCAATTCGAGAAAAGTCAGTATCCCCCTCGATCAAAGTGGTATAATTGACGATCGCATTGTCATATTGACGCAGTTGCTCATAGTAGAGCGCCTGATTGTGACGGGCTGAACAATCATTTGACTTCAGTTCCAGATAACGACTGTAATCAGCCACCGCCTTTTCGTAGCCACCATGTTTCATCGGCAGGTTAATGGCGTAGAGAGCGGCCCGATCAGAGAAGGCCTCGGCGAAAGTCGGATCTAGCTCGATGGCTTTAGTAAGATCGGCCAGTTGGGCTTCATATTCATGGTTCTGCGAGTGTCTTGAGGCGCGCTCGTAATACTCACGCGCCGTGGACAGTGGCGCTTGCCCTGACGGAGTCTGCCCGTTGCCCGCATCCGCAATTTGGCGGCGTAGCGCGCCGACTTCCCCTCGCAATCTGAGCAGTTCCGCGCTATTTCGATTCAGGCGTGCGGTTTCTTCTCGAAGCGCGGCAAGCCCACCGGTGGCCTGGTCACGCTCGCGCTGGAGCCGCTGGATGTGTTCGCGCAGCGGCGCTTGCTGTTGTTGGAGGGTTTGAAGTCGGTCGCGCAGTTGCATCATTCTGCCGCCTTCGTAGATTCCTGTCCCAACGGCGATGGCGAGCGCCGCGCCAATAATGGTCTTTTGGAGTGTGGTCATGGTAACGGTCCTGGTGGCGGCGGCAGTTGCGGTGGCGGCGGCAGATGTTCCCGCAAGCGCGGCGAGCGTTGAAATGGTGACAGCCATTCCAACGGGCGCGGCTTGCACGGCGTTGGCGGAGATGGCGACGACGAGTCCGCTGGCGCCGACGGTCACGCCGCGTTTGGCGAAGAACTCGCGCAGGCGCTCGACGGCCCGGCTCACGCGCTTCTGCGCGGCGTCTTCGCTGACGCCGAGCGCGCCGCCCACGGCGCGCAGGTCTTGTTTCTCGAAATACCGCAGCACCACGGCGTCGCGGTCGGTCGCGTCCAGGTGAGCCATCGCTTCATCCAACAGGGGGACGAGTTCGCACCACAGCGCGTCGGGCGGGGATTCTTCCAGGGTGGATTGCACGTAAGCCTCTTGTTTTCGGTGGACGTGGCGCACCTCCGCGCGGCGGAAGTTCGCCCCCGTCAGCCGCGCGGTGTGATAGAGCCAACCACTCAACACCGTCTTGGGACCGAGCATGGCGGCCTTGCGCGCGAGGATGATGAACACCGCTTGCGTGATCTCCTGCGCGTCGTGGGCGTTCTCGGTATGCCGCAGGGCGACAGAATAGACCAAGTTGATATGCCGCCGCACGAGTTCGCTAAACGCCTCCTCAGAGGCGCTCTGGACGAACAGCCGCAGCAACTCGCGGTTAGGAATATCCTGCATTCACCCTTTATATGTGCGCCGCCGCCGAAATCCGACACCCTATTTTTCAATAAGTGGGCGTCATGACCAGGATGCCCTCCTGTATGCGCTGCAGATCCCGGTCTCCCGGGGACACTGCGACCTGCTGGATCCAGGGAGGCGATTTCGATATTTCGAGTGTCGCGGCCTCTTTCCATTTCCAGAGATCAGAATGCCCATCGGCGAAACTCAGCACGGCTCCGCCCCGGTGACGGGTCGCCGGAAAATCCACCCAACTCCAGGTTCCGGGTTGGGAGACGCAGAATCGAGAGTTCTCAATGCTGTTTTGATGCTCGTCGATAAACACAAAGGCCCTCGATGGGGACGGGATCTGGGAGAACGTCTGCCAGGCTTGGTTCGCATCGGCGACATCGTTCATATACATGTTCATCGACACGCTGCGCACCCGTGGGATCTGACCTTGATCCCTTACGGTGGAGCGGTCACTCGGGCATTTATAGATGCGCGGCGATTTATTGTACTTGAACAACAAGCCGGCCTCGATGCCGGAAGTCGTTGTGTCCGTCCACGCGCACCCCGTCACCCAGGTGCCAATCGGCGAGGAGTAGCCTGCACGGGAGCCTCCGGTAAGGGTCGCGTTGGAAGGAAGCCGGCCATTCTCATCGTCGATGTACATGATCCAGCAGAACTGCAGTTGCCGATAATTGTTCAAGCAGGCGATCCGATGCCCTGTTGCTTTCGCCTGGCTCAACGCCGGTAACAGCAGGCCCGCCAGGATCGCGATGATGGCGATCACTACCAGGAGTTCTATCAGGGTGAAGCCCGGCCTGCTGTGGCGAGGCAGGGGTGGCTTCCTTGGCGGGCGAAGCGCCCTTGGCACAAGGCAGTTCAGACCAAGTTGATCACCATTCATACGATCCGCGCGAGTTCCAGAGATCAAAGAGCGACTCGATGCCGCTGCGATCAGCCGACGCTGACCGTCTCCCCGAGGCCCCAGGCATGTACCGTTGCCGATGTGACAGAAACCTGGTCACCCAAGACGGTTCGAGTCAAGTGCAATGTGGATCGCCCAGGGGAGCAGGGGCGCGGAGGTGGAGAGGGCATGCCGGAAGCTATCGTGGCCGCGCCCGTGAGCGTGATACGAAGCGCTTAGTATTCCAGCGGCTTGATCTTCAAACGCTCCTTTAGCAGCTCCGCCATTTCCTTGCTGTGGTTCTTCGCCGCAGCCAAGTGGATTTCCTGGAAATCGTCGCCGGCGCTCCTGAAATGAACAGCCGGATCGGAGTCCAAGAACATATCGGTGATAACGCCGCGGCCTCTCGTTGCCGCCCAGTGGAGTGCGGTGTAACCGCCCTCATGCGCCGATTTTACCAAGATCTCCGCACTGCGGGAGAGCAACACCTGCGCGATGCCGTGAAAACCCTCATCGGCTGCCCAGCGCAACGGGGTGCGGCCAAAATGGTCGGTCGCGTTCACCTCCGCCCCTTGATCCAGGAGAAATGCCACCATGGCCATCTGGTTGGTTCTTCCTGGCGAGGCATCCCCGACGGCGCCGACAACCGCCTCGTGGAGGGGGTAGCGCCGTATTCGTCTTCGGCGGACACGCTCGCCCCGTTGGCAACCAGGAACCGAGCGATAGGCAGTCGCCTATAGTAAGCCGCTTCGTGCAGGAGCGTGTGGTCAGAGGTCGCCAGGTGGTTGGTGACCAACGCTGGGTCTGTCTGGATCAAGGCTTTGACGGCCTCCAACTGTCCCTCTCTGACGGCTTCCTGGATCGGAGGTAGCTGAGCCAGTGAGACCTTGGCGATCAGATCGAGTGCGACTCGTTCTGCGTCGTACTACGGTTTAACGGTCGACCACAGCCACTGCGCTCGTCTACTAAAAGTGGCGGAATCCACCTTGACCCCATTCCAGGTGCAGTGCTCACTCTTTTGGCCGGTAGATCAGGTGCTTACGCCGACCAACCGGCCGTGCGGGTCGAAATACACGCTGCGATACTCCCTTGTGGCAAAATCATCGTGGAAGAAAGCGCAGAGAGCACCCTTCGGATAGAACTGGTAGCCGAACACGGTCTTCCCGTTGAACCTCACACTCTTCTCCCGAACAAGCCCAGTCCAGCGGGATGGGCGTCGAGGAGGAGGAAAACGATCACGCCGGCTGGCGCGATGGTGGGCTGGCAAAGGCAACTTTTTCCGATTGACACGAAGATGAGGTCGTGGGGAGAATGCGTGAAACTGTTTCAGCAACTGTTACAATAACCGTCCTATGGCCAATATTCGAGACATCGCAACGCAGGCGGGGGTCTCGATTTCCACGGTCTCACGTGTGCTTAACAACCTGCCCGGGGTCAGGGAGGCATCGCGACAGGCTGTTATGGCGGTCGTGAACAAGGCCGGTTATGTTCCGGAAATCGGCCGGCGCTCCACGTCAAACATCGCCTTGTTCTACACCGACGTGCCTTCGCTGGATTCGCCCTTTGACGCGGCCTTGCTGGTTGGGATCTATGAAGGTCTTGAAACCGTTGGTTGTGAGCTGATGATCCTGGATGCGCGGCGTTCCCGCCGCCCGGGGGAATCCTTTTCGCACCTGTTCCTGCGGAAGGGAGTGCAGGGGGCGCTTGTTCGCACGACGACGTCTTCGCAAGCCATTTGCCGGGAGATCGCCGGGGAGGGTTTTCCCATGGTCGTGGTGGGCTATCGTTTTGAGGAACCGGCCGTGCGCTGCATCTACAGCGATTCACGAGAGGCGAGCGGTAAGGCGATCGAGCACCTGATTGGCTTGGGTCATCGCCGGATTGCGGTCTGCATCCACCTGGTGGAGGACTCGGACCATATCGATCGCGTGGCGGCCTACCGCCACGCCCTGGAGTCTCATGGGATTCCCTTCGACGATCGGTTGGTCATCCGGGTTTCCGCCAATCGCGACGGAGGCGTTCAGGCTGTACGCCGCGTCGCGATGATGTCAAAGCGGCCTACGGCTTTGTTCCTGACCGATCCGCTGACCAGTGTCGGGGTGTTGGGGGAAGCCCGGAGATTGGGTTTGCGCGTGCCGCAAGAGTTGTCGCTGGTCGGCTTTGACGATGCGGAGCTGCGCCATTGCCTGGTTCCACAACTGACCGCGGTATGCCAGAACAGCAAGGCCCTAGGCGAACAGGCGGTGGCGATGCTCGCGCAAGTCATCGCTCGCCCCACCGGCGCCGGGCCTGTGACCCAGGCGCTCCGATGCTGGCTCGACCTCCATGAGTCCACTGCGGCCTGTCCGGCTTCGGGGACCGAGGCGCAGGCGGCGAGAGGAATCCACGCCGATTCTCAGTCGCTTCAAAGTTCTTTAGAGTCCCAGGAGCCCAGTCCCGCCACCACCGAACGCGGCCGGCTGCCCAGGCGCAGCGTCAGCCGGACGAAACACAAGACCCATAACACATGAAACACAGCAAGCAGTACATGATCCTGGTCGCCCTGACGGTCGCCTTGGGCGGTTTTGTCTGGGGCTTCGACGCCACCGTCATCTCGGGCGCCGTGCCATTCATCCAAAAGTACTTCAAATTGACCGGCGATCGCGGCGATTTTCTGCTTGGCCTGGCGGTCAGTTGTCTCGGGTGGGGTGTCCTGGGGGGGACCGCTGTAGCGGGCTTCTTCAGCGACCGGTTCGGGCGAAAGAAGGTGCTGATCACGACTGCTGTGTTTTTCACCGGCTCAGCCCTCCTTTCCGCGCTCACCACGAACTTTGCTCTGTTTGTGTTTGCGCGGATTGTTGGGGGCATAGCGGTGGGCGGCGCCATTCTTATCGCCCCGGTTTATATCGCGGAGATTTCCCCGCCGAGGTTGCGCGGGAGCCTGGTGTCGCTGAACCAGCTCATGATCGTGCTCGGGATATCGGCGTCGTTCTTCTCCAACTACTTCCTCCTGAACGTGGGGGACAACAACTGGCGATGGATGTTGGGAATGGATGCGGTCCCGGCCGTTCTCTATTTCTTCCTTCTTTTCGCAGTGCCGGAGAGCCCCCGCTGGCTTTTTGCGCAGGGACAGGCAGAGCGGGCGCACGAGATCCTGATCAAGGCCTGCGGGGCTGAACAGGCTGAGGAGGAGCTGCGCAATATCCGGCAAAGCTTTGCCGAGAAGGCCCCGCGGGTCCGTGTGAGCGGACTGTTCAGCCGAAAGATGAGTTTTGTCATTTTCATCGCCCTGGTGATCGCCTTCTTTCAGCAGATCACCGGTATCAACGCCATTTTCTACTATCTCCCCACGATCTTCGCCCAAGCGGGCGGGGGCACCAACGCCGCATTCAAGCAGGCAGTCCTCGTGGGCCTGGTCAATCTGGGGATGACCTTTGTGGCCATCCGCTTCGTTGACCGTTTGGGCCGCAAGCCGCTGCTGGTGATCGGTGCGGCAGGGATGGCGTTGTCGTTGCTGACGTGCAGTTGGGCGTTTCACGATTCGGACTATCAATTGACGGAGAAGTCGTTTGTGGTGATGCAAGACAACAAGGTTCCCGCCGATCTCATGGCGGATTTAAAGAAGGCGGAGAGAACCGTCTTCACTACGGACAAGGAATTCGTAGCGAGCCTCGAAAAGCAGTTCGGCGCCGAGCGGCTGAAACCCCATCGTGATTCGCTGGTGACCGCCGGCTTGAACATCCGGGCTTCGCTGGTTCTGTGTGCGATCATCGGGTTCGTAGCCTCATTTGCCATTTCGTTGGGCCCGGTGATGTGGGTCCTGCTGTCCGAGATTTTCCCCAACCAATATCGTGGCATGGCGATGTCCCTGGTCGGCTTCTGGAATTCGGCGGTCAGCGCCAGCGTCACGTTCATATTCCCCTGGGAATTGTGGCATTTCGGCTCTGCCGGGACGTTCCTGGGCTACGGCCTGATGGCCGCTGCCGCGTTGGTCTTCGTCCTGATCTGGATCCCTGAAACCAAAGGGAAGACCCTGGAAGAACTGGAAGGCTTCCTTATGCGCAAAGAGAAACACTGATCTTCCACACCCACGACCCAGCAAATTCACGTATGAAACCAAGTGAGCAGACTGTGAGAGCCTCTGTGACAACTCAGGTGAAGCGCCGCACGGTGGCATGCGGCCTACAGGAAACGGTCAGCACCTGCATGCGCTGTCGGCCCGGTCGCCTGACCGGGCGTTGGCGTTACGACATTTCCAGGAGAAAATCCCAAGGGGATTTCGTCCCAAAGCCCAGGGTTGCGAGGCACGAGCTACCCTGGGTAGGAGGGGTGAAGGGGGCTTCAACCCCAACGGGGTTGCGGCAGGGGCGAATCGTTCAGACACAGCCCCGTTGGGGTTGGGCCAGGTATGGGGGCGGCGTCCCCAGGGTAGGCGCGGCGCGCCAACCCTGGGCTTTGTTACAGAATCCCGTTGGGATTCCCGGCCGGATG
>ORJL011273626.1_pt1 | contig 19297 bp, 30 predicted proteins | sample 1779941 | NCBI WGS metagenome assembly ORJL01 (sample SAMEA104232317, study PRJEB22302) | groundwater metagenome | biome: forest; feature: aquifer; material: groundwater | place: USA | collected 2011-08-07 | depth 5.8 m | reverse complement strand
TCTCTCCACACCGTGTTTGGTTCGACCGAAAATTAAAACTTTATTAAAGTCTGATTTTTTCAAAAGATTCTCAAGGGCAAGGAGTTTGTCCTCCCCTGCCTTCATCCTCACAATGTCCTGATCAACATTCTTCGCCGTATCCCGTGTCTTCACAGAGATTTTCACCGGTTCCCGTAGAAATTCATTAATCAACTTCTCTATTTCCTTGGACATGGTAGCTGAAAAGAAGAGTGTGTGTCTCTCCGCGGGCATCTTCGACATAATGAGCTTCATATCCGGGAGAAATCCCATATCAAGCATTCTGTCTGCCTCATCGAGCACTACCGAACGAGTTTGAGAAAGGTCGAGTGCGCGACGTTCAATCAGATCTTTGAGTCGGCCCGGAGTTCCAATTATGAAATGATTTTTGTATCGCAAATCTCGAAGCTGAGGCCCCATCGGTGTTCCTCCAACACAAACTACAGAGAAGAGACCTGTGCCCGGAGCGAAACCCTTCAATTCGTCGTTTATCTGGCTCGCAAGTTCGCGTGTAGGCACAACAATAAGCACGGATTCATTCGGATTCTTCATCATTTTGTTTATGAGAGGAATGAGAAAGGCGGCTGTCTTCCCTGTCCCCGTGTTCGCAATGCCGACCACGTCTTGACCCTTGAGGATATGCGGGATGGTTCGGTCTTGGATAGAAGTTGGAGCAACATAACCTTTGGTCGCAATATTTTTCTTCAACTTTTCTTCAATCAAAAAGTCCGCGAATTCGTGTTCGGGTATAAAGTGATCAACCTCTTCTACAATAACTGCCTTGTTAATGAAGCTACTGATGTCTAAACGTTGAGCAAATGATTGAGCTCGACCTCGACCTGTGGGCATACTGCCTCGACGCTGGGGAGGACGTGAATGGGAAAAACTTCTTTTTTGGTACATAAAAACGTACTAAGGATTATAGCAAAACACGCATATATTGTCAACAATTCTATCTTGAAAATCCTGCTACAATGAGAGAATGAAAAATAAAATATTAATTGCAGTTGGAGCCATACTTATCGTTTCGGCTCTAGTTTTCGGATTAAAGGTTAACAAAGCCAAGGCCCCCACCCCCGCAGAAGAAATACCGACAGCTACCACCACTGTCGCCACAACCACCAACACCTCAAACAAACCGGGAGTCGAATCTAATTTGTCTCAGGCTTCCTGGAAAATTTTCCAAAATTATTTGGCCTTTGCCAAGACTCACAACCTCGACGGGATCAAATCACTTTCGTACCAACTCTCCCCCACCTGCGCGGATGCCACAAAGACAGAGGATTGCAACGCTCTCATGGACAGCGCTTATTTCTTCGGCAAAGATATGAATGAGAAAGACTTCGTAAATATTTGGTCTGATTCCAAACAAATTATCCTCTCTACAGATTTCAAGAGACAGGACTTTGGGACAACTACCGCTGCTTATATTCGAGGCATTATTTATTTTGTAAGAGACGCCCAGGGCAACTCCAAAATTCTTTATTTCAGCCCAGAGGATGGAGCTGCGGTTAATAGAACCAAAATTGCACCGGACCAACTAGAGGCCCGCCTCGTAAACATGACCAAAGATATCGATCAAGACGGACTACCGGACACAGTGGAAACTTGTGCGGGCTATGCAGTAGAAGCCAACTGTCCTAACAAAATTACCAATCCGAACAAACGAGATACGAACGGCGACGGATTCTGGGACGGAGTGGAAAGTTTCTTCAGGAAGTAGAGTTGATTACTTTCGGCAAAACATATCTGTCTAATCCCCAGTGACCTGCGATTCTCCATGCGAGCACTACTCCGATTGAAAGCATGAGCAGAACCGGATTGATGCTGACCGTACCGGCCAAAAGAAAATTAAGATTCATAAACATACCAAAGAAGGCTGCGAGGCCGGTAAGAAGTCCTATGATAAGCCCAATCCCAACCAAAAGTTCTCCAAAGGAGATTATGTGCGACCACGCTTGAACGTTTGACAGAACTACATTCTGTAGAAAACTCGCATACCACCCCGAGACATCAGGATGTGCTCCAGCAGTCTTCATGAGAGCCCCTTGAATAAACCCAGAGAGAGCTGCGCCGGCGTCACTTCCAACCCAGGCCGGATTATTCACCTTGCCCCACCCGGCCGTAATCCATTCATAACCAACATAGACGCGCACAATGAGCCAGAACCACGCCATTTTTTTATTTGAAAAAAGAAACTTTGAAAAACGTGATTGACTAATATAATTTTCGTTCATTAAAACAATTTTAAATTACTAATAGACTATATAAACTATAGCATCAGAATTTAATATTCTCTATTTTGTCTCAACTGATAGAACAGGTTCGACGTTCGTATAAACCACATTGAAACGTAGTCGACCCAAAACCTGACGACTGGACGTAAGCACATTTACTCTCCAGCGCCCCTCTGTTAACCCCTCGCGGGTTGAATAAGTCCGATATCCTCCATCACGCCCCCCGAGGACGTTGAGGTCTACTTCGCCTTCAGTAACCCATTTGTTCGTCGTGGTATCAAAATGTTGCCACTCATGTATGATGCCTGTATTAAAAGACGCCGGAGAGAAGACCGCACTGTAAACATAGACCATTTGGTTTGGAGTGATATGAAGATTGGGATAAGGAGAGAAGAATTCACGCCATCCATAATCTTCGAACTCAACCACATAGTTCCCCGAAGCATCACGTCCAATCGAATGATACACACCGGCCTCCTTGAGTGAGAGCGGAATAGGAGGAATGAGGTTGGTGAAATAAAGAATATTTATAAGGATAAAAATAGTTGAGACAGAAAGCCGAATCGTCTGTCGATGCTTTTTGAAATCCACTCCACTAAATTTATTAAACATATAAAAGAAAAAGCGTAGCAAAATCAAACTAACCATCCCGCTCAAAAGGAAAATCGCCGGACCAATCTGATGGATAAGTACCGGTACAATGAATATCGAGAAGAGAAAAATCGACAGGAAGAAAAAACTAACTTGAAACGATAACCTGTCATAATGTTTTTTCAAACCTTCATTTGCAATGAGGGCCAGAACAAGTAGGAGAATAAACGGCCAGGAAACAATGAGCGAAGCGCTTCTGAAATAAAAGATGACGAAGGTACCAATGAGCGTACCGAAGGCGAACTGAAGCGCTGTGATGAGCCAGAAATGCTTGCTTGCAGTTTTCCTCTGTTTGGGACTAGATTCAAGTCTATTCAAGAGGATAATACAAACTGCCACGAGGACAAGATTAATCGCCACCCACAGATTGTCCCGCAGAGCATCTACCCTAGAGAGAGTGAGAGTGTCAAAAATAAATCCCCCGAGAAGCGAGAAAGAAGAAACTCGCCTCTCGTACTTCTGATACCAAGACTGAATACTGTGTACGTAATTCATAGAAATTATTTCCCCAAATAGTGTTTCAAAGTGTAAATCCAGTCTTCGTCTGTGCCGCCGTCTATGTTTTTCTGGTTCAGTAACCATTCGAGATAATCCGGATTCGTCTTCGCTACGTCTTCAATCTTCTTGCCATTATGCTTACCGAAATTAAAATAGGTGAAGAGGGTTGGTCGGCTGGAAATCTCTATCATTTTCTTGAGTGCAGATTCATCATCAGGTTCGGTTTCTCTCACCTTCGCAAAGAGTCTCTCATAAACTGCGATAAGGACGTTCACATCCCCTTCGGCATCATGCGGATTACCTTCTATTTCTAAGCCCAGATAATATCGCAGGAATTGGAGATTGTATTCTGGGATAGCGTTCTTCGTATCGAGGGCTCGCGCCACTCGCAGAGTACAAATAAAACTGGGCACCTTGAGACCCTCGTTCTCGAGCATCGTGATGTCAAACTTCGCATTGTGGGCGACGAGTGTGGCACCAGAGAGCAAGAACTCTAAATCTTTTTTCATCTGACTGTCTGCGAAAGCTTCCTTGCCCTCGAGCATCTTGTCCGTGATGTGAGTAATCGACATCGCCTTCACACTCATAGGCATCGGCGGTTTGAAGTAACCAACCTTGGTTTGCCACCCCTCTCCTTCTTTCAATTTATAACAAACCTGCACCAATCTATCCTTGGCCGGATCATTCCCCGTAGTTTCTGTATCAAGAAAAATAAGCGGCATATTGCACTCATAATAACATTTTTAGAAGAAGCCAACCTTATTCAATCTCGAAAATCTTTTTCCGAGAAGTTTGACCGGTGATGAGACGAATCTTTAGAGGAGAGGTATTGAAGTGCCCGGCCAAGACTCGAATGACGGCCTTGTTCGCCTTCCCATCCACCGGAGGTTCCTTGACCAAAACTTTATACACCGGAAGCTCTTTGTTGCTACCAAAATTCAGAATGGGTTGGTCCACTCGTTCGATCTTCTCAACCTTCGCGCTCGGCTTCGCCTTGACGATGATTTTCATAAACCCGCGTTCGTTTATTTGAGAGTGATGCTCTTGATAACTACAGGAGTAATAGGACGATCAGAAGAATCAGTCGGAGTGTTGTTAATCGCCATGACAACATCGAGTCCGGCTGTCACCTTACCAAACACGGTGTGCTTTGTATCAAGACTATTGTTGGGTGCAGCATTAATGAAGAACTGACTCCCGTTGGTATTTGGCCCTGCGTTCGCCATGGAGATGGTCCCAACGTCATTGCTATTCTCTGCGGTGATCTCATCATCGAACTTGTATCCAGGGCCACCCGTCCCCCACTGTGCTATCTTGGAATCATCTTTGGAAAATGGATCTCCGCCCTGGTTCATGAAGCCCTGTATCACTCGGTGGAATTTGGTGCCGTCATAGAATCCTGACTCCGCCAGTTTGATAAAGTTTGCCACTGTGTTCGGAGTAGCACTTGGATTAAATTCGATGGTGATGTCCCCCATGCTGGTGTGAAAAGTCGCGTTCATGATTTTTTTATTTTCTACAGGATTAATATTGTTTGTAATAGGATTCTCAACCACGGGTGTCGTCTGAGTCGGAGTAGTCTGAGTGACTGCCTCGGGTAACTTCGGCGCTTCGCTCGTGTCCCTCACGAAGAACCAATAAATCACCCCACAAATTAGAAGCGCCACGAGTGTGGGAAGGATGATGTGTTTGGTTTGCATTTTCTTGGCCGCGAATTATTTCTTATTCTTCTTTGGTTTCTTCTTCTCTTTGTTTCCGCGTAGTTGTCCTTTCGCCATATATTTATAATTAAATTTTAATATTCTTATTATACCAAAAAAAATTAGTATTCTATATTTATCTCGAACGATACTGATGCATCTCTCACAGCGTCTCCGCTCGGATTATCCTTTTTAAGAATCAAGGTCCCCTTGCCTATATAATTTTGATTCATCACTTTCAAATCTGCCTTGAAGGGCACAAATTCTGTGGTCATCCATTCTCCATTCGCTTGTGCAATTCCTTGGGCGAGTATTTGCCCGTCTTTATCCAAAAGAACTACTGGAAAGGACGCCTCGAAGAACCATGTGCCTCGAGCTTTACCCAAAACACTGAACTCCTTGCCCACCACTGCGTCTGGATACGGAAGTTCAACTTGGATAGAATCACTAGTTGCATTCGTGTATGTGAAGGCGTTCGGGCAAGCAGAAAACTCACACTTCGGCCCAGTACGTCCAACATAAGACCCGTCGGGACAAACCTTGGCTTCCATCGTGCAAGCTATCTGATCGGTGAGACTTGATTGAAAAGATTTAAAGACAAGAAAACCACCCATCACTAATAAAATCAAAACTAATAACATTGAGTATTTTTTATTCATGTATCAATTATACTCCTTTCAAACTATTCTCCTATTCGAACGAATTAGAGATATATTTCACGAGGTGATGGGGCGTGGAGGAAAGTTTGTAAAACATTTGAAGACTTCTCTGTTCCCTTTCAACGATATCGGCACTATACAAAACTGCGAGGTGTTTCGAAGTGGCCTTAAACGATACTTTGATTTCCTCGGCAATATCTCCGACTGTAGATTCTTTTGCCTTTTTTAAATATTTAACAATGGACAATCGGCGCTTGTTGGCCAAGGCTTTCAATATGCGTTCTAAATCTCTCATATAAATATATTATCACTTCTTCGCAACTATTCTACCATTCGAACGAATTAGAGATATGTTAGAAGAGAAAGAGGCGGGTGAGGAGGACGAGGAACAAAATGATGATGAGGAAGCCGAGGGTGTAGAGGAGAAGTTTGATTCCCTCCTTCTTCAAACCTTCTAGGTATAGATAGATTGGACGGCCGAAGAAGAGCCCACTCGTCGTAGCCGCAGAGACAACAAAAAGAAGCAGAAAAATAATTGGGTCAATAAAATCTTTGTCCTGTTGCCCGAGCACCCGACTCGCATGAGTCATGAAGAATGCCACCAACCCCACATAAACAAATATCCCCAATGCATCTACGAGAGCCCAGAATACTAATTTGGAATTTTTCATACTTATATTTTAGCATTTATTGATAACTACGATTATCCTTGACTTATTTTTAATAGATGCTATCGTAGAAAAAGAATTTTGCTCCTCGTCGTACAGAAACCTCACGCAGTTAAACCTTCAGGAGGAAACAGATGGCCTCATTGTCATCCGCCTTCGACTTCGAACGTCGAATGAACAGTCGGGAGAGCACCATGAGTCAACGTATGTTCAACACGGTGCTGACCCTGCTCATCGCTGGCGGCCTCATGCTGGCGATCCTCGTCGCGAGCGTCACCTACGCGATGCAGCCGAACGGCTGGTGGTTCATCGGGTATTTCGTGGTCGCACTGCCGGGAGTGTGGCTCTCAGCCAAGAGCGACGACTGGTTGGTCAGCCTCGTCGGCTACCTCATGGTCATCGGCGCGACGGGAGCCATCGTCGGTCCGTACACACACCTGTATGCACCGGCGCTCGTGCTCCAGATCGCTCTCATCACTCTCTGCGTGTCTCTCGGCATCGGCTTCGCCGGCGCTGTCTACCCGAAAAGCGTCGAGAACTGGGGGGGCTTCCTGCTCACCGGGCTCATCATTCTCATTTGCGGTGATGTGGTACGGATGTTCATGGCGAGCTACGACATCACACCGGTCACTCTGCACATGTGGGATTGGATCGCCGTGGTGCTGTTCTCGGCGTTCATTTTCTACGATATGAATCGCGCGCAGCGGATGGCCTGGACGCTCGACAACGCCGTTGACAGTGCCGTCGCGCTCTACCTCGACATCATCAACCTCTTCATCCGGCTTTTGGCCGCGAGGAGTGGGTCAAGTCGAAGCGACAGCAAGTGGTAACCGCTTGGGGGAATCTACAGATTCTCCCAAGCGGTTTTTTTATTTTTCCTTATTCTAGTTTTTTGCAAAATACTAGAATAGACTGCATGGACATTCTAACGTTCTATAGAATGTTGGAATGATGTGGGGGTTCTGGGGGCACACGTTTGGGCGTTTAGGAGGATTAATTTTCTGGGGTTGGGGTTTGCTTTTGGCCCCATAGAATTATCTTGTGTAATTAGATGTGGATAACTTGCTTTTTTTCGAGAATTTGATATATTGTATTTATCCTTACGAAAAAGACCCTTATGCGGTTCCGTCCGCATCGGGGGCTTTTTCTTTTTGTAGCACTGTTTGCTGGTCAGAAATATAAGCAATCTTCACATTAGTTCTCTTTAGCAACACAGAGCACTTTTTCGTATCGTACGGAGAAAGGACCGTTTCCATTTTGTTTCGCTCTAATAAAAACTTTACCAATGGTGCAAAGTCACCGTCACTAGAGATTAATACGGTTTTATTAAATTTATTTTCATACGCGTCACGCATGGCCTGTACCACAATATCTGCATCGCAATTGCCCTTGGCCTTGCCCTCTTGATCATATATAACTTCTTTGAAAATCAATGTGTATCCGCATTCTTGTAGATAAGTATAAAGGTCTTTATATTTAGGCATCAACCCAAGAAAGAGATACGCTTGTTCAACAGAATATTTATCAGAAAGCCATACACGAAAACGAGCATAATCGAAATCCCAGTCAAGACTCTTTATTCCGTTGTGCAGATTTGATCCGTCAATATATGCAACGTTCTTTGATTCAGAATTCATAATTATTATTTTACACTAATTCTAATTAAATATAGTCGGTTTTCTCATCTGATTTTCCTTATTCTAGTTTTTTGCAAAATACTAGAATAGACTGCATGGACATTCTAACGTTCTATAGAATGTTGGAATGATGTGGGGGTTTCGGGGGCACACGTTTGGGCGTTTGGGAGGATTAATTTTCTGGGGTTGGGGTTTGCTTCAGACCCAATAGAATTACCCTATGTAACTAATAACATTATGCTTTTGTTTTTTGTTGTTTTTTGATATAATACAAGCATATTCTTATGTTTTCTAATAAATCATTGATTTTTAAGTCTTCTAAACTAGCTCTTTTTGTTGAACTATTGTGCGTGTTTTCATTGACAATGCAGCTTGATAAAGATACAATGCCTGACGGCATTGTATCTTTATCAAAGTAAAATTCGCAAATATTATTGCTATATTATTGAATTTTTGATACCATCATATATAAGCAAACAATCATTAGTTTGTAACCAAAAGAGCGTGTCCTAGGTCTAGGGCCCGCTCTTTTGGCTTTAATATATTTTAGTTAAATATTTCTTATTTATAACAGTTCTTAATTCTTTATTTTTACCAGTTATATAATCTCTAATTGCTCCACAAACCAAATCAGATAATTGCATTGCATTAACATACTCTGAATTTACATGAGTAATATGTTTAATTCTTTTAATAGTTTTGGTATTTACTCTGTCAAACAAGTATTCATCAAAACCATTAAAGTAATCTCCGTTATACATTCTCCTATCAGCTCTGTCTATAACAACTTCAATATCTAATATTTTTTGCTTCTTCGTCGCGAATAGTACAAGTTTAGACAAATTATAATCATCAAAAATATTATGGAGTTTGACATGACCCGCCACAGCAAATTTACCTTTATATATTTTCTTATCAATAAGTCGATAATAAATTGGTATGGCTAATTTATTAATAACATCCAATAAATCTTTATACATAAGTAGGGGAATAATTGTCGATTTTATCTCGCTCTTAAACCCATACTTATGTCGAATTTCCAAAATCTCGTTCTCAAGGGCGAACAGTTTAGTTGAATCCAGATAGATTGCAGTCAATATGTAGAACAAGCTCGCTCCTGTTGGAATTTGATTACCACTCTGATCAATTTCAAAAGGTTTCCCCGGATCACCAGATTCATCGACAAAAATGTAGTGCTGTATATTTGCCATAAATTATTTTAATCTACATTCGAAATTACTTCTTGAACTATACCCTGCACGCTATCTCCTTCTTCTGGAATAATTGGCTGATGTATAGGATTAGTACTTTTTGGTAATAATATCCTACGACCATCTTTTTTGTCATAATATTTTATTGTGACATTTTCACCGCCAAGAAGAGCAACAACTCTGTCACCTGTCTCTCCTTTTTCTGAATAGCGGCACAAAACTAAGTCTTCATCATTAATCCCCGCTTGATTCATTGAATCTCCACTAGCTCTAACTATAAAATATTTTGCACCCGGCTTGATTTTACTTTTTTCCACCTCAATATATTCCTCGATATTTTCTTCACCAAGAAGTGGGTTACCACATGGAGCAGAACCCACTAATGGAACACTAGCCATCTCTCTTGTGTAAGGAGAAACAATTCTATGTGGCATAACCATTGATACTGATTTTGTATTCAAAATAATACTTTTAAAGTAGTTTCTTAAATTATCATCAACAATGTAGATGTATGTTCCTTTTATGCCACGAGTGAGTAGCGTTTTATAAATATTGATAATATATCTTTCTAATTCATTTGGATCAGTGACACCATTGCGGCCATTAATATCAAAATATTTTTCTCTATTAACCCCAAATTTTTTGCTTAACGGATCGTAATAAAATTCTGGTCCAATAATTACCCCTACATAATTTAAATCATAACCCTGAACTGTATGAATACATCCTACTTCGTTTATTGCGTTAAGTGAATTAACCCAGTCTTGTGCAGTTGAATTCCAAATAAGTTTTAATCCATTAATCTCTATATCGTATTCTTGATCTGAACTACCTCCTGGTTTTGTGTGCCATGGCCAAGCATATCCAGAAACAACTCTTGCAAGTTTATGCTGCTTATCTTTAATCTTTATTTCATTGACCATTTCTTGAATATCATCAAAAATTTTAAATTCATATTCTGGGAAATAAGTATTTTGGGGAGTTTTTAACTCAAAAATATCATCAATAAAATTAATATACTCCTCACCAGCCTCGACACGCATTTGGGAATTTATCTCATATTTTATAGCATTTAATTTTTTAAAGTCTTCCGATCTCACGTCGGCTGGTTTTATACTTTGATTTTCATCATAGAAAAATATTTGGTGTTTTGATGATTTAATAACCCAATCTAATTGGTTTCCATTATTATCCAAACCAAGGTTTTTGTTAACATTATCAAACGCACCGTATCCCATAATCCCCTTTCTTCTTTGTAATCTGTGAGATTCGTCAACTATTAATAAATCATATTTTTCTTTTATAACGTCATTTGGCCCTATAACCATACTAGACTTTAGACCTTTTATTTTTGAAAAAACTCTACTTATAGTCATACGAAGTGCAGTCATAGGAACAACGAGACCTATTTTCATATTTCTTGTTTCATCTTTTTCTCTCAAAAACTTAACAAGATATGTTGCCAAAATTGTTTTACCGGTGCCAGGTTTACCACTTACTATAATGGTATTGCTTTCATTTTTTACAATATTCTTAAAAATTTGTTTTGCTACAAATAGTTGGTCGTCTGTTAATGATTTATATGGGGAATATTTAAATAAATCACTATTCCTAAGATCTAATAAAGTTTTAGTTGCCAAACCAATTTCACGTAGCCTCTCCCAAATAATCTCAAATTTTGCTTTGTATTTTATTTTTTCATAATAATTATGATCTTTTAAACCATCATTTCTGTTTTGTATAACAAATTTTCCATCAGCAGCTATGTATTGAATTAAAGATGACTCAATATCAAGTACCGCTGATTTGTTATACTGATCATCAAATATCAAATGTGCCCTACTTAATCTCTTTCTTTCTGGGTTTTCGTAATGCTGATTAAATCTATTAAAAGCACTGGTTGTTTCTCCAACGTAAATTTCCTCACCATTTTCCAATAAATAAACAACTGGCCAATTTTTACCAAATTTATGTTCTTTTATCTGACTAAAATCATTTTTATCAAATGAAAATGTTTTTATCTCAGACATAGTCCTAAAGCCTATTGTATTTAGTGTGTTTACCTTTAGCTTTTTCTACTGGATATTTATCTTCATTTTTCTTAATCTTTTTCTCAAGGGCATCTAAAACATCAATTTTAAGATCGTGGCCCATTAAAAGAATCCAATATAATACATCTGCCATCTCTTCTCCGATATCCGATTTATTTGTTTCAATATACTTTTCCATTTCTTCCTTACTCTTCCACTGAAAATGCTCCATAACTTCCGTGGCTTCCAAAACTAAAGACAACGCGACATCTTTTGGATTGTGAAATTGCTTCCAATCTCTTGCGTCTCGAAATGCAATAATTCTCTTCGTTAATTCGTCTAGATTATTCATAAATATATAGCTCAAACTCTACTCCTTTTTGTCCTTCAATTCAACTCAGGACTTTATCTATCTAAATGAAAAACCGAAGACCCTCTGTCGAGCATGTAAACTTGCATGAGCACTCCTAGACATTATCCAGAGATTGCTCTTTCTAAAATTTCTTTTATTGCCGTCTATATGATGGACAATCATGCCAGAAAAAATACCCCCACCAACCTTTTTGGCGGCAACTGTTCTATGGACTAAAATATTGCTATTTTTCCACCTAGGATAACCCCTTTTATCTATATAAAACTTATACATAATGCTATTATAGCATATGTAAATAATATTGTCAAGTCTTAATTAAAAATTAAACTCTAGAGAGAGCGCCTGTTACATTGAGTGTGTATTTTAAATTAATCTCTTTTGTGATTTGGGCGGTAGTTTTTTAGCTTCTTTCCTTATGTTTTTTATATGCTCTTCTGGCTTAAGGTTCTCAGGTAATTCACCTCCAATCTGTCGAATCGTTTGCCTTATTTTATCACCGACTATCCAATGCGTTCGTGAAGCTTCCATTTCGCCCTTGATTTTATCCTTTTTTATTTTTTCATCTGTTTGCGTAATCCTGAAAAGATTTGCTGCTAATTCAGTAGACCCTGCTCTATCTAATAACTCCGATTGTTTTATACCCTTATAGACTGCTAATTCTTCAGATTTCATACCATACAAACCATGATATCCAGAGTCGTTAAAGAAACCAAAATTTCTAACCCCTGCATGTTTAGCTGTCGCAGCAAGTTTTTTATTATGATCAAGAACTTCATTTCTTATATAGAGTCTCTTTTCACTCTCTGAGACATATTTTGTTATCCCCTCAGAAATTTCCTGTTTTCTGGTTTGAACCGCAAAGTAACTTTGAGCGACAGCAATCTGTATTTTTTCTGGATTCCCATTCAGCGCTATCAAGTAACAGGCATATCTACTAAGCTCCCAGTCTTCACCGTTGTTAACATTAAAAAAATGGTCCTCGATTTGTTGTCCACTATTCAAACAAGCTATCTGTGCTTTCTGTATAATTGGGGTAAACTCAATAATATTTTTATAATCCAAAAATAGCATCAGTTCACTAGCAATCCAATAGGAACTGCCGTTGCTATCTATATTTTTAATTTCTTCCAAACCCTTCCTGAGATTTTCAATATTTTCCTTCATAAATATATAGCTCAAACTCTACTCCTTTTCAGGTTAAATTTCCAGCTTGCCCATTTGCCTTATCCTACCTATTCAAATAAGTTATAGTCAGTTGTAATACAGTCGCAAAGCTGACCCAGAGGAGATATGGGATGTTGATGTAAGCAATCCAGCGAGCGATTGGGAAAATCGCGAGCATGGCCCAGATGAGAGTGATGAGGACAAGGAGGATATCGGCGGCGGCGAGGTAGTTGTTCTTTAGGCCGAATTGGAAGTAAGTGAAGGAGAAGTTGAAAATAAGGTTAAGGATGAAGGGCAGAGCCACGGGGAAAGGAATCTGCTTTTGGAAAAGCATTATGAAAACTTTGCCGAATGAGATGGCAATTAAAATATAGAGAAATGACCATACCGGCCCAAAGAGATATGCAGGCGGCGCCCAAGTGGGTTTAATAAGTTGGTTGAAATACTCGTAGGTTTTCATATGGGCTTAATCTTACTCCAATTTTTATTCAGTAACCATAAGAAATTGAGCGTACATTACGCTTGACATATAGAATATAATATGATAGTATACGGGTTAGTCCTGCACACAACGTTCGTCACTTTATCCGAGAGGGCCTTACCATGAAGTGGCTCAAGGAAGTGGGAAGGAATATCAAGAATGGTGCGATTAGCGCATACGACATCGCATACGCGACGGTCTATCTCGCCGCTTTCGTCCTCGCTCTCCTGCTGTTCCTGAAGGTCGTGGTTGCGCCCATGGCAGCGGTGCTCACGTTCATCTTCGCTTTCAACTTCACGATCTACGCGGTCAAGAACGGCGAAGCGGTGCTGTCCATCGGAGGTGTCGTTCTCTTCCTCATCTCGTGGCCGGCCACCGACACGCTGGGCATCCTGCCCGGCTTGGCAATCTGGGTGCTCGGTGTCAGCCTGTGGTTCTGGGCAATGTTCAGAATCGCGATGGGCCCGAAGCCGAAGCGCAAGCCAACCTGCACCTGTTGAATGCGACACCCCGCCCCGTGAGATAGCGCATAGCGCGACATCTCACGGGGCATTTTTTATTGCACAGTTTCTCCGAATGCTTCGTCTTCTACATCCGCGATTGCGTCTGCCTTCGTCTTGTGAATACGACCGTCTATATGATTCGCAGGAGCGTAGAGAGTATAAATTTTCAGAGAATCAGAACCAGTATTTATAAAGTTGTGCTTCGTGCCTGCATGGACCAAGACGGCGTCACCTGCATTGAACGCGCTCTCTATTCCATCCAACACCACCTTCCCCACACCACTCAAATTAAAAAGTGTTTGATCCACGTGTGCGTGAGTTTCCTCTCCGATGTCCTCACCCGGTTTGATATCCATCACGACCAACTGACTCTTCGCCCCTGTGTAGAGGACTTTCCTGAAGAAAGTATTCTCCATGGTCTCTTTCAAAATGTTTCCTGTATATGACATGGTAATTAATTTTATTGGACTTTATTATAACAAAATTTAGTGTAGTATATAATACGCCTATGTATAAAAAGATAGTTCAATTCTTCGACCGATTAGAAGACAAGATTCGTGCCCATCTGTCCAAATACCCCTTCGCATACGCGCTCATCGGCGGAGTGGGAGTAGTGCTCTTCTGGAGAGGAGTGTGGCACACAGCAGACGTCGTACCAGTCCTTAATAACAGCATAGTCTCCCTTGTTGCTGGAAGTGTCATACTTCTACTCACCGGAATATTCGTCTCTGCTTTCGTTGGAAGCCGACTCATCATGACCGGACTACGCGGAGAGAAGAAAATGACAGAGAAAACCAAAGAAGAAATAGAAGAGGAAGAAGCTCAAATCCAAAAGATGCAAACCGCCGTAAATAAAATAGAAAGTGAGATAGATGAATTGAAGAAAGATTTTGAAGAACATCATCCTGATAAATAATGAAAAAGCCGAATGACCTGCCGGTCTTCCCTATGCGGATTAACAAATATTTGGCCCATCACAAACATTCTACAAGAAGAGGTGCAGACGAACTCATCACCAAAGGACAAGTTTTCATAAACAACCGATTGGCTGTCCTCGGAGATAAGGTGCAGGAAACGGACAAAGTGGAAGTACGTTTCAGAGGCAAACCCGCCCCCTACATCTACCTAGCCTACAACAAACCTCGAGGGATGCCGACCGAAGAGATAAAGGTTAAAGACGTCTTCCCCATCGGACGATTGGACAAAGACTCCCACGGACTCATCATCCTCACAAACGACGGTCGCATCACCGAAGGACTACTTAGCCCAGAATACGAACACGAGAAGGAATATCTAGTCAGTACGAAAGAAAAACTGCGTGGAAATTTCAAAGAGAAAATGGAGGCCGGTGTACAGATTGAAAACGAGAGGACCGCGAAGTGCAAAGTGAAGATCCTTGATGAGAACACTTTCAAAGTTATTCTAACCGAAGGCAAGAAACATCAGATCCGCCGAATGTGCGTCGCCCTCTTCCAAGAAGTGGACGACCTCGAACGTATCCGTATTATGAATATTGAATTGGGGAAACTCTCCTCCGGTCAATATCGAGAGATAGAAGGTGAAGAACTCCAAACTTTTCTACATTCTTTAGAACTAGCTTAGCTCCGCGAGACACTACATAGGGTTACCCTATGTATACCAAGGGTAACCCTATGGAAATTAGTTAAATTTTATTTGGAAGTTATACATTCCCATCGCGCAGAGGCCTTGAAGAGTTGAACCGGATTTCTGGGCTCCAATTTCTATGTCTGTGGTGCCTGATGGAGGAAGATTCGCTCGATAACCGAGGCTTGGGATAGACACAGCCGAAGAGCAGTCGAACGAACCTCGAGTGCTCATCCTTATAATCGTTGGCATATCGGCCTTGGCCGTTGTGATGCGCGGGCTGTATCCCCCTCTCGCGGTGATATCTATAATTTGTTTACCATCCACAATGCTCACATTGTTTATATTTGGTTGGTTTGACTGATCCGTCAACGTGGCAGGTTGACGGATTTTATTCGCATAAATGATTGCACCACCAATGAGGATGCCCGCCAGGATGATTGAGATGACTGTGGCTTTCATATGTGTATTGTACTAGAAATTAAAAACTAAAGATTGGAGGAATAATTCCATAAGCCACGAAAGCATTGATAAGGTTGAAAATTCCGAAGAATATCACGACGAGCCCCGCTGTCTTGAAGAACACACCAGACTGCGCTTTCTTGTGAATCCCCAGAGAACTGAAACTCAAGAGTGCGAGGACCGGCAATGTCCCCAATGCGAAGACGAACATCATCATAGCCCCCGTCCAGAAACTACCGGTCGTCAACGCATAAATCTGCATCGATTGAGTGAATCCACAAGGAAGGAAGAAAGTGGCGACACCAACGAGGAGCGGAGTAAGGGTGTGATTTATATTCTTGAATCCGTGCACACGTCGACCAATAAAAGACGGCAGAGTAGGCTGGAGTTTCTTCATCCAAGGGAAAATATCAAGCAAATTTATACCAAGAATGAGAAGAATGATGGATACGATGAGCCCCAAAACAAATGCTCCCGTGATACCAAGTTGAAAAGACGCCCCGATAGCCCCAATCACTCCCCCGAGGATAAAGAACGAGACGAGACGACCAACATGAAATAAAATCTGTGGACGAACCTTCTCACCCTCCTTTGCAAAGTTCGCCGACATAGAAAGAACCAGACCTCCAACCACCGCCATACACGTTGAGACAGAGGCCACGAGCCCAACTACGAAAGCTGTGCCGTAGCCGACGCTCCCAGAAGTAATCAAATTCACAATGCCTAGTTTCTGGAGAAGCACGAACAACCCAACGAACACAAGGGCGATGGGTATCGCAATTTTAAAATCCGACCATGAAGCACTGTGCGCCTGCTTATCAACAGACAAAGTATATCCATGTGGTTTGAGAGTAATTGTGAGCTCGTCTGCTATTTGTTCCGGTGTTTTATCATCAAAATCCCCCACTACCTCAATCATGTGAGTATTAAGGTTTGATTTAACATGAGTGATGTTCGGTAAATCTCCAAGCTCACTCTCTGTCATAAACACGCAGGCATTGCAATGCATCCCGTGTACGTGAAAAGTATAGACTTTGGGCTCTGACATTGGCCACCATTATATACTATTCGATGAATCAATTACAGCCGGATGGCTGCCACCTTTTTGGAAACTATGTATGTCTGGAGAAGAAAGCAACAGCACCGTGCCTACGATAATCGTCCCAACAATCAAAAGAATTTCCTTTAAATTCATATTTATTTTTTCAGACTAATAATTTTATCTACCATGTATCCAATACCAATAATGTTGAAGAAAATCCCAACCCAAAACAATTCAGTTTGATATTGCGCGACAAACACAACCAACCCAGTCACTCCAAGGATGGGCAGTATATTTACCAGATAATGCGCGCAACAAGAAACCATCGCCGCAGTAGAAGTGGTTCCAGAGACACCAACTACTTTGCCAATACCAAGTCCCATGTGTACCAGACCCTTGATGTATTGGTACAAAGCAATTTGAATACCAAAACCCGCGGCCAGACTAACCAGAAAATACCAATTCTCTACAAACTGATTAAGTGCAAAGTATCGGCCAGAAATCGAAGTGACAATACCAAAATAAATTGCCAACATCAAAACAGAGCTTACAAATCCCCAGAGACTACTAATGACAACAGTTTTTGTGGTTTTTTGAATCATCATCTTTTTTTACATTATTGTCTGTTAATTCTTCACCTTGTTTACGAGTACTTTGCAATCCAAACATATGTCTACAGTGAAAGAGAATAAAACCACCAACCAACACAATACCTACCCATCCATAATCAATTGATTTGAAAAACGTTGTTCCACCAAACAAAACTACAATCGGGAAAAGACAGCAGATAAGCATCATCCACATCATTCCTTTGTGTCCACCCTCACCGTCATTATGATTGTGCATATATTTTGAATTAATCGATTAAATAATCTCCCCACGTTTCTCAAGCATCATGTGATGAATTGTTCCAATCGCAAGCCAAATTGCGATAAGAATAAGAATTCCGGAACAGAGCAAGGCATCTACCTTTGTGATTCCAAACACTAGATTGTCTGCTCCCCCCAAGATAGCTCCCGCAAATGTAGCAACTCCAACAAAACCCGTAATAACACTAACAACATGCATTAATTTTGATAGTTTCATAATTTTATTTGTTAATTGAATAAATTATTTTTTACACCAATTTCTTACTGCATTATATTCCACATCCACCCTGCTGTTTTGGAGCTGGGGCAGAAACTGGAATTCCAGCATCCACTCCGCATCCGCCTCCACTTGATGAACTACTTGGAGCAGTCACTTGAGAAGCAATGCGCGTGTATCCCTGTGCACTTGAATAATTGGCACCAAGCATTTCTTGTGGATTCACATCTTTCCACCCAACTCCTCTGTCCTTCATATAAGTCGCAATGGTCATATATGTGTCTGGAAACCAATAAGAATTCACTGCCAGGGCCGCATCCCACATTTCCTGTTCGCTGACGCCCTGAGAAGCCATTAATTCTAGAAGTCCGAGCATAGCCATCCCATGATTGCAATCAGGAAAATGCGTCGAATTACCACAACAAGGTCTGTATATTCCACGAGATATTTTGTCCACCAGAGATTGCTGTTCTGGAGTCAAATCAAAGAATACGTGTCGACTATAATGATTCATCACATTACCTTGAGCGATAGTCCAACCCCCAGTTGAAGCAAAATTTTGTGCCCCACCATACCTTGAATCAGTCATTTCTCCAGAATCTAGGATTGGATTTTTACTAGCAAGCCCGAGTGCCCAAAAAAGATTGAGCAAATAACCTGCGTTGTCCTTCGTGATTCTCAGCTTACCAACGTTATCCCCCGTAAGTAATTGTTTGTTTTCTTGTGTGAACTGCCCCCGTCCTTCATAAATGGCCTTAAATTTAACTTCATCAATTGCCCCACTACGCACCAGCTGTACGCCTAAATCGCCCCATGAGACGGGTAACTCCACGCCGTTTGTTGGAAGAACCGTCCTTTCAAGTGCCGAAACAGAAGCCAACTGTGTTGTCACACTAGATTGAGGATTTTTACCACCGAAGAAAACCCCTCCTGAAATAAGAATCCCCGCAACGACAATCGCTATTGGTATAGTATTTTTGTTTTCCATATTTTTATTCATTACAACAATCTGTTAATTTGTTGACTGCCACCTTCAAAGCCTGCTTTTCCCTTTTTGTATCCTTATCTATGGCTGTCATTCTTTTTACCGTTTCCTTTAATCCGATCTTTTGAATTTCATTGAGAATTAAACGACGCTTTTCACACTTGGTACAATGCGGAATACCCAGTATCTTTGCTAACTTGGCGATTGTATCTCCAAACTTAATTTTATTGACCATTTTATTCTTTACTTAATTCTGTAATTTTGCTGAAGAGCATATCGTTTGCTAT
>ORJL010682253.1_pt1 | contig 19298 bp, 13 predicted proteins | sample 1779941 | NCBI WGS metagenome assembly ORJL01 (sample SAMEA104232317, study PRJEB22302) | groundwater metagenome | biome: forest; feature: aquifer; material: groundwater | place: USA | collected 2011-08-07 | depth 5.8 m | reverse complement strand
GTAAATAGAAACAGAATAGCTTCCTTCATCCGCATCAAAAACGATAACTTCTTTAATGCCATCATTATTAATATCCTCGATTACATAATCTAGTATGTATGCGTTTTCATAATAATACTCATCTATTAGATCTAGTTTGGTTCCCAATTTAGAAACAAAAAGCGAAGCCCTATTTACCTCGATCTCTTTATTTTCATCCGCATTTGCATAAAACAATGAATCATTCCCCTTGTTACAGAGGAAATGCATATTTTTTATTTTTACTAAATCAACTTGAGAATATGCATTAAAGGTTAAGACAAAAATGAAAATTAAATGAAGTAAGTACATAAATTATTATGAGTAAATGACAAATTAATTTCAGTTGTAAATCTTCTACAACGAAGCATACACTTAGTTTCCTGGTACGATTGTTCGGATTTTAAACTAGGAGGCAGTCACGCAGAGCTTGATGGCGCAATATGCGCTCATTCTACTGCCGACCACTACAAAATCCAATCCCAATCCTTTTAACATAATTGAGAGTCTTGTTATCCCAAATATTTTAGCTTACATCAATATATTTTATGATAATGTTAACACTGAACCTGACGACATTGACCCCAAAGATACAAAGTATCATCCATTATTACCCCCTACTCAAAATTCACTCATTCAACACATATTTCCCATCGAAATACTTAGTGTAATAAATCAATTTACCATGTTCGGATGTAACAAACATTGCCCTCTTCAATATTTGATTAAAAAATAATTGCAGTATATCAATCAACTCACGCCGGCCAATCTTCTTCTCCTTCAAAAAGTGACCGTACCTCCTGTTAAATGTTAATTGGTCTGCTATGGGGTAAAGCACCTTTTTCGTCTTCTGAGATATGGAAATCTTTGCATCATGTAGCAAATCATCGAACAAATTAATGCAGTTTATGGCAGTGCATGAATGATCGATACTACCTTTACTAAGAAGATGAATAGTTTTGCCGAACATTACATTAGCATCATACCCTCGTTCTAAACTGTCTATATCTTCAAGGGCAGGTTCTGAAAGAGACAAAACAGTTTTTAACATTTTTTTATCTTCAAAGAAAAGATGTTTTATCTTTCTCATTACAGAGATTGTTTCATCGCCATAAAACATGACATTATAAAAATCCGGTTTATATCCATCGGGATTGATATAATAACAGATAAGATAATATTGTAACTTTTTCTGTTTTATAATATCGTTAATGTTTGGTTTCATAACTCATATTGAATAAATCGTAAAATAATAACCCAAGTATGCTTTGAAGTTATCTTCATTCCAGCCCTTGACATGAAATGAGATACTGCGTTATATCTTATTTCGAGGATTCATGGATAATCTCAATTCATAAGTTTATTAATTGCAATAAATTAACAATCTCATTACTATTTATCAATATCAAACTCACATTTATTTACTTTTTCTCATTCAACACAATTTTGAATGATGCCAACGGCATCAAACGTTTATAGTAACATACTCTTCCTATAAACATTTGTACAATCCATGCTCCCACCCAATCGTTTCAACAATGCTCCCACAAAACAGAATTGCTCCCGGATGCAATATTTAAATCTCTGTGCCTCCGTGACTCTGTGGTTCACCACTCCTCAACAACACGTCCCTTATCCAATATCTCATATCGTCTCATCCCCTCCAACCCCAATGACAAATGACAAATAACCACTGACAAATAACAGAAAAACCGGTACTAATCGCGCCTTTTTCGCGCCATTTCGCGCTCTTTTTATACCGTTTCAGGACACATAAATCCACTTCCTTCATAATCATAGTATTCATACTAATCATAAAAATCAGAGTCCAGACAATATCAAAAAAAAACGCTCTGTACTTTTATCAAATACAGAGCGTTACAGTTAAACTATTAAAGTATTAGCTTAAGTGAGGCGTGATTTTACCAACTAATTTACTCTTTGGCACCGCACCCACAATTTGCTCAACAACCTTACCACCTTTGAAGATGAGAAGTGTCGGGATGCTTCTTACACCAAATGCCATTGCTGTTTTAGGGTTAGAATCTACATCAAGTTTACCGACCTTAAGCGTTGCGGCATATTCAGTTGCGATTTCTTCTACAACCGGTGCAATAGCCTTGCAAGGTCCGCACCACTCAGCCCAAAAATCAATCAATACCGGCTTATCGGATTTGATGACTTCTGCATCAAAATTAGAATCGTCTATTATTACTGCTTTCATTGTTCTCTTTCTTTCTTAATTTAAGTTCTTACAAAATTAATAAAATCTAATTCAAAATCATAATATTATCAGGATTTAGGATTTGTTCAACCGCGTTGAAAAATTCATCACTTGGCTCTATTCCCGTTCTTTTCGAGAGTAATTGAACACTTTGCCCGCTTGCTTGGTTCACTAATTGGAAGTAACATTGGCATTTACCTTTGTGTCTTCCGGTTAACGTTTTTAATTGCTTTACCTTCGCATCGGTAAAATCATCCAATTCAACAGAAAAAAGCACCTTTCTTGTAAATCGTGCACGCACAAATTCAATCGGGTGCACTTCATTCACGATAATTTTCAAAGTGTCCCCTGCCTCGTCCGCCTTACCGATGAGCATGACAATGGCATCATCTTTTACATGATCCTGACAATCCTTGTAAATTGATGCAAAAAAGATACATTCACCTTTGCCTGTAAAATCTTCAATTTTGGCAAAAGCCATCATATTCCCCTTTTTATCGGTTTTCTTCTTGATATCTGAAAGAATACCGCAAATACGAACCACACTCCCCGGTTTTACTCCCTGAGTATTTCCCATAGATGCAGTCGAAAAAGCCTTCATTTCTTTCGCATACTTCAATAATGGGTGACCTGAAAGATAAAAGCCAAGCATTGCCTTCTCACGCGCCAATTTCTCTGTTTCTGACCACGGTTGAGCCTCGACCATTGCGGGAATATGCTCCTGCTTACTCGCTTTGGAACCGCCATCAAAGAGTGAATCCTGACCTCTGGACTGCTTTCCTTGGCTTTCTTGTCCGTATTGCGTTGCACGCTCTATAGTGGCAAATTGCTGGGCTCTGTGGCTTCCAAATGAATCACACGCACCCGCTTGAATGAGTGATTCCATCGTTTTCTTATTTACGATGCGTAAATCAACCCTTTTACAAAAATCAAACAAATTATGGAATTTTCCATACAATTCCCTTGATGCAATCAAACTGCGAACGGCGTTCGCACCAACGTTTTTAATTGCATTCATTCCGAACCGAATACCGCCATTGACAACAAGGAAATGTACATCACTTTCATTTACATCCGGTGGTAAAACGGTGATTCCAAGCTTTTTAGCCTCATCAATCAATTGCACAACCGTATCGGTATTGCCGATTTCGGCAGTCATACACGCCGCAAGGAACTCTGCCGGGAAATGTGCTTTTAAGTACCCTGTTTGATATGCCACAATCGAATAAGCAACGCTGTGGGACTTATTAAAGCCGTACGATGCAAACTTGAGAATTAAATCAAAAATTTGCCCGCCGAGATCACTTTTTAAGCCTTGTTGTACAGAACCATCAATAAATTGTTGGCGCATTTTTGCCATCAGGGCTTCGTCTTTCTTGCCCATGGCGCGCCGTAATAAGTCAGCTTGTGCAAGTGTCAGTCCCGCAACCTCACTTGCAATTTTGATTACCTGTTCTTGATAAACTATTACGCCGTATGTTTCTTTTAAAATTGGTTCAAGTTTTGGATGAAGATATGTAACCTTCTGTTTTCCGTGCTTCCTTTCAATAAAGTCACCAATCATCTCCATAGGACCGGGGCGATACAAGGCGTTCATAGCAACAAGATCGGAGATGCTGTTTGGTTTTAACTTGCGCAACCAATCCTGCATTCCTGAACTTTCAAACTGGAAAATGCCCACTGTATGCGCTTTTCCAAACAATTCAAACGTTGCCGCATCATTCTCAGGAAGATTATTTAAATCAATATCAACATTATGGATTTTTTTGATGAGAGCAAGCGCATTATCCATGATTGTAAGGGTACGCAAGCCTAAAAAGTCCATTTTTAACAAACCGGCTGTCTCAAGATCTGACATGTTATATTGCGTCATGAGGTCGGTTTGAGGCGTTTTGTACAGCGGAACGTAATCGCTTATGGGACCCGGGGCTATAACGACACCCGCCGCATGGGTTGAGGAATTTCTATTCATTCCTTCAAGAATTTTTGATATTTTAATCAATTCTTGAATTTTTTCGTCATTACTTTCTTTCACCCAGCGGAGTTCTGCAATTTCCTCTAAAGCCTCTGCAATAGGCATCACTTTTCCCAAATTAACAGGAATCAGCTTCGTAATTGATTCAGTAATGGCTAATGGGACACCTAACACTCTGCCAACATCCTTTAATACAGCCCGTGTGGAAAGTGTACCAAATGTGATGATTTGAGAGACAGAATCTGCTCCGTATTTGTCGCGAACGTATTCAATGACCTTTTCACGTCCATCGTCAGCAAAGTCGACGTCGATATCAGGCATACTGACACGGTCGGGATTTAGAAATCGTTCAAAAAGCAGATCATACTTTAACGGATCAACGTCTGTAATGCCCAATGCATACGATACGATGCTTCCTGCGGCGCTTCCTCGCCCCGGACCTACCCGAACGCCCATCTTCTTGGAAGAGTTGATAAAATCCTGTGTAATGAGGAAATAACCGGCATATCCCATTTTATTAATCATCTTGAGCTCGTAATCAAGACGATCCGTGACTTCTTTGCTTAAATCCTTATATCTTGTTTTTATGCCCTCATTTGCCAATAATTCAAGATATTCTTCACGGGTTTCAACTCCTGAATCTGCGGGAATTGGAAACTTGGGCATAAACGGCTTTTCGGGACCAATTTTGTAATGTTCAATACGTTCTGCCACCTCAAGTGTTGATTCAATTGCTCCGGGGTAACCTTTGAACAATTCGCACATCTGTTTCGGTGTTTTGAAGTAGATTTGGTCGGTTTGATAACGCAATGTGTGATAATCAGATGCACTGTTTACACTCGCATCCGGAATCATCAACATTACATTATGGGCAATTGCATGATCTTGATTGATATAATGGACATCGTTCGTGGCGATGAGTTTTATATCTAATTCTTTGGCAAGTTTAGGCATTCCGGCAAGAATGGGCTTTTCTTTATCGATTCCATGATCTTGAATTTCAAGATAGAATCTATCCCCAAAAAGCTCCTTAAATGCGATAGCAACCTGTTTGGCAGGTTCATAGTTGCCTGCAACAAGATGATGCGCCACAACGCCTGCAGGACACGCTGAAAGGGCAATTAAACCTTCGTGGTATTGCGCCAGAAGCTCCATATCGATGCGGGGCTTGTAGTAGAACCCTTCTGTATGCCCAAGGGTTACTAATTTGCTTAAATTCTTATATCCCTGCTCGTTTTGGGCAAGTAATACAAGATGCTGATAAATACCTCTTCCTTGTCCGGCGGCAAGCAGTTTGGGATTAACTTCTTTATCAAAACGACTGCCATTTGTAACAATGTATACTTCACAACCAATAACGGGCTTTATGCCTGCTTTTTTGGCTATTTTGAAGAATTCAATAGCCCCGAACATGACACCATGATCGGTAAGGGCAACAGCCGGCATTTTATGTTGAACGGCAGACTCCACCAATCCTTCGATTGTGGCAGCGCCATCAAGGAGGCTGTAGTGTGAATGGTTATGAAGATGGATGAAATCGGACACGGGTGATGGTTTTTGTTACTAGTTATGTGTAAATGGTTATTAGTGTTGTGCCTCTGTCACGGAATGAAACACTGTCCGAGAACCCCAATAGATTGTCATTCCGAATCCTCAGTTTCATCGGGGTGAGGAATCCCAATTTTCAAGGACTTCTGTAAACTCATAGAATTGGGATTCCTCCTCATCCGCTAACGCGGAATCGTCGGAATGACAGCAAACTTTAAGTTCTCGGTTAGCCTCATGGTCTGTGACAGTAAGGGAAAAACGTGTAAAAAAATGTTTAGCGATGGGTATAAAACCCATCGCTAACTCATGAAAAACGATATTTATAAAGTCATGCCTTTGATATGGTGCCGGAATGATAATTTTGAATTCATTTACGCTTTGTAATACTCTTTCACGTAGGATACAGCTTCTTCAATTTTAAGAATTACTCTCTCACCAGTCTTTCTGTGTTTGATCTCCACATTGCCGTTATTGACGTTTTTCTCACCAACAACGACTTGTAATGGCATTCCAAGCAAATCGGCATCTTTGAATTTGAAACCGGGGCTTAAATCTTTCCTGTCATCATATAACACATCGAATTTCAAATCAGTAAGCTCTTTATAAAGCGAATCTGAGATTGAGATTACTTTTTCATTGTTTGAATTGACTAAGACTAGATGCACTTGATATGGGGCTAATTGCTTGCTCCAGATCATTCCGTTTGCATCGTTGCTTTGTTCAATCAAACATGCAATAACGCGCTCTACACCAATTCCATAGCTACCCATGATGATTGGCTTTGCTTCGCCCTGTTCATCAAGGAATGTCGCTTCAAGTGAATCTGCGTATTTTGTACCAAGTTTGAATACATGACCGAGTTCGATTGCTTTTACAACACGTAATGGGTTTCCACAACCTGTGCAAGATTCACCCGGTAAAACTGTGCGCAAATCCACATAGGAATCTATTTTGGCATCCCTTGAAAGATCAATGCCTGTGATGTGGAAATCTGTTTTGTTTGCACCGCTAACGAAGTTGTTACCGCCATCAAGTCGCTTATCGGCGTAAATTTTGAATCCTTTAAGGTTTATTGGACCAATGGAACCGGGATCTGCGCCTGTTAGCATTTTAATTTCATCAACTGCCATCGGGCGTGCTTCACTTTTGAGTACGCCGAGAAGTTTTGCTTCATTCAGTTGATCGTTCCCCATCATTAAAAGGAGAATTGGCTGTTTATCCTGCATGTAGCATAATGATTTTGCAAATCGTGACTCATCAAGTTTTAAGAAGGTGACAAGTTCATCAATTGTACGGACGTTTGGAGTGGAAATTTCTTCCATTTTTTTAGATTCTGCATCATGAACAGCTCCGGCAACCTTTGATGTTGCCACTTCAAGATTAGCCGCATACCCGCAAGAATCACACAAGACGCATGTGTCTTCACCCGCATCGGATTCAATCATAAACTCTTGTGAGGCACTCCCTCCCATTGCACCGCTTGATGCGCCAACTACAAAGAATTTCAATCCCGCACGACTGAAAATCTTCTTATATGCTTCTGCATGGGCATCGTAGCGTGCATCAAGTCCTTCCCATGTTGCATCAAGACTATAGGAATCTTTCATTAAAAATTGTCTGCCACGGATGACACCCGAACGCGGACGGGGTTCGTTTCTAAATTTTGTTTGGATTTGATACCAAATTTGAGGCAAATCGCGATACGAACGGATTTCATTCTTTGCAATCCAGCAAATGACTTCTTCGTGTGTAGGTGCAAGGATAAGCTGACGATTCTTCACATGGAACATTGTATCGCCAAAGGCTTTCACTCGGCCGGTTTGTTCCCATAATTCAATAGGATTAAGCGCCGGCAGATGAAATTCTTGTCCACCTATCGCATCCATCTCCTCACGGATTATATCCTGCGCTTTTTTGAGCGCTTTGTAACCTAAGGGAAGAAAAGAATAGACACCGGCTGTTAATTGACGAATAAGTCCAGCACGAAGCATTAAACGGTGGCTTACCATTTGTGCATCTGAGGGGACTTCTTTTAATGTTGGAAGAAAGTATTTGCTAAGTTTCATGTTTCGATTTTTGGTTTACGATTAAGTATTAAGATTTGTATTATTAGTACCCCCGAAAGGAGTCGAACCTTCGACAAACGGTTTAGGAAACCGCTGCTCTATCCATCTGAGCTACGGGGGCTTATAAAAAATTTTAGATTTTGGATTGCTGAATTTAGAATGAAATCAGCATTTAGCAATTGAATATACCAAATTAATTTTGGAGTCTCAAATAATGACAACGGTCTCTACAATGTGCATGAAAAGAGATTGCTTTGAGGGTATTATACCTTATTTAATTGTTAAAATCGTTTTCCATGTAAGGAATTATAAAGTATTTTTCAGAAAAAATGATTATACTTGAGACCATTATTAAGAAAGCAAGGTAGATGATTTGTATTTATGTAGATAAATCGGAGCTTCACGGATTAGGAGCATTTTCATTTAAACGGATACCAAACAGAAGTATTTTAGGTGAGTATTTTGGTGAAATTATTGATGGAAATGAAGCTGAGGAACGAGGCGACCCGGCAAATAAAAAATATTCAGACTATGTTTTATATGTTTCAGAAGTGGAATACATTGATGCAAAAGATTATAATTATCCCCTGCGTTACATAAACCATTCACTGACACCAAATTGTGAAATTATAACTCGAAAGAATACAGCATTTGTACTGGCAATACGAACGATTCAAGCCGGGGAAGAATTGACGATTGATTACGGGTACGAGGTCGAATAGTTGATAAACAATCCTCTTTTCCTTATTGATCAAGAGCTTTTCGCAGGCTTTTTAATAAATCAATTGTTGTATACGGCTTTAAGAGGATATCATTAACACCTGATTTCAGTAATTCAGTTTTAACATTGGGTTCAATAAAGCCACTTGCGAAAATGCATTTGATATTATTATGATGTTCTTTTAAGATGTAAAACATCTGTTGACCTGTTATCTTTGGAAGTCCCATATCGGAAAATATTATATCAATTTTGTTTTTATGCTCACTATATTTAAGAAGCGCATCTTCTCCATCAATTGCCGATATAACTTTGTACCCGTTCATTTCTAAAAATGTTTTCATCATTTCTCTTAATCCTACTTCATCTTCGACTAATAAAATTGTTTCGGTGCCACCGGGTATTTTTTCATCGAGATCGTGAAGTAATGTTTTCGTATTCATTTCCGCTATCGGAATTGGAAAATAGAGGTAAAATGTTGTCCCGGTTCCCGGTTGACTTTTTACATCAATGTACCCATCGTGGCTTTTCATAATTCCATAGACGACTGCAAGACCAAGTCCGGTCCCCTTCCCTTTTTCTTTTGTAGTAAAGAATGGATCAAAGATTCTTTTTAAGGTAACTTCATCTATTCCTATGCCCATATCGCTGATGCTAAGACACAGGTATTGTTCAGCAGAGACTCCGGAGAATCTCTTTATAATACTTGCCTTATTTATAATCTCCGTTTTGATTGTTAATTTCCCTCCATCCGGCATAGCATCGCGAGCATTGACACAAAGATTCATCAATACTTGATAAACCTTGGTAGGATCTGCTATAATCATTGGAGCAGTTTTTTCAAGTTCGAGTGATATTGGAATGACTTTAGGGAATGTTTCATTGAGCATTTTTACATGCTCCTTGATTAAGGTATTGACACTTAACGGACCAAGGACAGTTTCAGATTTTCTCGCAAATGTTAAAATTTGTTTAACCAGTTCAGAGCCACGTTTGACTGCATTTTCGATAACATCAAGACTTTCATTAAGAGCTTCAGGAGAACGGTTTACAAATTTAAGAAGAGAACTATGCCCTAAAATGATGGAGAGAATATTGTTAAAATCGTGGGCAATCCCTCCCGCCAGCGTGCCGATTGATTCGAGTTTTTGAGTTTGAATTAAGGTTTGTTCTAATTCATGATATTCCTTTTCAATTCGTTTGCGATCGGTTATATCGCGACTAATACCGAGAAGTCCTACAATGACTCCATTTTCATCTTTAATAGGAACTTTGGTTGTTAAAAGCCATCCCTGTTCACCGGATAGTAATTCGGTAGGTTCTTCGCGGTTTATGAGCGGAAGACCGGACTTAAGAACAGCCATATCATCATCATGATATTGTTCAGCGAGTAGAGCAGGGCGAAAATCAAAATCCGTTTTTCCTTTAATTTCATCGGCATTTTGTATTTTTAGTGCGTGTTGATGGGCAAGATTATTTAATACGAAGCGACATTCAGCATCTTTCACATATATACGATCAGGAAGCGTATCGACAAGGATACGTAAGCGATTTCGTTCTCTTGATAATAATTCTTCCGCTCGTTTACGTTCGGTAATATCACGTAAAATGAGAAGAGTAAAACGCTCACCGGAAAGTTGATAGGTTGAAATATGAACCTCGACATCAAATTCGATACCATCTTTTCTTAATCCGCGTGTTTCGTAATCACTTGGAACATTTTCACCGAATTCTCTCCGTCTTCTTCTCTCAAGAATTGTTTCTCGTTGACATGGAGCAATATGATCAATGATGAGCGTTCCAACTAACTCACCACTATCGGTGTAGCCAAATAAATCGCGATAGGCAGAGTTGACAAAAAGGTGAACACCGTCCTTCAATACGCCTATTGCATCCATAGAATGTTCAAAAATAGCGCGGAATTTTGTTTCATTTTCCTTCAAACTTCTTTCCATACTTCTTCGAGTCATGATTTTTTGCAGTTCATTTGCAACAAGCTGTATCTGAACTGAATCATGCTCGGTATATTCCGCCAACTTATTCCCAACGCCAAATATGATACGAACTTTATCATCTTCAAGTACCGGTATACTCATAAAACGAGTTAAAGGTGCATGTCCTTCCGGTAATCCTTTTTGATTCGGTGAATTTTTAAAATCGTTATAGATAACAGGTTTCTTAAAGTGAACACAATCGACCCAATTGCCTGCCAGATTGATTGGGTAATGTGTCTCATAATTTGCTGTACAGTTTTTCAGCGCCTCTGCATTCCATGTTGTCAGTGTTATCGTAATTTGATCATCCTCGACTTTATGGAAGAAGCCTATGGAGCTATCCGTTAATTCAACTGCTTTATCAAGAACAAAGTCATATAATTCCTTATCAGTAAATTGAATGGCATTTTCATAGAGTTCAAGCTGAAGTTTAGTCCGAAGGTTATCTTTCCTCTGTTGTTCCTCAGTTTGTTTACGCTCGGTAATATCTAAAAATGTTGTTACGAATTTATTATCAACAAAGGGAGAAGTAGAAATATAATAACACCTATTTCGTAAGTTACTCCACATTTCTGTAATGACGGTAGAAGTAGTAGCTCGATGATTTTCCCAAAATGATTTTATGGTTTCCTCAGACATTCCATAGAGTTCTGTTGCAAGATGCCCTATGACTTCTGTGCCATTGTAATCGGCTGTGGCATAAAAAGCTTTATTAACACTGAGAATGCGGTAATCAATCATTTCCCCATCATTATTGAAGACTATTTCATTCAGAGCAACACCTTCCGTCATTGTATCTAAGAGTGATTGAATTCTTTCTTCGTTTTCACGATTTTTCTTTTCTGCAGCCTTTCGCTCGGTGATATCCATAGCATTGCCAATAATTGCAATATTACCATCGAGCACAACGCGCGTCCCCATTACCTCGATGAAAATGGTCTGATCATTTTTACAGATGCCCCGATACTGACTAAATAAAATGTTAATTTCCCCAAGAATGCCGCGTCGATGATTCTCGGCAGCCAATTCCCTATCATCCGGATGAATACAATGTAAGAAGTCACTCCCAATTAATTCATCAATAGTATATCCAAATATTTTAGCAAAAGCCGGGTTAACATACGCTAATTTTCGATCTTTAATAATATAAATTCCTGCAAGAGAACTTTCACTGATGGATCGAAAACGGGTTTCACTCTCGAGTAAAGCCATTTCAACTCGTTCACGTTCTTTTTCTGTATATAGTTTTTCGAGAGCGTAGGTAATATCACCTGTTACTTCTTCAAGTAATCGAATCTCATCATCATTAAAGAACAACGATTCTCCGGTATAGATTGTGAATACACCAATCGGTTTCCCATATGTAATAATGGGAAGAGCAATTGAGGAATGATAACCACGCTTCAAAGCTTCATCGCGCCAAGGAACCATTCGGGGATCGTTCGCGATATCGTTACAAAAAGAATACTTTCCTTCCCGTATTGCAGTCGCTGTTGGTCCATGTCCTTCCGGTGTGTCACTCAATGTTATTGTTTTAATCTTTGTTAAGTACCCTTCTTCAATACCAAACCACGTTACCGGTTTAATTGTTTGATCGTCATTACTTATCAAACCTACCCAAGCCATTCTAAAATTACCGTATATGACAGCAATACGACATGCCTCTTCGAACAATTGATGCCTGTCCTTCGCTCTGATAATCATCTGGTTAATCTGAGTAATAACAGCATAGACGCGGTTCATTTTGCGGATTTCGTTTTCTGCATGTTTTCGTTCTGTGATATCGATACTAAAGACAAAAATACCTTCGGGAATTGGTTGGACTCGTAATTCGAACCAACTCAACTTCCCATCACTAAATGTAAACGATGATTCAAATTGTTGAGGAGTACGTTTGGTCATACACTCATTGTAGCGAGCAAATATTTCAGTGTGTTCCACTCCGGGATATTCTTCAAGTATCGAGTGACCTAAGAGCTCCTCACGCTGTTTATTCCCGTGTTTTGCCGCACCCTCATTAACATAGAGATACTTCCAATCGAAACCGATAATCATACATCCTTCAAGCATTGAATCGAGCGTTTGTCGAAAACGAGCTTCAGATTTTTCAAGCGCCATCTGGGTGAGTTTATGCTGAGTGATGTTGTTTATGTTTGTAATAAAGAAAAGAGGCATCCCTTCTTTATGTTGATGAAGAGTTGTATTAATATCCACCCATACAACTGAACCATCCCGATGAATGTAGCGTTTTTCAAATCGGGTGGCTGAAGATTCACCTTTGATGAACGACTGAATCACATCAAGTGATTGCTGAACATCATCGGGGTGAGTAATTTCTTGCATTTTTTTTGATTTAAGTTCTTCGGGGGAATACCCGAGGAGAGAACAAAATGCTTTATTCAATTCCAACGTACCATCCGGTTTTGTCAGGGAAATGCCATTTGGAGAATATTCAAACACATGTTGAAATTTTTCTTTTGTCTCTACTAATTCTTCATGTGTTCGTTTAAGTTCAGTAACATCACGAGAATAGATGATCACCCCTACAATTCTACCCGAATCATCACGTAAAGGGTTGAGTTGTAACGAAAAATACAAACAGGATTTACCTTCTTCACCTTGACACCTCTCATCGAACACATGTTCTCCCATAAGCGCTTTATCGATGTTATGCTTGGCTTTGATACGGTCTTCTTCAACAGTTTGATACTCTAACAAGCATTTTCCAACTTCAATTTCAACACCATATAACTGTTTCATTATATTGAAATGTTTTCGGTTAAAACTTGTGTAGCAATACTCAACATCAACAGAAAATATTGAATCTTCGGATGCATCAATAATCTGTTTCAATAGAATGTCAAGAACGTTTTTCGGTGAAGGTTGATTTGAGATATTTTTGTTGTTCATAAAACCGGTCTCAGTAAAAATTAATTTATTTTTATGTGCCGATGTCAGGGACGAAGGGCAGAGCACAGTAGCAACTATTTAGTACATTCGGACTTACTTCACAGATACAACGTACATCATTGATGAGAGAACAACACGCTTGACTACACAGCGTTTTATGGAATTGAATTAATGTAGGTGTTGATAAAAGGTAAGTAGAAACATATCCAAAGTCAAGTATAATCTTGTTTCAAATATTGGTAACTGAAATGTAAATATGATTCTGAGGAACAGTTTTTAAGAAGGGTTACAATGACTCTTTTGGAGGGGGTATATCCAAATTATGAATATATGAGGTTATTTGCCTAAGAATTTCAGGAAAACAATTTTGTAATACAGGAGAGAGAGATTCAGAAAACTCGAATGATTTTCCACCGACAGTGTACAGAACTGCCGATGCCACTTGTCCATATATAGAAAACGAAATAGTCAGTAGCGTTTCCGGCGTAATATGGTGGTGGAAAGGTTGTATGGATTCTACAGGGGAAAGATTAGTTCGTTTAATTTTACCGGGAGAGTCGCCGATCGAGCAATCGACAAAGATAACGTATTTTGGTGTGCTTAGTAACTCTGCAAGTTCAGGAGTTAATTGGTGGAATGTAAGAAAATGAATTCGCTTATTCCACGGCATTGCCTCGAGTTCACGAATGACATGCCATCCTACTCCATCATCACCACGAAGAGGATTCCCATATCCGATGATGAGGATTTCGCTCATCGTACTGCTTCCGAGAGTAAAACATTTTCAGATGAAAACACCTGTATATGCAATGGCATTTGTCCCATTGCGTGGGTTGAACATGATAGACATGGATCGAAACAACGTATTCCTGCTTCGACCCGATTTAACATTCCTTCTGTGATGTTCTGACCATCAAGGTACTGCATCGCCAGTTGTTTTATTGTACGATTCATTGCAAGATTGTTTTGTGCTGTTGCTATGAGCAGGTTTACTTTTTGTAGAACGCCATCGCTGTTGACATGGTAATGATGGAACAGTGTTCCACGCGGGGCTTCAGATGCGCCTATCCCCTCTTCTCTGTTAATCATAGCTTTTGCGGCGATATGAGTTCCGAGAATATCGGGATCATTTAATAACATTTCGACTTTTTCGATCCCAAAAAGAATTTCAATCAAGCGGGCATAATGGTAATAGAACGAGTTGTTCACTACTTCAGATTCGCCGGCAAGGGCTTTGAATTCCTGTCGTTCTATTTCTGCAAGAGGTGAATCAATATAATCGCAAATGTTCAAGCGGGCAAGCGGACCTACTCTGTACATTCCTTTCGGATAACCTAACGGTTTATAATACGGGAACTTCAAGTACGACCATGATTCAGCCGCTTCACCAAAGTAGTCGAAAAATTGACGAGCATCAAGTTTATCGGCAATGATATTTCCAGCACCATCGCAAACACGGAGTTTACCATCGTAATATTCAAGTCCGCCATCATCTGAAACCAAACCGACAAATAACGAACGGAAGTTTCCAAAATTTGGAATATCCCCTTCTAACGATTGGTGGATTTTTTTTATCATACCAAGTGCAATTAATGCAGTTTCTTTCGCTTCGGGAATCCAGCTGAGTAAATAATCTCGCTTTTCAGCGGAAAGCGATTCACGTACGCCGCCTGCGACTGCCCAAGGGGTGTGGATTTTTCTACCACCCAGAACTTCGATAATTTCTTGTCCGAATTTACGGAGACGGATTCCTCTTCGTGCTAATTCTTTGTCCGCTTCGATGAGTCCGAAAATATTTCGTTTGGCAACCGGGGCATCAAATCCGAGTATAAAATCGGGAGATGAAAGATGAAAGAAACTAAGCGCATGAGATTGAATCCATTGCGCAAGTGTTATCACACGGCGAAGTAATTCAGCAGTTTTGGGAATTTGAACTGCAAGAATGTCATCCCCTGCTTTTGCGGATGTTATAAGATGACTCGTCGGGCAGATACCGCAAATACGAGAGGTAATGCCACCCATTTCCCATATAAGTCGACCTTCACAAAATTTTTCAAATCCTCGAAATTCATTGACATGGAACCGAGCATCTGTGACATTTTTTTGGTCGTCAAGATGGATAGTAATTTTTGCATGTCCTTCGATCCTTGTAACAACAGGGATAGTGACGGTTGTGCCTTCGGAGTGTGTCTTTTTCGTTTTCATAAAATAAAATTCAATATCAAAATTGTTATTGCCTTGATGTTAGAACATTGATTAACCGTAGCGGAGGTAAACGTGCGATGCCGCAGGTAAACGATTAGCAAGCAGTTCATTTACAGCATGCCAAATCTGATCGGCTGTAGGTGGACAGCCATGAATAAATGCATCAACTCTGATTACCTCATGCAAGGGTTTTGCCCTGACCATCAATTCGGCGATGGTTGCATAATCGCGAGGTATTTGCGGAGTTAAATCAGCAAGTTCAATATACGAACGTTCGAGAACACTTTTCAAAGAAATGGGATTTCGCATTGCTGTTACATTACCTGTTACGGCACAATCACCAAACGATACTACAATGCGGGAATTTTTCCTGATGATTTTTGAAAGTTCTTCCTGTTCATTGTTTGCTACCGCACCTTCGACGAGAGTAATATCTACCGAATCGGGAAATTCTTTTACATCCATTAATGGTGAATAGACTAATGTTATTTTTTCGGCAAGTTCGATAAGTCGTTCGTCCATATCAAGAAACGACATGTGACATCCCGAACATCCTCCAAGCCAAACTGTTGCAACTGTAGGTTTCATAATATTATTCTTCCTCTGAATCCATGCTTGACCATTCTTTTTTCTTTCTCGCTGTAACAATATACTTTAGGAAATCAGTTCGTTTTTCCATCTCAGCAACGGCTTCACCTTTTTTAATTAATGCGCCTGTGGGGCAGACAAGAACACACTTGCCGCATGAAGTACAGCTTGGGGAAGTACCCCAGGGCTGATCAAGATCTGAAATAATTTCGCAACCGATTCCACGGTTTGCAATATCCCATGTATGCGCACCTTCGACCTCGTGACAGACGCGGACACATCGTGTGCAAAGAACGCAACGGTTACGGTCGATAATATAATCTTCATGTGTTGCATCGAGGCGTTGCTTTGGATAAAGATATGGAACGCGTACATACGTTAATCCAACGACATAAGCAAGATTTTGCAATTCGCAATGATTATTTACAACACAGACTGCACATTGGTGATTTCCTTCCGATGCGAGTAATTCGATAATCATTTTCTGATATTTCTTTAAGCGATCAGTATTCGTGTGTACCACCATACCTTCATTCGGGCGTGTTGTACATGCAGGAAAAAGTTTTGACGAACCTTCGATCTCAACTAAACAAAGACGGCAGGCACCGACATCGGAAAGTCCTTCGAGGTGACAGAGCGTAGGAATGAATATTTTATGTTGACGAGCAACATCAAGAATTGTTTCTCCTTCTTGTGCACTGAACTGCTGATCGTCGATGGTAAATGTAGTTATAGCCATAGTATCATTTCACCTTTATGCTTCAAGTATTTCGGCAGGTTTGGGCTTAGGCTGATAGTCTTCCCGGTCAATCAAAACATCTTCATATTCTTTCGGGAAGAATTTCATCGTAGAGAGAACGGGATTGGGAGCGGACTGTCCCAAGCCGCAAAGACTTGTATCTCGTACCATCAAACATAATTCTTTGAGGAGCGCAAGATCATCAACAGTTCCTTCCCCGCGGGAAATTTTATCAAGAATACCATGAATGTGAACAGTTCCAACTCTGCATGGAACACATTTTCCGCATGATTCATCAACGCAGAAATCCATAAAGTATTTAGCAACATCGACCATGTTAGAAGTTGAATCCATAACGATCATACCACCACTACCCATAATAGAACCAACAGTGGCGAGGGATTCATAATCAACAGGCAGGTCAAGATATTCAGCCGGGATACAGCCACCAGATGGACCTCCTGTTTGTGCCGCTTTAAACTCTGTCCCTTCAGGTGTACCGCCGCCGATATCAAAAATAATTTTTCGGAGAGGGATTCCCATTGGAACTTCGATTAAACCGGTATTTCTAATTTTCCCGGCAAGAGCAAAGACTTTCGTCCCTGTACTTTTCTGAGTTCCTATACCGGCAAACCATGCACTTCCATGTTTTATAATTGGAGCAACATTGGCATAGGTTTCCACATTGTTGATAAGTGTAGGCATAGACCATAAGCCTTTTTCAGAGGGATATGGCGGGCGAGGACGCGGTCGTCCGCGCTTTCCTTCAATGGAGCGAATGAGTGCGGTTTCCTCACCGCAGACAAATGCTCCGGCGCCGATGCGGAGATCGATACGGAAATTGAATTGAGATTCAAAAATTCTGTTACCGAGCAAACCAAGTCGTTCAGCCTGTTTGATAGCAAGTTTTAGCCGTTCGATAGCAAGAGGATATTCAGCGCGAATATAGATGAAGCCCTGATTTGCACCAACTGCATAACCGGCAATTGCCATGCCTTCGAGAATACGGTGTGGGTCTCCTTCGAGTACACTTCGATCCATGAATGCTCCCGGATCGCCTTCATCAGCATTACATATCACATATTTCTGTTCGCTTTTTACTTTGCGGACAATACTCCATTTCAACCCTGTGGGATATCCTGCACCGCCGCGACCGCGCAAACCGCTTTTTCTAATTTCTTCAATAACTTCTTCGGGGGTAAGTTCTGTAAGCACTTTTGCAAGTGATTCAAATCCACCGACAGCAATATACTCTTCGATACGCTCAGCATTGATATTCCCGCAATTTTCGAGAACAATTTTGAGTTGTGAAGACATAAATGGATCGTCTTTGGGAATCAGGTGGTTTTGTACTATTTCTCCTTTAACGATATGTTCGTCAACTATTTTTTCGGCAGTTGCCGGATCGACATTTTTATAGGTAACATCACCGTTCTGAATTTTCACGAGGGGACCTTCGCCACAGAGCCCCATACAACCGGTTCCAATCACTTCGCTTTTCTTGTCTAACTTCCGATCTTGAAGAGATTTTTGGAATGCTTTTTTTGTCTCCTCACTTCCGCACGAAACACAACCTGCGGCTGAGCAATAAATAATTCTATGTTTGAATTTTTTTTGGCGTTCTCGTTCTTGTTCGCCGAATTCCTGAAGTTCTTCTACGGTCATGCAGTTACCTCTTCTTTTTCTTTCTCCCACTGTTCAATACGTGAAATAGCACCATCAACCGACAATTTACCAACAACGGCGTTATCAAGAACCGCTACGGGAGCAAGTCCACATGAACCTACACAACGAGCTGCTACGAGCGAAACCTGTTTATCATCTGTCGTCTCACCAAACTTTTTACAACATTTTCGTTCTACAGCTTGTTGTAATTGAGATGCGCCTTTCACATAACATGCTGTACCTGTGCATAACACAAACGTATGCTTCCCTTTAGGCTTGAGCGAAAAGAAATGATAGAATGTAGCGACGCCATACACACGGCTTAACGGTAATTTTAATTTGTGGGTAATATAAATGAGAAGATCATTTTCGAGGAAGCCAAAGATGCCTTGAGCGGCGTGTAAGACTTCAATAAGAGCATCGCCGTTAGCGTTATGCTTTGTAATGACCCTATCTAAGAGTTTGAAACGGTTATCACCGCTCGGATGAGCAGATGTTGGCGAGTCAGGCATGATACTTTGAGATGACAATTCGGATTCAATATGTTAATAATTCTACATATCAATCGTGCAACATACATGCCAATTTCATGTAACCGATTGTTAGATTTTATAAAATTATAACATGTTATACTGTAATAAGTTATAG
>ORJL011806836.1_pt1 | contig 19303 bp, 13 predicted proteins | sample 1779941 | NCBI WGS metagenome assembly ORJL01 (sample SAMEA104232317, study PRJEB22302) | groundwater metagenome | biome: forest; feature: aquifer; material: groundwater | place: USA | collected 2011-08-07 | depth 5.8 m | reverse complement strand
TCCCAGACGGCGCGGTAGGGACACCGCACCCTACCCACGGAATGGTAGGGCTCGCTGTCCTCAGCGGGCCGCAGACACAGTCGAATGCCCCAGACGGCGCGGTAGGGACACCGCGCCCTACCGTGATGGACTGGCGTCCATCGCCTCGCCCAGTCAGCACGCTGACCGGCCTCGCGGTCTGTGCATTCGCAGCCGCAGCCCTCGCCACCGGAACCGTCACGCTCCGAGCCGGCACAATTTACATCCCCAACGGGTCGTTTCAATCGCCAGGGACCGCGTTCGTGGATCCGCAGGTTGATTCCTGGCAGAAGACGGCCAAGCCTTTCTGGTACGACGAAAGCAGCGGCTACTTGTGGAGCCAGTTGACGGGCGTCTTTGCGAACACGGTGGCGACCAGCGCCGACCACATCGACAATATGGACGGCAACCAGGCCGTGTTCCTGTTCGCGGTGCCGCAGGTCGGGCTGTTCCAGGATTACACCTCGATCGGGGGAACCAACTCCGCAGCCGATCACGCGTTCAACGCGAAGTTCGAGATCGGCAAGTCCTATGCCCTTCGGGTGGGTGTCATTGGCGGCGGTGGCGGGATGACCAACGGGGTTACCCTGAAGGTGGGGCTCTACTATCAGGGCGCCGGCGGCAACCACGTCACCGTGGCGGCAACCAACATTACCTACTCGCCCGAGGTCTTCACCAACACCACCCATTTTGTGGACTTCGCGGTGACCGTCCCGGCGGTGAAGCCCGAGGACGCTTGGGCCGGCCAACAGATCGGGATTGAGCTGGTTTCCACCGTCGATCCAGCGCTGGCCGGCGGCTACTGGGACCTGGACCGTGTGCGGTTGACCGCAACGATCGAGATTCCCAACGCCTCCTTCGAGCTGCCAGTAACCGCGTTTGTCGATCCGTTCGTCGGGTCGTGGCAGAAGACTCCCAAACCGTTCTGGTATGACGAGAGTGGCGGCTATTTCTGGACCCAACTGACCGGTGCTTTCGCCAACACGGCGCCCGGCAGCGCCGACCATATCGACAACATGGACGGCAACCAGGCGGTTTTCGTGTTCGCCGTTCCCGAGGTTGGGCTGTTCCAGGACTACGATTCGGTTGGGGGAACAAACTCGGCTCCCGAACATGCCTACAATGCGGTGTTCGAGGTGGGCAAGGCCTATGACCTGAGCGTCGGGTTGATCGGGGGCGGCGGCGGAATGACCAATGGGGTCAGCCTGCAGGTCGGCCTTTATTACCGCGACGCCGCCGGTGGCCGGGTGACGGTGGCAGCGACCAATATGACTTATTCCCCAGCGAATTTCCCCACCACGACCCATTTCGTGGACGTGACCGTCCAGTCGGCGGCGGTCCGGGCTGCGGATCCGTGGGCCGGCAAACACATCGGGATCCAGTTGCTCTCTACCGTGGCGCCGACGCTGGCCGGTGGATACTGGGATGTCGATAACGTCCGGATTGCCGAGGTGCAGGGGGCGGTCCTGCTGAAACCGGCATGGACTGCCAGCGGGTTCGGCTTCGCGTTGAAGAGCGGCCCCGGCTTGAAGTTCGAGGTTCTGGCCAGCGACGACCTGGCGCGTCCGGCCTCGTCATGGACCAGCCTCGGAGTGGTCACCAATGTCAACGGGACGGTGGCGATCTCAGACTCGGCTGCTGGACTTGGTGCGCGCTACTATCAGACGCGGCAGGTGCCCTAGGGGGGTGAACTGGGATGTTCGCGCGGATGGCCAGCGGTCGGGCGGTAGAAAGGAAGCGCGGGTTCACGCTCGTCGAGTTGCTGGTGGTCATTGCGATTATCGCTGTCCTTGCCTCCCTGCTGGTGCCAGCGCTGGCTTCGGCCAAGAATGCGGCGCGGCGGGCGAGGTGCCTCTCCAACCTCCGGCAGATCGGCATCGCGATTCATAGTTACTCCCAGGACAACGATCGCCGGATCCCCTACGGTCCCAAGGCGCCGCCCTTCACCAGTCCGGCCAACTTCTATCCGTCCACGGGGGCCCCTACGAGCTTGATTTCGCTGCAAGGAGGCGCTCCAGTGGCGCTCGGGTTGTTGCTGCGCGATCATTTGGTGCAGGAGCCGAAGGTGTTGTTCTGTCCAGGGGCCGACCAACCAGTTGACACCGAGGCTGAACTCGCCAAGGTCGGACGCATCCAGGCTCAGGGCAGCTACTACTACCGACACGGAGGCAACACCCAGTTGTTCGACAATCCGAGTGGTGGCGGCCCTCCCGAGCACCTCCAACTCGACAACCTCGGCGAGAACCGCGTCGGGCTGCCAATCCGTGCGTTGGCGATCGACACCATGTTCCTGAGTCCGCCCGAGCTGGCTTCCTTCAATGTCAAACCCCGCACCCACCACCAGCGGCGGTTCGCAAACATCCTCTTCTCGGACGGCCATGTGGTGTCGCGCTCGAACCAGGACGGGCGGTTCACCGTCGATGTCCGCGACTACAGCCAGGTTCGCGATGCCTTCAGCCAAATCCTGGGTGTCCTCGAGCGGGGCGACGCCGAGGATTGAGCACCGATGACTCCAAGCCACCCGGCTCGCCAACCAAGCGATCAGCGAACCGGCCTCGATGCGCGGCTAGCCGGTAACGGACGTGTTTAGCGTCACCCGCCGGAGTCGAGGCCACCTATCGCTCCGACCCAGCGCGACACGCTGCTGACAGACGCGGTGCCGCCGGAAATGGTTCGGACAAAAGCGGGGCATAAACCGACGGACATTGTGCTGAGGCACGCAGGGACGTGCGTCACCGGTTTTCTCTGTTTTTCTCGGACACACCCGGGTATTCTGCTGACCAACTAATGAATTGCCAGGCCACAGTCCTCCGACTCTGTTCGGGATGGCGCTTGAACGTGAACGATAAATGGTTATCGATGGAAGCGCTTGCCACCCGCATGGTCGTGAAGCTCGACACCATCCACAAACGGAATGATCTACACTTATGAAGCCATTGGACATTCAGAGAATGCAGATCGAGAGCATTGAAATCCGTAACTACCGGGTTTTCAAGCAAGCGGTGATGAAAAGCATCCCACGTCTGGCTGTTTTGGTGGGGGAAAATGGCTCCGGAAAATCCACCTTGCTGGATGTGTTTACGTTTCTCAAGGACGCCCTGGCGCAAAATGTCGCCAAGGCAGTGGCAAGACGAGGTGGATTCAAGGAACTGGTGAGCCGCGGAGCGAATGGTCCGATAACGATTGCTTTGAAATTCCGTGAGACCGGCGGACGCCTGGCCACCTATGAGCTGGCCGTGGCTAACGACGATGGGACGACGGTAGTGCATCGGGAAGTCCTGAAATTCCGCCGCGGCCAAAGGGGACAGCCCTGGCATTTCGTGGATTTCTCGCGGGGGAAGGGAACAGCTATCACCAACGAGACCGTGTACGGCGATCCGAACGCCAAAGAAGAACGGGAAGAACATGTCCTTGATGAGCCTACGGTATTGGCCATCAAAGGACTTGGACAGTTCAGGGAGTTCCGAGTGGTGGCTGAGTTTCGGAGTCTTATCGAGAACTGGAACATTTCGGATTTCCACATTGCCGACGCGCGACCCAGCGCGGAGGAAGGTTATGCGGAGCATCTATCCACCCGGGGCGAGAATGTAGCCCAGGTGGCGCAGTTCCTTTACGACCGTCATCCAGACCGCTTTGAACAAATATTGGAGGCGATGAAACGGCGTGTACCGGGGATTGCGAAAGTGGAGGCAAAGCCCACCGAGGACGGACGGCTAGTTCTTCGTTTCCAGGACGGCGCGTTCAAGGATCCGTTCATTGCGCGCTACGTCTCGGATGGCACGATCAAAATGTTCGCGTACCTCGTGTTGCTCCACGATCCAAAGCCATTTCCGTTGCTCGCCGTGGAAGAGCCTGAGAACCAATTGTATCCGGAACTGTTGGGCGAACTGGTCGAGGAATTCCGCGACTATGCCCGGCGCGGTGGCCAGGTATTTGTTTCCTCGCACTCTCCGGAGTTTCTTAACGGATCGAATTTGGACGAGATTTACTGGCTGGCCAAGCAGGGGGGCTTTACTCGGATTCATCACGGAGCCGAGTCGGAGCTCCTGAAAGGCCTGGTGGAAGCCGGCGATCTCCCCGGAGCACTCTGGCGGCAGGGGGTCTTCAAAGGAGCCTGGAGGGTATGAGTCGCTTGGTTTTCCTATTGGAAGAGCCTTCGATGAAGGCGTTTCTCGACGAGTTTTTGCCCAGACTGCTTCCGGGGCTTGATTTCCTATGTGTGAAGCACGAGGGAAAACAAGACTTGGAGAGAAGTATCCCTCGAAAACTTCGGGGCTGGCGCGAACCCGGCGTGCGCTTCGCTGTCGTTCGCGACAATGATGGTGCCGACTGTCAAGGGGTAAAGGCCCGTTTGCTGACTCTTTGCCAGCAAGGAGGGCGGCGAGATACGCTAGTTCGAATAGCGTGTCAGCACCTCGAGGCATGGCACCTCGGCGCGATGGATGTGCTAGCCATTGCTTATTCGCGACCAGCTCTGTCGAAGATCGGGCGCAAATCTAAATACTCCAACCCGGATGCGTTAAGAAATGCGGCGCAGGAGTTGAATCGGTTGGTGCCGGAATTTCGCAAAGTGGATGGCGCGAGGCGTATGGGCAAAATAATGCCTACGCAGGGTAACGCCAACCGCTCACGCAGTTTTCAGGTGTTCGTGGAGGGACTGCGGCGACACATGGGGAGTTGACGGACGCACGCCGCCGACCCTCAGTCGTCCCCAGGGCTTGCTCTGCCTCCGCTGTCTCTGTTCCTGGCGCTCCCCGCTGGCTGGCCGGACCGCGAACCAGACAGACGCGAAAGCCGATGAACCCGAGGCGAGCAATCGGCCCGAACCTGCGGCGAGACGCTGAGCGGCAGAGCCTAGCAGCGAGGCCCCAAGAACCGCCCCGCACGACGTGGGTAGCATTTTGAATTGTTGCTTTTTCAACTCCTATTGACTCAGCATCAGGCCCCGCATCGGGAAAGGTCCACGGGCGCGCCTCCCAGCCATCCTCTCTTTTGGAGTAAGCGTGTCTGTCGTACACGTCCTGGCACCATTCCCACACGTTGCCATGCATGCCGTGGAGCCCAAAGCCATGGGGGGTGGGGCAAGGGTGGATGGGCTGTTCATCGACAGGATGACTTTGGCCACTGGGTTTCCTTCCCGAGAACATTCGCGGCGAGAGCAAAGGCCATCTCTCCACCGGTATCATGGGCACCAAGTTCATGCTCGACTGGGTGCGGTCCAGCTACAATTCGATGCGCGGCAGGGTGGTGAGCAACTGGCGGCGCGGCGGTGGCAAGCTGGAGATCGAGGTGGAGATTCCCGTCAATGCCACGGCCCTGATTTACGTGCCTGCCCGCGCCATCAAACAGGCCACAGAAAGCGGCTGGCCCATCGAGCGCGCCCGGGGAGTCGAATTTGTACGCATCGACCGCGACGCCGTGGTGTTCCGCATCGGCTCCGGGCGCTACGCGTTCACTGCGGATAGCCCGTAGTGCCGCGGACTGCGGTGCGAGCCTGGAAGTAAGGGGAGCGATCGGATCTCCCGCACCGGACGTTCGACCGCCTCAGCCAAGAACTATCCGGCTGACGCCGGATGCTACCTTCATCGTAGCAGCGGACGCCAGTCCGCTCACACTCCGTCTCCCGCGCAGGAGGTTCAACATCGACCGAAAAGACATGGAACTCCGTGTAAGGTGCGTCCACTACCGCGACGCTCTTCCTCCGAAAGGGATACAGCCGATCTGAGACACACGCAGGGTCACAGTCGCTTTTCCTCCTTGGCCAGTTTCAGAACCCCTGGTGCTCGGTGCGGGCGATGATTTCTTCCTGGAGCTCCGTCGATAGGTCGCAGAAGTAGTCGCTGTAGCCGGCCACGCGGACGATGAGGTCGCGGTGCTGCTCGGGCTCGGCCTGCGCTTTCCGGAGGGTGTCGGCCGTTGTCACGTTGAACTGGACGTGGTGGCCGTCCATCTTGAAGTAGCCGCGGACCAGGTGCGCCCATTTGTCGAGCCCGTCCTCGGTGGTGACGAGCCCGGGGGTGAACTTCATGTTGAGGAGTGTGCCGCCGGTCTTCACGTGGTCCATCTTGGATGCGCTCATAATGACCGCGGTGGGGCCGCGGCGATCGGCGCCCTGGACGGGGCTGATGCCCTCGGAAAGCGGCAGACCGGCTTTGCGCCCATCGGGCATGGCGCCGGTAACACCACCGAAATAGACGTGGCAGGTGGTCGGCAGCATCTCGACGCGATAGCGGCCGCCGCGGGCGTCGGGCCGTCCGTCCACTTCTTCGAAGCAGGCGTTGAAGACGTCGAGCATCAGGGCGTCCGCGTAGTCGTCATCGTTACCGTATTTATGAGTGCGGTTGACGAGCCGCTGGCGGAGCAGTTCGTCGTCGGCAAAGTTGAGGTCGAGGGTGGAGACGAGACGGTCGAGGGGCATCTCGGTGCCCTCGAAGCAGAGCTGCCTGATCGCGCTCAGGCAGTCGGTGATGCTGCCCAGGCCGACCATCTGGATGAAGGTGTTGTTGTAGCGCGCGCCGCCCGAGTTGTAGTCGAGGCCCATGGCGATGCAGTCGTCGATGAGAACGCTCAAGAAAGGCGCTGGCATCTGGTCGGCATACATCCGCTCGATGAGGCGGCTGCCCCTAATCTTGATGTCTATGAAGTGGCGAAGCTGCTTTCGGAACGCGGCGAAGAGGTCGGCGTAGCTCTTGAGCGTGTCGGGCGCCCCCGTTTGGAGGCCGAGTTGTTTGCCGGTGCGCGGTTCAAGGCCGTTGTGAAGTGTCAGTTCAAGCACCTTCACCAGGTTGAAGTAACCGGTGAGAATGTAGGCTTCCTTGCCAAACGCCCCGACCTCCACGCAACCGCTGCAACCGCCGGCGCGGGCGTCTTCGAGAGTCTTGCCCTGGCGGAGTTGCTCCTCCACGACGGTGTCGGTGTTGAAGATGGATGGGAAACCATAGCCTTTGCTGACGACGCGCAAGGCGTGTTTGAGCAGGACCTCAGGGCTCTTGCGGGAGAGTTGGAGGTTGGTGCTCGGCTGCAGCAGGTGCATCTCATCGACGATATCGAGCAGGATGTGCGAGATCTCATTCGAGCCGTCGGAGCCTTCGCTCAACAGGCCGCCAATATTGATGTTGGCAAAATCGGTGTAGGTGCCGCTCTCCGCCGCCGTGACGCCCACCTTTGGCGGCGCGGGGTGGTTGTTGAACTTGATGAAGAAGCACTCGAGCAACTCGCGGGCGGAGTCGCGTGTGAGGGAGCCGTCCGCGAGGCCTCGGTTGAAGAATGGCAGCAGATGCTGGTCGAGATGGCCCGGGTTGAACGAGTCCCAGCCGTTCAACTCGGTGATGACCGCCAGGTGGCAGAACCAGTAGTACTGGAGCGCCTCGTGGAAATCACGCGGCGCGCGGGCGGGGACATGAGAGCAGACATCGGTAATTCTGAGCAACTCGGCTTGGCGCTTCGGACAGGTCTCGCTGGCGGCACGTTCGCGCGCCAACGCAGCGTGGCGCTCGGCAAACAGGATCACCGCGTCGCACGAGATATCGAAGGACTTCAGCGTCTCGCGTTTCTCGTAAGCCTCGGGGTCGGTCAGGAAATCGAGCCTGGAAACTGACGCAGCAATGTCCTTTTTGAAATCGAGCATCCCCTTGCCGTAAATCTTGTCGTCCAGAACCGTATGCCCTGGGGCCCGTTGCTCCATGAACTCGGTGAACAGGCCGGCGTCATAGGCGGCGCGCCACTCATCAGGCAGTTCCGCAAACATCCGGTCGCGCATCGAGCGTCCGCGCCAGTAGGGGATGATTTTCTCCTCGTAGAGTCGGATGCATCCGTCGTCCACACGATACCAGGTCTTCGGGCGGGAGTTGAGAATCGTGAGGTCCTCCACGGAGTGGCAGGTCAGTTCCGGGAACGTGGGCACCACCTTCGGCGCAGGCCCGCGCTCGCCCACGATGAGTTCATCCTCACCGATGAAGATGGTCTTATGCTGACAGAGGTGGTGAAAGGCCCGCGCCCGCAGGACGGGCACGGAGTAGCGCCCCTCGTTGGCTTGGTAGAACTCGGTGAGGAGCTTCGCGCGCTCGCCGGTGAGCGAAGGAGGAGTGTCGAGGCTTTGGCGGCGGAGTTTGGCGGTACGGTCGGTCATAGAATCATCCCCCGGCCCGGGCGGGGAGGCCCAAGGCGCGGAACTTGTTGATGGCGCGGTGCATAGACTCAGCGGAAGGCAAACAGGAGTGTCAAAAGGGCTCTTGGAGCTGCTTCACGAATTGCGCCGGGGAGACGATTTGAACCCCGAAGGGCTTCTGCAAGGCAAGCAAATCATGGTCGTAGGTGACGATCACGTCCGCCCGAGCCCCAAGGGCGGCAGCCAGGTAGGGATCATCCTTGGGGTCGCGGCTGCGTTGTTTGCCCAACGGACTCGGGGAGACCAGATGCGCCTGGTCGATATACCAGTTGAGCCGGGCGGCGGCATTATGCCGGGCCTGTTCCTCCCGGATGAGCCGCAGGCAGGTGGCGCGAGTCTCCTCCAGAGTTTGGTCCGTGCCGAAACATTGGAAGCGGCGGCGCGCCAGCTTCACGAACAACATCCAGCCTTCCCCTTCCCAAAGAACGCCGGCAGCCACGACATTGGCATCAAGAACGGCGCGCATTGGCCAATTCCTCGCGCACGCGTCGTTGCGTCTTGAGCACTTGCTCAATCTGGGCCGGACTCGGCCCGGATTGAGCGCGGCCGGTGCCTTTAAGGAATGCGAGATCCTCGTCGATTTGCCGCCCCATATCACGCCGGAGCAAATCGCGGAAAAACTCGCTGGTATTGCCGTAGTCGCGTTCGCTGCGCCGGCGGACGTACCCGGCCATTTCGGGCGGAAGCGAGATGTTGACTGTTGTCATCTTCACTCTTCCTCTATAAAGGTGGCGGCTATCTATTGTCAAGCATTGGCCGCATGAAACCAAGCAGCTCAGGGAATCATCCCCCGGCCCTGGCAGGGAGGCCCATGGCGCGGAACTTGTTGATGGCGCGGTGCATAGACTCAGCGGAAGGCGGTTGCGCATCTTCCAGCTCATAAGTCTTGCCTAAACGACGGAACTTTTGAAGCCCTGTCTTGTGATACGGCAAAAGATTGATCTGGCGCACTTTTGGGATCGATTGGGCAAAGTGCGCTACGGCGTCCAAGTCAGCGTCCGAGTCGTTGACCCCCGGGATGACGGGCACGCGCAGCCAGAGGTTCTCGTGAACGTGGCTGAGCTGTCGGAGGTTCTCGAGAATCGAGACATTGGAGACCCCGCAGTAGTGCCGGTGCTTGGCGTCGTCAATGAACTTCAGGTCGAAGAGGAAGAGATCCGTCAGCGGCGCGATCCCAAGCAGCAGATCCGCCCGTCCGAACCCACACGTATCCACCGCAGTGTGAAGGCCGTGAGTCCGGCACGCCTCCAACGCCGCCCCCAGAAACTCGGGCTGCATGAGCGGTTCACCTCCGGAGAAGGTGACGCCGCCCCCCGAATCCTCGTAAAACACGCGATCCTGCAAAACCGTGTCGAGAACCTGCTCCACGCTCATCCGCTTTCCCACAACCTGGCGCGCCCCGGTTGGGCATGCTTCCACGCACTTCTCGCACAGCGTGCACGCGTCGCCGCGCGTCGCGAGAACGCCATCTCCGCCAATAGACTCGGCGAGCGGACAGGCGTTGTGGCACTCACCGCAAACGATGCACCGGCTTTCCACAACCACGATCTGGCGCCCCGGAGCGATGCCTTCGGGGTTGTGGCACCAGGCGCAGCAGAGAGGGCAGCCTTTCAGAAACACCGTGGTCCGGATGCCCGGCCCGTCCTGCACCGAGTACTTTTGGATGTTGAAGACCATGCCGGTGCGGGCTGGATCGTCAGGGCGGGCCATCAGGCTGGGCGCGATGGACCCGGAGCGGTCGGCGGTTTCGACCGGGTTCTCAGGCATAACGCGCTTTGCAGACCGCTCTCAGGAGGTTGCTTTCTTTCATGGGGCGACGTTTTCGGTAGCCGGAGCGCAGCATAGCCAACTCCGCGTCGCTCACGCAAGCCGCGAGAAAGGCTGGCCGACTGTCCGAAGGGATGGGCGAGCTTGACGTCTATAGGCCGCCGGTCCTACGTTGCCCGCACGGCGTACGGCCGGGCATTCCTAGCCGGTGCCTGGCGGTTGTATCTCGCTCTTATGGAATTGATTAAAGCCAAGCCGGCCAAGTTGGCCGAACTTTCCTGGCTCGTCGAGGTGACCGAGTCGAGGCAACCCTTAAGCGAGCTGTGTCCCGTTTGGGTGAGACATGGAATCGTCCATTCCGGTCTGCCGGTGCCGCATCCGGAACGGCACCCTTATTGCGAGTTCGGAACCACAGTCGAGGGGATCGTTGAATCGTTCGTGGAGCGGGAACAAGCCCGGCGGCTGCCGGGGGACATGTTCCTGGCAGGCCCAGGGGTGCCGCATTGGGCCAGGATCACGAAATACCCTCTCAAGTTCGTCACGGTCTATTTTCTGCCCAGCGTGTTGATCGAAATGGGGCCGGAAAGCGACGGTCCGAAAATCCTCCGCCGCTTCACGGCGCACCAGTCTTTGGCCCATCGCCTCGTGAGGCCGCCAGCGGAGCTACGCGACCGGCTTTTGCGGCAGTTTGAGGAAATAACCATCGAGTTCGAGCAGAGCCGGTTTGGGCGCGAGGTCCGTCTCCGAACCTTGCTCATGGAGCAACTGGTGCAGTTGCTCCGATGGGAGTCAGACGTGGACCCGAACGCGGTGGACGCGGATCTGGAATTTGACTGGAAACCGGTCCACAAGGCGCTCCAGTATATTCGCGAACATTTCGCCGAGCCGATCTATGCGCGGGACGTCGCCCGCGCTACCGGCAAGAGCGAGACGCGCTTGAAAGTCTTGTTTCACAAGGCGCTGGGCATCTCTTGGGTGAAATATCTGCAAAGCTATCGCATCCACCGCGCCGCGGCGCTTTTGAGCGAATCCGGTTCCAATGTAACCGAGGCGGCTCTGGCCACGGGCTTCGAGAGTCTGAGCCATTTCAACGTCACCTTTCGCGCTTTTATGGGAGTTACTCCAACTGCCTATCAGAAGCGGAAAGCCGCGGAGTAAGCACGACATCCGCTCCGCGAGTCGGTTGGGTTTTCTCTGTTAGCGCTCCGTCAATCTTGGGCGCTACCCCGCTTTGCCAGCCCTGGGTCCGAAAAAGCAATACTCTGGTCGAAAAACGAAGGCGTCCACCTTGGCTTCTCTCTATCTTAAGGCAATGTTTTACACCGAGTCCATTCCTTGCGAATCGAATGGCGATTGCCTTTTGACCACCTGTTTTATGAACACCCTGCGATCTACTCTCTGTAACCTGATGCTCTGCGTTGCGAGCTTTGGTTTGTCGGGCGGAACCATTACGGTCCGAGCGGATTTGTTGACTGCCGACGGCGATTTCGACGCGCAAAGCATCGGTCAAGCCGTCGGCGCGCCCTGGGGGCCGGTGGGCGGGGAGCATACCGTCAGCGCCGAGGCCCAGAGTCCGTATGATAATGTTTACCCGGACAATGGCAAAGGCGCCCATTTCCCCGCCAGCGCCGGGAATTCATACATCGTGGGGATGTTTGCGGACAAGGCGATCCCTGTTTCCTCAACGGATCTTTTCTATTTCAATGTGGATTTTCGGAACAACAGCGCCGACCCCGGTGATTATTCCATCGTCATCACGAGAGACGCGTCCGGGGCTGCCCGGTCGGTGGCGTTTTATGTGACTGGCGACACGTTGTACGCGGAAAGCTCGGATGCCAGCGGTCCAATCCACGAAGCTATTCTGACGTTGCGGACCGACACCTGGTACAATCTCCAGGTCACCCTCGATCTCGGGGCGAAGACGTATTCCGGCCAGGTTGCTTCCCGAACGGATTCGGCCGTCATTTCGAGCCGGCCATTCGTCCACGCCGATCAAATCATCAACTGCGTCTATACCGATGGCGGCACGAGCATCCTCCCCGGCGCCACCGCCGACCACGACCTCGACAACTGGGCTCTCTCCACGGCTCCTCTGCCGGCGCTCAGCGCCGCGGCGTTTGTGAAGTCCACTTCGCCCAGCGGTTCGGCGGTGAGCCCCAACGCCATCGTTATCGTGGAATTGCAGGACAACGCAACCCGGGTGAATGCCAGCTCCATCCAGCTCTCCCTGAATGGCCAGGTGGTCTCGCCGGAGATCACTAAACCGGCCGGCACGAATGTGACCACCGTCACCTGGGTCCCGCCCGCCCCCTTGCGCCCTGGAACCTACACGGCGCGAATCCTCTTTGCTGACACAGCGATTCCGCCAGGGATGACGACGAATGATTTCAGTTTCGTGGTGCTCGGGGCTCAGATCACCTCGACGACGCCCGTGGGGCCAGGCATCACACCCGACGCGGTGATCCAAATTGGCATAGCCGATATCAACACTCAAGTCGCGACGAACTCAATCCAGCTCTTCCTGAACGGTCAGGTGGTTCTGCCGGGGCTCACCAAACCGGCCGGCACGAATGTGACCACCGTCACCTACACTCCGGCGGGAGGATTCCTCCCCGGTTCATCAAACACCGTCAGGATTGTCTTCGGCGACTCCTCCAGTCCGCCGGTCCTGACGACGAATGAATTCAGCTTTGTCGTGGTCGATCCAGCCGCGGCCGCCCTGATCGTCAACATCGACTTCAACGGCTACAGGAATATTCCCGGCCCGGATAACCTCGGCCCCACCTATTCCGGACAAGGCGCCGGCGGTGGCGGCACCGTTTTCAACGGCATCGCGGTCCCCTCCAAACTCGATGATGGAACCGATGATGACAATCTGACTGTCGAGGGGTCAAATCTGCTCAACTCCATCGGCGGGGCCACCTCCATCGGCTTCACGGTCTCACCCGTGGGGGGCGATGCCGGAGGGGCCGCTCCCACGGACCCCACCTCGGCTGCGGCGCTTTTTGACGATTACTTCTTTAATAACTCCGCCGGCAACACCGCGGGAGAGTCGCCCTTTACGATCAGCGGCTTGGGGGCGGTCCCCTGGGTCGATCTCTGTTTCTATCGTCCTGGCGGTGGCGTCACCGTCATCATCCCGGGATGCGCTACGGCCAGCTACGCCGGTGAAGGGGTGTTCACCTCCGACAATACGATGCTGTTCAGGCGTGTCCCGGTGTCCGGCGGTACGGTCAGCGGCAGTTTTGGCAATGGGACCGCTGTGATCAATGGGCTGTCTATCGTCAAGCCGTTGCCACAACCGTTTGTGAAGTCAACCTCCCCTCTCGGCACCGGAGTTGCAGCGAGTTCCTCGGTGACGATCGAGCTGCAAGATTACGTTTCCCAAGTCGCTACGAACTCGATCCAGCTCTTCCTTAATGGCGTCGGGGTCACGTCCGGTATCAGCAAGCCGGCCGGGAGCGATGTCACTACCATTACCTACGATCCGCCCGGGGATTTGCCGTCCGAATCCACCAATACCGTCCGCGTGGTCTTCGGCGACAACTCAACGCCGCCCATCATTCAGACCTATCAATTCACTTTCTCGGTCCGCAGCGACGCGAAGGCCGCCCTGATCGTCAACATCGACTTCAACGGTTACAGGAATATTCCAGGGCCGGATGACCTCGGCCCCACCTATTCCGGCCAGGGCGCCGCGGGTGGCGGCACCGTTTTCAACGGCATCGCGGTTCCTTCCAGACTCGATGACGGAACGGACGAGGACAATCTGACCATTAGTGGCACGAACCTGCTCAACTCGATCGGGGGTGTTACCTCGATCGGCTTTACCGTCACGCCCGTGGGGGGCGATGTTGGCGGCGCACCCACCACGGATCCCACCTCTGCGGCGGCCCTCTTTAGCGATTACTTTTTCAACAATTCCGCCGGCAACATGGCCGGGGAGTCGCCGTTCGTTATCGACGGGTTGGGGTCCGCGCCCACCGTTGACATCTATGTTTATCTGAGTAATCCGCTGGCCGGCGAGACGATTCCGGGAAGCACTCTGACGCCCTTTGCCGCGAGCGGGATCTTCACGAGCAAGAATACGCGGCTCTACAAGGATGTGCCGGTGGTTGACGGAAAGGTGAATGGCTCGTTTGGGAGTGGAACAGCGGTCATCAACGGGCTTTCCATCGTGAAACCGTTGCCACGGCTGGTCTTGAATCTGAGTCGTCAAGGTGCTACTATCGTTCTATCGTGGTCCGGGACAGCCACGCTGCAGTCGGCCGACCAAGTGGTTGGGCCTTACGCGGATGTGGGGACTGCGAATCCGCGGACGATTAGTATGTCCGCAGCCCAGAAGTTGTATCGGTTACGTCAATAGAATCGAGAGAGCGGGATGGCTTCGTCCCGATCTCTCGTCTAAAACCCGAACATCTATGACTACCCAGAGGAGTCCCACTTTTTGCGCGGCCACCAAGCCCGGTTCGAGGGCTGGCTTCACTCTGATCGAGCTGCTCGTGGTGATCGCCATCATCGCCATTCTGGCCAGTCTGCTCTTGCCCGCACTGGCGAGCGCCAAGGAACGGGCCAAGCGCGCCAATTGCGTGAGCAATCTCCGCCAGCTCGGTGTGGCGACGCACGTCTATGCCTTGGACAATGCCGACAGGGTTTTCACCGGGATCCGGGATGGCGGCGATTCCTTTCTGCTGAGTATTTCCACCCCGATGTATCTGTCGATTAGTAATATGTTCGGGGATAAGGTCTTCGATTGCCCGAACGTTTATCCCTTCACACTCCCCGGCATCACCGATTCCACGCAAAGCCGCCATGAAGCCGGGACCGGGTACTATATCGGTTACCACTACCACGGTGGGCGGGTCTTTCCTACCAACGCCAACTGGACATCGGCCCTTAAACTTACAGACCTGCCGAAGCTCGCAACCGATGATACCCAGCTTATCCTCTTCTCTGATGCCAATAGCTGGGCCATCATGGGCTCCTACCGATGGGTCATGGCCCCTCACACGAAGAGCGGCGCGATCAAACGAAATGGCTCCGCCTTCATCTATCCGTCCGAAGGACAAACCTCGAAGAAGATGGGGGCTATTGGCGGCAACATTGGCTATTTGGATGGTTCGGTCTCGTGGAAACGAATGGACTCAATGCGTCAAATCTTCTGGACCTACTCCGGCGACGCCGGTCACCGGGGCGCCTGGTGAGCCTGAAAGACACTGAAATGCAACAGATCAAGCAACCAATCGGGCCTCGAAACGAGGCGGGCCTCTTGCGGGTAGTCGGCCTCCTGTTCGCGCTGCTGGTGACGGGGTTGACCGCTCGCGCTGAAGAGGCCGACATACGGCAGCAGGGTGATCACTGGACGCTGCGCACGTCGCGGATGGAGCGCGTCATCGCCCTGAAGGATGGCCGGCTGGTGTTGGAGCGCTTCACCGACAGAACCACCGGGCGCGATCTGGCGGTGAGGGGCGCGGCGGCCGAGGAATTCCTTGCACCAGCCGCCGACGGTCCGGAGCCTCGGAACGGTTCCGCCGGTGGCTGGCGGCTGCTCGGCTCGAAGCAATCGAGGCTGCCTCAGGGTGAGCGCCAACTGGACATCACTGTTCAGCGCGATGCTCTCCAAGTCACGAAGAGCTATCTGCTTTACCCGGGTTCCAGCATCGTGCGCGAGTGGGTCACGCTCAAGAACGCCGGCACCGCTCCGCTTCCCATCCGCGAGCCGTGTTTTCTCAACCTTACCGTCCAGCCGGGCGCTGCGCAGGCCCCCGATTTCTCATGGATGTCCGGCGGCGATAACCAACCAGGGTCCTGGAACCTCAAGACCGAATCCTTGAATCCGGCCAAGGCGCGCAAATTCGATTCCTACGAACCTTTTCCCGCCGAGATGCTCGCCGCGCAGAAGTTTCTCGGCGACGGCATCGACGCCAAGGTCTTGTTCAACGACCAGCAAGTCTGGCCCGCCACGGGCTTGCAGCACGTCGCTAACGCCACAGTGCGCGTCCCGTTCGAGTTCAGCCGCGATGTTCAGCCCGGCGATAAGCTCGTCTTTCTCGTCAACATGCACGGGAACATCGGCTTTGACACCACCGCCTTCGACCCAACGATTGCCTATGCCGACGGTGAGACGCATACGGCGTCCAAGGAGTTCAGTGAAGAACAAGGCAAGGGCGGTTGGCGGTACCAGTATCTTGAAAACGGCAGGTTCATCGACCTCGTTTACTATCCCACTCCGAAGCAGTGGCGAAAGGAAAAGGACAACGCCACCGGCACGCCGTTCGTCGGCGTCGGCAACCAGCATCCCGACAACGGTCAGGATGCAGTGCGCGTGTGGACGGCCCCGAAGGCCGGTCGTGTCCGCGTCACCGGCGTGGTCTGCAACACGGGCAACGGGGTGGGGAGCAGCGGCAGTTACGGTTTCAGGCCTGGGACCGCAAGTTACGCCCCGTGGTACGCTCTTTACACCAAGGACACCAAGCAAGGCATTTTCATAGGCTGGGACTACTTTGGACACTGGGCATCCTCATTCTCCCTCAATCCGGATGGGAGCGTCACGGCCCAGCTCAAGGTGGCCGGTCACAAGCAAACCCTCGCTCCCGGCGAGTTCCTTACGACCCCGAAGGCTTTCGTCGGTCTTTACCAAGATGACCTCGACAACGCCGGCAACGAATGCCTCGACTGGCAGTATCGCTACCTCTGGGATTACACGCGGGAGGGCTGGTTTCCGGCCATCCGCATGTTGGGCTACTGGATGAACGGCACTGGCTGGGGTCAACCCGGCGCGTCCTGGACCGGTGGCGCGTCGGATTTCCAGAGCACATTCCGCAAGGTTTTCCGCGTCGCCGACCTGATGCGCTACGTCGGCGCGGACGTTTATCACCGCGACTGGGGCTGGTGGGACTGTGCGGGTGATTGGAACGGCCCCGACTTCCGTACGACCATCAACTACCTGCGCAAGCACGACATGGGCCAGCTCATTTACGCCTTCCTTTACACTGTGGATAAAAAATCACGCGTCGCTCAGGAGCATCCGGACTGGCTGCTGGGCGACACGCTCGACATGTCACGACCGGAAGTGGTCGCGTTCATGCGGGGCCAACTCGACCAGTTTGTCGCGCGCTGGGGTGATTTCGAGTGGCGCAACGACAGTTTCTTCACCGCCGCGCGTGCCGGAGACGACACCGTGATGCTCGCGCAGGACGAGGGTTTCCGCCGGGTGATCCGCACCTTCCTGGACAAACATCCGAAGTGCGCCTTCCAGGCTGTCAATGGCGGTGGCAATTACGGTGGCTATGACTACACACACTACGCCTCCGCGTTCTCGTTCAGTGATGGCGCGGTCGGCCCGTTGCGCAACTATTACGCCGCATTGCTCTTCCCGCCCGACAAAACCAGCGACATCCCTGACATCTGGAATCCGAACGACTACAACAAAGCCACCTGGCGCGGCTTGCTCTGCATCAACTTCGACATGACCGGCGACACCACCGACGCCGCAAAGCTCGAAGGGTTGCGTGAGCTAGTGGACGTCTATCACTACCTGCACCAGCAAGGCGTGGTGGGCCGGTGGGTGCGCGTCTTCCGTCCGCTGATCACCGGCGACGACCCAACGATGTATTTCCAGCGATTGAGCCGCGATGGCAAACGAGGCGTTATCATCCCCAAGCGGCCGGCGCCCAGCCCGGTCACCATCAGGCCCAAGGGCCTCTTGCCAAAGGAAGTCTATGTCGTGTCCTTCCACGAATCTGATCGGAGCGAGTCGCGCACCGGCAGCGACCTGATGGAGCGCGGAATCTCGATCGACAAAATGCCGGCAGGAGAACTTGTTTATCTGAACCTCCCATTGCATCCCGGCAGCAAGCTCGACAAGCAGCCGCCCACGCCGCCTCACGCCATTGTCAAACGAAAAGCGGAGAACATGGGCTATCCAGGCGTCGAACTGAGTTGGAAAACCGCCAAGGATGACAACTGGGTCTCACGTTACGAGGTTTTTCGCGACGGCGTGGCACTGGACACAGTGGCAAAGGGAACGTTCTGCTTCGACCACTCGGCCGGGGCCGACCTCGCGGCCTGCTACGAGATTCGCACCGTGGACGGGGCGGGCAACGTCTCGGCGCGGGTCGCCGCCAAAGGCCCGGCGGCAAAACCCGCGAAAGTCTTTGACGACGCATCGGGCGAGGGGATCAGGTTCGACGGCGAATGGAAGCACGAGAAGAACCTGCTTCTCCCCCATGAGCACACGCTCTCGGCATCGAATCAGAAGGGCGCCAGCGCTGAATTGAGTTTCGATGGCAAAACCGTGCTCGTGTTCGGCAAGCTCGGCGCGGACTGCGGCAAGGTGGCGGTCAGCATTGACGGCGCGGCGCCGGAAATCATTGACACCTATTCCGCGGATGATATCTGGGGTGTGTGCGTCTATCGCAAGGAATGTCCGGTCGCCGGCCGCCACACAGTTCGGCTGGAGGTGTCTGGCGAGGGCGGCGCCCGCGCGAAAGGCCACGTCTTCCACCTGGATGGCGTGCGCGTTGAGAGCGATTGAGCCGCCATCAGATGCCCTACAATTGGAGAGGATCGTCAGAAGATTCTCAGATTTACACAGATTTTGAAGGTCTGAGCGGCATGACTTCATCTGCGCGTATCGGCGCCATCTGCGGATAACAACCTCTTTCAAGCGGGCCGGGGACGTCCGAGGAGCCTGCTTGAGCATCTGGGAATCAGGAACTCGAGGAAAGACCGGCATTCAGGTTCTCATCCCCTTCCTGATTTCATGAGTTCCAAATTCACCCTGCCATTGAATGTTCAAAGCGGCGCGGTGGGGACACCGCGCCCTACCTGCGGAAACCAACGGGCGGGCTCTTGGGCACGGTTTCGTAGTATCAACATTGCGTCATATATATCATAACACATACTTACTCGAATATGGGAGCAATAGAAAACAAATAAAATAGAAAAAGAGTGTTCAGCCCTGACGCACGAGGCCAACGAATCAATGTTGGCGGGTTTCTTTGAGGGAGGTGGAAAGAAGTTTTTCGCAAAAATACGCTGGACATCGAAAAACGCCTCTGCCACAGTAGCGTCGCCTCCAGGTGGTCTGGAGGAATCGGACGCTTAAATGACAAATGATAAGATAACGAGTGCGGTTCTGGGTGGGCGCCGGATCACGCTTGAAGAGTTGGAGGCGGCCCGGCAGACCGTGCGGTTGTGTTCGGGGTTGAGTCGTCTGGAGTTGGCGCGGACCCTTTGCGAGCACTGGGACTGGGTGACGGCGTCGGGCTCGCATAAAGTCACAGCGTGCTTAAACGTGCTGGAGGAGTGGGAGCGGCAGGGCCTGCTCCGTTTGCCGGGCAAGCGAAG
>ORJL011695851.1_pt1 | contig 19303 bp, 14 predicted proteins | sample 1779941 | NCBI WGS metagenome assembly ORJL01 (sample SAMEA104232317, study PRJEB22302) | groundwater metagenome | biome: forest; feature: aquifer; material: groundwater | place: USA | collected 2011-08-07 | depth 5.8 m | reverse complement strand
CGGAGAACGCTGCCATCAAGAGCGGCATTCATCCCTACAAGTGGACCATGGCCAACGTGAAGGTCCCCCGAGGTATTGGGGAACATGGTCATCGAAGAGAACGTGGGCCGATCGCCGCCCTCCGTCACTCGGTAGAGGCCTTCGGCCTCCCAGCGAGCCTGCCACTTCTTCTCTATCTCTTGCGCTTCGTATCTAGTTGTCATTTCCGATATGATAGCTTCAAAACGCAACAGGGTCAACTTGAGACTGGCAGGCTCTGAAAGAGAGGGAACCGGGAGGTATTCCGGAGGTACCCGCGCTCAGCGGACACCAGCCGCGCACCTGCCTTGTAGAGACGAGTCGCCGACTCGTCTTTGGCGACTCGTCTCTACCTGCCCGGCTGCCTCCACGCACTATTGTAGATACCTGCCTGAGATACGACAGTAATTGAAAGCCCCCCCCTGAAAAGTGGGATCTGGCAAGGGGGTTGACCCCGTCGGTCCCTGAACACCACCTCATCCGCCGCCGGAATAACCCTCGTCAACCGGCAGGTCGGAGCGACGCGCCGACTCCGTAGCCAACTGGTCGCATCGCTCGTTCTCGGGGTGTCCGGCGTGTCCCCGGACCCATCGGAATTCGACCTCGTGACAGGCACACAGGTCCAGGAGCCTGCCCCACAGGTCCGGATTCACCGCCATGGCCGATGAGGTACGCCTCCATCCGTTCGCCCGCCATTTCTTCGCCCAACCCTGCATCACCGCCTTGACCACATACTCTGAGTCGCTGTAGACAGTCACCTGGCATTTCTCTTTGAGTATTTCGAGCCCGGCGATGGCAGCGAAGATCTCCATCCGGTTATTGGTGGTTAGCCGAAAGCCCCCGGATAGCTCCTTGTAGTGTCCGCCGTGCTTGAGGATCACGCCGAAGCCTCCCGGCCCGGGGTTGCCCACGCAGGCCCCGTCAGTAAACATATCCACGTGTTTCAGATTGCCCTCCATCATGAACGCGACGCCATCCCTAACGTTAATAGTGGTCGGCTAGCAGGGGAATTCGAACTCTGACCCCAACTTCTCAGTCGGTCATGCTCCCGGCAGGGCCACTCTACAGCGCCCTCGTGACCTATCTGAACGAGGCATACCTCCCCCGTCCATCGAGGGAATCACGTGATCAGCTATGATCGGGCCTCCGTCATGGATGCCTGTGCTTTCCAAGGAAGCGCCGGAACCCATCAGGCCGGAATGGCACTATTGTAAGGCTTCGCTCTGAGTGTTAGCAACAGTTAGTCCGAAGCCATTTGGAACGGTGAACCCGTTCTGGCAGCATGCTATAATAGGCAGTGAAGATGTCCGATGGGTAGAAGAGTCACCTCTGATGCCGCAATCATGGGTGGGACGCCAGTGATCGAAGGCACTCGCATCCCGGTGTATCTGGTATTGGATTACCTTGCTGACGGCTACTCTATCGCAGACATCCTTTCGGACTTCCCCTACTTGACCTCGGAAGACGTCAGCGCGGCCCTGGAGTACGCTTCGCAGTTGGCCAGGGACCCAGCACCTATCTCCTAGTAGTCCTTGTTGCGGTTTCTTACGGACGAAAACGTTGCCCCCTCAACAGTTGCTCTGCTAAGGCGCCTCGGTCATCATGTCTTGGACCTTAAAGAGATGGGAAGCCGAGGAATCAGTGACGAGCAGGTCTTCCAGGTTTGCCGCTCGGAAGCGCGGATTCTGTTTACCCTGGACAGACATTTCCTGAGGAGATCGCGCTTCCCAGCGTCAGAGTGCGGTGGAATCATCGTCTCCTTGGTACGTCCCAACACGCCAAAGCGGGTGGAACCCTTGCTGGAGATCTTCCTCCAGTCAGACGAAGCATTCGTCATACAAGGCGCCTTGGTGACCCTACCGACGGACGGCTGGAGCCTCCATCGCTAGAGGGAGCGTTGGCATCCCCAGAGACCGATGCAACCGGGTTGATATAGTTGGAGCGGAACACAAAGTGGGCTTAGTCCCAGAGCTTCCACCACCGACGACGCTGACGCAAGCGTCGCCCAAGGGACTCCTCCACACTGGCTCGGTTCAGCACTGTCCTGCCACCGCCGGTGGCCTCCTCGTTTATTAACGTAGAGGGCACATTTATACACGGCACTCACGCCGCCCAGAAAACGGGTTCATCGGATGGTGTTGGAGAATACTGTCTACGAGGGCCGTTGGAATCTGGTGTTCGCCCTAAACCAGCACCACGTCACCAGGAAGACAGGAGCAAATGGCGACTAGGGACTGGGTATGCTTTCTGGTGGAGCTGAGGGGGCTCGAACCCCTGACCCCAACACTGCCAGTGTTGTGCTCTCCCAGCTGAGCTACAGCCCCACCGTGGACTATTCTAACAAAAAGAACGACAAGCCACAAGGCATCTCAATAACGAAAGACGGCAGCCAACGATGCGCCCCCCGGAAGTCTCTTCGATTCCAACGGGTATACGGTCCCTCCATGCAGGATGGTTTGCACCGCGGCAAGATCCAACAGGTCCTCCTCGAGCCCACCCGGTCCCGACCCCAATTCCACCGTGCAACTGACCGGGTCGTACCAACCAGGAACGCCTCCGTTGAGACCCACAAAGAGGCAGTCAACACGCCCGGCCCAAGCGGCAGATACGATCTCCTTCACATCGTTGGAAGACCGTCCGACCCCAACCAGTTGTTCATACTGCGAAAGCCGGTCCTCTTGCTCCCTGAGGAAGTAGCGATGGGCAATGGGCCAGGCATGCTTGAGCAGTTCTTGTGGACTCTTTTCCTCCGGGTTTCCCGCCACTCCCTCATTCAACAGGTGAGGATAGGAATTTGCCTCAGCATAGATCGGGAACAGGTATTCCACTCCCGCCAGGAGCAGCGGGTCGCGTTTGTCTTTGAGCATCTCATGAAGGCCCGTATTGATCTTGCCAAAGAACTCTCGCAGGTACTCCTTGTCCAACTCCGCGCCGGCCCCGTGCCCATGGAACATGGCCGAGCGTTTACCCCCGGTCGAGGCCGCCGTCCCGGTGTGAAACTGGAGCTGTTTCTCCATATCGTCGTATTGGAGGCCTTCGTCCAGGCTCTTCGGCATCGAGTCCGCTTTCAACTCACTAATGCTGAAATGCGTGCCCTCGAAGAACCGGACCTGGTTCTGCCCCAGCGCCAACAAGTAAAAGCGTCCTTCGCCACTCTGCAACGGAAGCAACGCCCTGATATGGAACCGGTTGGCTATAGTCACCGATTCCTCAAGACTCAACGGAACGCGATAATAGCGAAATAGAGTTGGCGACAGGAAGACGGCCAGCCCGTCGCTCGAATGGGTCCAGAACAAACCGTCCGGCAACAGTTGCCCAACCGGCGCCAAGAGCTTCTCAACCTCAGCGATTCGAAACCCCTTGGCCAGCAAACTCTCCTCAACCCCTTTGAGGATGCCCTTCAGTCGCAGGCGATCTTGGGCTGTCTCTTGGCCTCCCCGATGGGTGGGCATGAAGATCGTCACACAAGGTTCGTCCTGCTTCTCTGCCAGCATCCTTAGATCATTCCCGTTCAAGGTGTTCATCTGTCGCTCCCTTCCACTCACGAATTCAGAAGATGGAGTTTGATGTTTCTTCTCCTTCAATTATACTCTTAGTCAGAAAGCTAGAGGGGAAACGGATTGCTGGAAGATCACCCACGAAACGCGTTTTCGGCGGTCTGCACCGAGACGCTTGACCGCAACCGCAACGTGCTCGTATAATGCGGCCAATGGCCACGCTGTCCGTCATAATCGTCTCGTACAACGTGGCAGACCTCCTTAGAGACTGCCTTGCGTCTGTCTACGCCAGCGAGGGCATCGACCATGAGGTGTGGGTAGTTGACAACTGCTCCAGCGACGGCAGCGCCTCCATGGTCCGCGAGGAGTTTCCTGGTGTCAAGCTTCTAGAGAGTCCCCGCAACGGAGGATATGCCTATGCCAATAACCTGGCCCTTCGCCATGCCACCGGAGACTACCTCTTGCTCTTGAATCCCGACACGGTTGTCCCATCGTATGCTCTGGCGGACATGGTAGATTACATGGAGGCCAGACCCCACGTGGGGATGGTAGGCCCAAAGCTAGTTCGAGAGGACGGTAGCCTGGACCTGGCCTGCCGGCGCAGTTTCCCCTCACCTGTCGTCGCCTTCTACCGAATGGCTGGCCTAAGCGGGCGATTCCCTCAAAGCCGCCGGTTCGGCCGCTATAACCTGACCTACCTGGACCCCGACCAGGAGGCCGAAGTTGATTCAGTGGTCGGGGCGTTCATGATGGTGCGTCGCAGCGCAGTAGAACAGGTGGGGCTCCTGGACGAGGCCTTCTTCCTCTACGGGGAAGACCTGGATTGGGCCATGCGCGTCAAGAAAGCCGGTTGGCAGGTCATGTACAATCCGCGGGTGAGCGTACTCCATCGAAAGGCCAAGAGCAGCGGTGGGGACATCCGAAGGGCAACCATGGAGTTCTACCGGTCCATGTTGATCTTCTACAAGAAGCACTACGCCGCCGATAACCTGCCTCCTGTAAACTGGTTCATCATGGGCGCCATCTACCTGAGAGGCAGCCTGGCCTATTTGCTCAATAGACTGCTTCCACCCGATCTGAGGAGGGTCAACTATTAGAAGTAGCCGGGTTCAACGAGGGCGCCGAAATGGGCCGCAGGTATAACCTCTTCCTCCCGCTGGGTCTGATGGCCGGGGACCTGGCCATGATCAATCTGTCATTCCTCCTGGCCTACTACGTCCGCTTCCTCACAAGCCTGCTGCCCCAGGCCCAGGAATTCCACCAATTCACGGACTACGCCGGCGTGGCTTTATTGAATACCGTTCTCTTCCCGCTGCTGTTGGCAGCTCAGGGCGCCTACCGGATGAAACGAAGCCCTTCCGGATTCGACGAGCTGACAAGGATATTCACTGTCGTCTCCGTCGGGACTGTAGTCAGCATGGCCACGGTGTCTTTCGTCTCCCCGGACTTCAACTACTCCAGGGGTCTGCTTTCCTTGAGCTGGGTCCTGGGCATTCTCCTGGTCTGGGTAGACCGCATGGTCCAATATGGGATACACTCCTGGTTGCGCCGGCACGGGTGGGCGCCGGAGCGGGTGCTCATAGTGGGAACCGGCGAAATGGCGCGGGCCATCCGGCAGCGAATCGCAAAAGCTCCCAGGCTCGGCTATACGGTGCTCGGACTCGTGGGTGAAAGCGACGATGAAGCGGGGGCTGTCCTAGGTCCGATCGGAGAGATAGGCTCGCTCGTGAGGTCAAGACGGGCTACGGAAGTCATTATTGCGGAGCCTTCCCTGACGCACAGGGACATCCTTGATCTGGTCTCCAAGTGCGACAAGGAACACGTGAACATCAAGGTCTTCCCGGACGTCTTTCAAATCATGACTTCTGAGGCGGCTATCGGCGATCTGGACGGCCTGCCGATGGTCAGTATTCGGGACGCGGCCCTACGAGGCTGGAGCTTGATAACAAAACGGACGATGGACATCGTCATGTCGGCCTTCTTCCTGGTGGTCCTCTCACCGCTGATGCTTGCCACCGCGATTCTGATCAAGATAACGTCACCGAGTGGGCCGACCTTCTACCTGCAGGAGCGGGTCGGACTGGATGGAAAGCCCTTCCAGGTGATCAAATACCGCTCGATGCGTCCCGATGCGGAGGCGCAAACGGGGCCTGTCTGGGCCGGAAAGCAGGACCCGCGCACCACCAGGCTGGGCGCCTTCCTCCGGCGCTGGTCGATCGATGAGACGCCCCAGTTCATAAACGTGCTCCTGGGTGAAATGAGCATGGTTGGACCCCGGCCGGAGCGTCCCGTCTTCGTGGAGGAGTTCAGCCATCGGGTCCCCCGCTATCTCGAGCGTCATAAGGAGAAGGCGGGATTGACGGGGTGGGCGCAGGTGCACGGCCTTCGCGGCCAGGTAAGCATCGAGGAGCGCACGGCCTATGATCTCTGGTACGTGGAGCACTGGACGGTCTGGCTGGACATCAAGATAATCTTCCTGACGATCCTGGAGATCCTGAAGGGCGAAAACGCATACTAGTGCATGTGGCAGAGGGTGTAGGGTGTAGGGTGTAGGCCCGGCCCAACCCCTACACCCCACACCCTGACCGCTTGGTCAAGGTTAGATGATAGACCGATATCCGTTCAGCCCCTTTAGTGGCTTCGCTAATGTAGCCCATGGCTTTTAGCCCGGGGCGGGCCTGCAAGACAAGCGGTCTAGGCTCTTTAGCCTTGTTCGCAGGAACCGGTAGGCTCGGGGACCGCGTGCGAGTATTGAATCGAGACTATGATCACGTATGTTGTTTGGGGAGCATGATTCCATTGGCAACGAATACGCCATGAAGTTGATAGCGGGGCTCGGGAACCCCGGAACCGAATATTCGGGAAGCCGGCATAACGTCGGTTTTCAGGCGCTGAGCTACGTCGCCAAGACCCACGGACTGGCTTTCACGGGCAAGGGATGTCAGGCCCGCCTGGCCCAAGGACGGCTGGCAGGGAAGGAAGTGGTCCTGGCCAAACCCCAGACCTTCATGAACCTCAGTGGCAAGTCACTGGCGGCTCTTTCCATCAGGTACCGCCTGTCCCACTCCGATGTGCTGGTTATCTACGACGACGTGGATCTACCCCTGGGTCGCATTCGAATCCGCGCTCGCGGCGGCGCCGGCGGTCACAGAGGACTGGAATCTATCGCCCAGGATCTCCGCAGCCAGGAGATCGCCCGTATCCGGGTGGGCATCGGCAGGCCGGAACGGATGGAAGACGGACTAAAGGACTATGTGCTGGACGAGTTCACCAGGGAGGAGAGGGAGATTCTCCAGGAAGTCTTCCCCAAAGTGGACGAGGCGGTATTGCTGATCCTGGAAGAGGGCATTCACGCCGCCATGAACCGCTTCAACGCTTAAAACAACCCTAATTCCCGCTCTTCCAGGATTGTATTACGACCTGGGGACCGCGCGTCAGCACACGGGCGCGTACGGGAAAGGCGCCTCCTGCCGAGGCGATATCGAAGGTTACATAATTACGGTCCGTCGCGTCTACCACCCTTAGATCATCCACGTCGAGTTCGTCGCCTACACCAAATGTGCTGAAACGGAACCCAAACGTGGTGGATTCAGTAAAAGGGGAGAGGTCGAGGTCCTCGAAGACGTAGCCGGCGTCGGCTGAGGTCCATGTCCGCAGGTTGGACCAGTCTACGCCATTCGCGCTAACGTCCAGAGTAGCCGTAACTGCCACTGAAACGGCGGCCCAGAATTGAACCCGAGCCTCGTTCACATCCGGCAAATTGCAGTAGCGACTGGCGTCTCCCGCTCCATTCAGCCGCAGATTGTATACTCCCCTGTACGGCGCGGCGCTGGAAATCGTGGCCCCGGTTCGCGTCCAACCGGCCAGCCAGCCTGAGCCTCCGGAGTCTCCCCCGCTTTCAAAGTCGTCCGCCGCAGTATCCGTCATGATTCTCGTAATGGTCACCTCCGGCGCATAGCCGTTGACAGAAGTCGCAGCCGTGTATGAGTACGGGGTTCCTGGAGCGCCCAGTCCATAGGACGACAACTCATTCCCGTACCTGAGCTTCCAGATGGCGTCTTCCACGCCGGCCTCCGCTGCATAGTAAGCTTTGACGTTCTCGCCCAAGTTATTCCCCGACCGGACGGCAGTGCTGACAAACATCAGGAAGGGGACCATGACAATACCGCCGAATATCAGCACCAGAAGAGCGATGGCCAGGATCTGCCCGTCCTCCTCTCGAGCGAAACGCCACCAGCGAGACCGGAAACCTGCCCTCCGCGTGACGCGCCGACGGACCCCTCGCATCATGGCCAGTAGTTCACTACCAGTTGAGGCCGTTGGCCAACGGTGCCAAATTCACTGGACCGGAAAGTAGCCTGACGATTGGTGGAGCTCTGGCTCTCGATCTGATCGTTGATGCGCCAGCCGTAGTTCGAGGAAGCCGCGTTGACAAACGATTGCACATCCGCTGTCACGTCCCACGTTTTCCATCCGGCTCCGCCGCTTGGCTGAGCGTCCGTGGCGGACGCGGCCACACCCGGTTGATTGTTCCAGGTGATGGCGCCTTCCGTCCATATCCCGGTCACTCGGAACGCATCATAGTTCCTGGCGTTGCTCGGGGCCGTAGACATATAGAGTCGCAGGCTTGCGCTGGCTATGGTGGCCCCCGCCGGTATCCCTGAGGCATCGAACCTGGCAAATGTACGCCTGTTCCGGTTGGGTCCGCTCCTGGAGGCGACGAGGAGGCTGGTGCTCGCCCCGAAGTTGGTGTTCGCATTGGCAGAAGTCTGGTCTACGTAGGAGTCATCTGAGGAACCCAAGGTCAGACTCAGGGGGGTGGGCGTAGGCGTCAGCGTCGGCGTCGGCGTATTGGTGGGGGTCGCTGTACTGGTTGGCGTCGCCGTGGGAGTCGGAGGCGGAGCCGAGTAAGTGACGACCAGTTGAGGCCGCTGCGAGGCGGTGCCGTATTCCTGGGACCGGAAGGTGGCCTGACGGTTCGTTCCGCTGCTTTCCGCCTGGTCTTTGATACGCCACCCGTAGTTAGATTGACTCAAGTTGATAAAGTTCTGCACATCCACAGTAACGTCCCACTCGATCCAGACGTTGTTAGCAGTACCGGTCAGTTGGGTATCCGTCGCGCTCCCGGCCACAGCCGGCTGGTTATCCCAGGTAATCGCTCCCTCCGCCCAAGCTGGAGCTCCGGTTACCCTATGTGCGTCGTAGCTCCGGGAGGCGCCCGGATCCGAGGACATGTACAGGCGGAGAGAGGCGCCGAACACGGTAGCCGCAGCCGGGATTCCTGAGGTGTCGAAACGGATGAAGGTCCGGTAGTTGGTGTCAGGGCTGCCTCCGCTGGTAGAGCGGACGATCAGGCTGGAGCTGGTCCCGTAGTTATTGTTCGGGTTGTTCTCGTTGACGTGGGCGTCGTCCGACGGGCCGAGCGTGACGGACGTAGGCGTTGGAGTGGGCGAGGGCGTGAACGTAGCGGTGGGCGTCGGAGTAGAAGTAAAGGTCGGCGTTGGCGTGTTCGTCGACGTGCTGGTCGGGACGGGTGTGTTCGTCGAGGTACTGGTTGGGACAGGCGTGTTCGTCGAGGTACTGGTCGGGATAGGCGTGTTGGTCGCTGTGGGAGTTGGGGTCGACGTAGAAGTTGGAGTGGGAGTTGGCGCCGAGCCCGCATACTCCACCACTAACTGAGGTCTGAAAGCAATCCCGGCGTTCTGCATCGAGAAGAAGACAGCCATGGTATTTGAGAGGTCGCTCTCCGCCTGATCGCTGATTCTCCACCCGTAGTTGCTTGCAGGGGCGTTGACGAAGGTCTGGACATCCGCCAAGACGTTCCACTCCATCCAGACACCTGGCGTGGTCCCGGTGGTCTGGGTGAAGGTGGCAGTCGCGGCTACACTGGGCTGATTGTTCCAGGTGACCGTAGCTTCCTCCCACGAGGCGGTCACGCGATGGGCATCGTAGCTTCGAGATGTGGCAGGGGCTGTCGAAAGATACAGCCTGAGCGTGGCGGTCTGGACAGTCGAGCCGGCCGGTATGGAAGAGAGATTGAATTGGACCCAAGCGCGATTAAGAGTCGTGCTCCGCACCAGAAGCGTTGAGTCAGTCCCGTAATTCGTGTTCGGACTGATCTGACTGACAAACGAGTCTCTTTCCGCCGAGAGGAAGACCCCCGGGATCTGCTGCTGAGGCCTCAAGAACGCCAGCCCAGTGGTCTGTTTGGTGATGAAACCAGTCGCCGAAGCCGGCGACGCGATGGTGGATGTCACTGCGATCGAGACAGCGTCGCTCCCAACCTGGACGAAGCTCACGTCCGCGTAGCTGAGTATGTTGGTCGCCACGCTCCGAGAGCTAACCACGTTGCCGTCCACCGTCTCTTCTCGAATCAAAGAGGTAACCGTATCAGAGTAGTAGTAGCGGACCGATTCTACAACCGGAGGCTCCGAGGTGTAATCGGTCCACCTAAATGTTCCGTAATCCGGGGAGACCGCAGAGGGGCTGAAAGAGCCGGCTGTCCTGGCATCCACGGAGACCGCCTGTACGGTTTGGTCCGCTTCAAGCGAGGTCTGGAGCGTGTCGCTTCCGCGGAGAGGTATCGTCATCATGAGATACAGGATTCCGATGAGCAGCGGTAGCAGCATGCCCATCACCGCCAGAGCGATGACTGTCTCGACCATGGTCATACCACCCTCGTCGCGCTCGGTCACCGGTTCGCCTTGAGCCCCTCGAGGTAGAACAACTGGTTGCCCTCAGAGTAGACAGTAACGGTTATGGTCTGCAGGCCCGTGACCACGGAGGAGGCTGCCACCGTGGTCGTGTAAGGCTCCGGCGACGGCTGGATGGCATAGCTTGAGGCGTAGGGCTGACGCTTGACGTACTCCATCTGGGCCCTGGCGACGTCAACAATGGTCCCCGTCCGGGTTACCTTGCCGATGGTAAGCATGCCGGTAGAGGCGGCCAGGGTGAGGCTGGTGAGAGCGAAGGCCAGGATGGCCGTAGCAATCAGCGTCTCGAGAAGACTGAGGCCCTTCTCGGACCAGAGATTCAACTTCTTCCCCAAGCCCACCACGCCCATACCGCTAAGATACCATAGGTAAGGCCCGCATGAAAGTTGACCCGAACGGAGTGATATAATCCTATCAGGGCTGGTCCGCAGGACGAGCCCCTAAACCAGTCGGAATGGTCGGTCGAATGAAGCTGGTGGGCCTCTTGCCCGTGCTCAAAGAGAGCGAAGAATACCGGAAGCTGACCCAAGGGCTTTCGTCGCATGCTGAAGCCTGCTCGGTCAATCTACCCCTCGCAGCCCTCGCTTACCTGGCGGCAGGTCTGAGGGTTGACACCGGTCGCCCCGTCCTCGTGGTCACGGCTCGGTCTGACCGAGCACGGGAGATGCGGGAAGAGATGGAGGTCTGGGCTGAAGAACCTTCCCATGTCTACCTCTTCCCGGAGCCGGATGCCATCCCCTATGAGCCGGCGGCCATGGAATCTCCAACCCAGCACCAGAGGCTCAGAGTGCTCTTGGAGCTAGGCCGTTGGAATAGGGATGGGGCGGCTTCCGGCGGACTGCCCCCATTTGTGGTGGCGCCCGCCCATGCCCTGATGCACCAGGTTCTCTCGCCCGGGAGGATGGAGGCCGGGGCCTTGACTGTGAAAGCCGGCGATAACGTGGACCTCACCAAACTGGTCTCTGATTGGGTGGCCCTGGGGTACGAGCCGGTCAAGACCGTCGACGGACCGGGCGCCTTCGCACGACGGGGAGGTATCCTGGACATCTACCCGCCGACAAGCCTGCTGCCTGTGCGCATGGAGCTCTACGGGAACCGGGTGGAAAGCCTACGCTATTTCGACCCCACTACGCAACGATCAGTCCGCACCGCGACCGAGGTGACGATCACTCCGGCCTCAGAACGCAGTTGGAATGATGTAGCGAGCGTCCTCGATTACCTCCCGGAAAGCGCCTTGTTGGTCCTCGAAGAACCGGCCACCATCCAGGCCTCAGTCGAGACCCTCGACGGGCAGGCGCAGGAGCTGAGATCCCGGCGCGTGGCGGCAGGAGAGCTTGGCACGGTAGAGCCTCGCCCGTATTTCAACTGGGATGAATTGGACTCCAGAATGAACAGGATCCCCAGGCGGGTTTCGGCCGAACCGTGGCAGGGTGCCAGTGGGACTGACCTGCCGTTTCGTCCTACCTCATTCTATGGTGGCAGGCTCCGCCTTCTCCTCGGCGAGATCTTGGAGGACCGGGCGAAGGGTCCCACCAGAGTCATCGCCTCTCACCAGGCGGGCAGATTGTCCGAAATGCTGACTCAGGGAGGACTGCCTTCGTCAGTTCTGGACGCAATAGCTGACAAGCCTCTAGCCGGAGACACGCTCCTGGTAAACGGGTCCCTCCAGGGAGGCTGGTCCCTCGGGTCCCTCACCCTGCTGACCGACGCCGAGATATTTGGCTGGGTGAAGCCCAATCGGTCGGTGGTCAAGAAGTCCTCAGGCCGGGAGCTGCTACTTTCGGAATTGAGGCCCGGCGACTACGTGGTCCATGTCGAGCACGGTATCGCTCGCTTCGCAGGACTGGAGCGACTGGCCGGTGAAGGGGTTGAAAAAGAGTACGCGGTACTGGATTATGCAGAGGCAGACCGCCTCTACGTGCCGCTGGAGCAGATAGACCGGCTCAGCCGCTACCTGGGAGGGGGCTCGGGAGAGCCGGACCTGACGCGCCTGTCGTCGACGGACTGGGCACGGGCCAAGGACAAGGCGCGTCATTCGGCGGCCGACGTGGCCCTGGAGCTACTTGACATCTACGCGCAGCGAGAGCTGGCGCCCGGCACCTCTTTTGGCCCGGATACGCCCTGGCAACGGGAGATGGAAGACGCTTTCCCGTATGTCGAGACGCCCGACCAGGCCGAGGCCATCGCTCAAGTGAAGGCCGACATGGAGGCCACGAAGCCTATGGACCGGCTCATCTGCGGTGACGTGGGATACGGCAAGACTGAGGTGGCGTTGCGAGCGGCCTTCAAGTCGGTGATGAACGGCAAACAGGTGGCCGTGCTGGTGCCTACCACCGTCCTGGCCCAACAGCACTTCGCCACCTTTAGCGAAAGGCTGGCGGCGTTTCCCATCAAGGTGGAGGTCCTCTCACGTTTCCGGACGGAGAAAGAGCAAACTAGAGTCCTGGAGGAGTTGAGAGAGGGCGCCGTGGATATCTGTATCGGGACGCACCGCCTCATCCAGAAGGACGTCCAGTTCAAGGACCTGGGCCTTCTGGTCGTCGATGAAGAACAACGCTTTGGGGTCATCCACAAGGAGTATCTGAAGCGCATGCGTAAGGAAGTCGACGTGCTGACCCTCACTGCCACGCCCATACCTCGCAGCCTGTATATGTCACTCGTGAACGTTCGGGATCTGAGCATCATAGAGACCCCCCCGGAGGAACGCCTCCCCATCAGGACGCTCGTCATGCCCTACGACGAGCCTGCTATCCGCCAGGCGATACTCCGCGAGCTTGATAGGGGAGGCCAGGTCTTCTTCGTACACAACCGGGTCAGAAGCATCTACCAGGTGGCTGAGCGCCTCAGAGAGCTGGCGCCCGAGGCCAGGATGGCGGTAGGCCACGGCCAGATGCCGGAGGATGAGCTCGAACATGTCATGCTGGATTTCGTCGCTGGCAGGGTGGACGTGCTGGTCTGCACCACGATCATCGAAGCCGGACTGGATATCCCTAACGCCAACACTATCATCATCAACCAGGCCGACAAGATGGGCCTGTCTCAGCTCTATCAACTGAGAGGACGAGTGGGACGAGGATCCAACCTGGCCTACGCCTATCTCCTTTTTAGCCGGGACCGGCCCTTGACTGCCACGGCCGACGAAAGGCTGCGCACAATCCTGGAGGCTTCGGAGTTGGGCGCCGGCTACCGCATCGCCATGAAAGACCTCGAGATCAGGGGCGCAGGAAACCTCCTGGGTTCGGAGCAGAGCGGTCACATTGCGGCAGTGGGGTTCGACCTCTATTGCAGCATGTTGTCGGAGGCCGTAGAGGCGCTGAAGGCGGCGCAATCCGGGCGCCCGATCACGCCATCACGGCCTCCGACAACCATCGATCTGCCCGTCTCCGCCTACTTGCCTGAAAGCTACATCCCCGATCAGGCGGCCCGGATCTCGCTCTACCAGCGTCTGGCCAAAGTGGACAGATTGGCTTCGCTGGCGGACCTGCGGGAAGAAGTCAAAGACCGTTTTGGACCGGAGCCTCCGGAGGTAGCGGAACTCCTCTACGTGGCTGGTCTAAAGGTGAGGGCGTCCGCGGCCGGAATAGTCTCGATAACCAGGCGCGAACGGGAGATCATAGTGAGCCTGGGTCCAGGAGCCCGGGTTGACCGCAGCCGTCTGGCTCCCCTGGTGCGCCCAGGGGTCACCATCGGCTCATCCCAGGTGAGGCTGGAGGTGGAGCGGCTGGGGAACCGCTGGAGGGCAACCCTGGGAGACGTGGTCAAGGCTATGGCCTGACCCATGCCAACTCCCCTTGGCAACGAGGACCAGGGGGGCTACGCCACGGATATTAGGAGGACTTCTACGGCACCAACGGGGCGATATCCAATGCCGCAAACTCCGGATGCGGTGTCACCCAGCAAGGCCCTAGCCGGCACTAGAGAGCTGAAACCAGCAGGCTCTCGCTCCTCCATAAGGGAAGTCCGAGGAAGGCCAGGAGCTCATCGAGCCCCCGTATGCGATGGCAATCATTCTGGTCGGCCATGAGGTCGAAGCGGTCGAGAAGCAGGGGCGTGATACCCACCGCCCGTGCGCCCACCACATCCGAGCTGTACTGGTCACCGACGTGGACAGCCTCCTCCGGTCGAACGCCTGCTCTGGCCAGGGCCAGCTCAAAGATAGGGGCATGAGGCTTTTCACACCCCACATCGCAGGAACTCAAGATAAACGAGAAATAGCCGGCAACGCCGAAATCTCCGATCATCGGCGACACGTCGCGGTCGGAATTCGAGATAATGCCCAGGGTCAGGCCCGCATCCTTCATCGCTGAGAGGCTCGGTTCGATGTCGTCGAAGAGCTTGAGCCCCTTCTCCAGACTGGAATAGGCCAGGTAGATCTCTCGAGCCAGGTCCTTCGACACCTCAACTCCGGCCTCCCGCAGCAGATACTGCTCATACTCGGTGGTGAAAGTATCCCATTCCTCTTTCGGCAGCAGTTGCACAGGCGTCAGGGCATTCTGGGCGGTCCAAAAGCGATCTCCGGACACATAGGCGCTCCGGATAGTATCCACGGGAACGACTATATTGAACTTCTTCCAGGCAATGGCCTGACGTTCCTCGCGAGATGGGTCAAAAGCACACAAGGTGTTGTAGAAATCCAGGAAGACGGTTCTGATGCTCATTACTTGGCTCTCTTGATTATAGCATAGAAGCTGGCCGGACTGCTCCTTCATGATTGGAGGGAGGCCCGCCGTGCGAGCCGCCCTCCGCTTTGACCTGACTCAGTTGGCCCACTTTTCCATCCAATCGCGATAGTCCGTTAGGGCTTCCTGCATGGGAAATCGGGGCTGGTAACCGAGGTCGCTCTGCGTTCGAGAGAGGTCCACCGGGTTCTTGAGTATGTCTGCATATCCCCCGGCCCTCGCCTCGCCTTCCTCCTCCACCTCGAACGCCACTCCGGGATAGACCTCCTGGAGTGTCTCCAGCACATCCTCGAACTCATACCCCCGCCCCATAGTGACGTTGTATATGGGCCCAGCTTCCCCGCCCGGGCGATCGGGCGCGAGGCAGGCTTTGACCGTGGACTGGGCCGCGTCCTTCATATAGAGGAATTCCTCTTTGCCCCTCCAGACCAGGTCCCGCCCGATCTTCACCTCCTTGTCGCGGAAGGGACGCTCGGCCAGTTCCTTCAGGGCCGTCCCCGGCAATCCCGCCACAGGTCCGAGCCACGGTCCAAACACCCCGGCAAACCTGACCGCCACGAAGTCGACGCCGAAGGTGTCGCGATAGCAAAGCCCCAGGTGTTCGCTGGCCAGTTTGGTGGTCGGGTAGACCCCCTGGGGACGCTGGCTGATCGCCCGGAAATTGAAATCCTCCCCTTGAGGGCCAGTGTCGCGATCCGGACCCGGATGAGCATAGGCGCCGTAGTAGACGGTAACAGAGCTCGTGAACACCACCCGTTCGATGTCCAGGTTTCTTGCCGCTTCCAGTATGTTGGCGGTCCCCAAGATGTTCACCTTTATCGCTGCGTAGGGCCTGGCACGCGCCCCGGCGGTCAAGAAGGCCGCCGTGTGTATGATACGCCTGACCCCCTTTTCCTTGATGACTCGCAGCAGGTCCGGAAAATCCAGGATATCACCACGCACTACCTCCACCGACTCCAGACCGGCAACACGTTTGAGATTCTCCCACGAGGGAGCCACGTCAAACAGGACGACCTTCTCCCCCATCTCGGCCAGTTGGGCGGCGGCATGGGAGCCAACCAGGCCGGCGCCGGTTACCAGGATGGTCATGTTCTTCCTCCTTTTCTTGATGTGAAAGGTCTGTTGTCTTCATCTCTTCAGGGCGAAATTACTTCTCAGTAGGCGCGCCTCCTGGCTGCCCAGCGAGTAGGCAGCGAAGAAGTATACCAGCACTCCCATAACAACCCCAGCGACAACGAAGGCGGCCAGGTCTAGACCAGCAGGAGGGACTGGTATCCACAATCTGAAGACCAGAATGGCTACGCCCATCAGTGCGGACGCCAGGCAGGTGCGCCCAGCAGAGACACCAACACCCGGTGGCGCCGTCCGGACAAGCCGTTTCCTCATCATTCCTAACAGCAGAAACGCCTCGACAATAACCGCGAGGGATACGCTGAGGGCCAGACCTCCATAACCGAGAGGCCCCATGAGCACAAGGCTCAGTGCCACGTTGACCGCCATGGAGCCCACCCCGATGGCAACAGGCGTCCGTGTATCCTGGACGGCATAGAAGGCACGGGTGAGAATCTCGACCATCCCATGGCCGAATAGCCCCACTGCGTAGAAGACCAGCGCTCCGTAGGTTGCCTCTACCGAGAAAGCGTCGAATCTCCCCCGTTGAAAGAGCAGCGCGATCAAAGGCTGCCCCAAGGCAACCAGTCCCACGCTGGCCGGAACGGTAAGAAAGAGGATCATGCGCAGAGTACCATACAAAGTCCTCCCCATGGACTCGCCGGAGTCCCGAGCGGCCTCCGCCGCCATGGTGGGAAACACGGCGTTGGAGATGGCGACCCCGAAGATCCCAAGCGGCAAAAGGGTCAGCAGCCAGCCGTAATTGAGAGCCGGGAGGCTGGACGGATCCAGAGTCGAGGCCAGGATGGTCGTCACCAAGAAGTTCACCTGAACGGCCGCCAGGCCCAGAACCCGCGGGCCCATCAGTCTCGCCACCTCGCGGACTCCAGGATGGGAGAATGACAAGGTCAGTCGATAGACCATGCCCTCATGCCGGAGTCCGGGCGCCTGCACCAAAAGGTGACATAGAGCGCCGGCCGCGACTCCCCAGGCTAACCCCTCAATGCCGATTCGCGGAGAGAGAACGAGGGCCCCCACAGCTATGGACAGATTATATACGATGGGCGCCAGGCCCGGCAGGAGAAAACGCCTCCGGGCGTTTAGGGCGGATCCCAGAATCGCGGAGACCCCGAAGAACACGGGAGAAGCCAGCATGATACGAGTCAGTCGCACTGTCAGTTCCTGATGCTCCGGATCGAATCCAAAAAATATCCGTGGAACTATCCAGGGAGCCGCCGCCATCGTTGCCAGCGACAGGACCAGTGTGAAGAGCCCAATCAGGTTCAGCAGCGAACTGGTGAGAGCCCAGGCCTCCCGCTCCTCACCGGAGGCCTGATAGCGGGCGAAGGTGGGAATGAACGCACTGGCCAGAGCGGCCCCTGCCAGGAGTTGAAAGAGAAAGTCGGGCAGGCGAAACGCCGCCAGGTACGAGGCCAATTCAGGAGAGGTGCCGAATTCATAACTAATGGCCATGTCTCGCCCCAATCCGGTTAGCCGGCTGAGGATGAACGAAGCCATCATTATCGCGGCGGCCCCTGCCAGGCGGTGGCGCCCGCGGGTTTCCCTGAAGGCTGGCATGATGCCAGATTATAGCACATCATAGCCAAATCCAGACCAGTTCCCGTCAGGTCAAAAGGTGCGGGGGCCGGACACCAAGGCCAGCCTGCCGCTGCTAGACAGTAATAGACTTATGTTGTATATTATTCTACGAAGATATACAGGAGAATTGTCAGTTGCCTAATATTAAGTCCGCCGCCAAGGCTATGCGCTCATCGGCCAAGAAGCAGATACGTAATAAGTCCATCAAGAGCGCCCTGAAGACCATCACCAAGAAGGCCGAGAAGTTGACTGTAGCCAAGAAGGTCGAGGAGGCTGGCGTCGCTATGCCCTTGGTAGCCAGCGCCTTGGACAAGGCGGCGCAGAAGGGCATCATACACCGCAATACGGCTGCCCGCAAGAAGTCCCGGCTCACCAAGAAGCTGAACGCGGCAGTGAAGGTCGCGGCCATCGCAGCCTCGACCCCGGCCGAGACGGCAGCCGCCAAGCCCAAGAAGCGTGCGGAGCGTAAGGCTACGCCCAAAGCTTGACTTTGCCCTGTCCCCTTGTTACCATCGCAAACGGGGCGGTTAGCTCAGCTGGTTAGAGCGCTGCGTTGACATCGCAGAGGTCACTGGTTCAAGTCCAGTATCGCCCACCATATCCTTGCCATCAGCCAGCCTACTCAAGAATTAGCCTGAGTCTCTTGTCCCTCTCAATTTCCTGTTCGACCTCGTTTGGGCCTTCGGCAACTGTAAGCGGCAACCGGCCGCGGGACAAAGGAAGAAGCAAGCGTTTGGAGCCAGCGTAGATTATTCGATGATGAAGAAAGAATCAGCAGTCCAACCGGCAAACCTCGAGGCCCTGCGCCATTCAGCCTCCCATGTCATGGCCCAGGCGGTCACGAGGATCTTCCCGGAAGCCAAACTGGGTATCGGTCCGGCCATCGAAGAAGGCTTCTATTACGACTTCGATCTTCGCCGCCCGCTGACTCCCGAGGACCTCGCTGCAATAGAGGAGAAGATGCGGGAGGCCATCCGGGCTAATCTCCCTCTGGAGCGCCGCGAACTGAGCAGGGAAGAGGCCACGAGTCTGCTGAGCAACCAACCCTATAAGATCGAGCTTCTAGAGGCCATACCGGAAGGTGAGCCGATCAGCACGTATACTCATGGCGATTTCACGGACCTTTGCCAGGGCCCGCACGTAGGGTCAACCGGCGAGATCGGGGCGTTCAAGTTGCTGAGCATAGCCGGCGCATACTGGCGAGGGGATGAACGCGGCCCCATGCTTCAGCGGGTCTACGGAACGGCTTTCGCCTCCCAAGAGGAGCTTGATGTCCATCTAGAGCGCCTTGCGGAAGCCGCCCGCCGGGACCACCGCACTCTTGGCAGGAACCTCGACCTCTTCAGTATTCATGAAGAGGCGGGCCCTGGTCTCATCTTCTGGCACCCCAAAGGCGCCCAGATCCGCCTGGCTATCGAGGATTTTTGGAGGCAGGAGCATCAGAGGCGGGGGTACCAGTTTATCTACAGCCCCCACATTGCCCGCCTCGACCTCTGGAAGACCAGCGGCCACTGGGAGTGGTACCAGGAGAGCATGTCCTCTCCTATGGAGACGGACGAGCAGCAGTCGGTCGTCAAGCCGATGAACTGCCCGGGCCACATACTGGTCTTCAAGAGCCACAAGCGAAGCTACCGGGAACTTCCGCTGCGCTGGGCCGAGCTGGGCACCGTGTATCGCTACGAGCGCT
>ORJL011775782.1_pt1 | contig 19306 bp, 23 predicted proteins | sample 1779941 | NCBI WGS metagenome assembly ORJL01 (sample SAMEA104232317, study PRJEB22302) | groundwater metagenome | biome: forest; feature: aquifer; material: groundwater | place: USA | collected 2011-08-07 | depth 5.8 m | reverse complement strand
TGTTTTTCAAAAGGATATTGACTGGAAACTCCCGCGCAGTTAACCAAGATATCAATGTTTTTAAATTCTTTAAGCGCCGCTTCATGCAGGCGTTTTAAATCCTCTAATTTGCCGACATCCGTCGGCACGCCAATTACTTTCACTTTAGTTTTACCGGCAATTTCTTTGGCGGTTTCATCGAGGGTTTCTTTCGTTCGCGCCGCCAAAACGAGATTAACCCCATTTTCTGCCAAACGCATGGCAATCGCTTTACCGATTCCCTTGCTTGCGCCGGTAATCACCGCATTTTTTCCTTTAAGATTCATGCTCATAGCGTTCCTTTCACGATTGCGCTGGAATTATTTTTCGAAGATACACGGACAAAAACAACATCAAAACCCCTATCCCTAAAAATGTAAGCGCGAAACTTTTCTCAATAAATAAGCCGCTTAACAAAAAACCAAATCCGCCGAAGAAAAAGCGAAGCGATGAATTGAGGCTGGCGATTTCCGCGCGGTATTCATCCGGAAAATCCGTGAGCGCGGTCGATGCGCCGTTATGCCCTATTGTCCAGCCAACCGCCAAGACGACCAAAACCATCGCCAAAATAAAAACCGGATACACACCGGCCAAAAGCATTGTCGCGCCCGCGAGCATCACAATTCCCAACTTGCAGGAAAAAAATCTTCCCTTTTTATCTGTCAAATAACCGCCCAAGTTTTGGCCAACACCCGCGCTCACTGCGATTAAACCAAATAAAAAGCTGATCGTCAATTGATTTAAATGATAAATACGCGCCATGTAAACCCCCAGCCAGCGGTCAACGCCGTGGTAAAACATGCTGATGAGCGTAATAAAGATGAGGATGTTTCGCAGTTTCACGTTACGAAAAACACCTGCGTAATCCACGCGACCTTCGATTTTTCCAAGCGTATCGCTTTTAATAAACAAAATGAAAAGCGCCGCCAACAACCCCAAATAACCGGGAAGCAAAAACAGCCATCGCCAATGCGCCACCCCGCTTAAAACAATTCCCGCAAGCGAAGCCGCGAAACTGCAACTAAAAAAAATCCCAACCAGCCGTCCGCGGATATCGGCTTCAAAAGTGCGTCCGATAATAATCAGCCCCAGTGGAATAACGCCCGCGGAAACAATCCCCATCGCGACGCGAAGGGTTAAAAATGGCGCGAGCGCATTCGCGCTCGCGCAATAAAAATTCGTCACCGCAAACAAAAACATGGTCACGGCCATCAGAATTTTCGCGGACACTTTTTTAGCCAACGGCGCGTACAAAAGCGCGCCCACCCCGTAGGGAATCATGTAATAAGGAATAATTTTGGCGACGAGGACATCGGCGAGCGCTAAATCTTTGCTGATCGTGGGAATCGCCGCCGAGAGCGCGGCAATGTTGATTGAAATGGCGGCGTTTTGAAGGCAAAGAAGGAAAAAGATAATTCGCTTGGGATTAATGTTGACCTCTCGCTTCTCCTTCAATTACTTCTTTAAAAATTTTCATGTTATGCCGCGAATGTTCGTTAATAAATCCGGCGATTTGCTCGGCGGTAAATTTGGTGAATTTCGCGTCCATTTCAAAATCCTGAATCCAGATCATCTCCACACCCTCGGGCGTTTCGATATAAAACCAAACGATTTTCATAAACTTAAATGGAAACATGGGCTCGTGGCGCGAGGCAACAGCAAAACGATGCTCTTTGTCCAGCCAGCGCTTCGAAACCCAGCTTTTGTTTTCATCGTCGGTTAAGCGAAATGTAATCTCACTCCCCTTGCGCTCAAGCACTTCCGCCTTCACATATTCCTTGCCGAAAAGCTCAGTCCATCTTTCAATTTTATTTGATATATCAAAAACTAAACTGTATGGTGCTTCGATTACGATTGAATTACGCGTATGTCCCATATTGCCCTCCTCATTCCTTTCTTGATTGCCAAATAATAAAAGCTCCTATTAACAAACCTGCAGCTAAAACAAGTATCCCCCTTTGCCATTGAGTAATAGGATCTTTCACATTGATTGCTTCTATGGTAAGAAATATAAAAATTGATGCTCCCAATATTCTTAGTCTTCTCACTATATTTTATAGTTCTAAACGGATTTTGCTCTCAGATGAAGCAAGAGAGAGCGAAAAACTAAAGGAGCTATGAAATCCTGCCAACTGATATAAAGCGCTGAGAGAATGAACAAAGTAAATAAACAAAATTGAAATCCAAGCAAACAAAAAATCCAACCATCGCCTCCCCAGCCTAAACAAATACAAATAGCCGCAATAATGTATGTTACTCCAAGGTAAAAAGGCAATCCTGAATGGAACCGGGAATGTTCAAGTTTAAGCCGTTTGTATTCAAGATCTGTCATCGTCACGGTTTTACCAATTCCTGCCAAATACCGCGTGTTATACCCAGTGAAGACATTAAATCCTCCATAAAAGAATAATAATGATACTAGCGCCATCTTTATCAACCATTTATTTGCCATAACGCCCCCTCATTATCAGTGATTGTATCCAAAATTTAATTTTCCCGAGACACGCCTGCCTACCGGCAAACAAGTACCTTATTTCTTTCTCATCGCCTCGGCGGCAGAATGAGCCGCAGTTTTCGCTAAAAAATAATCCCCAAATGAATACACAGTGCATTGTTAACCGCTTTTAATTCTTCTTCGGTTGCGGCACCCAACTGTTTTATCAAACGGCTTTTATCAACGGTGCGGATTTGCTGGCATCTGGCCTTTGAAGGCTTGATGAGCCCCGTGGCTTTTGAGGAAAGCAGAACCTCAATGGGATAAACTTTTTCCCCTTTGTCGCTAATCGGAATAACCGTTACCGTCAAAGAGTATTGATTGTTGAGGTCGTTTGAAATAATAAGAGCGGGCCGCGTCTTTTGGATTTCCGCGCCAACGGTAGGATCAAGGTTGACAAGCCAAATTTGTCCACGCGCCAAAGACGACATTACTTCCACCCATCATTGAGAGTGCCCGCCTCCCAATCATTATTGAGGGCACCATTCTCGGCGGCGGACTTTTTATATCCTTCGACCAACAGTTCATCTAATTTTTGTTTTTTTTCGCGCTGAAATTTTTCTTTGAGAGCTTGGGCAATGAAATAGCTTTTATTGCGGACATGGTTCAACTGTTCCGCGACATCTTCCGGCATAGTAATGTTTAAACGCACCATATGTGTATCACCTCCTGTATAATTTATACACTAATTTATGCGTATTGTCAATGCATTAAATCTGCAACTTTTGGAAAAACGCCACTTAACTCATCTCTTCCGCATCGCCTCGGCGGCGGAATGAGCCGCATTTGCCGCTTTCCCAAATTCCCGGAACACGCACCTTTTAGAGCTTCTCTAGAGCTTCCTTGAGGCTTTGCAAATCCTTCTCCACCATGTGAATGTCGCGCTCAAAATTTTCTTCGCTCATTCCCGGCATCTGGAATAGCGTAAAAATGACTTCACTTCCCCGGGCATTGGGCACAACGCGCATCGGAACAAGTAATTCCGGCGCACCCTTAGGCTCAACATGGTGGTCCAGAATACCGAATGTATTTTTCTTGGCCATGCGAATACCAGCCGGCCCCTGCGGTGTTTCTATTTTCCATGCGCCTTTTGATTTTCTGACGGACTTGGCAAACGTCTTGGCCCATTTCGGCAGATTGGCAAGATTGGAAACAAAACCGTACACTTTCGTGGGCGTGCAAGCAATCGTGACCGTGAGCGTCCTGGATTTACCTGCAACTTGGCTTAAGGAGATTTTTTTGCGCTTTTGCCACTCCTCAGCGACCCTTCCGCAGTATTGACAGGCAATAGCGTATTTATCGACTTCCTTAAAACATCCTGGACAATTTTTCATTTTATTCTATAAGCCTCCGGCAACACATATCTTTTATTTCCCCCTCATCGCCTCGGCAGCAAACGTTGCCACTTTCCTTAGCGATAAACCTCGCGGCGATGCTTCACCCTGTAAATAGCAATAATCTTCAGCGCATCATCAATCGTGTATAAAATCCGATAATTTCTTATCCGAATACGATAGCCATCTTTGTCAACGAGCTTCTTTACTCCAAATGGACGAGGATCGGTTTTAAGGCTGGCAATCGCAGCAATAACACTTTGCCTGATTTGAGCCGGGAGAGATTCAATTTCTTTCTGAGCTTTTCGCTCGATGACAATTTGATACATTATGAGCGCTTCAGCGTTTTAATAAAAACATCGAAATCCATGAAGCTCCTTGCGGATTTTTTAGCTTTTTTTAAGTCAACGGCATCCTCTAAATCTTCGAGGTATTCCATTAACTTTTTGAAATCCCGCACGGGCATGACCACGGATTTTTTTTCGCCCTTTTCATCGACAAGATATTCGGTATGCAGCGTCATAACATCACCTCCACTTAAATTGTAGCATTTTTTTATAGACATTCAGAATTTGAAAATATCTCATAACTTACTTCCTCCTCATCGCCTCGGCCGCTAAATGAGCCGCTCATTTCCTATTACTTTTACAACTTCTTAAACCACCAAATCAAAAACACAGCCGCGCCGGAAAGGGCGGCGGTTGTACTAATGATCCAAAACGGGATGAGGGAAACTTCCTGATCCAGGGGTAATTTGACATTCATCGAGAAAATGCTGACGACCAAAGTCGGGACCATGATGCTGATCGTGACGAACGTCAGCTTCTTAATCAAAATATTTAAATTATTGCTGACAATCGAGGCCCACGCGTCCATCATGCTGGAGAGAACCTGCGAATAGGTATTGGCCTGCTCAAAACACTGGCTGTTTTCAATAGCCAAATCGTCCAGATACTCTACGCCTTCAGTGGAAAAATTAAGCTTTACTGTATTGGCTTTAAGTTTTTCAATCACCCGCGCGTTGGAACTGATGGCCTTCAGATAATACACAAGGCTTTTTTCAAGGCTGAACATATGATGCAGATTCTTATTCTCCATGGCTTGGTTGATTTTTTCTTCCAGCTCATCGCAAATCGCCTGTAAAACCCGCAGATGCTCTTCAAAATGCATGATGCAGCGGCGAATCACCCGAAGGACAACATCTTGGAGGGAATGTATTTTTTGAAACTCGCGGGCGTCGAAGATAGAGGCGTCTTCCGCCCGGATCACAATCAATTTATCGGAAAAGATAAACAGGCCGATGGATGAAATTTTAAAAAGAAAATTGTCCTCGGAGCTGTAACGTTTGGGGCGCTTGATAATAATAACCGCGTGGCTTTCGTCAAACTCAACGCGGGAAAGCTCGTTGGGGTCAAGGGCGGAATTAACGTTGTGCTCGTCAATCTTTAAGTCTTCAATGAGGTGTTTTTTTTCATTTTCATCGGGGCAAATATAAACGGACACGGGGCACTGGTCGTCGCCATTTTCAACGAGCTTGTTATCAATGATTTTGTATTGTTTTAGCATGCGCCTGCTCCATTAAATTTTAAACTCGTTGGGCGCGCGTTAATCAACAATTGCTATAACGCGCGCCCAACCAGCACCTGCGTTACGCACTTTCACCGGCAAACATGAAATTTTAAATCCAAACGGTTGCGGGATAGCTCCCAAATTCCCCAACCGCTCCATATGACAATATTCCCGACGGCGGCCCAAAAAATGACACGGCCAAATCTTACTTTTGTCCTTCGTCGTTAAAAATTCTTTAAACATAAGAAAACACGGGCGATCCAAGCCGATTGTATCAATTCCCATCATTTTAATTCCGCTATCGAGAAGAAATTCAACCGCGTCCGGCACAAGCCCGACATATTTATTGACGTAATCATCTGTGCCTAAAAGTTTATCGCCGCCGGTGCGAAGCAAAACAATATCCATGGGTTTTAGCGTATAGCGGATGGCGGACAGCGCTTCTTGAACTCGCTTTTTATCGATAAAATCAGGAAATTTAAGGTGAGTAAAATCCAAAACAACGCCATCGCCATAACACCACTCAAGCGGAATATCCATGATTTGCTTAGACGGCTTGCCTTCACACGTTGAGCCGTAATGAAACGGCGCGTCCACATGGGAGCCCATATGCACGGAAGAATTAACAATTTCCAAGGAAAGCATTTCGCCGTCGGGAATTTCATGAGGCGCAGCAACGCGCTCGCCTTTGTTAAAGCGCTCTTCCCCGCCGGGCTGATTTTTCATCACAACCCAGTTGAAATGTTCAACGCCGGCTTTGTGGGTAATGCGCTCGATGGTCGCAGCGTGAGTTTCAATGAGCGTGTCGTCAATTGGAAGGCTAAGGTCGATGAGTTTCATATTACCCTACACCCTATCTACTTTGCTCCTTTGGATTTAAGAATGCTGATAATCTCATTCACCGAATGCGTTTTTTTGATTTCGTTGTCCGCGAGTGCCACGGCGAATTCTTTTTTTAGCCCGACGAAAATTTCCACCATTTCGGTTGAGTCAAGCCCGAGTGATACATCAAGCTTTGCATCGGATTTAATTTCCTCCGGGTTAATATCCAGGACTTTTTTAAAAACATTTTTGATTCTTTGCTCAATGGTGAGCGTTTGTTGTTCAGTAGCCACGTTTGTTCCTCCAATTTTAGCGATTAGCGTGGAGCGTTTAGCGTATAGTTCTTACGTGTCTAAACGCTACCCGCTATACGCTATGCGCTCTTAAGGTTTTTCAATTACTAAAACTGCGTTTATCCCGCCGCGCCCGCGGTTAATGATCATTGCCCGTTTGATATCTTTTGCCTGCGCTTTGTTGGGGCAATAATCCAGATCACACTGGGCATCGGGCGTGCTGTAATTAATCGTCGGCGGAACTGTTTTATTTTCCATCGCAAGAATCGTTGCCACAAGGTCCACCGCGCCGGAGGCGCCAAGCAAATTGCCGTACATCGATTTTGGCGCCGAGACAGGAATGGATTTTGCTTTACCATTAAAAATATTTTTTATCGCCTGCGTTTCTGTTCGATCGCCAATCACCGTTCCCGCGCCGTCCGCGCAAATGTAATCAACCTCCGAGGGAGAAATCCCCGCGTCATCCAACGCCATTTTAATTGCCCGCGTCAGTTCTTTCGAATCTGCCGCCGGTTGAATTCTATCCACGCCATCGGTTGTCGTTCCATAACCAATAATATTAGCGTAAACACGCGCGCCGCGGCTTTTCACGCGTTTGTAAGGCTCTAAAATAACAACGCCCGCCCCCTCGCCAATCGCGTAACCGTCGCGTGTTTTATCAAACGGACGATAGGCTGTTTTAGGTTCGTTGTTTCGAAGTGTCAACATGCCGGAAGTATTGCAACACAAAAGAGCGTATGGCGTGACCGGCGCTTCCATTCCACCGGCTAAAATAAAATCATTTTTATCATGAATCAAATTTTTGGCGGCGTAGGCAATCGCCATTAAAGAACTGGCGCGGTCCGATACAACTGTTTTACTGTAACCTTTAATTCCGTAGTGAATCGAGATTTGCCCCTGCGGCGCCGCCGGAAACCACGCGGAGGCCATAAAAGGGCTCACACCTTCGCGGCCTTCCAAATACATATCGCGAAGCTCCGTCTCGGCGTAAAGCCAGCCGCCTAAAGCATTGCCCATAAAAATCCCGCAGCGTTTTAAATTTTCCTTCGTCATATCTAATTTCGCATCTTGAATTGCCATCTCGGAGGCCACAAGCGCCATATGCGAAAAAAGGTCAATCTTTTTTAAAAGCCGCGATGACACATGGCTGTAGGCATCGAGCTCGTGCACCTGTCCCGCCACATGCGACGGATATTTTGAAGCGTCAAAGCGTTCAATCGTGCCAACCTTAGAATGCCCGGCTTTAATGTTTGCCCAAAAAACACGTTTGTCAATTCCGCTTGGGGAAACAATCCCTAATCCTGTGATCGCTATCTTTTCCATTTAATCCTCGTATCGTCGTAAAACCATTGATGAATGAACACCCGAAAAGCCGCTGGAAGTTTTTAACATACATTTGATGCGCTTTTTGCGCGCGACATTCGGAATATAATCCAAATCACATTCGGGGTCCGGATTTTCCTGATTAATTGTCGGCGGCAGAATATCCCGTTCAAAAATAAGAGAGCCAATGGCCAGCTCCACCGCGTTGGCCGCCGCCAAAGGATGGCCAATCATGGATTTAAAAGAGCTGATGGGAATTTTATACGCCCACTCACCGAGAGAAACTTTATAGGCATTAGTTTCAAAAACGTCGTTTTGCCGCGTGGATGAGCCATGCGCGTTGATGTAATCAATTTCCTTTGGAGTGACACCGGAATCATTCAGAGCTAAGGTAATGCAGTCGCTCATCGCCTCGCCTTCGGAGGGTAAATCCGTCATGTGATACGCGTTGCAGGTTGTGCCAAAGCCAAGGATTTCGCAATAAATCCGCGCGCCGCGCTTAAGCGCATGATTTAATTCTTCCACAACCAAAATTCCTGCGCCCTCGGAGATAACAAAACCATTTCGCTTGGCATCAAACGGGCGTGACGCTTTTTCCGGCTCCTCATTATGCACAGACAAAACATTCACAACATCAAAGGCGCCGAAGGTAATCGGCGTGACCGGCGCTTCACTTGCCCCGGTAATCATAATATCCGCCTCGCCGTCTTGAATCGCCTCAAGCGAAAATCCAATCGCATCCGTTCCGGCGGTGCATCCGGTTGAAATGGTATTACAAACTCCCTTTAATCCATATTTGGCGGAAACTTCGCTTGAGGGCGTATTAAACATCGCGGCATCATATAAATCCGGACGAACACCCGACGGATCGATGGGGTCTTTGCCGCTATTGGTGACAAGCGCGAATTCCTCTTCCATATATTTCGTCCCGCAAATGGCGTTTGCCAAAGACACGCCCATACGCTCCTTGTCAACTTTATTTAAATTAAGCCGCGCGTCTTCAAGTGCCATGCGGGAAGCCACCATCGCGAACTGAACATAGCGGTCCATGCGAAGCGCCTCTTCAATGGTGAGTCCAAGTTTGAGTGGATCAAAATCGCGCGCCTGCGCGGCGATCTTTGTATGAAACTGAGAAACATCAAATTCCGTCACGCGCCTCACCCCCGAAACGCCATTGATCATTCCCTGCCAGCAGGCTTCGTTTCCCACGCCATTTGGCGAAACAATGCCGGCGCCTGTTATCACAACTCTTCTTTTTGGTTTCATTTAAATTTTCCTTTATTAGGTTATCAGTCGTCAGCTATCAGTAAAAATAACTATTGATGACTGGAGGCTGAAAGCGCTTCGAATTCCTTTTTTATTTCATCCGCGTTAAAAAATTTTCCCTTACGCTCAACTTCGTGAATCAAATCAACCACCCGCCCGTTGAGCGGCGCGGTCGCGCCGACATGTTTGGCAAGTAAAACAACCTCTCCATTAATATAATCAATCTCGCTGGCGCGCCCGCGCATAATACTTTGCAAAATGGAACCATAAAGCGGTTCTTTACTTAGCGTGGTCAGCGTTTTGTTGATGATGCCGGCGGACTGCTCAAGCGGCATCGATGTCAATCCATAAATACGCTCGACGGGAAACTGCGGCAAAGACAGAAGCGTAATTTTCGCCTTCTGAACAATCGAAACGCCTTCCTTGAGCAGCTCAATACTTAACCGGCAAAAATCCATATCCGCAAAAGTTTCCTGCATCGACTTGCCAATCAAGGCCGGCAGGCAATTGTTGAAGTTAACAAAAAGCTTCAACCACTTCATCCCCATAATATTGCTTGAAATGACAACGTTAAAAGCCTTTTTCAAAACCGCCGCAATTTTCTGAACCGTCGCATCGTTTGGCGCAAGCGGCTTTCCGATAATCCAATCACCCTCAAAATTAAAAGTCACTTCGCCGGGCTTTGTGTAGGTCGCCCCGAACATAACAATACTGCTGATAATTTTATCGTACTCAAAATGCGTGCTTAAAATGTTATCCGCCTGCACGCCGTTTTGCGTCGTCAAAACAACCGCGTTATCCAAAAACTCACTGTTGTCCGCGTAGGCCGCCTCGATGTCCTGGGTTTTCACCGTAAAAATCACTAACTCAAATTCACGATCCAGCCGCGTTTTCGCCCTTAGCTGAACCGTTTCGTTGCCGCGCGCGCCTTTTATTGCCAAACCGTTTCGCGCGATGGCATCCACCTGCTCTTTTTTTCCAATGAGCGTGACATCACACCCGGCCTTCGACAAATACCCGGCGACAACCGAACCAATCGCGCCCGCGCCAATCACCGCAATGTTCATTGTTGATTTTCTTTCGCGTGTTTCTCGACGCAAAAATTGTTAAGCGCCGTTAGAATCATTTGAATATTTTTGTCGTGCATACGCTCAAATAAAAGCCGCCACAAAATTTTATCGATCACGGTGCGAAGCGTGTATTGCATTTCATAATCAACGCGCGTGCCATTTAACCGCTCTTCAATCGTGACCTGCTCGGCGCCCTGAAAAATTCCGTTTAAAAACGTGCGTTCAATAGTTTGGCCAAAGGCAAGCTTCGTCACCTCAACATCCCAGCGCGGCGCAAACGGCAACAAAACTTTTTGCTCATAACGCGTCCCCACCTTTATTTCGCCGGGTGTCTTTTTGACAAACCGCATGGAGCATTTTTTCGGCCACCAAACCGCCTCGCCCCACGCAACAACCTCCGGCCCAACAATCTTTACAGGCGCTTCAATAAAAACAAAGTGGTGATTGCGCTTGAGGCTACTTTGAAACAAACTCTTTATATTCGAAACCAACTTCATTGAACAACCTTATCATTAAACTGAAAAACGCTTTTGGGACCTCCGTCAAGAAAGCCTGGACAATATCGTCTTCGCCCACAAGCGAGGCGCCGCGCTCTTGCGCGTTCAATGCCGCTTTTTTGACGACAACCTGGCGCGCGATTTCCCGATGAAAAAGCGGAATGCGCGCCATCATGGTGTCAAACTTTTCCTTGGCGACTTTTTCCCACTCTAATTTTATTTGCGTGCTTTGCATGATGTTCCTCTTTCGACTTCCTACACCGCGGCGGCCTGCGCCGGATTGGCTGAATTCTGTTCCCATTTGGAAATATTATTCATGAAATCCTTAACGCAAAGTTTCACCCTGTCATCGTAATTGCTTGAAAAAATCCGGTGAATGCGTTCCGGCTTTGAATAATACTCCCTCATGCACCACGCGCCAAGGCGGCCGACATCTTCAATGGACATATGATCCGTCGGAATAACCGGATGCTGAAAGTCCCACATCTTCAAATCAATCTTGTCAGGGTCAAGCCAGCCTTGTTTAATCGCGTAACGCCAGTCCGGAGAATTAGGGACAGGCGTCAAATAATCAAGCGCGAAAATATCCGGATCAATTTCCTCGGCGATACGAAGGCGCTCCTTGATTTTGGCTTCGGTGTCTTCTTTAAGGCCAATCAAGACTGTCCCGACGGTGCCGATATCCTGGTCGCGTAAAATGCTGATCGTCTTTCTGATCTGATCAATGGTCACGCCTTTACCGGATTTGGAAAGCGTCATATCGTCTTCAACCTCAACACCTGTGAGCGCCATAAAAAGGCCGGCTTTTTTCATCAAAGGCAAAATGTCATGCTGGCTAATCCATTGATCCGCGCGGCCCAAACAAACCCAGTAGATTTTATTGCCGCGTTTGATTTTCTCCTCGCAGAATTCAATCATCGCCTGTGTGTCGGTGTTGAAGGCGTCGTCCTGCATGACAACCGTATTGACGTTGTATTTCTTTTCCAAGATATCCAGCTCATCGACGATGCGCTTTCCCTTCAAGCCGCGCCATGTCGTAAAATCTTTCGTCGCTGTGCGGCTATCATACAGCGCCCATTCATAACAAAAATGACACTTGCCCGGGCAGCCGCGCGAGGTCATCAGCTCCGCGAAAGGTTTCCAGTATGTGTGCCCAACATATTTTTCCATTGGGAAAAGATCATACGCCGGCATGGGAAGCACGTTTAAATCCGGAATCAACTCGCGATGCGGCCCGATAACAATCGTGCCGTCAGCTCGGCGGGAAACCAGGCCGGGGATTTCACGCTCGTCTTTGGTTTTTGCTTTCAAATTATTGCAAGTGTCTTCCAAAGTTAATTCGCCTTCCCCAATCATGATGTAATCAATCCATGGGTTGAGCCTCATCTGGCGTTCGTAATCGCCGGAATACCAGAGCCCGCCGGCCGCTGTCTTGACATTGGGCATTTGTTCTTTGATAAGCCGAAGCCCTTCATTAAAATACCAAATAACCGCCGCGCCGCATGTCGAATGCAAAAGCTCACCGACAAAAACCATGTCGGGCTTGATTTCCTTGACGGCCTTGAGCATTCCCTGCCAATCCAAGTCAAGCGCGCGGCTGTCCAACACCGCCACATCGGCGATTTCTTTGGTACGAAGATAGGCGGCTAACTGCGCGTGCATCTGGTTGGCCGCTCGGTGAAACCCGTGCGAATCCCACGCTTTAAGTGGGGGTGTTAAAAATAGTACTTTCATTTTCTTGTCCTTTCCTTAATTTAAAATTAAAACCAATTCGCCACAAGCGGGCGCCCGCCGGGCGTTTTGTCCGTACAAATATGCTTTGTCTGCGTATATTCTAAAAGGCCCTCGATTCCCAGCTCCCGGCCTATACCACTTTGTTTATAACCACCGAAGGAGGCTTCATTATAAAATCCACCGTAAGTGTTAATCCAAACGGTGCCGCAATGAAGGCGGCGAGCCACAGCGTCAGCTTTTGTTTTGTCCTTCGTCCAAAGGCTCGCCGCCAATCCATATTGGCAATTGTTGGCAAGCGCGATTGCTTCTTCTGTTGTTGAAAATTTCACAACAGCTAAGACGGGCCCAAAAACTTCCTCCTGAAAAATCTCTGAAGCGGCTTTCACATTCGTTAAAATTGTTGGCTCAATGTAAAAACCATTTTTATAGTGATCGCCTTCGGGAATCTTTCCGCCGCAAACAACATTCGCGCCTTCTTTTTTTGCCCGCTCAATGAATCCTAAAATCTTATCGCGATGCGCTCGGCTAATGATGGGCCCAAATTGCGTCCGATAATCCGCCGCATCGCCTATCGTCAGAGCTTTTGTCTTTTCAATAAGCTTTTCCAAAAACTTATCATAAATTTTATCTTCCAAAATAAGCCGTGATGTGGCGGTACACATTGCCCCCTGATTCATAAAAATCCCCGACATGACCCCGCCTATCGCCGCCTCAAAATCACAGTCAGTAAAAACAATGGCCGGCGATTTCCCGCCAAGTTCAAGGCTCAATTTTTTCATTGTGGCACTCGCCAACCGCGCAACTTCTTTTCCCGTTTCCGTCCCACCGGTAAAACTCACCATATTAATACTGGGATGTTCAAAAAGAATTTTCGCGGCGCTGTGATCCGCTGTCGTCACGATATTCACAACGCCTTCCGGAATCTCAGATTCCTTAATGATTTGCGCCAGGCGCATAATTGAAGCGCAACCCAAAGAAGATGGCTTAAAAACAAGTGTATTTCCCGCCGCCAAAGCCGGCGCCATTTTCCACGCCGCCATAATTAAAGGATAATTCCACGGAATAACACACGCGACAACGCCCATCGGTTCAAAGGCGGTCGCGCTTTCCACCGGCGCGTCGACGTGATTGTTCCTGTCTTGTAAGGGCACAGCGCGCTGTGCCCCTCCGAAATACTCAAAACAATCGGCGGATGTCGGCACATCGATAAAAGAAGATTGTTTGAGGGTTTTTCCGCAACCCAATGTTTCCAAATCTGCCAACTCTTTGGCGTGTTTGCGGATGAGCGCGGCAATCTTTTTTAGATATATGCCGCGCTCCGCTAACGTCATTTTTGGCCACGGGCCGTTGTCAAAGGCGTGGCGCGCCGCCGAAACGGCGGCGCGCAGATCATTTTCATTTGCGTCAGCCGCGCGCGCGAAAACTTCGCCATTCGAAGGATTGATAAGTTCAAATGTCTTTCCCAATGACGATGGCACGGCTTTGCCGCCAATGAACAAATCAAATTGTTGTTCTTGTGTTGTTAACATAGAAAGCCTACTCAACAGGTACCTTCGCCCATAATTCAAAAATGCGGCTGCAAGGCGCGTACCATTTCGAAATTTTTGCAAAGTCCCCTCGAAGGTTCATTTTCTTTTGGGTTGTCGCGACAAACGGGTCAATCTCGCGGTTAAACACAGCGCGCCAAATATTTGTCGGCGCGGAAATCAAAAACTCCGCGTTTTCATCATCGCTCACCTTCACAATGCTGCCGTTTTTAAAGCCAAAGCAGTAAATCTGATTCGTTTCATTCAGCTTGACGGCCAAATCCATCGTCATCTGCGTTTTTTCGCCGAGTTCTTTTAGTTGCGCATCGGCATTGACGATTTTGACGATCTCATCAATTTGCTCTTTGGAAAAAAGTTTGTACTTCTTTACACCAGCGCCTAAAACGGTGCTTTGTGGGGCACGGGCTTCGCTTGACCCATCTTTATAAATCTTCGCAATCACATCAACCTTAATCGCCTCTTCCAATCCTTGAATGAGAAGGAAACAATCGAAAAGATTATTGCCGACGGCAACGGTCCCATGATTTTTAAGAACAATAATACTATTCGCTTTAAGCGCGGCAACAACCGGCGCAGTATCGGTCACCGACGGCGTAAACTGCGGCACGGATTTCACTTCGCCCAAATAAATTTTTGTTTCAAAGGTCGTCGGAACAAGCGTGTCATTGGCCGTAAAGTAACCATTCGCATAAGCTGTATGTGTATGAACAATTCCTTGTGTCTGTGAAAAATTCTTGTAAATATCCGTATGCAACAGCCGCTCGGTTGAGGCCTTGCCGCCCTCAAGTAAATTTCCATCCAAATCGAGCAAAAGAATATCAGCTTCCTCCAAGCGCCCCAAACATGTTCCATGCGCCGTCATCAGAATAATTTCTTTTTCAACGCGGGCGCTGATATTACCGTTTAAACCGGTCGCGAGATTTTTATCCCACAAAAGCTTTCCGGTCTCGATGATTTCTTTTCTTAGTTTTTTAACGAGTACGTTATCCATTTGTCCCAACCTTACTTCTCACACGAACAACATTCACATTCAAAAGTATAAACATCAGTAATGTATTTTTTGGGCAAATACTCAACCAAAGGTACATGCCCCCGGATACCTTTAGGCGCAATTTGTTTACCGTTAAATTTTAAAATTTCTTTTGGGTTACCCATTGCCTTTAATTTCTCAGCGGAGGGAAAAGCATAAACCGGAACTTTGTGCGCCTTCCCCAAAACGCCCAGAATCAAAGCCCCGATATCGCAAAACGCTCCGTTTTTATCAAGCGATTGATAGGAAACCCAAACTTCTTTAACCAAATCCTTATAAAAAAGAAATCCTGCCATGTTATCGGCAATGAGTGTTGGCGTAAATTTTCTTTTGACTAATTCTTTTAAAAATGCGTTTGTTGCATCCGTCCTTGGCCGGCCTTCGAGAACAAAAATATCTTTCGCCTTTTCTTCTTTCAGTAAATCAAAGAAAGCATCATTGAAAACTCCCCGCAGTAACGTAATCGAGCGCTTAGTTGACATTGATGGCAATCGCCTCATGGATAAGCGTGCGAGGAATAACGTCAAACGCCGGATAAAAAGCTTTCACGCCCGCCGGCACAACTCTTTTTCCCTCAAAATTTAAAAGTTCATTAGGATCACGAATCTCCACCGGAATGTCACGCCCTTCCTTCACTTTATTTGACGGCTGCGTAAGCGCGTAAAGCGGCACACCAAATTCCTTCGCTAAAACCGCAATTTGATATGTCCCGATTTTATTGGCAATATCTCCATTGGCACACGATCGATCTGAGCCAACAATCACGCGGTTGACCAATCCTTGGCTAAGTAAAGACCCGACGGCATTGTCCGCAACAAGCGTTACATTTGCTCCGACGAGTTTTAACTCCCAACACGTTAGTTTTGATCCTTGAAAATAGGGTCGCGTTTCGGTTGCGTAAAATCGAACGCTTTTCTTCTGTTCTTTGCAAATGGACGCCGCCATTGCCAACTCACCGCTGACATTGCAATGCGTCAAAACACTGTCGCCGTTTTTAATTGTTTTGGCAATTTTCTGGACACGCTCAAGCCGTCGGTCGCTAATCCCCGCTAAAAATTCATTAATATTTTTTTCTAGAAACGGTTCTAACGGGACACCTTCGCTCATCGCTTTTTGAGCCCACCCAAGGACCATTCCGGTCACCTCCGAAAAAGGAAAGGTCGGGCGGCTTTTATTAAGCGCCTGAGCCGTCTTTTGTAATTTATTTAAAAGAGATTTATCCGAATTGTTTTTGTCCTGAGATAAAACTAAAAGAAACGTATTTAAGACAACGAGAAACTGCCCAAAGGCGCGCGTCTTCATTTCTCGAATCACCCGCACCGCCTCAACTACATTTTTCACTTTGATATAGTGAAGTTTTGAAGGGATAAGCGTTTCATCGAGAACATAAAGAGCGCCACTCTCCAAATAAGCAAAATAAGCGGGCCAAAAAAGAGGAGATTCTTTCACAAACTATTTCCCTTCAAGTTTCTTGATTAAATTAAGCGCGATGGAGGTCATCGAACCTTCCGCCATGTAGTACATGGGATTAAGGAAACCCATTTCGCCCGTCATCACATTGTCACTCACCGCTAAAATCACACAAGCCCTCACCTTATAAAGCTGGGCAATCGTCAAGAAAACAGAAGAAACCATATCAACGGCAATGGCACCCTTTGAGGCAACGCCGCCCACAACTTCGCGCGTCTCGCGCAAAATCGCGTCCGTCGACCACACTTTCCCTTTGTGAATAGTTTGCCCCGTTGCTTTGGCAACATCTTCAAGGGTTTTTGTGAGCGCGCCATCGGCAACGGTTTCAAATTTATCATCAACGTAATACGGCGTCACGCCTTCGCCTCGAAGCGCGCTGTCGGCAACAATCAAATCACCGACCTTAATATCTTCGCGAAGCGCGCCGCAACTGCCGATGCGAATCATGCAATTGGCCTCGGCATTACAAAGAATTTCGGTTGTAATCGCGGTGTCCGCTGAAAACCGCCCGCCGTTAATCGCCGTGACTTTTATCCCTTCAAAGGTGCCGGTAAACATCGAGTATTCCATAAAGGTAAAATTCTTGACCGGATTTTCAATTTTTTTCAAAAGGCTGTCCAGCCGTTCTTTGGGGCCGGGAACAATCGCGTATTTTCCGATATCCCCGGGGCGAAGCTGAACCATTCCCATCAAATCACGTCCGGTTAAGTGAATGTCCTTTTTCATCGTTTGCGTCGCGCTTGACATAATGTCTCCTCAAAATTTTAGGTTATTCAAAACGTGGTTTTTTCAAAGATTCCTTGTCGACTTTTCCGGTTCGATTCTTTGGTAAATTTTCGATGATTTCGATCGTCTGCGGGATTTTAAAATGCGCCAGATGTTCTTTGATGAAATATTTGAGCTCATCCGATCCAATACTTCCTTTTTCGCGAAGAACAACAAACGCCTTGACCGCCTCCCCGCGTAATTTATCGGGAATACCGATGACCGCCGCCTCGGCCACCAATTCATGTTTTTGCAAGGCCGCTTCCACCTCCGGCGCGTAAACAATTTGCCCGCCGACTTTGATCATTTCTTTCTTTCGCCCGACGATAAATAAAAATCCCTCCGCGTCAAATCGCCCTAAATCACCGGTGTGAAACCAGCCGTTTTGCATAAGCGCGGCTGTCCCTTCCGGATCCTTGTAATAGCCATCCATCACAACCCAGCCGCGGATAACGATTTCTCCAACTTCGCCAACGGGAAGCTCTTTATCATGTTCGTCAAATATTTTGATTTCACACTGCGGCGAAGGTTTTCCCACGCTTTCGATTTTATCGCTGTTCATCGGCGTGACGGTATTGGGCGGGCAGGTTTCCGTCATTCCCCATCCGTTTAAAAATTTGGCGTTGGGGCAATATTGGTGGAAGCGCCGCAGCATATCCGGCGAACTCGGAGCGCCAAAAACAACAATCCAGCGAAGGGATGCGAGATCAAACCTTTCAATTTCCTTAAGGGTTAAAAGCGCTGTATACATCGGCGGCACAATATGAAAACAAGTTATTTTATATTCCTGAACGTTTTTTAGAAATTCAAACGGGTTAAAACGGTCCATCAAAACAAGCGTGATTCCAAAAAGAATACAATTTTGAATGTAAATAAATCCGCCGATGTGGCTCAAAGGAAGCGCGCAAATCTTGACGTCGCGCTCGGATAAATCCACAAAATGTTCCATCGCCTTAGGAGAGCCTTCCAGATGGCGGTAATTGAGCAAGATTCCTTTTGGTTTTCCCGTCGTGCCGGATGTGTACATAATAAGCGCGGGGTCGCTTTCTTTAATATTAACCGCCGTAAAATCCGCATTTGCTTTTTCAAAGATTTCTGAATAAGAAACAGCGCCTTCTATCTTTCCCTGGCAAATAATAATTTTTTCAAGCGATGGAACCGCTTTCCTGATTTCATCAAAAAAAACATCGTCTTTTTGATTAGCGATGAGGATTTTTGCCTCAGAATGGGAAAGGCAGGAAATAAGCTCATCTGTTTTGAGCATGAAGTCCAACGGCACACCTACCGCCCCTAAACAAAACACAGCCAAATAACTATAAGCGTATTCAGGGCAATTCGGCAGATAAATGGCGATCTTGTCCGATTTTCCGGCACCACAACCACGCAGCGCGTTAGCCAAGCGAAAAACATTACCCTTTAGCTCATCAAATGAAATCGATGTGGCTTTAAAAATAATCGCCGGCTTCTTTGAAAAGCGCTTTGCCGTATCCTCAAGTAAATGCTTGATTTCCACTCGAAACTCCTATTGAGCCTTGTTCAACCAAAGGTCTAGAATTAAAGGAAACAAGGCGAAATATTGACTACCTTGCTGTCATTAACAAGGAAAATCAATAACTAGTAAAATTTTACTATTTAGATTTTAATACATAAATTTGAGCTGTCAAGGAAATATTGAAAATCTAAAAGCTGTGAGATTGCGAAGAAGTCTGTGGCTATTCTAAAGTATCACCGAGGCGGGAAATGGATTTGATTTCAGCGGAAACAAGGTCAAGTTCGTGCTCAAGGATAACCAAAAGGTGCTTTGCCTTGGCCTTGGAACGAAGGCCTTCCAAGTCACGCTTGATGCGGTTTAAAAAAATGACCCTCGCGCGAAGGCGCCTTTTGGCGATTCCTTTTTCGACATACGGCAGGAAATACAGCGCCAAATCAATGCTAAAGTACGGCCGGTCAATGGAGAGAAAGCTCTCTGTCACTAAATGGTCAAAAATCTTTTTGCCTTTAGGCGTAATGCTGTAAACAAATTTTTCCGGCCATTTCCCCTCCCGGCCAACATCCTTGTTGATCAGCCCCAACT
>ORJL011867666.1_pt1 | contig 19318 bp, 24 predicted proteins | sample 1779941 | NCBI WGS metagenome assembly ORJL01 (sample SAMEA104232317, study PRJEB22302) | groundwater metagenome | biome: forest; feature: aquifer; material: groundwater | place: USA | collected 2011-08-07 | depth 5.8 m | reverse complement strand
GCCAGGATGTCCTGGGGCTGCTCGATAATGCAAATTTTACTCCGGTCGCGTTCCTCGCTGCTGCAGAGCAGGCAGGGGTCGGTGTCAGTAACATTAAAGCAAGTTGAGCACAGCCTGATTTCCTGTTTTACGGCTAATATCGCGTTAGTTAAGAGACGGGCTTGCTCTTCAGGGGAGCGCATCAGGTAGTAGGCAAGGCGCTGGGCGCTCTTGGGTCCGATGCCAGGTAGCTTATTCAGTTCCTGGATGAGCCGGGTTACTGCTCCCGTAGTGGATGGGAGACCTTGATTCATTTTAACCTCTCCCCCTGTATCCCCCTCTCCTTTTAAGGAGAGGGGGAAGAATATTATAGAAGAGGGACGTAGTCCCTCTTAAACACCCTGTCTATTATTGAAGTGGCGTTGCCCCTCCAGGCTCGACTTTTTAGGTTAACCCCGGGATTTTAAGACCGCCGGTTATCCCTTTTAGCTGTTGGGCAGCCACTTTCTGCGACTTGTTGGTGGCTTCACCAATCGCTTTCAAAATCAGTTTCTCAAGGTCGCCGGCTTTGTTGGGGTTTATCACCTCCGGAGATATTTTGATGGAGATTATTTTTTGCTGGCCATTCATAGTAACCTTCACGGAGCCCTTGCCGGCCTCCCCTTCTACAACCAGCTTGTTTAGCTCTTTTTGGGCCTTGTCCAGCTTTGATTTAAGTTCCTGGGCCTTTTTCAACATATCAAGATTCATTTTTCCTCCACATCGATAATTCTACCAATTTTTAATGCTTCCTTCAGCAGGTGATTGTCTTCCAGGATACATTGCACACGGCAGGGACGCCCCAGAAAATTGCTGATGATTTTCTCGACGACCCGTTGATTTTCCAGTTTCTCAATCAGTTCCTTGTGATTGTTGTGTCTAAAGGATAGTACTACCGTATCATTTTCAATTGATGTCGGTTTAACGCCAGCGCTTCTAAGTATGGCAATGGCTGACGTTTTCCTGGTATCTTGGGGAGCTAGTTCGATGACCTGTTTCCAGTTCAGCCGGAGCCGTTCGATTTCAGTGCCACCTTGCAGCGGCGTAGTCACGGTTGCTGCCATTACAGGTGCCGGTGGTGCAGTGACTTTGGCAGGAGCAGGTTTGGCGGGGGGCGGCCTGGATTGAGCCGGAGCCGGCGGTGGAGTAGTTGCTTTGGGGGGTGGGCGTAATTCGGCTTCGGGTTGCCTGGGCTGAACTTTCCTTTCTTCTTCTGAGGTCAGGGTGCAGTCGACCAGGGCCAGCTCCAGGGGTAAGGCGGAGTAGTTATCCAGTCCAAGCTCAAGCTGACCGAAGAGCTTGGTTGCCCTTAAAATTTGCTCCAGAGAAGCTTTAGCGGCTAAAGCCTTCAGTTCAGCGATATCCTCGGCAGAGAGGTCTACCGCCTCAGCCGAGCCGGCCTTTATCAGGAGTAAGGCTCGCAGGTATGCCACCAGTTCCCGATTGAACTGCCTCAAGTCCAAGCCATCACCATTGACACCGCTTATCATCGTCATCCCGGCAGCAATGTCGTTATTGATAATGTGCTTTACCAGCTCTTTAGCACGCCAATCGCCGGTGATACCGAGGGTAGCCTGCACTTGCTCCAGTCCAATCTCAGCGCCATAGTATGTCGTTAGCTGTTCCAGCAGGTTTTCGGCATCGCGCAGGCTGCCGGTGGCGCTCCTGGCGACAAGACGCAGTGCCTCCGGTGCAATGTGAATGCCTTCGGCACTGCAAATAGTGCCCAGTTTTGAAATTACATCTGTCTGAGTGAGACGCCGGAAATCAAAACGCTGGCAGCGTGAGAGTATGGTAGGCAGGATTTTGTGGGCTTCGGTGGTCGCCAGAATAAAGATGACATGCGGCGGCGGTTCCTCCAGGGTTTTGAGCAGGGCATTGGAGGCACTATTGCTGAGCATATGGACTTCGTCGATAATGTAGACCTTGTAGCGAGCCTGGTTGGGGGCATAGCCCACCTTCTCGCGGAGGCTGCGAATATCATCGACACCATTGTTACTGGCGGCATCGATTTCAATAATATCCATAGCCCTGGCTTCGGTGATTGTCTGGCACATAGAGCAAGTATCGCACGGCTCACCATTACTCGGGTTGAGACAGTTCACTGCCTTAGCCAGAATGCGGGCCGTGCTCGTCTTTCCCGTTCCCCGGGGGCCAGAAAAAAGGTAAGCATGAGATATACGCCCAGTACTAACCGCATTGCGCAGTGTCTGCGTTACCGGTTCCTGACCGACTACTTCAGCCAAAGTTTGGGGACGCCATTTGCGATAAAAAACTTGGGGAGCCATCGTTGTTATTATACTCTATAACGGGCTGGTTGAGAAAGGGGGGTTTGGGTGGTTTTTGACCTAATTTCATTAATTCCTCCTCCTTAAACTCCCTTATGTCATTGCGAGACCATTCCGCTCATCCTGAGCTTGTCGAAGGAAGCGGAAGGCGAAGCAATCCGCATCGCCATTCCGGCGGAAGCCGGAATCCAGGCCATAGGCGTCTTTTCTGGATACCGACGAAAGTCGGTATGGTAATTGTCTTCCCCCTTTTTCAAAAGGGGGAAGATTTGACTAATATAGTAATTTGTAGTGTGGGTGAAGCGAAGCGAAACCCACGAGATTGGCGGGTTTCACCCGCCCTACTATGCATACATACCGAGGATTTAAGGTGATGTTACCATTCGGTACTCTTATCTCGTTTGGCTTTTTGTGCTTTTAGCTTGCTTTTAGACAGGGAACCCCAACTGAGAACGCCGATGGCAGTCATAACTGCTTCTTTTTCTTCGGCGTCAAGCGGATGCCTGTCTAACAGGCCTTTTAAGATAGCGATTGCTTTTTGGTATTCCATAGTTTACTGATTACCCTTTGTCCAGCTAGTCACTATCGGAATGTCTGATATTACATACGTATTGTACGTAGGATGAGAGTAGCTATCCCTTAGGATGGGTTACATGTCACTGCCTTTTCCTTTTGGCAGCACTTTTCATAATGAAGACCACAATTATCACAACAGCTGCAATTGTGGCTATTGTGGTGATAATAAGGAATACCTCCGATATGCCCAGCATTGCATTACCTTCTTTTCAATCTACTGCTCAGGATTTGAATTTTAACCATCCTGGCTGACTTCTGCCAACCCGTATATTGGCAGTGTTTGAGATGGTCTTATCTTCTCTATTTCGGGGTGTTAAGAGGGGCGTAAGCCCCTCTTTTTATTCCTCCCTCTTGCTGTATACCGTGTCATTGCGAGCGAAGCGCGGCAATCTGGGATGGGTAGGTGTCCCGTCTCAACCACACGCATTGCTTCGTCCCGACAAGTTGGGATCTCGCAATGACATAAGAAAGTAAGGTTACAAAATAAGCTATAGTCCCTTTTTGGCGACATAGGCCGCCAGGTCGGCGAGACGGCAGCTATAGCCCCATTCATTATCATACCAGGCAATCACTTTGACCATATTACCGCCCAGAACCATCGTGCTGAGGGAATCGATAATAGAGCTTGCCGGGTTGCCCTTAAAATCTATGCTGACCAGTTCTTCCTGGCAATACCCAAGAATTCCGGATAGAGGTCCCTCGGCGGCGTTCTGGAAGGCCTGGTTGACCTGCTCGACGGTGGCCTCTTTATTCAGGTCGGCGACGAAGTCAACCACAGAAACGGTAGGTACAGGTACTCTGAAGGCTAATCCGTGAATTTTACCCTGGAGTTCGGGGATAACTTGAGTTACTGCCCGGGCGGCGCCAGTGGTGGTGGGGATAATGTTGGTGCCGGCAGTGCGGGCACGCCGCAGGTCACTATGCACCGTATCCAGAATTCTCTGGTCGTTGGTATAGGCATGAATAGTGGTCATCAAGCCCTTGCTCACTCCGAAGCTCTGGTGTAATACCTTGACCACCGGTGCAATGCAATTGGTCGTGCAGGAAGCGTTGGAGATAATGTTATGTTTGCTCGGGATATACTGGTTTTCATTAACACCAATGACGATTGTAATATCCTCATTTTTGGCCGGGGCGGAAATAATCACCTTTTTGGCGCCTCCCTGCAGGTGAGAGCCGGCTTTGCTGGCATCCGTGAAGAGCCCGGTTGACTCGATGACGACATCGACACCATAGTCACGCCAGGGGATCTTGGCCGGGTCGCGTTCCGAGAGCACCCTTATTTCTTTACCATCGATGGCAATGCCATTCTTGGTAGCGGCGACTGTACCCGGATAGGGACCATAGGTGCTGTCCCATTTTAGTAGATGTGCGTTAGTCTTGGTATCGGTAAGGTCATTAACGGCAACTATCTCCAGTTGTTTACTCTGGTATTGATTCATTGCCCGGAAGGTTAGTCTGCCGATACGCCCAAAGCCATTGATACCGATTTTAGTTGTCATTTGATACCTCCTCTATAATTTAAGATTGTTTACCAACCCCTCACCCTTTACCCCTCTCCCCTTAGCAAGGGGAGAGGGGGGCGAGGTTCTTAAAGGGGCGAAGCCCCTCTTAATCCCCTGACCGAATAATCGTAATTTCTAAGTGACCTCGTCTGGCTCTATTTTACCATTCTTGACATATCAGGTACGCTGGTAGTAGATAATACTATCTCTCTGCAGTTTTTCTACCCTCCCATCGATTCTCATTGCTTCCATGTGGGCCAGGGCTTCGGTTACGGCCATTCTCTTGTCCATTGGGGTCAAATCACGGAATGGCCTGGCGCCAACGTCCCGCATCCACATGATTTCCGTGGATATTTCGTAGGTTGTCTTTGCTTGAGTCTTTAGCGCCGTTAGAATCTCGTCGTTTCTTGTTTCATGGTGCTCAACAATTGCCTCAATCCTGGTCTGCAAATTGGTGAATGTTTGCTCGTGTGCCGGTAAAACCAGATTGACATCCAGTTGTTTTACTATATTCAGGGAATTGAGGAAATCGCCTAACGGATTACTACTCAATTGATTTTGGCCCTGCAGGGCAACATGGGGAGTGATAGACGGCAGGACATGGTCTCCGGAGAATAATAGTTTTTGGTTTGATTCATACAAGCAGATGTGTCCGGGGTCATGCCCGGGTGTCCAGAGCACCTTGAAGCTAAAACTACCTACCGTGATTGTTTCGCCGTCCTGAAGCACAACATCAGGCATCGTGGTATTAATAAACATGGGCAGCCTTGAGGCAACCATCTGAAATTCAGCCGGGGTCAGGTTGGGTACCCCATTAAGGCGAAGCCATTGCTCCATCTGCCGCCCCCGTTCCTCCATGTTTGTTGCCATTAATTGAATTTGGTCTCTGACCAGATGGTGTACCATAACCTTGGCTTGAGAGATCTGCTTTACCCTGGTGGTCAGACCATAGTGGTCGCCATGGGAATGAGTGGCTAATATCCGGGTTATCTCAGTAAAAGCGACGCCGATTTCGGTTAACCCTTTTTCCAGGGCATCAAATGCCCCATCATTATTCACCCCGGGGTCAATGAGAAGATACCCATCGTCTCCCTGCACCAGGTAGCAATTGGTGTTCTCCAGAGGATTGTTAGGGATTGGTATCTTGAATTGGTGAATCCCTGGCATTATCTTGGTCACATGTGTTACTCCTTTCCTATTTTGTTAAATGTCCGTGTTCCGATAAAACGAGCCTTTTGCCCTAATCCTTCTTCTATGCGGAGAAGGCGGTTATACTTGGCGGTGCGCTCCGAGCGGCAGGGGGCGCCTGTTTTAATCTGACCGGCATTCAGACCGACCACCAGGTCAGCGATGGTGGTATCTTCGGTCTCGCCGGAGCGGTGACTGACGACTGCTGTCCAGTCTGCCTGCTGCGCCATCTGTATGGCGGCGATCGTTTCAGTGAGCGTGCCGATTTGATTGAGCTTGATGAGTATAGAGTTAGATGCCTTCAGCTCAATGCCTTTGCTTAAGCGCTCAACATTGGTGACATAGAGGTCATCGCCAACCAGCTGGATTTTTTGGCCCAGTTTTTGAGTCAGTAGCTGCCAGCCCGCCCAATCATCTTCCGCCATACCATCCTCAAGGCTGATGATAGGGTAGGCGTCTACCCATTTGACATAATACTCAACCATTTCCCTGGTGCTCAGTGAGGTACCTTCTTTAGATAGAATATATTGTCCATCTTTATAGAATTCGCTGGCGGCTGGGTCCAGGGCGATAAAGCAGTCCTTACCCGGCTGGTAGCCGGCTTTTTCAATCGCCAGTAAAACGGCTTCTATTGCAGCGGCATTGGATGATAGGGAAGGGGCAAAACCACCCTCATCGCCGACATTGGTGTTCAGTCCTTGCTCCTTGAGCACCTTTTTCAGGGAATGGTAGACCTCGGTGCCCATTTGCAGGGATTGGTGGAAGCTGCTGGCGCCCGCCGGCACCACCATAAACTCCTGGAAATCGGTGGAATTGGCGGCGTGCTTACCCCCATTCAGGATATTCATCATCGGCACGGGCATGGTATAGGTGCTGGTTTTACCCAGATATTGGTATAAAGGAATATGAGCCAGGTTAGCTGCGGCATGAGCTACAGCCAGTGATGTTCCCAGAATGGCATTAGCCCCCAGGTGTGATTTGTTGGCTGTGCCATCAAGCTCAGTTAGCCTGTGGTCAATGGCTGACTGGTCGGTGGCTGACATGCCGACCAGGGCGGTGGCGATGTCTCGATTAACATTGGCTACTGCCTTGAGAACGCCCAATCCAGCAAATCTGGATTTATCTCCGTCCCGTAGTTCTACTGCTTCATACTTGCCGGTGCTGGCACCGGAGGGCACGGCTGCCCGACCTGCTGTGCCGTCAGCCAGCGCGACATCAACTTCTATTGTCGGGTTGCCCCGGGAATCTAGTATTTCTCTGGCTTTTATACTTTTAATCGTTGACACAACAGCGATTATAGCACTTGGGTTTGATGTTAGCAAAGGACTAACCCAGAGCCAGTTTATAGGCGACCCCCAGCAAACCTCCGCCCAGGATAAGCCAGGCGGAATTGACTCTGGAGCGGAAGACCAGGAACAGGGCAATGATAGTCAGCAATATGGTAAACCAGTCCACTACTCCGGCACGCCCGAGTTGCCAGGTTACCCCCGCCATGAGGCCGAGAGAAGCGATATTGACGCCATCCAGGAAGGCTCCCGACCACCACGATTTGCGGAGCCAGGGCAGGATACGGCTCAGCAGGGCCACGAATAAAAATGAGGGCAGGAAGATAGCCAGAGTTGCCAGTAGAGCCGAGGGCAAGCCCCCCATCAGGTAGCCAACAAAGGTGGCACTGCTGAATACCGGGCCGGGGGTTATCTGCCCTACGGCAATAGCGTCCAGCAGTTGCTGGTGAGTGAGCCAGCCTAAACGCACCACAAATTCGGAGTTTAAAAAGGCAAGCAGCACATAACCGCTGCCATAGATAACAGAGCCAATTTTAAGCATAGTCATGAAGAGGGTCATCTGGCTGAATGGGATAACGGCTGCCGAAAACATAGAAAGAGGTATTTTCAGCAAAGGCATAACTAACATCGCTGAAGGATTTGCCTTGAGGAGACGGCGCCCGCCCTGGAAAAGCAAGACTATGGCAGCACCGGCAAAAAGAAGAGCTATCTCATTGAAGCCGAGCAGGTAAAGGGTAATCACGGCGACTCCGACTATCGCTGTCAGCCAGCCCTTGACTGCCTTCTTGCCTAAATCCCACAACGCCTGAATTATGATGGCGATGACGATTGGCTTGACGCCATATAGTACCCCCCCGACCTGGGGCAGCGAGCCGTAGGTGACATATACCCAGGCTAATGCCAGTGTCGTCAGCATGGCAGGCAAAATAAACAGTAAGCCGGCGGCGGCAAAGCCCAACCACCCCGCCCGGACCAGTCCCAGCCACAATGCCATTTCGGTAGCATTGGGCCCGGGGATGAGGTTGGTTGCCCCGTTAAGGTCCAGGAACTGCTGCTCATCCAGCCAGCGGCGATTCCTCACCGTTTCCCTCTGCATGATGGCGATGTAAGCCGCCGGCCCGCCGAAGGCGGTAGCCCCGATTCTCAGAAAGAGAGAGGCGACTTCTTTGAGGTAGGTTCTCTTTTCCATAACTTAAGTCCGTTTAGAGAGTTAGTGAGCCATTTTAGCATATTTGCTGATGATGAGGGGGCAGGCAGAACCGCTTGAAGTTTAGTGCTAATAATAGTATGATCATTAGTACGATAATGAGGGCAGGAGGGAGAGTGTTTATGGCTACGCGTATTATAACGGTTAGTGAGCTTAAAACTAAGCTGGGAATGCTAATGTCCGAGCTCGAAGAGCAAGGGGTACCTATGTTTGTGACGCAGCACGGCAAACCGAAAGCAGTGCTAACCCGTTTCGATGAATACGAAGCCCTGATGAAGAAGCTCGAAGACTTCGAAGACTTGCTGGCAATGAAGGATTCTCTGGCTGCGCCGGAAGCGGAAGCCGTAAGTCTGGATAACTACGAGCCTGAGCGGGCCAAACGTGTTCGAGGTTAGGCTTCGCAGTAAAAGGGTGCAGCGAGAACTGGATAGTCTGCAAAGAACGGATTACCAGCGTGTTTTCGCCAGAATGAAAGCTCTTGCGGACACGACAAGGCCCAAGGGATGCGAAAAACTCTATGATAACATCTACCGCATAAGGGTGGGCGATATACGGATAATCTACCTCGTTGATGAAGAGAATAAGCGTATTGAAGTCGGCGGAATACGCCGCCGGTCGGAAAAAACTTACCGGGGACTCGATGAGCTTTTCCGGTAAAGTTTCATGGGAACACTTCTCCATTTGCCAAACGGGGGAAGAAAAAGTAAGAGGGGCGAAAGCCCCTCTCTAACTTGCATGCACCCAATTCCTAGCTCGTTTAGTTAAACCTACTATTTATCTTCTGCTACCAAACATGTTTATTATAGAGCCAGCCACACCCCCCGCAAAATCAGCTAGGACGATATAAGGTAGGTCGTTTGCAAAAATGCCAACAATTTGATTGATAGTTTGGGCTGAGATTTCATTTGCCGCTTTCGGGTTTATTTGCATTCTTATCATGCCGAATATCGAAACGGTGATTATCGGAAGTATAGCTGCTGCTGCCGCCGCTTTGTAGAAAGATTCTTTTGTACGGTATCCCCATGCCTTGCCAATTCCCCAGATAGTGAGAGCCATTAGAATTGAAAGCACAAGGTACATCAAAAAATCTTTGATTAGTCTGGTTGAGAGGATTATGGCTAAAGCTATTCCCGCAAAAAGAAGAAATTTTTTAAATGTAATCTCTACGCCTCCGAACCCTGTTGGACCGTATTATAAACAGGTTCGCTGAACAAATGCAAAAAGAGACTAACCACGACAAAACCCCATTGACCCTATCAGAACATATGTGCTACTTTAGCACCATGAGATTTGAGTTGGAGAGCGCGAGATGGAAGAGGAAAAGCACGATGAGGTTGAGTTGGATTTACCACCGGAGTATTGCCGCTATCGGGATGAAGGCTGTGATTTGGCGGAATCTTGTCTGCATTGTCCCTTTGTCCGCTGTGTTTATGATGAGCCGGGGGGTAAGCAGCGCTGGTTGAAGAGGTTGCGTGTCCGGGAAATGGCACGGCTGTTTACCGCTGAGGGTAAGGGAATAAAGGAACTGGCTCTCATCTTTGGTGTCAGCCAGCGCACGGTGCAGAGGGTATTAAAGACGTCGATGGGTGGCGCAAGGGGTTCTGTCGCATAAGAGGAATCCCTCTCCCTGGACGGGAGAGGGTAGGGTGAGGGTGAAAGATTCTATATCTCCTCACCTTTCCTCTCCCGCAAGGGGAGAGGAAAGGGTACGGATTCCTCACTAAGTTCAGAATGACAATTAATAAGATGAGATTCTTAACCCCGACAGGTCGGCACTCCAGAATGACACAAGTATGTGTTTCTCTCCCTTGAGGGGAGAGATGTAAGTGAGGGTGAAAGGTTTAATGTCCCCTCACCTTAATTCCTGAATCAAGTTCAGGACAGGCTCTCTCCCGCAAGGGGAGAGGAAAGAACGTAAACAGGAGAGGTCAAAAGAATGAAAGAAGAATTTAACCCGTCCGAGCTAAACCGCCGCGATGCCGACAGGCTGAAGGGCTATCGGGAACTGCTTGATTTTTATCACGGTGTCCACTGGGGTCCTTCGACAGGCTCAGGACGAGCGTGGGAGAGACGCAGCGAAAAACGGCTCACTTTTAACTACGCTAAGGTCTTCGTTGATAAGGTTACCTCGTATCTGATGTCGGGCATCAGCTTTGTGGTTGAGGCGGTAGAAGACTCGGATGAGGCTAAAGCCAGCGCCCAGAGAGCCGAGGTCGCCTTATCCCGGGTGTCCGAGGATAACAATTTAGCCCAGCTTGACTTTGAGACTGAGATTGATTGTGCCATCCTGGGTGATGCCTGCTATAAGGTTACCTGGGATTTTCAAACCAGGCAGGTCAGAATTACGGCCCCCGATGTCCAGGGTATCTATACCTGGTCGCAGGGAGACGATGCCTCACAGGTGTGGCGGGTAGCCTCGAAGTATAGCCTCAGTGCCGAGGTGGTCTCAGACCTGTATCAGGTAAAACCTAAGAGCAAAACCGCCAGCATTATCGAGCTATGGACGGCTCAGGACTTTGAGCTATGGGTTGACGGGACTCAGGTGGAAAGAAAAGCTAATCCCTATGGATTTATACCTTTCGTTATCTATCCTAACTTGAGAGAGCCGAAGAAGTGCTGGGGAATGTCCGATTTGTCCCAGATTATGGAGCCTCAGCGGGAGCTTAACCGGGCAACATCGCAACTATCAAAGATATTAGAGCTTTCGGGTAATCCTATCGCTGTCCTGGAAAATGTGGAAGAATCCGAAGACATCGCCGTCAGGCCGGGGGCGGTCTGGAATATCCCTGAGGCGGCTAAAGCCTATCTCCTCGACCTGCTCCAGGGTGGCGGTGTCAGTCTGCATATCGATTACATCAATTTGCTGTATAAGATTCTGCACGATTTATCGGAATCGCCCCGAGCTGCCTTTGGTGGCACCGAGAGGGACTTGTCGGGTGTTGCTCTTGAGATTGAGCTTCAGCCGCTCCTGCAAAAGGTGAGACGCAAAAGAATTATCCGCAGCGTCGTCTATAACAGGAGAAACCGGCTGATTCTGAAGCTACTGGAGAAATACCGGCATGAGAACTATGGTGACAATCATCTGAGAGTGGTCTGGAGTCCGGTGCTGCCGCAGGATTTAGCCGAGTTGGTGGCTAATGAGCAGATACTGGTGCAGAGTGGTATTCATTCCCGGCGCCGGGCGATGGATGAGGTCGGCGTTAAAGACCCGGAGATGGAGTTTAAGCGATGGCTTGAGGAAAGGGAGACCATCCTTAGGATGAATAAGGAGTTTAATCCTAGACCAGGCAGGGGCGGAGCGCGAGAGAGAGCTGTCGAGTCCCGGACTGAGGTTGTTGAGGATATCGGGTAGTTTTGGTGTCATTGCGAGGAAGTTTACCCTGAGCGTAGTCGAAGGGTGGCAATCCGGGAGGTGTGGGGCGCCCATTCCCTACTGCACAGATTGCTTCGCCCCGACAAGTCGGGGTCTCGTAATGACAGACGAAGAAAGGAGGTAAACATGGTTGAAGAATCGGGGTCGGAATCACCATCTGGCGACCTGAATCAGCCCGGGGAGATTGCTGAGCTTGAGAGCCGGCTAGCCCAAAAAGACGAAGAATTGGCCGGGGCTAATGCCCGCCTTATTGAGCTGGAGCAGGCTGTCGCCAGCCGGGATAATGAGATGGCTACTCTGAATCAGTCCCGGGCTGAGCTAGAGGAGAGATTGGTAACGGTCAGCAATTCATTGAGTGAGGCTGTCGCCGGCTACAAAACCTTGCTGGTTAAGGCAAATCCCGAAATCATGGTGGAACTTATCAGCGGGGACAGTATCGAGTCTATCAATGAGTCACTGAGCCAGGCGAAAACCCTGGTCAGTAAGGTGAGGCAGGGGGTCGAGGCTGAAATTTTACTGGCTAAGGTACCGGCGGGAGCTCCGGAAAGGACATCGCCTGACCTTTCGGCTCTATCCCCACGGGAGAAAATTCAATATGCCATCGCCGGACAAACGAAGTAACCAAATAGTTGAAAGGATTTATCCAGAAGGATGAGTCCTGAAGGAGGAAGAAAATGGCGCTAACTTTAGATGAAGCCGCTAAACTATCCAATGATATGCTGCTGCAAGGGGTGGTCGAAACCATTGTCAAGGACTCGCCGGTACTCCAACAGCTACCCTTTATTGAAATCGTGGGTAATGGGCTGACCTATAACCAGGAGAATACCCTGCCCAGTATCGATTTCTACGATGTCGGCGATACCTGGACTGAATCCACCCCTACCTTTACTCAGAAAACCGCTAACCTGAAGATTATGGGTGGTGATGCTGATGTGGATAACTTTCTCAAGGCAACCCGCTCCAGCCTCCAGGACCTGGAAGCGGCCGTCGTTGAGCTTAAGGCTAAGGCACTCAAGGATAAATTTGAGGAGACCTTTATCTACGGTAACTCGGCGACCAGTGCCAAGCAGTTCGATGGTTTAAAAAAGCTTATCGATACTGCCACTGCCGGTAACCAGGTAATTGCCACCGGGGCGAGTGGAGCTACCTTAACTCTTTCTATGCTCGACCAGCTTATCGACGCGGTAAAGGGGGGTAAGCCTGATGTGCTGCTGATGAGTCGCCGCTCCCGGCGCAAGATTAACGCCCTGGTCAGAGCGGGTGGCGGTATGATGGAGGCTGACCGGGACAAGTGGGGTAACTTCGTCCAGTTCTGGGACAATATTGCGGTTGGTGTCAATGACTGGATACTGGACACCCATGTCGTTAGTAGCAGCCTGGAGACGGCGACTACCGGTGGTAACTCTTCGACAATCTATGCCCTTCAGCTTGGCGAGGGGGCACTCTGCGGCTTAACCTCACCCGGCCACCTGACCGTAGAGCCTGTCGGCTCACTGGAGGACAAGGATGCCAGCCGGACCAGGATTAAGTGGTATTGTTCCCTGGCTCTGTTCTCAAGTATCAAAGCCGCCGCCCTAATCGGCGTTCAGGACTAAACAGGTTTTGGCGGTTGAACCTCAATCAACCGCCACTAAATCTAGTAAGGGGATGGAAAAGGAGGTAAATTATGGGACTGACAGTAATAGAACACATTGAGCATCCCTTGGCCAAGGGCAACCTGACTTCAGACGGAGTGCAATGGAGCGCCGAAAAAACGACCTCGACTGATGGCTATGAAACAGTAGAATCGGTTACGGTTAACCCACCGGCCTTAGGCGCGATTATTGAGTTTGAGTTCGGGCTGACCGCTACCGTAAAGTCGAGCAGCACTGCCGAAAGTGTTCTTTTTAAGTGGCAGGCGCGTAACAAGGGCGGTACCTGGGTTGACCTGCACTCTGAGGTAACCTATGCGGCTAATGCTTCCGCCTATAGAGAGTATACCTATAGCGGTCGTTGTTCACCGGTAGCCAACTTCAATGCGGTGCCCTTTGAACTGCAACTGGTAATTAAATCAGGTGCTGCCGGTGGTGAGAACGCCGTGGCTAAGACCAAGAACTCAAGCTATGTCAAGGTAATCTACTCGGCTTCGTGAGGTGACTGATGGACTTCATTTTAGACCCCGGCCTGGTGCTTTATCTGCCTTTTTATGAGCTAGACGGGAGTTCCTTCATTTCAAAGGATGCCTACGGACATTTAGCTACGGTTACCGGTGCTTTATGGACACCACAGGGCAGAGATTTTGATCCCGTAGACGATACAATTCTAACAACGTTCCCTGGCAGTCTTCTTACTACCCAGATGACCATTGATATGTGGATTAAACCTGCTAGTTCCTTTACTTCTGCTAAGGAAATACTAGGGCAAACAACTGGCGATGGCTATGGACTAGGGGGTGGTTGGACTGCCAATAAATGGGGACTGTACATAAACCTTCTTGTTGAGGGCTGGGTTTATTCTGGTGGTACAACGACTGGAACAGATGCGGGAATTTGGCATCATATGACAGGAACTTACGACGTTGCTGGTGGGTCAAACAATATTAAGGTATATGTTGATGGAGTTTTGGAGGCACAGGCAACTGGGACACACAACATAAATGCGACTGGTTATCATCAGGTTAGTGTGGCGACTGTTGCTCGCATCGTTGGGGAAGGCTCAATCTATAACCGTGCTTTAACTGCTGCTGAAATCCAGCGTAACTATCTTGCAACGAAGTGGAGGTATCGATGAAGTATAGAGTAAGGGTGGATTTATCTTTTGCTAGTGAGGCTGATGCCCGGTCATTACTGGCTTATGCTAAAAACTTGTCGGCTTGGGCGGTTAGTATCAAGGAAGGCGAGGTTAATGAGGAGATAGCCTTCTGCGATTTAGAGATTTGCCGCCACGATGAGGGCCAAGCCTGCGAGAAGCTGGAAAGGGTAGAGATAAGAAAACTGTTACCTGAATAGTGGAGAAATATGAGAGGGGCTAACGCCTCTCTTTAAGAAATACTTCCCCCTCTCCTGCAAAGGAGAAGGGGATTGAGGGGGTGAGGTAGCTATGAATCTAACCGATATGAGAACCATCGTTCGTCGTGACCTCCATGATGAGGATGCGGCTAACTACCGCTGGACTAATAATGAGCTTGACCGTCATATTGCCCACGCCCTAAAAGACCTCTCCGAGGCTATCCCCTATGAGCAGAAGGCAACCAAAGCTACCACCTCAGGCTCCAGGGCGATTGATATAGCCACGCTAACTAACCGTATTATGCTTGAAGCCGTGGAGTACCCGGTAGATAAGTTTCCCCGGAAATACCAGCCCTTTAGCCTGTGGGCGGATACCCTGACACTGCTTGGTGATGAGGTGCCCGATGGTGCTAATGCCTATATTTACTACGGCAAGCTCCATACCCTGGATGCTAACGGCTCGACCATTCCCGTGATGTATGAGGACCTGCTGGCGGTCGGCGCCGGTGGCTATGCCGCCGTCGAGTGGGCAGTATATGCCATCAACCGGGTTAATCTTGGTGGCAGCCCGACCCCCGGGGAGTTTCTGTCCTGGGGTCAAGAGAAACTCAACTCCTTTAAGTCTGAGCTAAAGCGGTTGGGGAGGAGAAACCGGGTTAGAATTCGTGCTCTCTATAGATCCTACTACCCGGCGGTGTCTAAATCAACCGACTACGGACCCTGATAGTAGGGCGTCAAAGAGGGACGATGTTCCTCTTCTAAAACTACTCCCCCTCTCCTGCAAAGGAGAGGGGGATGAAGGGGGTGAGGTCGATAAACATCTATAAGGCACGGGATATCCCCTGGACTACAGGAATAAATGAAGTGAAGGATAAAGAACAGTGAGAAGCCTATCAGCAACATTACTGGCTGCTCAGCAAGAAGCCAGCCATATCCCTTATCTTAAATTGGAAGCCAGTAACAAGATTGCCGGTGTGGTCAGGCTTGACTGGACAAGGTTATATACTGGCACTGAGGATGACTACTTTCATGCCCTGACCATGCCCGCTGATGGCTCGCTTATCCGGGTCAGGGTAACCCCATCGGCAGATGGCAGGAAGCTCTATCGTCAGAGAGTGGCTAATCCGGCGCCTGCATCCGATTTCAGTAGCTGGACCTACACCAGCCAGTACAACTGCCTGGTTGTCGCTGCGGCTTCTCTGGGAGCTGAGGTCTCTATTTTCTGGATAAATACCAATCGGGAAGTCCGTCGTCTCAAGAGTAGCGACTACGGTGTTACCTGGGGTAGTCCTGAGCTTATTGACTATTCTCCCAGCACGGCGGTCAATGGACTGGCGGCCGCTTACAAGCCTAATGGTGATTTAGCCATCTTCTTTGCTGATCAGGCGACCCTCTACGTTAAGAAACATGTCGCTGGTAGCTGGCAGACTAAGGCTGCCTGGGATAAGACTACCGGTGACCTCTCCGGCGTGGCTACCGCCTATGGGACCGACTGGAATCTGCTGGTTAGTGGTAAGGATTCCTCAGGGAACTTTAAGCTATGGAGTTTAATCTACGGCGATGGTGGCGATGTTACTACGGGCACCTGGTCGGCTCTCAAGGAGTTCGCCGCAGCTCCTGCCGGTGGTAATTTCGAATACCAGCGGGTATTTATGGATAAGCCGGATGTCTACCGCTGTTTTTATGTGGAAAATTTTAGCGGCACCGAAGCTTATAACCGTCCCTGCTGGTCTCACTCTGTCCTTGAGGCCAGGTTTCTGGACAACCTGTGGCGTGAGTCAGTCCCATTCAATCTGTCCTCGCAATATGGATTAGCTATTGCCCACTACGGCAGCTATTGTTGGCTCTCGAACCCTTATGGTGTCTGGCGGGCCCCGCTAACTATTCAGAGTCTCGATTTAACCGCCGCTGTCCTCTCCCTGAAACAGGAAAGTGGACAGAGCCAGGGCAGACTGACGGCTGAGCTGAGGAACGATGATGGAGGCTATGCCTCACTGCCGTCACCACTGGATATCGGCTGCCAGCTAGAGGTCAGCCCGGGCTATGTTACCTCTCAGGGCAATGAGTTCAGCTCCGGGCAAACCTTTGCCTTAGCCGACTACGAGCATACCAGTGCCGGCGGCAAGGCTAGCCTCTTTCTTTATGCCCGGGATGGGTGGGCACAGATAAGCGCCTGGCAAGCCCGGCACCAGTTCCGCTGGAATAAAAGCTCCAGCGATATGAGCGTCAAAGATATTCTGGCCTTTGTGTTGGCCAGGGTTGGTCTCAGGCTTGATGTCAAATCCCAGTCCTCGGGCATCACCGGCTACTACCCTGATTTTACCATTCACCCCGGTAACCAGGGCGATACTGTCATCAGAAGGTTGCTCGCCTTTGTCCCGGATGTGCTCTTTATCGAAGGCAATACAGCTTATGTGGTCAATCCCCAGTCATCGGACAGTTCGTATTATGCCTATGGGCAAACTCACCCCATATTTGAAGGAAAATACCGCCAGGGAGCCTGGGAGCTTAATCGAATTCAGGTGGAGGGCTATGACCCCGTGGCAGATGGGATAATTGTTAAGGATACCTTCGCCTGGAGCCAGATAGCCGGGGTCTATGACCGCTGGCAGCAACTGGAGGACCGGAATATCGATACCACTACTAAGGCTGTGCAGAGGGGGGAAGCCTATTTGCGGGAAGCCGAGATAGCCTCAGCCAGCGGCATTATTCTCGTCCCGGTCCACTGCGGTCAACAGTTATATGATGTCATTGACATCACCGATAGCCGGGCGGGATTCGTTGCCCAGAAGCGAAGGGTGCTGGGGCTAGCCCTGATTTATCAGCCTGGTCACGGTCAATATGAGCAACGGCTGTCACTGGGGGGAGTGTAAGGGTCTTGTATCAAATCCGCTTTCGGAGGGTGATGACACGGATTCTTCGCGGAGTTCACACTGAACAAAGTGAATGTGCTCAGAATGACCCCGATGAAATCGGGGTGGTACTTTTAGAGCAAGGCTCTTATCAAGGGGAAGGGGACAAAGGTCTGCCCGCCGCACAAGGCTTTGGCAGGCGGGGGATAGGGTTAAAATATTATAAGGAGGCGTAAGGACGAGATGAGCTTGAGAAAAGGGATACTGAAGAGTTTTAATTCTGGTAGTTTCACCGCCACCGTGCAACTGGCGGGCAGCTATAAGGTCTACCTGGAAGATGTGGCCGTAGCTCGCAACCTGCCATCGGCTGAGATGACGCTGGGCAGAAAGGTGGTGGTTACCTTCTTTGATGAGCATAATGCCAAAGAAGCAGTGGTGATAGCGGTTTACACCTAGGGACTCGGTTTGTGCCTCAGAAGTTTGTTGGCGGGTACTTATCCTGCCCCGATGTTTGCTATTTATTACCGAATGGCAAAACTAACCCAATGTGCCATCAACCGCCTTGGGGCCGGGTGCTACGGGCGATGCTTTTTAAGATAGTGAGGATGCCGATAACGGCACGCTGCAACTCAATCGGCTCTTGAGCCAATACCCTGGCGACATATGGGTCGAGCCGCTCGCTGCCATAGGTCGTCCCCTGCTCAGCTACCATCGTCGGCTGGGGGGATAGGTAGCCGGCTAAGGTAAAAAGCTCATCCTCCTCAAAGCCTAAAGGCTGGGCAATTCTCTGCAAAATGTGGGCTGAGGGGAAACGCTCCCCCCTTTCGATACGACCCAGGTGTGAGGCTGATACTGCCGACTTAGCCGCCAGCTCCTGCAGTGTTAGCGGTAGCGCCAGCCGTTGCTGTTTGATTATTCTACCTAGATGACTTTTATAATTAGTGTCTATAGTTAAATTATACTTTGCCAGGTGGCAAATGTCAACGCGAAATTGTCAAGTTAAGGGGGTGAAGTTACGATTCGGTTATGGTTGATGATTTTATTACGAGCCTAACCCATTCTGTCATTGCGAGCCCCGTATCGGCGTACGGGGTGAACTCCGCGTGGCAATCTGGGTGGAGGGGTTTCGCCCATCCCCTCACGGATTGCTTCGTCGCGGAGTTTATACTGAGCGAAGCGAATGTACTCCTCGCAATGACAGTAGAATCAGCCACGATTGTCAGCTGCGGCCGAACTCTCTTTCTAGCTGTCCTGAGTTTAGGTGAATCATGGTGGGGCGGCCGTGGGGACAGGTATTGGGCAGGGCTGCCGATTCCAGTTGCCGTAAAAGGGCCCGCATTTCATCGTCACTGAGCACCTGCCCGGCTCTTACCGCGCTGTGGCAGGCAATGGTTATGGCCACCTTTTCCCTCCAGTCACTCTTGTTTTCTCCGGCTGGGCTATCCAGCAATTCCCTTAATACTCCGGCCCAGTCCTGCTGATGAAGTAAAACAGGTACGGCTCGCACCAGATAGGTGCCCTGTCCAAATGGCTCTATAGAGAAACCAAACTCGACCAGGCTCTCATACTGTGATTTGAGAGCGGTGTCTTGCCGGGGATTAACCTCCATGGTGGCTGGTGGCAGTAGTCCCTGTATCTCTATTGCCTGCCGGGCACGCTGCTGATGAATCTGCTCAAAAAGGATGCGCTCATGGGCGGCATGCTGGTCGATGAGATATAACCCATCGGGCCCTTCGGCGATAATATAGCTGGCGTTGAGCTGTCCCAGCAGCCGTAATGCCGGTAGCGAGAAGGCGGGGGTTGGCTGCGTTGCCGGGACCTGGTGAATAGGTTGGTGACTGGCTCCGATTGGTGGCGTTAATGGTTGTCTTACTGCTGACGGTGCGCCATAGGCGGTAGCTACCTCCTCGATTTTGGGTACCGGCGCCTGGGTAATGAGAGCTTGCCCCACTGCTTTTTGCCCCGCCTGAAAAACCAGGCCCTAGTTCTGGAACGTGATCTCCATCCTGATGGGGTGTACGTTCACATCCAGGTCCTG